>ERZ780226.1940-NODE-1940-length-15174-cov-3.390833_pt1 | contig 15174 bp, 15 predicted proteins | sample MGYA00511165_ERZ780226 | MGnify/ENA primary metagenome ERZ780226 (study PRJEB29588, sample SAMEA2152373) | human gut metagenome | biome: human gut; feature: human-associated habitat; material: faeces | place: Denmark | collected 2008/2010 ...
TGCATTGATTATAATGGACGGCTTTGGCATAAACGAGCGTCACGACGGTAACGCGATTTATGCGGCTAAGACTCCTAATCTTGATAAATATATGAAGGAATGCCCTCATTCTATCGTTCACGCTTCGGGAATGGACGTAGGTCTTCCCGATGGGCAGATGGGTAACTCAGAGGTCGGACACACCAATATCGGCGCAGGCAGAATCGTGTATCAGGAGCTTACACGAATCACCAAGTCGATTGCTGACGGCGACTTCTTCAAGAACCCCGCTCTCTGTGACGCAATGGAAAATTGCAAAAAGAACGGAACCGCCCTTCATCTTATGGGGCTTCTTTCAAGCGGCGGCGTTCACAGCCATAACTCACATCTCTATGGCCTTCTCGAAATGGCAAAGAGAAACGGAATCGAAAAGGTACACGTTCACGCATTTCTCGACGGCCGTGACGTTCCTCCTTCTTCCGCTGCTGACTTTGCGGAAGAACTCGTTGCAAAAATCCGCGAAATAGGTGTTGGCGACATTGCCTCGGTTATGGGAAGATATTACGCAATGGACAGAGATAACCGTTGGGAAAGAGTTGAAAAAGCGTATAGCGCAATGGTTCTCGGCGAAGGTAATAAGTCTGACAGTGCTGTTACTGCAATCAAAGCAAGCTATAATGACGGCGTAACCGATGAATTTGTTGTTCCGACCGTTATTGAAAAGGACGGCAAACCTGTCGGCACAATAAGTGAAAACGATTCTGTTATATTCTTCAACTTCCGCCCCGACCGCGCAAGAGAGATTACCAGAACGATTGTTGACCCCGACTTCAGCGGCTTTGAGAGAAAGTTCTTCAAAACCTTCTATGTTTGTATGACTCAGTATGACGCAACAATGCCGAATGTTGAGGTTGCATTTAAGCCCGAATCACTTAAAAATACATTCGGCGAATATATCAGCAGCAAGGGTTTAAGACAGCTCAGAATCGCAGAGACCGAGAAGTACGCACACGTTACTTTCTTCTTTAACGGCGGCGTTGAGTCGGTTTATGACGGCGAGGACAGGGTTCTCGTCAACTCGCCTAAGGTAGCAACGTATGATATGCAGCCGGAAATGAGTGCCCCTGAGGTAACCGAAAAGGTTGTTGAAAGAATCAAAAGCGGTGACTATGACGTTATTGTTTTGAACTTTGCTAACTGTGATATGGTAGGTCACACAGGCGTATTTGAAGCTGCGGTTAAAGCGGTTGAAACAGTTGACACCTGTGTAGGGAAGGTTGTTGACGCACTTAACGAAATGGGCGGTGTTGCTCTTATCACAGCCGACCACGGAAACGCCGACCAAATGGTGGACTATACCACAGGAAATCCTTTCACGGCTCACACAACAAACGTTGTTCCGCTTATCCTAATCGGTGCAAACGATAAGAAGCTTAAGAACGGTCGTCTTGCTGACCTGGCTCCTACTCTTCTTGATCTTATGGGTCTTGAAAAGCCGGCCGAAATGACCGGTGAGAGCCTCATAGAAAAATAATAAAGTTAGAGCAAGAATGATATGTACCCCTTTTACTGTTTTGTTCAGTAAAAGGGGTTTTTATGACAAAATATAGTTATAGCTTTAATTCTAAAGTCATACAGACATAATTTAACAGCAAAAATCTGCTAACTTTTGCTTATCGATAACTAAGTTATGCAAAAACACTTGTAATACTCAAATAGTTGTGATATACTATATATGTATGTCTGAAAATTTATATAATCAGACGTAGATTTCAGTTAATTTCTGATGAATCTATATACAATTCAAACGGAGGAAACAAATGAAACCGATTGTTGCTATCGTCGGCAGACCAAACGTAGGAAAATCGACATTATTTAATAAAATCACCGGTAAGAGAATCTCAATCGTAGAGGACACTCCCGGAATCACTCGCGACAGGATTTACGCAGATGCGGAATGGACCGGCAGGGAATTTACACTTATAGATACCGGCGGAATAGAACCTTCCGCAAAGGATGAAATATTGTCACAAATGCGTAACCAGGCTAATCTCGCTATAGATATGGCAAATGTTATAATCTTTATGGTAAATATAAAAGAGGGAATGACCGCGGCCGATAAGGATGTTGCCGCTATGCTCCGCAAGTGCGGAAAACCCGTTCTTTTGGTTTGCAATAAATCAGACGCCCCCGGTGAACCGCCGATGGAACTTTATGAATTCTATAACCTCGGTTTAGGTGAACCATACCCTATTTCATCGATTCACGGTCTCGGCGTGGGAGATCTTCTCGATGACATAGTCGACAACTTTCCGGAAGATACCGAAGCTGATGATGATTCAGATGCAATAAAGGTTGCGATAATCGGCAAGCCGAATGCAGGTAAGTCCTCTCTTGTAAACAGAATTTTGGGCGAGGATCGTGTGATTGTCAGCAACATTGCCGGGACAACCAGAGACGCAATAGACAGCTCTCACATCCATAACGGAAAGAAATATATTTTAATTGATACGGCAGGAATGCGAAAACGCGGAAAGATAAACGAAGATGTTGAACGATACAGCGTTGTTCGTGCGCTTACTGCCGTTGACCGTGCGGACGTTTGTTTGATTATGGTCGATGCCGCTGAGGGCGTTACCGAGCAGGACACGAAAATTGCCGGTTATGCTCACGAACAGGGAAAGGCAAGCATAATCGTTGTAAACAAGTGGGATTTGGTTGAAAAGGAAACAAATACGATGAAAAACTTTAAGCTTAGACTTAAAGAGGGATTCAACTTTATGATGTATGCGCCGTCAGTCTTTATCTCAGCAAAGACCGGACAGCGCGTTGACAGCTTATTTGATATGATAGATTCTGCATTAGCTGAAAATACGAAACGTATATCAACTGGTCTTTTAAACGATGTTATAAATGATGCTATCGCTATGGTTCAACCCCCGTCAGATAAGGGCAAGCGTCTCAAAATTTATTATGCCACTCAGGCATCGGTAAGACCTCCTACATTTGTTTTATTTGTAAACAATGCCGAACTCGCTCACTATTCATACGTTCGCTACCTCGAAAATCAACTTAGGGCGAAGTTTGGCTTTGAGGGAACTCCGATAAAATTCATCATACGTGAAAAAGCAAAGAAAGGAAGTTAATTATGACCGCTGTATTGTTAATTTTGATTGCCGTTGTGTCATATTTTATAGGCAGTATTAATACCGCTATTCTGATAGGCAGACTAAAAGGTGATGATATAAGAAATCACGGAAGCGGAAACGCGGGGGCAACGAACGCTCTTCGTACTTACGGTAAGGGCGCAGGAGCAATGGTCGTTCTTGGTGATTGTTTAAAGGCGGCTGTTTCCTGCCTTTTAGGAATCCTCGTTTCGCATATAACTCCGCTCGGAACAGAAAATGTTAAGCTTGCTATTTATGCCGCGGGACTCGGTGCCGTGCTTGGTCACAACTTTCCGCTTTACTTCGGTTTTAAAGGCGGAAAGGGTATTCTTGTTTCAATAACAGCATTGACATTTGCAAATTGGAAGATTGGTTTGGCCGTTCTGATAATATCGGTTGCAGTAATAATTATTACTAAGTATGTATCACTCGGAAGCGTCACCGGCGCAGTTTTGTTTATAATTCTTCCTCTTATATTTGAACGCGACAACCTTGCTTACATAATATTTTGCCTTATACTATCAATATTAGCAATATACAGACATCGCGAAAATATTTCAAGGCTTCTTCATGGAAAAGAAAGAAAACTTGGCGCTAAATAACTAAATAATCATTTGTATGAAAGGCAGTTGAGCTATATGTCAACAATAAATATAATCGGTTCGGGCGGCTGGGGGACGGCCGTTGCTATTATGCTTGCAGACAACGGCAACAGCGTTAAACTTTGGTCTTACCTCAAATCCGAAAGTGATAACCTGAAAAAATTTCACGAGAATAAGCCGTATCTCCCCGGTGTAAAGATTCCTGAATCGATTGAGTTTACATCGGATATTTCTACCTGCGGCTGTGCGGATATTATAATAAATGCTGTGCCGTCGCACGCAGTACGTGCAACGGCAAAAGCGCTTGCGCCTTATGTAAAACCCGGTCAAATCATTTTAAATATCTCAAAGGGACTGGAAGAAAATACACATTATACCCTGTCCCACATCCTGCGGGAAGAACTTCCTAACTGTGAGATTGCTGTTATGTCTGGGCCGAGCCATGCCGAAGAAGTGTCCCGCGGAATTCCAACAACAAATGTTGTTTCGGCTCCTTCCGAGACAATCGCGAATAAAATTCAGGATATAATGATGAATCCGAATTTTCGCGTATACACCAACCCCGATATGCTCGGTGTCGAGCTTGGCGGCTCGCTTAAAAACGTTATTGCGCTTTGTGCAGGGATTTTAGACGGTTTAAAGCTCGGCGATAACACAAAGGCCGCTCTTATGACAAGAGGAATAGTTGAAATTGCCCGACTCGGCGTTGCTATGGGTGCAAAGCCCGAAACATTTTATGGTCTTTCAGGCATAGGTGATTTAATCGTAACCTGTACGAGTATGCACTCAAGAAACCGCAGAGCCGGAATTTTAATAGGTCAAGGTATGACGTGTGATGAAGCAACTAACGAGGTTAAAATGGTTGTCGAAGGTATAAAGACCTGCCGTGCGGCAAAAGAACTTGCTGACAGCCTTAACGTTGAAATGCCTATCGTGAATGAAGCATATAAGGTTTTATTTGAAGATATGCCGGCTAAAAATACTATTTCAAACCTGATGAACAGAACCAAAAAACACGAAACCGAAACCTCATTCTTAAACGAATAAAAATTATTACAAATTAACCCTCGCCTGTTTCGGGCGAGGGTTAAATGTTTGCTTTATCCTCTTGATTGTTATGCTTTTTAATTTATTCTTAAGGTTTTGATGCCGCACACCGGGGTCATTTTGCTTAAGCTTTCCCAAACCATAACCCTTGCGCGTGTATAGTCTTTGGTCGTTGTGAATGTGATTTCTCTGTTGTCTTCGCTATAATCACTCGATTGCTGCATTTCGATCAATTTATCGCCGTCATAAAGAGCAAGGATAACGTTCTTGCCGCTTTCTATGTTTATCGGTTTGACATATTTGAGATAGTTCATTTGATACGGCGGCGGATTCCGCAACTATATATTCGCAATAATTCGGCTTATCATAATCGGCATACCGACCGAAAAACATTTCGCCGTTTTTGGTTATGCAAAGATACAAATAGTTGCCCGCTGTGCTTTGCAATGTAATATAATATCTTTCCGCCGTCTGTATAACATAAGGATTTTCTACTTTCTCAATTTTGTTATTAAATATATTGTATTGCGATAAATTCCCGGTCAATACCCATAATTCGTTTTTTCTGTTCGTGTCCTGAATCGTGATTTTATCAAACGCAACCTCTGCATCTTCCCGATAAATTTCCGAATAATAATTTGCAATATAATCTTTTATGGTATATCCGTTGTCTGCATTTACAGCACAAAGCGTTGTCGTCAAAATCATAGCGGTAATCATTAAAAAGCAAAGTAATTTCTTCAATTTACACACTTCCTTTCATTAAAAAGTCGTATACTATGGCATAATAATTATAACATATATATAGTATTCTGTAAATATATTTTCGCCAAATTTGTTTATATGCACAAATAAATTTACACCTGATATTCTGAGTCAAACTTGTTTTGATACAGAATATCAGGTGTGCAAAAGGGGAACGGGGAAAATGCCTTTTCCCCGTGATAAATACATTGTTGATACAGCTTATTCATAAAATATAATTTTTAATTAAAGTCCTGTTGCAAACTCATCAATTAAATATCTGCCGTTCTGCTGTTTTAATATCAGATAAAACGATGTTTCGGTTTGATTCGGGTCAAAAACAGAATTTTCGGCAGGTATCATTTTTACTTTTGGCTGTGCAATCCATTCGCCGTCAGTAAAGCCTTTTTCTGCTAAATTATCAACTGTGGCTATGCTTAAAGGCATTGCTTTTTTCATGCCGAAAACATAATCATCGCCAAAGAAATTGTCTACACAGCTTTGAGTGCAGTATCTTTTCATTTTCTCAAAATCCTGATTATAAAAGGCCTTAAAAAATAACTCCACTGTTCTTATCGGATCCGACATTTCTCTCAGATCTTTCTCTGTTTCCAATGCATCAGTTACGGAAAAGGTTATATCGTTTCTGTTTTTATCAAAAATGTTATATTCTAATTTGTATAAGTGCGTTCCGTAAATTTCATTTAAAACACCCGATACAGAACCTAATTGAACATATGTGATGCTGTCCTTCAAAACAGGCGGAACAATTAGCACATCAAAATTTATGGGTTCCGGATTTGATAATATTTTTCGTATTTCCTGACCAATTTCAATTTGATAAGTATATTCCGAATATCCGTTTACGCTTCTTGACGGCTCATTGATTGAAACGGTTATTTTCCCATTATCCCAATTAATATAATTTTCAGGATTACTCATAATACCCATTTTTTCAAACAGTTCCCTAAGCGGAACATATACCTCACCGTTTTCGATAAAGGGTTTGTTCTTAAGTTCAATTTTTTCGGCGTTGTTTGTAATTTCAATCGTGTAATCATCAGTCGTCAAATCGGATAATACGCCGCTTGCAAAAACCGTTGTCGAAAGCAGAATAACGGCAATAACCGCTGACAATACCGACATAAATCTGCTTGTTGTTTTCTTATTCCTAATCATAATAAATCTCCTTTTCAAAATTTTTTTACTGCTTGCCATTTGTGTGGTAAGCGGAATCTGTTTTGATTTACCCGTTGGAAGCAGGGAAAGGATTGTGCCCACATAGCTCATTTTCTCGCTGTCCGTCATATTTTTTGTAACCGACATATCGCAGGATATTTCACACTCTGCTGCAATTTGCTTTGAAACATACCACGAGGTGGGGTTAAACCAATGCACGCATTTTACAAATTCGGCAAACCATTTATATAAAATATCGTGCCGCTTAAAATGCGTCATTTCGTGACGGAGTATGTTATGCAGCTGTTCGCTCGATAACTCCATTTTCGGCAAAACAAGCGTCGGTCTGAAAATACCCGTCATAAACGGTGACGCAACATTTTCCCATACCCGAACATTGATTTTCCTGTCGGTGTACTCGCTGATTTCGGGGCATGATATAACCTCACAGTTTTTGCGTATTTTAATATCCAACCTTACATACCGTGTAACATTTAAGATCATTAAAGCTATTGCACCGATAAGCCATAAATACGCTAAAATTCTCATCCGGTTATAAATTATCCTATTCCATATAACGGTTGCTTTTTGTAAAAGCTGTGGCTTTTGAGCCGTATCCGCCTGCATAATATTTTCGGTTGTTACGGGTTGTTCATTGACAGCCTCTTGTTGTGTCTGTGCCGTTTGTGTTGTAACGCTCGGCGTGGGTGTCGGGTTTACATTAAACCGCACCGGCATAAGCATTACAAAAAGCACGCACAGCCATATGTAATAGTGCCACGAATACCCGAAAATTCTTTTCGTTATCGGGCGCAACAGGCTGATTACAATAGCAAGGACAGAACCGGTAAGAGATGTGATTAAAAGGGCTTTGAATATTTCGCTAATCAAGTTTACCCCTCCTTGTTCTCAAAAATTGCTTTCAGTTCTCGTATATCCTTATCCGAAAACTGTTCCTCTTCAAAAAGTGCGGCAACCAAATTTTCGGCTGAGCCGTCAAACAGATTTTTTATAAGGCTTTTCACCTGCGATTTCTTATATTCCTTTGCCGTCAAAATTGGTGTGTAATACCACGCCTTTCCACGCCTTTCGGCAGACAACGCACCCTTTTCAACAAGCCTTGCAAGAAATGTGGCAATCGTTGTGCGCTTCCACCCCTTTTCTTCAACGGCTTTTCCGATTGCCGTTGAACCTATCGGCTCATTTGCTTTCCATACAACCTTCATAATTTCAAGCTCTGCTTCACCTATATTAATATTTTTCATAAGGCATACCTCCAATATGTTCTACTTTTGTCGACATATATAGTCTACCACATTAGACATACGTTGTCAATACCTTTTAAGAAATTTATAAATTTTAAACAGTTTTTAACATCTAAAATTGTTCAGAACACACAAATACATTACCTGTATCAAAATCAGATTTCAGCTTCCTGCACCCAAGTCTTGAGTTGAAATTTTCTGTTCTTGTTTTTATAACATCGCCGCTCATATTTCTTCAATTTCATCAAGCGAGTTGCCGCTTATTGAATATATATCATCAATCGGTATTTTTGTTCCGTCTGCCATAACAACATCTTTTTCATATTCCCGAACCTTTAGAACAATACCGCTCTTTGAAATATACGCACCACCCGACTTCTTTTTATCCGAAACAAAATATGTTATAACAACCTCGTGTGCGTCATCCGCATTTTCGAGGTACAGTAATTTATTATTAAGCCTTTCAATCTCATATTCGTCAAGCTCTAATTTTCTGTCTGTTTGCCTTGCCGTTTCTTCAATCGCATCATCATAGCCCGTAAGCGCCGCAAAAGGCGCAAATTGAGCTTCGCGCAATATTTTATCCGGAAAATCCTTCTCGATTTCAGAATTCGGGTATCGCATATTCAGTATATCACTATACTTAAAATCACTCATACTGTCACCTCTTATGCTTTGTGCCCTCCGATACTTTTGTTTCTCTCTATTGTTGTGGCGCCTTCTTGTAAATTCGCGCCCTTGATTATAGCGTTTTTGCCGTATCGATGTTTTATATCAAGAATAGCTTCCTGTATTCTTCTTTCTTTTTTTAATTCTACTTTTTCTTTTTCCCGTTTTACCTGCACTTCATCATAATTTGTAAACAAATCTAACTGTTCATAGCTTTCACGCTCTTTAATACTGTTTTCAGACATAAGATTATTTGCCGAAATCGTAACTCGCCTTATCAGCATATCCTTGCCGACAATACCATCATAGAGTTTCAGCGTCGTCTCAATTATCAGTCTTGTAGACGAAGTATACCTATCAATATTCGCTGTACCGTGTGCATGTTTTGGAACTTGTCTGCCGTACATATCACTTGTAATCTTGTCTTTGTATTTTCTGCGTATTTCAGGATTGGCCAAATTTTCTCTGTCATATCCGATTGTCAAAACAATTTGATTGGTGACAAGATGTTTTTCGACCAAATCAAGCGACAGCAGTTCAAGCATTTCCCACACGATAACCCTTGCTTTATCAAAATCGTAGGGACACTGTAATACCTGTCCGGTGCTTATGCTTCTGTTTTCAGGCGTGTATGCCTTTGCCTCTGTAATTGTACAAGGCTCATAACCCCAAGCATGGTCAACAAGCATTTTTGAATTTATTCCAAAGAGCTTCTTTAATTTCTTTCTGCCGTACGCTGTTGTGGATTCACGTGCTATATCTCCCATTGTAAACATTCGGTTTTCTTCAAGCTTTTTTGAATATCCCCTTCCTACTCTCCAAAAATCGGTAAGCGGTCTATGCTCCCAAAGCTGCCTGCGATAACTCATTTCATCAAGGTATGCAATCCTAACCCCGTATTTATCCGGCTTCATTTTCTTTGCCGTTATATCCATTGCAATTTTAGCAAGATACATATTTGTGCCTATTCCTGCCGTTGCGGTTATTCCTGTTTTATCAAGGACATCACGAATAATTGTCCTCGCAAAATCGTTTGGATTCTTGCCGCTTGCATTAAGATAAGCTGTTATATCCATAAATACTTCATCAATTGAATAAACAAGTATGTCATCGCTTGACACATAATTAAGATATATTTCATATATTTTTGTCGAATATTCAAGATAATGTGCCATTCTCGGTTTTGCTATGATATAGTCAATTTCAAGCGACGGATTTGAGTTTAGCTGCACCGCGTCATACGACTTTTCTGAAAGCATCCGTTTGGGAGCCTTATTCCTTCGCTCAGCATTTAGGTTTTTCACCGTTTGTACAACTTCAAACAATCTCGCCCTGCCCGGAATACCATATTTTTTTAAACTTGGTGTTACAGCAAGGCATATCGTTTTTTCAGTTCGGCTCTCATCCGCGACAACGAGATTTGTTGTCAATGGGTCCAAATTTCTCTCTACACACTCAACAGAGGCATAAAAGCTCTTTAAATCTATGCACAAGTATATTCTTTCCATAGCATTTATGCCTCCTTTTTTATATCGAAATTCTTTTAATTTTGTTATTATACAATTTCAATTTGTACGGCACGCATTGCATCAAGCGCCGTATTGTGGCTTTCACGGCTTACTCCTGCACAACAATTTTGATCAACAACAATCCGTGTTTCCGGAAACGCCGCTTTTAGAATCATTGCATTTGAAATCACGCAAATGTCCGTGCATAGGCCGCACAATTCTATTTCTTCTATATTCTCCCCGAAGCCTCTTATTATACTCGGCAAGTCAATACTGCCAAATGTTACTTTATCAACTATTGTATTTGCATACGGTTTTAGTTCGTCACAGACTTGCCACCCCTCCGTATCCTTTATACAGTGGTTTATTGGAAGTTTCTTCCCTTCCTGTGTCTGCAAATAATCATCAAGATGAGTATCCCTTGTAAACACGACTTTTCCGTCAAAATTTTTCACTTTATTAACTACCGTAGGCACTATTGCTTCCGCATCTTTGCTTCCCAAACTTCCGGTTATAAAATCAACCTGCATATCAACAACAATCAAGCATTTCATTTTATTTTCCTCTTTCAAAATATTATTTTTTCATCTTCAGTTATGAATTTAACTTCAACTCACTTATTGAGATATATTCGCCATCATTAAGTTTTGTTAAACCGGCCGAAGATATGCCAATCTTGCATCTTAACTCTGCTTTTGGTATATTTCGCTTTGCCAACCGTTTCCAAAGATTTGTATAACTTACTTCCGTCACGATACATCTTTTCACAAATATTTTATCACAAATATTTTCATTTTACAATACTCAACGCTCTTGCGTTTATCAAAAAATATTTTTTGTTGCATTTATGACAATATAATCCAATAAATAAATTACATAAAACACCTTTTTTTGCAGACAATATGAGATGTAAAATTTAAACGTAAAAAGGAGTTTAATATATATGAAAGCAACAGGAATAGTTAGAAGAATCGACGACTTAGGCCGTATTGTTATACCAAAAGAAATCCGCCGCACAATGCGTATCCACGAGGGCGACCCCTCACAGATGACATTGACACCGTCCGAAAGGCGCATAAGGTTTACATATGCATTTCTCTCTTTGGGCAAAAGAATATGCGATTAAAAACATTGCTTAATTTCCTCGGCCGATATAACAGCTAACACTTATTTAAGAATAATGTTGCAAAACAAGTTTATATTTAAGGAATATATGATTGCAAACGGAGTTCAAAAAGAAACAATAAATAAGCTTAAACTTGTTATGATGAAGAGAAACCCATACCGGAAATTATTCATCAAACAATAACTAAGTTGTTTCAGACATATGTTGTCGTGGGCGGTATGCCGCAGGTCGTTCAAACCTATGTTGATACCCATGATATAGGGCGTGTTATTGAAACGCAAAACAGCATATTGGCACAATACAGGCTTGACATCTCACAATACGCAAAAAGCAGCGAAAAAGTAAAAATCAAATCCATATTTGACAGTATTCCGGCACAGCTTAACGATAAAAAAAGAAGATTTGTGTTATCACATTTGGATGAGAAAGGCAGAATGAACAGATATGAAAATTGCTTTGTATGGCTTTCCGACGCGGGCGTTGCCTTGCCGTGCTACAACATAACCGCTCCCGAGTCGCCGCTGCAGATGAACGAAAAGAGAAATCTCTTTAAGCTGTTTGTGGGGGATATCGGGCTTTTGTGCGCCACTTGTATGGAAAATATTCAGTTTAGCATATTAAACGGAGACCTTTCTATAAATATGGGAAGTATTTTGGAAAACGCTATGGCTATGCAGCTTAAAAGCAACGGCTATTCATTATATTAAATATCTATTCTTGAAATAATCTTGTCTATAAGCTCTTTGGTAAGCGTGTTGTTTTCAACAATATCCGAAACGGCGTTCGACAGGTCGCAATATCGGTTATAGCTTTTTTCAAGCTTCAAGCGGCGGTTTTCAACCTCGGTTATATTTTTCATCGTATCGGAGATTTTGTCACCGTAGCTTTTACGCATTTCTTGATATTCCTCTTGCGTTATAATGCCGTTTACAAGATTTTCATATAAGCTGTTCAAAAAATTCCGATTTTTTGATATGTAAGCTCGTAAGTTCTTTAATTCCGCCTGTTGAGCTTCTATTTCTTTCTTATCATTCAGCGAATAGAATATCAGATTTTTTCTGTCGGCAAGTACAGACGCTTGCGATTTTATTGCGGTTATAACCACATTGAGCAAATCTTTTTCGAGAATACTGCCGTTATCGCATCCGTCACGCTTATATCTTGTATTTGTAAGACAGCTTATATTATATGCAAAACCTGTTTTTACTCTTGAAAATCTTGAACGGTGCAATGCTCTGCAGCACTCGCTGCAGAAAATTTTGCCTTTCCATATATTTTCGGTGTAGGGTATTACGGTTAGCTTGCTGTGCTTGTTTTTTTAACTGCTCCATACGCTCCTGTGCTTTATCAAACATATCCTGTGAAATAATAGCCTCGTGCGTGTTCGGAACGACTATCCATTCATCTTTGTCAACGGCGGTCTGTTTTTTAGCCAAGCTGTCGCTTCTGCCTTGAACGAGCTTGCCTGTATATATTTCGTGTGTTAAGATTTGCCGAACGGTCATAGTCTGCCATAATCCGCTGCCGATACTCTTTTTTGAGGTTATATATCCCTTTTGATAACCGTATGCACACGGCGTTAGGATTTGCCTTTCGTTAAGCTGCAAACATATCTCGTTTGTTGACATACCACCGTTAAAAAGCTCAAATATCAGCTTGACAACGGGTGCGGTTTCGGGATTTACGATTAGCTTATGACAGTCATTCGAATCTTTCAGATAACCGTATTTCGGTCTTGCACTCACATATTGTCCGTCACGCATTGCCTGCCGTGCCTGTGTTTTGATTTTCTTTCCGATGTCCAAAGCATAGGCTTCATTTATAATATTTTTGATATAAAGGAGCATTTTATCACCGTTTGAGGGGGTATCCGTATCAAAGTTATCGTTTACGGCAATAAACCGCACCTTCTTTTCGGGAAAGTAGGTGTCTATATAAAAGCCTGTGTCAATACTGTTTCTGCCGAGTCTTGACAAATCCTTTACGATTACACAGTCTATCTTGCCGCTTTCAATATCCTCAATCATATGCTGAAATTCGGGGCGGTGAAAGCTTGTGCCTGTTGCTCCGTTGTCGATATATACTCCTGCCAAACGCATATTTCCGTTTTGTGCGATAAAATCATCGAGTATCATCTTTTGATTTTCAATGGAATTACCCTTGTTGTGGCTGTCCTCAACCGATAATCTGATATACTGTGCCGTTTTTATGTATATAGGCATATTTTCCGGCTTTGTCTGTGCAACAGTGATATTTTTTCTGCTTTTTCTTGCCATATCAAACCACCTCCCGATATTCGCTTAATGCAGCTAATGCCTGTTCGTATTCATCTTTGAAATTAAATGCTATCTGTATGTGCGTTTTATCGTAAATATGGATGCACTCTATAAGGCGGATAACAATGTTGCGGTCAATTTTATCAATATTTTCAAAGGCTTTGAAGCGTTCTATCCATTGCAGCTTTTTCGAGATATTGTTTCTGCACTCGTCAAGCTCGGTTTCAAGCTGTTTTAATGCGTCCTCCAACCGTTTCTTGTCTTTGGAGTAGGAGGTGTTAAGCGTTTTGTAATCCTCTTTATTCAAAATGCCGGAAACGTAGTTTTCGTAAAGGGTTGATTTGTATTCACGGGTTTTGGCAAGCTGTTTTTGTACCTCGCCGATTTGCACCGATATTTTATTGCACATATCCTTGTTTATTGCACTGTTGTTGATGCCGCCAATTAAAGCGTTCAGAGAAGCAACATTTTTTATGTGTCCCTTAATGCTGTCCGTAACACAATTTACAAGGTCGGTTTCCTTAATCATATTACCGCCTGTGCAGCCGTTTTTCTTTCCGGTGGGGCAATAATAGTAGAAGTATTTTTCGCCGTTATGTGTAACGGTTTTGCGTGTCATACGATTTCCGCAGCAGCCGCAGATTAAAATTCCCGAAAACAAATGTAATGTGTTCTTTTTCGGTGATATTCTCGTATCGAGCCGCATAAGCCGCTGCACAAGTTCAAAATCTTGTTTGCTGATTATAGCTTCGTGTGCATTTTCGGTTACAAATACTTCATCGGCATTGCGTTTTACATATTCCTTAACTTTGTAATTCGGCTTGCCGTATTTGCCTTGTATCAGCTTGCCTGTATATATCTCGTCTTTAAGAATACGAATTACGGTTGTTGCCGACCATTTTGAATTTTCCTTATCGCAGTAACCGTTACGCGGCAGCGGTATATTGTTGTCCTTTTTATATTCCCTCGGCGATAAAACCGCAAGCCTGTTCAGCTCATTTGCAATTCTGTCCGCACTGTAACCGTCTGTCCGCATTTTGAATATATCTTTAACAACCCGTGCGGCGTATTCGTCAACAACAAGCTGATTTTTTATTATCAGCAGCCTTTTTATATCCGTAGACGGGAACTGCTCCCACATAATCACCGTTTTTTCTTTTGATATTAAGTGCTGTGCGTACCTTTACAGATATATCTCTGCAATACTCGTCATTCATTACACCCTTAAAGGATACGGAAATATCGCCCGTTACGGCTTCTTTTGCGGTATCTATATTATCATTTATGGCAATAAAGCGAACACCGAGAGCCGGAAAGATACGGCGTAAATATGTAAAGGTTTCGTTATATTCTCTGCCGAGCCTTGACAAGTCCTTTACGATTACACAGTTTATTTTTCCGCTTTTAATGTCCTCAATCATTGCCTTAAATGCAGGACGGTCAAAAACAATTCCGGAATAACCGTCGTCCACCTGTTCATTAACAATTTTAATATCGGGGTTTCTTTTGACAAATTCATCAATGTATTTTCGTTGATTTGCAATACTGTCGCTTTCGTTTGCTCTGTGCTTCATAAAGTGTCCTCCGTGCCGCAGGGCATATCCGACAAAAA
>ERZ780226.1946-NODE-1946-length-15123-cov-3.709185_pt1 | contig 15123 bp, 7 predicted proteins | sample MGYA00511165_ERZ780226 | MGnify/ENA primary metagenome ERZ780226 (study PRJEB29588, sample SAMEA2152373) | human gut metagenome | biome: human gut; feature: human-associated habitat; material: faeces | place: Denmark | collected 2008/2010 ...
TTCATTCTTACCCTTGACTAATCACAGACGAGCATTTACAAGCTTTCAGGCGAAAGTCTGCGATATTCTGTAAAATTGTTATGCCATTCTTTCATTTTTACTTTACACTACCTAATATCTTTTACGTGCAAAAGCTTAATTATAAATCAAGGAATAGACAATGTCTATTCCTTGACAACTCTTAACCTTTAACCGAACCGACAGTCATACCCTGTATAAAATACTTCTGGAAGAATGGGTATGCCACAAGCATAGGCGCAACGGCAACCATACAAAGAGCCATACGCGCACCCTCTGTCGGAAGATTTTCCATCTGGCTTGCAACTCCGCTCTCTGCCGCATTGTTCATCATCTCTTGAATATTATTCATCATATTCTGAAGCAAAAACGAGAGTGTGTACAGCTTGTTATTGGTTATAAAAAGCATAGGCGTCAGCCAGTCGTTCCACTTTGCTATCATAATAAACAGCGCAATCGTTGCAATACCCGGAAGAGATATAGGCATAACAAGCTTAAAGAATATTTTAAACTCATTTGCACCGTCAAGCTTGCCCGACTCTATTATCTCATACGGAACGCTTCCCTGGAAAAATGACTTTAAAACGATAACGTTCCACGCACCCATTGTTCCCGGAAGGATAAGCGCCCAAATTGTATTTGAGAGATTAAGCACTTTTGTGTTTATAAGATAGCTTGCAACCAAACCGCCGCTGAAAAGCATTGTAAAGAATGATATAAAAGAGAATATCGTCCTGTACTCAAAGTCCTTTCTGCCTATTACATACGCATACATTGCCGAAACAAGTACACCCAGCAAAACAGAAGCCGCGGTGACAACTATTGTTATCGCATAAGCACGGAGTATTGCATTTGATGTTCCGAACACGTATTTATAAGAATCAAGTGAAAACACCTTTGGTATAACCCTGTATCCGTCTTTAATCAGACTTGCCTCTGATGTAAATGATGCCCCCAATGCCATAAGCACAGGATAAATACAGATAACACACATTATTATGAAAAAGATATTCAGTATAACCGATAGCGGTTTATTTTTGTATCTCATTTCCGTTCCTCCTTTATATCGCGCCTTCGCTGTCTTTGTCTATAACCGTTACAAGCTTATTTGCACCCAGAACCAGGAAGAAGCTTATAATTGACTGAACAAACGAAGCCGCCGAAGCCATTCCCATTGAGCTTGAACCGCCGTTCATCATAAGATTATATGTATACGTCGACAAAACATCGGTCACACTGTAGAGCTGTGATGTGTTAAGCGGAACCTGATAAAACAAACCCATATCCGTTGTCAAAATACTGCCTATTTTTAAAATAAGCATAGTCGTTATCATCGGCTTTATCGCCGGAAGTGTTACATTCATCAGCTTCTGCCAGAGGCTTGCTCCGTCCATATCGGCCGCCTCATAAAGTTCTACATCAACACCCGACAGAGCCGCGCTGTATATAACAGAGCTATAGCCCCATTCCTTCCAGAAATACACAATTATAATTATTGCGGGCCACGGCGCAGGGTCCTGATACCAGTTTATCGGCTCGATTCCGATAGCCGGAAGAATTGTGTGGTTGAGATATCCGCTCTCCAGTCCCAAAAATCCAAACACAAGATAGCTGACTATTACCCAAGACAAAAAGTGAGGCATTATCATAACCGTCTGATAAAGCTTTTTTGCCATCTTTCCCCTGATTAAATCAAGCAGAATCGCAAGCGCGATGGACAGAAACAATCCGGCAAATACAATTGCTATGTTATAAAGCAAAGTGTTTCTGACTGCGTGCCAAAGCGATGCCGAATTTGTCATAAACTTAAAATTATCAAATCCGTTCCACGGCGAAAGAAATATGTTCTGTCTGAAGTTAATCTTCTTAAACGCCAGCACAAGTCCCGCCATTGGCAGATAGTTGAACAGAATGTACATTATCAGTCCGGGAAGCAGCATAAGATATAGCTGTCTGTTGTATATTAAGTCTTTAAAAAAGTTACGTTTTTTTGCTTTATTCGTTCTCATTGAACTCTCCCCTGTTTAGATTATTTTATTTCTGAGTTTTAAGAAACTCATCATACTGCTTCTGAGCATCTTCGATAACTTCTTTAACGTTTGCGTTTTCCGCAGCCTGCTTTCTCTTGGCTACTTCCTCATCAAAGTCTACATCCATTGAACCCAAAGCACCAATCTGACCGAAGCCTTTCATTGCATTTTGAAGTTCTGTAATCGTAAAGTTCACATTCTCCGTGTTATAAACAAATGCGTTTGCTTTTTTTGTAACCGCGGCTTCGTTAAACTTCTTAAGCTTTTCCGCCTTGTCGGGAACGTCACCTTTTTTGGTGTAATCAATAAACACGTTTCCTATCATCCACGAATTTGCAGACAAATCATATCCTGAATTGGGGATAAGTTCAACCTGACCGTCAGCTGTTTTGTTGTAATGCTTACCCTCTATGCCGTACACAACAAGATTCTTAAGATACGGATCGGTATTTAACAAATTCAAAAATCTTGCACATCTTTCAGGATTTTTTGATGTGTTTGAAATTACTGTCATTGAGCCCTGACCGGGAATTCTGTTTTCATAAACCGGGGTCGTCTCTGCCTGAGCAATTTCGTAATTCACCTTTGACTGCAGCTCTCCTGCCTTTCCGGGTTTGAGCGGAGTATAATAAGCAAATGTATAGCCGTTATTAAATCTTGCATTTAAGTCGGTTGCTGTTGCAACATCCTTCTTAACAAGCCCCGATTTATAGTAATCACGTCTTGCCTCAACAGCTTTCTTTGAAGAATCCTGTGAAAGGTCGTATGCAAATACTACTTTGTTCGGGTCCTGACCCTCTGCATATGAAACTCCTACAAAGCCCAGTGAATTTATAAATGATACATAACTGAAATCATTATACATCATATCGGTATAATCACAAGTCTGATCCCAATCGATTGGGTACTGAATGCTCGGTTCCTTCTCTTTCAGCATCTCGGCAACAGGTTTAAAATCATCAAGAGTTTTATATTTTGACATATCAATGCCATACTTATCGGCAATGTCTTTTCTGTAAATCCATCCATACTGCGTTGCGGTTTCTTTATTTGTGGGGAGGGCATAGAGCTTACCGTCTATCCTTGCCGAATCAATGACGTTTTCGGGTATTTCTTTTGCTATATCTTTAAGGTATGTGTCAAGATAGTCGTCAAGCTGAACAAATGCGCCAAGACTTGCGTTTACCGCATAATCAAGCGAATAGCTTGCGGCAAAAGCCAAATCAAAATATTCGCCAGCTGCAATCATATTGCTCATCTTCTGATTATACTGACCCGATTCAAGAATTGTAATCTTTACCGTTGCGTTAATTTTATCTTTTAAATAATCATTAATTGCGTTTTCAACCGAAGAAATATCCGACTGCGCCGTTCCTCTCATATACCAATTAATTTCGTATGGGTCTGACGGCACCTTGTTCGGGTCTTCGCCTTTAGCGGTCTTTCCGTTTTGGCACGAACACATCGTAAAGACTGTCATCATTGCAAGAAACAATCCAATAACTTTTTTAAACTTTCTCATTTTCATTCTCCTTTTATAATATTTTTCAGATACGTAAAGTACCTAATTTATAACATAATGTTTTTCTGCAGATATGCCAATCAACAGACTTGTTGACTTATGGTCTGAAGACTATTATCTGATGAATACTTCCGTACCTTACATTTATAAAAGCAAAATCATCTGCTTCTATTTCACCGACGGTAATGCTGTCATATTTTTCTGTTTCATAGTGATATACCAAAGCATTTGCCGAAGATTCAATTGTAAACCTTCTGTTCATTGCCGCATTGCTGCATTCGCTTTTTGCATCGGCATTAAATACAAAACCGTTATCGCATTTTTTAACAATCTTTCCGAAGGAAGTCAATCCCTTTGAATAGTAGTTCCTGTCGTTAACCGCCTCTACATCTTCATAATTTTCGGTATTGTAAAAATTGTTCGGAAGCATCGCATATTCATATGCCTGTCTTTCGGGGGCAAGATCTTTATTATACGCAAATTCTATTGCATAACCCGATAAGTAATTTAAATAATTTGTATTATACTTAATTATGCATCCGGGCTTTAAATCGGTAAACGTTTTGTAAGTGGCTTTTATATAATCACTCATCCGTTTATTGCAATATGTTCCGCCCGGACTTCCTGCAATGCCGTAATTATAATTAACCGTGCTTGTATCATTCTCATAACCCGGATATACACTTGCGGCAGCATTCCATAAATAATTAACTCTCGGCGAAATAAAACTGATATTCATTTCGGTCTCTTCTTTTTTCTCATTCCATACTTCCCTGCTGCTTAAAACCAAAAACGAATCTCCCGCTCCGTAGGATGTATTCATAAGCTTATCGCGCTTGAATACCGCTGCGCCTATATTATATTCATCATCCACATCATAAAGGTTCACGGCATATCTCCACGTATTGGTAAATCCCGTGCCATATGGTTCAACCTTATACAGTTCTTCGTTGCCGGCTTCGCTGTCGTCGGGAAGAACAAACACCTTTGTTTTGTCGGGGTCCTCTCTGTACTTTCCTGCGAGAGTGCTCATACCCGAGTAATAATAAAGCTTATATTGAATACTGTCGGGCCAGGAGCTCTGCGCATATTTATCCATATAGTCTAAATTCATCTGAAAATCAGTGCTTGTTTTTGCCTTTGTGTTGCCAAACCCGCAATTACCCTCAGAGGCAGTCTGTATCTCTGTTATATTTCCTTTTGAATCTGTTCTGAATTTTATAAGCTGTTTTTTGCACGAAGCCCTGAGAGAATCATATATCTCGCTCTTAGTCAGCAGCTTGTCGGAATCAATCTTAACATTGTTAAATAAAACCTTATTGCTGAAGCCATACTGCTTGATTACACCGTCTTCATTTAAAAGCTTGAAATAGACCGTATCAAATGCTTCGCTGCGGATTCCCATAAGATAGCCGTATCTCATAGAAAGAGTTGTTGATTCCGAATTTATAACCGTTCCGAGAGAATCGAGATATACTTGAACATGCGCACCGCCGTCATGCGGAAGCTTGCCGTTGCACTCCTTAAGATATACATCACTTATTTTATAAGTTTTATCGCCAATCTTACATTCATTCTTCTTGTCGTTTACAGTGGTGTATATTCCTTCATCAACCGATTCATCACATATGATAAGCTCTGTTACAATGTTTGTATCCTTCATAGTTAAAACAGAAATACCATAGGATGATGATATGTTTTTAAACTCTGTTTTTTCTCCCTTGGAATTTCTTATACCTCTGTATAATGAATCGTCAAGCATCTCTTTCAGGCTGTATATAGTGCCGTTTTTATCGGTAACGGTAGACTTGTTTTCATTCTTTGACTTTATAAAAAAGCTGGTATATTCCCTTTTAATGACAACCTCATATACGTTATCGTTATCATTGTCTATCAATACCTCAGTACCGTTGTTAATCGGATAAAAGTCGACGGCTGAACCGTAATACATTACATTGTTGTACAAAAGATAAGCGTCTTTATCAATAGACAAATTTTTCTTCTTGTCATTCTTGTCATAGTATGTGAAGGTCTGTTTGCTTTTATTGCTCTCCACTTCCGACCAATTATCAAACTTCATCATCTTGTTGCTTGACTCATCAACAGCAAGCGAAACAATGTCTTTATCACGGTTAATATAGGCTATAACGCTAAAGCCGAGATAATCGTCGAAATCCGCTACCTTATCGGCATCATAACACTCTTCATCAATCTTTATCTTTCCTTCGCCGGCTGAATCCAAAGTATTCAGCGATGTATAAGAATTTGCTTTAACAACGCCGGTAACCTTTTGGTATCCCAAAAGCTCGTTTATAAAATATTTGGACCTATCCAAATAGTATGTTTTGCCGCCGTCATTTGTCCTTACAAGCGGAACCTTAAAAAGAACATTGTGGGCAAGATTAAAAAATGTTTTTGCCGTAAGCTTCTTTTGTGCTTCGGAAACATTTATTCCGTCTAAGAAATTGTTTTTATTGGCAACATTGATATACGTCTCCATTTTGTTGCCATCCATCTCGGCTATACGCGTAAATCCCGTCATATCCAAAAATGCGTATAACGCTTCGTTAAACGTAAGTGTTTTTTGCTCGTTTGCCCCATCGCCGAAATATTTGTCATATAAAACGTCCGAACCGTATAAATAATTAATAAGCTTTTTCATAACGGTTCTTTTAAGCGATGCGTCCGGATAATACGAATCTATTATCCCCATATCCATAAACAGCTTTACCCTGCTGTTTATATTATTCTCTCCGATTTTATAATAAACTTCGCCCTTATATTCTTCAAAGCCGTGTTCGTATATATTCGCCGCAGTCTCCAACTCGTGATCTTGAACGATGGTTTTAGCATAACCGGTAACGTTCAGGGCAGATAATATTAAGATAAAAGACACGGTAAAAGATATGATTTTTTTAAACATTTTTATCCTCCTTAACCCACTGCATCAAGCAAAGTCATTATCATTTTTGCTGTCTCTGCCCTTGTTATTGTCTGTTCGGGTTTAAAGCTGCCATCTTCATATCCGCCGATTACCCCCATTGAAATTAAGGCCTTCAATGCATCAGACGCATATTCGGCAACATCATCCTTATCGGTAAATGTAATATCAGCCGTTGTAAATTCATGGTCGCTTCGGGTCATCTTTGTCAGCCTGTAGATTAGCGTTACCGCATCCTGACGCGTAATTTTCTCTTTCGGGGCAAACAAGTCATCCGAAATTCCGTTGACAACCGTCATCTCATACGCCTTTGAAATATACGGATATGACCAGCTGTCGGGTTCCACATCCTTAAATTCCGACACGGCATTATCTGTCTCGATTGAAAATGCCGCAAAGAGTGTTTTAACCAGCTCTTCGCGAGAGATATAATCATCAGGTCTGAAATTGCCGTCGCCGTCACCTGTCATAATTTTGTTGTCGTAAACAAACCTAATATATTCTCTTGCCCAGCTGTCACGTGATACATCATTAAACGGATAATCTCTGTTTAATATATTATCTATTGTCTGAGGGTCATTTGTACCCGACGGAACAAATCCGCCTGCACCGCCCGACGAGCTGCCGCCGCTGCCGCTTGAACCTCCCGAGACGCCCGGTGATGGTGATGCCAGATACGCCACTCTGGCATTAAATACAGATACTATCTCCTGCTGAGACGAAAAGCTTGTGTCGCCGACAAATGCCATTGCCACGTCTAATTCGGGAACAGAACTGAAAGCGGAATTAGCGCTGAAGTCCAAATTAAAAATATTATTATACTTCTTTAATTTTTCAATTACTTTGGATACGTCTTCGTTTTTATTTATACACGTAACCGCGCACGCTTCCTTAAACTTTGTTTGTATATCGGTCAAATTGCCAAGCTTTGAATCGGCTCTGAGAAGAGACAAAAACATTTTTGTTGTCTCTTCGGGATATGCTTTATAATCCCCGTTGTCGTCCGCAAGCGTTAACGCGTTTCCACAAGATGAGCCGCGGCTGTTTCGATACGCAATATACGCAGCCAGCAATTCATAATCCAAATCAGAGCTGTTAAGAAGCTTGCACGAAATTCTAAACGCTTCTTCTACCTGCCTCGCGTCAGCAAATCCGCTGTCTCCCGCCAAACCGTTCATAATAGCGATAACCGCACTCTTTTTATTTGCATATGCAGAATTTGTCTTGTCTATATACCAAGGAGCATCATCGGCGCTTAAATCATCTGCCGTAATCGTGCTGATTGGATATGTATGACTGTCTCCTTCTTTTATATAGCGGAATATACGCTTTCTGTTTTCGATATCGCCTTTTGTGCTGCTTCCGCCCGCAATTATTATATAGTCGCCGCTTTCGGCAGAATCAGGCATTATAAACTTATATTCATTGCTTGCAGTATTTTTAGAATTGTCGGATACATATACAGCCTTTGAAATCTCCTCCGGTGATATACCGTCTGAAATATCGTTATCGGCACTAAGTACACAAACCGAATTGTAAACGCTGTCTTTCGGCAAACCGTTTATTTTTAAAGAAACGGTTGTACCGTTTGAATTTTTAACGACAGCGGTGTCAATTACTGCTGCGTATTTTGTGCTATCCTCTGCAAAGGATATGGTAGGGCATACACCGAATATCATCACCACACTCACTAAAGATGCAATATGTTTTTTAAGCTTCACTTTTTCTCCTCCTTTGACTATTCCACATACAGTTTGATGTCTCGTATTGAAAAAACATCTTTAACAGCAGAAATTCTTATATACTTTGCCTTTTTTCCGATTAAACCAATCTCATCATCAACCGACGGGTTTACCCCTTCCCGAACGGTTGTCCACGACTCTCCGTCAGACGAAATCTCGATTTTTGAATTAAATCTTTTCATATACCCATTATCCCACTTAATAATAATTTTTTGCAAATCGATATCGTCTCTCAGTTTCAAAGTCAGGAAGTCATTTTCATCATTTGCCGTCCAAACCGTATCATCGTTATCATCAAAAACCTGCTGAACTTCTTTTCCGCTCCGGTCAACACAGCTTTCAATGACTGTTTTAGGTTTAGGAGAATTGTCGATTTCCGGCCAATCAATCTCTGTCATCTTGCCAAAGTCTTTTGCATTAATATAACTCTTTTTAGGCTCGGGGACATATACGTTTTCGCACGAAAGTTCAATTGTATTACCATCTACAACTGCATTAACCACATTCTTTTTTTCATCTTCCGTGAGGTTCATTGTAATAACGTTCGTCTTATCTCCTACTTTAACCGTTACATCGTATTTTCCTCTGTGTCCGCGTATTTTTACCGTTCCGTTTGAGTCAGTATTTGCGGTCTCATCGGTTCTCCACTCTCCCATAACAAGCTCTTTCCACGCCTGAAGTCCCGGCAGCGGTTCAAAATCTTTACCGTAAAGTACCTCGCCTCTTGTCTGTGTAGAAGGAACATAGTACGGTGTCCAGATAGTAAAGCTCTTAATTTTAGGATGAGAATAACAAGCCAGCAATACGTCTCTGAAATAAGGATACTTTAGGTTGTTATAGGGAAGGACCTGATCGTACTCGGTTATAGCTATATAGTCGGTATAATCGGCAACAGATTCTGCATTTTCATAAAAATAATACGGATAATCAACTGTTGCTCTGTGTCCCTGGATACCTATTCCGTCAACGTCAGCACCTATATCCTTAAAATATTTTGCAACAATCGGAACGGTAGGTCTTTGTCCGATTGTCGGCGGCTGACCGCCAAACGCCGTCTCTGTCCACAAAAGCTTTGAGCTTGGATTTATTTTTTTACAAATTTTATAAATCCTAACAAATTCATCAAGGCCGAGGCTCGTAAACATTCCGGCATGACGGCTTGTAACCTCGTTTGCCACGTCTGTTTCGACAGCATAATCCTGCAGGAAGGTTGCCATCATATTAATCTGTTCTTCCATTCGCTGTCTGTAGGTCTTTGGCTCTGTATATTCTCTTGAGCTGTCAACCTTGTTCCAAAACGGAAGGAACAAGCCCTTCATATCATTTGAAAACGGTTCCCAGATATATGCGTGCGCCCGATATTTAAAGTTATTGGCAATGCACCAGTTTATTGTTTCCGCCAAATCATCTGCACCGTACAATATTCCGCTCGGCTTATTTTCATTTCCGCAGACCAGCATATTAAAGCCGTTTTCTTTATAAAGTTCAAGCTTTTTCTCCGTTTCGGGCGAATATCCGGTGGCGGTATCATAATCCTTTGCGAAATCCGTTCCCCACATAAGGCCGCCCCAAAGCATCTCTGAATCGGTCATTTTTGCATTAACCTCTGCGTTTTCAACGGGGTTTCCGTTTTCATCAACAACATTTATGACCATATCGTTCTTTCGATACTTTTCTATACGCTTGTACGCTTCCTTGCGCCAAATTGCATCATCTTCTATCCCCTTATATTCGGGCGTAGGCTCGGGGAGGTCATAAACACCGCTTTCGTTTGAGTATATGTCAAACCTGAAATCAGCAACCTCAAGCTCTTGAAGATTATATCCCCATCTGTAGCATAGCTGATAATTATTCGCATCATAGTCCAACCCTGTAACTATATAAAAATAATATTTTTGCCACTCGTTTGTAAAGAACGTTTCACCGTTTAATATTTTATCCCATGGGTGCTTGTTCATTTCAAGCGTAAATGCCGACTTCGCGTAGCCGCTGTCATTCTTGGCATAAATGCTTCTGCCCCAAAACGAAACAACCAAAAGGTTACCCGGCCTTATAGGCTTATCACAGGCTAATGTAATCTGAGTAGAATAAAACAACTCGGGGACGGAGGTAAGCTTAATATTTAATGCCTTGTCAAATGGCTGCCCCTCTACATCCACCATTTTTGTTTCGTAATACGACGGGTTTTGTCTTGAAGAATTTTCAAGAAATTCCGTTCCTTCAAACACCACGGTATGCTCTGCGTCAAGATTATTAAGCGCGGCATCCATCTTCTCCTGAAAATTTTCTTCTTGTGTCAACGGTTTTTCTTCAACTGTAATATGACTTAAATCACTTTTATCGATGTTAATGTTGTATATATAGCAGACCGTATCCAAAGGCATCATCACCTTGTTGCCTTCAGCATAAAACTTTTCATCAACGTCTACTGTACATTCATCGGCAGTAACGGTATCGGCACCAAGCGTGGCATCTATATTATACTTGCCTCGATATACCATTGATACGTTTTTTGTATATCCGTTATAATTATAAGTTATGCCCAAAGCGTCGCAGAAACCCTGAAGCTCGCACATAACCGTGTCATTTTTGATTTCGGGTTTATATTTAAACTCAATTTCTTTATCATTAAAGAAAATATGGATATCATTTCCGCCTTCGTCCGCAAAAACATATAAAGCAGCAAGCTGAAGCATCATTACTGTTGTCAACAGCATAGCAAGCATTTTCTTTAGCATTTAATCAATCCCTTCTTTTTAATATAAACTCTTTATTCAAATGATACCGTCTTTGAAATCGGGATCATATCATCGGAAGAATGCCAAACGTGAACGTCTATTTTATCGCCCGAAGCGGCTGAAATATTATTGACTTCAACCGTACCTTTATCATCGATTTCCTCAGACGCGGAATACCCCCCCATACACTTGTATGCACCGTCAATCTCTTTATATACAACCGCAATAACAACAGGATTGAACTTCTCACTTATCTCGGATGATTTTGAGATACTTACTTTTAAATTATTATTACCGCTTTGTACATTTCCGTTTTCGCTGTCGTTTAACATTATTCCTTTGCAGTCAAAACCGTCCGATGTTTTAAGGCTGATACAATCACTTAAGCTTATATTAAGCTTATTAAATATGTCCTTCAGTTCAATAGAATACGATTTGTTCGGCTTAATGCCCCCAAGCTTTAAATCGATTATCTTTGAATCATCGGGGTTTACACTTGCCGACTCAATATATGCCCCTTCGTCAATCGAGAAGTTATCGGTGCTGAGTGATTCCGCATCAATGTCCGAGGTCATAACAACGGATAAACTCTTGTCACTCATTGAAATTTCGCCGAATGAATTTAACCCCTCCAGCCGATTTATTTCAAACGTGTTAACAGCACTCATCTTAAGACCGTCAATTTTAAAAAGCTCAACATCGTTTCTGTAAACGTCATTAAACGGCTTCATTTCGCCTTTGATTGTATACGGATGAGCAAATGTCGAAATCGAAACATATTTAAAGTTTTCGCCAAGCTCTGCCGGGGTAGGCATTGAATCTGTTTCGACCGCTTTTGAGCAAAGTATTTTTCTGTCTTCATCATATATTGCCGCGATTGCCGTATACTCTGAATTTAATTCGTTGGGAATCATTCTTAATATATATTTATATTCCTTGCCCGGATAACCGTTTGAAAACTGCATACTGTCACCCAGAAAATATACGGTCATTATCTCACTGTTATAAGAAGCGGGGCGCATACTGAAAAGCCTCTTTTGCTCATTCCACGAATCTCTGTCAGTTCCGACCCCAAAATATCTATTGGGCCATGCTCCCATATCTGATGACGGTGACGGTCCGAATGACCCGCCTTTACTTTTGGCCTCCGCAAGCCATACCCCCACGCCTTCACCGGTTGAGGTGAAATTATATTTTCCGCCCGAACCGGGAAGAGAAAAGTTCATCTCAAACACCAATTCTTTGCCGCGGATTTTGTCTTTATCTATATTTGATTTTTTTACAAGAGCATAATCCCTTGCACCCTGCCTGGTTATAGTTAAAACACCGTCTTTTATATTTGCTGTTTTATCTATATCACCCGCATGGTCGGGGAAGGTCTCTTTATAATCATCAAAATTCTCGTTATCGGGGAAAAGTGACTGATATATGTTTGCCATTCCGTGACGGACAAACGTATTTTTGTCATATTCGCCGCTTTTTGAGGTGTAGTCCGTCCCTTTGTCAATTATGTTTGTTATAATGTTAAAATCATCTTCAAACAGCGTTGAAGCTTCCGTATCGTCCGGGCCATCGGGTGATGCAGCGTTTTTGTTTACACTCAATAACATATCATCCATATATATCATTGAATTTCCGTTCATATATTTTCCGTCTGACAATGTTCCCGCCGTATTTTCCGCCTGCTTTTGTTCATCGGTAAGCTTAGATATATCACTGTATATAGAGCCTTTTGAATGCTGAACCAATACCGCAATGTGATTATATCTTTTAAGCATATCCGACGTAAGCCCCGATGGGTCAGGAGCATTTACACACCTTACGCCGTTCAGCGATGCCGATGCCGTATAAGCGCCGTCTTTCGGCGTTATTGTCAGCTTAAATAAATACTCTGTATCACGGCTGACATTTGTAATCTGTTGACCGAAAGAATACAGTTTCACAGTCTCCGAGGCGCTTCCTCCCGAGGAAAGCGCAATAAGCTGCCCCAGTTTATTTTCTGTCGGCATTGAGCCCCACGTTGCAGTAAGGGCGTATTTACTTGGCGTAACTTCATCATCGGCAAGCCATATGCCGACGCCTTCGCCGCTTCTCTTTAATCCCGTTGACGGAATTTTAAACTTAAAGCTGAATTCTATGCCGACATTTTCAATATCAAAAGCTGCATTACCGATGTTTGATTTTTTAAACATTGCATAGCTGTTCATCTGAGAATATGTCTTTATGTCAAGACTCTTTCCCTCGCCGAATCCGTCAACAGAGGATATATTAAAAACCTTGTCTTTAAGTTCCGCATTTCGGTCTTTCGGAACCAAATTGTATACATCTGTATATATGTACTTATCCCAGCTTTCCTGATGCTCAATCATTGCATTATAATATGTCTTAAACAAATCATTGTTATAGCCTGACCAGTCGTCATTGCTGTTTCCCACTCTTTCAACTGCCGTAAGCTCATCATCATATTCATCAACATAGTTTTCAAATCCATCACTTGAAAGCGAAACGCTTTCGGCATCTTCAGCAACGGCAATAACTGGTTTGATTCCTTCAATAAAAAACGTTGTCATTAACATAATAATGCTCAAAATTACCGAAATTGTTTTTTTCTTATTCATTATGAAATTCCTTTCCGCATATAATAAAATGCTTTTATTGCCGCAATTAAAACATTTTAGTCAATGGCTTTTCTTTTTGAGAATGATTATACATTATTTTGCATAATGCAATTAAAATTCAGCAGCAGTTGTAAGTGGTGTAACATTTGAAAGCGAATCCCATATAAATACTTTAACTTTATTGCCGTCTGCGATTTCGCCTTCACCGAAGTTAAATTCAACTTTTTGGGTTCCGTTACTCTCTATTACACTTACGGTATTATCAATTTTAACCCCTTTCAGTTGGTCTCCGTCATATACAGCCGCAATCAACTTAACATTTTTTTCGTCAGCTGCTGTGTTTTTCACATTGACATATACGTTATTTCCGTTCTTACGTGCCGTAGCCGACAAACCTGAGCCAATCATTTCCCTTGTTGGATAAGTATAATCGGCAGTAAGCGAAATATCATCAACATATATCATTGAATGACCGTTAATGTATTTTTCACCTGAAGCATTGGCGGCAATATCACCGTTGATTGTGCCATCATTGTGTGCAGCCATTACCGTCATATGAGTCATATCTGCTATATCAGCTCTTTTGGGAGCTCCTAAAGCGTAATCCGCCCACTTTGCCGGGCTAAACCATATTGTAGTATCTTCTCCGCCCTTACTTAACTTACCGGACAGCTTATAACCGTCAGAACTATCGGGGGTCATCGTAAGAGTGTATGTGTATTCGGTATCTTTATCAAGAACAACAGGAGTCTCCGTTGTAACATTATTGCCGAATGCATAAAGCTTAATCTTAACTCCATCGGTTTCTCTTACCGATTTAATCGCCATCAGCTCACGCTTATGATATGAATTTGAAGGGTTACTCTGATTACTGCTATCTAATGCATATTCAAAGTTTGAGAACGTCGAAATTCCTGACATATCTGCATTATTTAACCAGATTCCGAAGCCATCGCCGGCATACTTCATTCCGTCTGCCGGGATTTTAAAACTTACTTTAAAGGTTAATTCCTTATTTTGAATATCAGAATCTGAATTTAACTTTTTGTATAATGCAAAACCGTACATTCCCGCAATCGGTTTAACGCGCAAGAAAGAATTATTCTCAACGTTATTCAATGTTGCATTATTATTTTTATCGTCTTTTGTTACGATATTAAACACCGTCGGTCTGCCCCAGCCGGTAAAATCACCGTTTGTATCACTCTGTTCGCCGTCAACTATCAGCCACTTATTGCTGTTTAAATAATTCTTCTGAACTTCAGTCAAATTCTTATACTGTTCACTTGCCATAAATTCAGTGTAAAGCGAAGTTAACTTGGGATATTTTGTACTGTCTATTTCTTGAAAATTACTGCCTCTTAATAAAGTAAATTGCTCTGTTGATTCGTAAGGAGCCGGAAACTCTAAGCTGCCCGCTCTCGAAATTGTTGTGTAAGTCTCAAAATTATCACTTGTTACAGTGACCTTATCCGGATTATACTCCTCCGCAAATACAGACGCACCTGCCAAAA
>ERZ780226.1950-NODE-1950-length-15106-cov-31.166833_pt1 | contig 15106 bp, 16 predicted proteins | sample MGYA00511165_ERZ780226 | MGnify/ENA primary metagenome ERZ780226 (study PRJEB29588, sample SAMEA2152373) | human gut metagenome | biome: human gut; feature: human-associated habitat; material: faeces | place: Denmark | collected 2008/2010 ...
GGGGATGCCAACCCCGCCTTGCTTCGCTCGTCTGCCCCTTCCAGAGGAAGGTGCGAGAATGATTCTTAATCGGGCATCGCCCCATATATTCGCGGCGAAGCCGCCACCTCAACCCTGAACCCTGAACCTTGAACCCATTTTATCCATAAGGAACATCTCACTATCATGAATTACTCCAACATCAAAGAATACGATATCGCAAATGGTCCCGGCATCCGCTACACGCTCTTTGTCTCCGGATGCACGCACCACTGCAAGGGCTGCTTCAACCCTGAAACGTGGGACTTCGCCCACGGCAAGCCCTTCACGAAAGACATCGAAGACCATATCTTGGAAGAAGTCGGACAGGAATACTACGAAGGCCTCACCCTTTTGGGCGGCGAACCCATGGAACCCTCCAATCAGAAAGGCCTTCTCTCCCTCGTCACGCGCTTCAAGGAGCGCTACCCGCAGAAAACCATCTGGTGCTTCTCCGGCTACCTCTTCGACCGTGATCTTCTCGGCCGCTTTGCCAAAATCATGCCGGAAACGATGGAGCTCTTGAAGCGCATCGATGTCCTTGTCGACGGTGAATTCATGCTCGACAAGAAAGACGTCACCCTCCTCTTCAAAGGCTCTTCCAACCAGCGCACCATTGACGTGCCCAAAAGCCTCGCCGCCGGAAAAATCGTTGCCTGGGATCCCAGAGATACCAGCATGTCTCCGAATTCGAAGATCTAGATTGCCGGTGACTAGGGACTAGGGACTAGGGATTAGGGACTAGGGACTAGGGATTAGGGACTAGGGATTAGGGATTAGGGATTAGTAGCTAGGTATTAGGAGCCTCGAGTGACTAGTGACTTGTGACTAGTGAGTGAAATGCCACCATCGGGCATCGCCTCATATATACTCGCGCTGCCTTCATTCCTCATTCCCCATTCATACGAGGCTTTCATCCCAATCAAGGGGCAGTACACCTCGAACCCCGAACCCTGAACCATAAAACCCCGCCATCCTTTCGGATAGCGGGGTTTTCATTGATTTTTCTTAGTCCAGAGCCGGTGCTTCGCCGTTGTCATCCGGATCCTTTTTCTTGAAGATCGTGCGATAGCCTTCTACCGCAAGCTCCAATGCAAGGACGATAAGGAAGGAACCGATAATGGCCTGGGCATACGGGCCCCAGTCAGCGCCTCCCTTCATGATGATGAGGATCTGATTTCTTACGATCAGAGCCAGCGAGCAAATGGTGACGACCATCATGAAAGACATCGGGAAGAGGAACATTCTATTGTTCTTGCCTGCATTGCCGAGCCATGCTGCGACAGCCAGAAGGCCGATGCCGGCCAGCAGCTGGTTCGCTGCACCAAAGAGCCCCCAGATCTTCATGAAGCCGTTCATACCGAGCATGACGCCGAGGAATACCGTGAGGACGGTCGCAAAGTATGGATTGACCATCATTTTCTTGAAGCCGTTCTTGATATCTTTCGGTGTTTCACCCGGTTCGAGCCAGAATTCCTGGAACATGAAACGAGCCAGACGTGTCGCGGTATCCAGAGAGGTCAGGCAGAATGCAGAGTACGTCAAGACAAGCAGGGTGTACATGGAGTTCTCCATGCTTTCGAGTCCCGGGATCGCGCCGATCATCGCAGCAATGCCGCCGGCGAAGATATCGGTCGCCCCTTTCACATGACCTGTTTCTCTCGCATAAGCGATGGCGCAGAGGGTGATGATCGCGAGTACGCATTCCAGCAGCATGCCGCCGTAAGCGATCGGCTTTGCATCCGATTCCTTATCCAGCTGCTTAGACGTCGTGCCGGAGGATACGAGAGAGTGGAAGCCCGAGATCGCGCCGCAGGCTACGGTCGTGAAAAGGATCGGGAACATGTACTGTATGCCATTGCCATTGTCTACCGCAAAGCCGGTGTAAGCCGGGAAAAGGTCCGGCTTGATATCCGGATGAGCGCCTACGATGCCTACGACAGCGACAACCAGCATCGCATAGAGCAGGAAGGAAGACAGGTAGTCACGCGGCTGGAGCAAGATCCAGACCGGAGTGACGGAGGCGATGGTGATGTAGAGACCGATGAGCCACATCCATGTGGTGGTGGAGAAATACAGCGGATGCCAGTTCATGCCGACCGCCATGCAGGCTACGATCGCAGCGACGCCAAGGATGGTGGAGGTCACCATGGAGGTGTGACGGCGATATACAGCAAATCCGAATACGATCGCAACAAGGATGAAGAGGAGCGATACCATAGCGACCGAAGCCTGTGTCGCACTCTTGGCTTCATTTAAGACGCCGTTTTCATAGGTCGCCCCGAAGGTAGACGCTACGATCGCAGCGAAAGCTGCTACGACGAGGATCAGCGTCAGATACGAGAAAATAATGAAGAGCTGCTTGGCTCTCTTGGACATATTCGCAGAAATGATCTCCCCGATGGACTGCCCCTTATGACGGACAGAAGCAAAGAGCGCCCCGAAGTCATGGACACCGCCGAAGAAGATACCGCCGATCAGCACCCACAGGGTAACCGGCAGCCAGCCAAACATAGCGGCCCCGATCGGTCCGGTGATCGGGCCTGCGCCAGCGATGGAGGAGAAATGATGCCCCATCAGCACCGGTGCCTTTGCCGGCACATAGTCGATGCCGTCATTCATGGTATGCGCCGGTGTCGGGATATCCCCCTCACCTACGCCCCATTGCTTGACCAGCCAGCGCCCATAAAATACATAACCACAAAACAAAATCACTAAACAGACAGCCAATAATACCAGTGTATTCATAATCCTTCTCCTTTCTCCTTGACTTCCTTGTCTGCCCCTCACAGCAAACCGCTGCTTGTTGTTGGTCGTTTGAAATTCTTTGGACCTTTTCTCACGCTTCCATCCGCACAGATCCTTCGAAGAGCTTCTTCAGGCCCTTTTCCATGCAGCGTCCTGCCTTATTGAAATAGAACCGATCGTCACGAAGTGCCAAACATCCCGCATGGTACTCCATCCATCCGTGGAAGGAGAAGCGGAAGGTCTTGTAATACTTGCACTTTTCCAAGGCGATCCTGGCTTCCTCATCGACCGTGTCGCACAGAAAGACCGGTGAGATATACGTATACATATGTCCCGATCCGATGTGTGCCATATCCATCCCCGCCTGATACGCGTAGTCCCTGCAGGCATCAAAGACTTTTTTGGATAGATGAGGAACGGAAAAAACGAAGACGAACTCTTCCTGATGCGTCGACCATAGCTCATTCGAATGGAGAATGAAATATCTCTCTGCCCTTTCGTAATATTCACATACCGCTGACAGAGACGCCCCTTCGGGCAGGAAGGGCGCCGTCAGATCCTTCGCCTCTCGGAGCCCTTCCCCCGGCGATTCTCTCACGCCGTCAAAACGCGTGATCGTATAATACCTGCGGTACGCCGCGAGCAGACGCTCCACCGCATCCTTCCTGGCCCTCATTGGCCTCCCCCCTCTGAACTTTTCATAACAAAATCTTCTAGAATTATAACAAATCCGAAATTGAGTTTCTCTCATTATACATTGCTCTTCTTGAATAATATAATAAAAGATACTTATAACAGATATGAAGAATTATTGTATATCAAAAAAGACCTATATCTCTTACATGTATACTCTATTTTACTAAAAAGGTAAATTATTAGAGGTTCAGGGTTAGCCCATTGGGCGTGCTGCCCTTTGATTTCATTGGGAAAGAGGTTCAGAAGGTTCTATAGGTTCTGAGGGTTCAACGGGGAAGGTGCGGCGCATAAAATAATGAAAGCGCCGCGGAGTTTTAAAACTAGCGGTTTTCTCGTATCGCAAACCTAATCCCTAGCTACCAGTCACTAGTCACTAGTCACTAGCCACTCATTCCTGCTTTCAAACTTCAAGGTTAGCCCGTTGAACCGCTTTGCCCCACATGCTATAATGAGTACATCAAGCATATACATTTCTATCGATATAGTCATATACAAGGAGGATCCCTATGATCACTGAAATCCATACAGAAGAAGCATTCCGGAAAGAGATCGCCACCCGCGAGGGCCTCTCCCTCATCGACTTCTGGGCCACCTGGTGCGGCCCCTGCCGTATGATGGCTCCCGTCATGGAGGCTGCGGATGCAGAGCTGGGCTCTGCCATCCACTTCACCAAGATCGATGTAGACGAGCTCCCTGATATCGCCGCCGACTTCGACATCATGTCGATCCCGACCATCGTCATCCTGGAGAACGGAGAGGAGATCACCCGTCTCACCGGTGCCATGTCTGCGGAAGAATTCATCAGCCAACTGAAGAGCATCGCAGGATAGCCAAAAGAGGCTCTGCAGCATGTACTTGCATGCCGCAGAGCCTCTTTTTTGTTGTGCTGCAAGGCAATAAAAAGCCCGATCGATGGGGAGATCGACCGGGCTTTTATAGGAGAGAGGGTATTGTTATCAAGAAATAAGATGAATTTATAGGGTGATGCGCCACCTCCTTTATCATAAGGTATAGTATGACAGGGCTTTCAGGGGGAATGGAAGCCCTGCCAAATGAAATCTGTTTTCTAAGTTGACTTCCGGTCAACTTATGTATGTATTATACCATGAAAACGATAGATTGCAAGAGACTTTATCATTATATTTTCATAAATTGCTAAGCGTATTTTTTTATAAAATCTTAATTTTTTCGACCTTGAGTCAATCGGGTATTTGGCTGGATTCTTCGCGAGCGGGATCCCCTCATTCCCCTTGACATCCGTGGTATAATAAATCTTAACATTTCACTTTTGGTGAAAGGAGAACTCTATGATCATCACCATCGCACGCGAGAGCGGCAGCGGCGGCTACACCGTCGGAAAGCTCCTCTCTGACTACTATCACATCCCCGTCCACGATCAGGACAGTCTCGCCCGCCTTGCCAAAGAAAAAGGCATGTATGATGAAATGCCGGATTTCTTCCAGGAATCCCCCGTGAACTCTATCATTTACGCACTCTCCATGGATTTTAGAAATAAGAAATTCACTGAACCGGAGCGCGATCGCTTGGAGCACCTGCTGCCGGAGAAGGACTTCATCCTCGTCGGCCGCTGCGGAAATTACATTTTCAGAAATCATACGGGCTGCATCTCCGTTTTCATTCACGGTGACATCGACCACCGCATCCGCTACAAAGCCGATATGCTTGGCATCAGCCCCAAAGAGGCGAAGGAGATCATCCATACCAATGATGAGAATCGCCTCGCCTATCACCGCTACTACACCGGCGAGACATGGGGGGCTGCCAAAAACTATGACCTCTCCATCAATACCTCCCGCATCGGCCACGCTTTCGCTGCCGAACTGATCGAGAAATATGTGGAGAAATTGGGATTTCATACATAGTGCCTAGGGATTAGGAGTGACTAGTGGCTGGTGACTAGTGACTGGGAGACGTCAGCCCCTCATATCATCATTTCGAGCGAAGCGAGAAATCTTTGTCATTCGCGGTCAGATGGTCAATGTTTGGAACGCCCAAACGGGAAACCTGCTCCCCGCAGACTTTCGGGCATCGCCGCCATCTATACTCCGCGGCGCATTTCGTCATCCTGAGCAGAGTGACATGTCGGATGTTCGAAAATGTAAAGGCGGAACAGTGAAAACTGAGTCGAAGGATCTAGCGCCGTACCACCATTTCTCATTTCTCATTCACACGAGGCTTTCAAATTGAATCAAAGGACGGTACGCCTCACTGGCTAACCCTCCCCCCAATAATAACAATAACGAAAGGACCTTCTATGCCTTATTTATTTCAATTCGGAATGATCTTAGCCATTTCCTTTGTGGGAGAACTTCTCCATGCGCTGCTGCCGCTTCCTGTACCGGCCAGCATTTACGGGATACTGATCCTGTTTGCCCTCTTATACTTCAAGGTCATCCGTATCCCGCAGATCCGGCAGGCCTCCATGTTCCTTATCGAGATCATGCCCATCCTCTTCCTTCCGGCCGCCGTCGGCCTCATGGACTCGTGGCACCTGATCTCCTCTACCCTTCTGCAGTACATCGTGATCACCATCCTTGCCATGGTCATCGTCATGGCAGCCGGCGGCCTTTTCACGCAATTTATCATGAAGAAGGTCACAAGGAAGGAGACCTGCCATGAATGATTTCCTGACACACTCCGCCTACATCTCGGTCTTCATCAGCCTCATCGCCTTTTATCTCGGCTCGAAGCTCTTTTTGAAATTTCATTTCCCCTTGTTCAATCCGCTTCTGACCGCGGTCCTCTTGGTCATCGGCTTCCTCAAGGTGACCGGCATGGATTACAAGGACTATAACGAAGGCGCCTCCTACATCAATTACCTGCTGACGCCCTCCACCATCTGTCTCGCCGTGCCGCTCTATGAACAGATCAAGCTTTTGAAGAAAAACTATAAGGCCATCTTCCTCGGTATCCTTTCCGGCGTCGTGACAGGGCTCTTTGCCGTCTACGTCCTCTGCCTGGCCTTCGGCTTTGACCACGCTTCCTACGTGACACTGCTTCCAAAGTCCATCACCACGGCCATCGGCATGGGACTTTCCGAAGAGCTCGGCGGCTATGTCTCCATCACCGTCGCTGCCATCATCGCGACCGGGATCCTCGGAAATATCATCGGCGAATCCGTCTGCCGTCTCTTCCATATCACCGACCCCATCGCCCGCGGCATCGCTCTTGGCACGGCGGCACACGCGATGGGTACGGCAAAAGCCATGGAGCTTGGCCCCATCGAGGGTGCCATGTCCTCTCTCTCCATCGTAGTCGCCGGTGTTTTCACTGTCGTCTTCGCCTCCTTCTTTGCCGTGCTGATTTAGTGACTGGTGACTAGGGACTGGTGGTTAGTGGCTAGGGATTAGTGGCTAGGGATTAGGGATTAGATGTTAGCCGTTAGATGCCTGATGTCTGAACTCTGATGTCTGACGTCGATCTCTCCCCTCTCTGAAAAAAGAGTCTGTCAAAAAGCTGACAGACTCTTTTTTCATGTCCACGATTTTTCCAAAAGAAAATCGCGTATATTTCTATGCCGGATGCCATTGCGGCCACGATCAAATTCATCCAAAGAAACTACATATTTGGGATAGTTATCCCGGATCTCTTCCAACACACCGAACTCACGTTCCATCGTCTGCTCACTTGCCAAAAGATATGTCACCTGCACATAGAGTTTTTCTTTTCCGCGCACAGCGATGAAGTCGATTTCCTTATCACCATACTTACCGACAGTCACTGCATAACCGCGGCGCAGCATTTCCAGACAGACGATATTTTCGAGTACCTGGTCGATGTCCTGCTGATTCCGTCCATACACCGCCTGTCGGATTCCATGATCCACCACGTATAGTTTTTCATTGACAGACAAAGATTTCTTACCGACCAGATCCTCCCGCTTGACTCGATACAGAAGAAAAGCATTCTCACAGGCCTTGACATAGTTCAGGACCGTTTCATACGATGCATTTCGCTTTTCGTTTTTGAAATACTTCGTAAGACTGTTCACGCTGAAAGGATGCCCCACATTGGCCATCAGGTAAAGAACGATGCGCTCTAAAAGATCTACATCACGGATAGCATTTCGCCCGATGACGTCCTTCAGAATGACCGAGTGATAGACGTCTCGCAGATATTGAAAAATCGCATCTTCTTCCTTTGGCAGATGAGAAAGAAATGGCATCCCGCCCGTCAGCAGATAGTCCTGAAAGGCCTTCCCTTCGGAGAGGTACAGCCCCTCTTCCTGCTGCATCGCGATAAACTCTGCAAAAGAAAAAGGGTACATCACAAATTCCACATACCTTCCTGCAAGATACGTCGCCAGCTCGCCAGACAGCAGTTTCGCATTCGAGCCCGTCACATAGATGTCACAATCAAAGTCAACTCTGAGTGAATTGATGCATCGCTGCCAATCCTCTACCTCCTGAATCTCATCGAAGAAAAAATAAAGTTTGCCGGTTTTTCCCCTCGCCCGTCGACTGATTTCTTCATGAAGTGCCAGCGCATTGCAATATGTGCGATTCACCAGTTGTTCAAAATTAAAGGAAATCATCTGCTCATCAGAGACACCCTGCTTTCTGAGTTCTTCCTGAATGAGCGAGAGCATGACAGACTTTCCTGAACGGCGGATGCCCGTCAGCACTTTTATGATTTCTCGTCCGATGAATGGCCGAATGCGCTTCATGTACAACTCTCTTTTTATCATCGTCTCACCTCTTTCTCTCATTATAATCGAATAAAACGATGAAATCCAGAAAAGTTTCGATTATAATCGAAGATTTTCTGGATTTTGGTAAAAAGTTCACTTATACCTGAAACTTTCACTTCATAAATATCCGTCCTTCGCCCCAAGCCTTCCCGACCGCTTCTCCGAGCGGCAGGTACTTGCCATGCACCGCATCAAAGGTGATCGGCGCCAGCTTTATCGGATCGATCTTCCCCTCCGTTAAGATGGAGCCATCGGCATGGGACTTTCCGAAGAGCTCGGCGGCTATGTCTCCATCACCGTCGCTGCCATCATCGCGACCGGGATCCTCGGAAATATCATCGGCGAATACGTCTGCCGTCTCTTTCATATCACCGACCCCATCGCCCGCGGCATCGCTCTTGGTACTGCGGCACACGCGATGGGTACGGCAAAAGCCATGGAGCTTGGACCCATCGAGGGTGCTATGTCCTCTCTCTCCATCGTAGTCTCCGGCGTTCTCACCGTAGCGGGTGCCTCTTTCTTTGCCATTTTGATTTAGCCTTTCCAGGGATTAGGGATTGGTAGCTAGGCCTTAGGAATAGTTAGCAGTTAGCAGTTAGCAGTTGGCAGTTGGCGAAGCAATAACCAGCAACAAGTTTCCTGCATCCAACAAACCTGAGAAGCTTGAAAACTTCAAACCTATCCACCAAAAAACGACGCATAATGCGCCGTTTTTTATTGTCGCTATAACGGGAAATGGATATCTGATTTCCCTACCGTTTTTTATATTTTCCTATCTACTAAGGAAGCACGCCCTGTAACCCACGCCGCGATAAAAAATGATACTACGCTAAAACCTGCCATCTTCCCTAGTATATCCCAAGATAAGGACGCAAATAATACCGTTCGCATCGCCTCTAATTGGTAGGTAAGTGGATTTAGCATGGATAGTTGTTGAATATATACGGGAGCATCGTTATAGGAATAAAAGGAAGGGGCACTAAAAGATAATAAAAGCATCAGAAAATTAACACCCATTTGCCAGGAAGTCTTTTGGCCCAAATAAAATGCCAACGCTGTGCCTAAACAAATCCAAAATACCAACGCAACCAAGCCAACAATTGTCAATAATAAAAATATCCAAGCACTTATAAAAATCTGACATATCGCCATGAGTATATAAAAACATACCATCTGAAGCAAATACCCCCAGATAGACGAAACGCCCATAGCCATAATATAGAGCATCGGATGCAGCCCGGCATCCATTTTCAAAGCAAATAATCCGTTCTTTCTATCAGAAGAAATACGATACATGGTCTTTCCCATCTGGCCAATTAGATTCATCGCCATAAGCCCCACCAAGGCATAGGCTTCATAATTGACAGAATGCCCATCAAATCGTACGGTACCTAACATTGGAGATAAAGCATTAATAATGAAGAAAAAGTATAAAAGGGGTGTCAGCATATTCGCCAGAAGAAACCATTTCTGTTTTAGCACCATTCTCTGACTTTCCATTTTTATAATGGTCCATGTACCTATATAATTACAAGTACTTCTATGGCGAAATTCGATTGGTGCCATAGGTTATTCTCCTTTCCCCGCAATCAACGCCGCATGAGATACCACCCATGTGGCCAAAGCAATAGATACCACACTAAACACACATACCAAAAAGAAAGAAGGCTTGGATAAAGTATCAAAAGCCACTTCTCGTAACACTTCCAACTGATATGTCAATGGATTACATATCGCAATATATCTGATAAAAGCAGGCGCTTCTTTCCACACATAAAACGCCGGGGCGCTAAAGGATAAGGGTGTCACTACAAAGGAAACCACTGCATCTCGTGTAGCAAAACTGTCAATCTTCATTGTCACCATAGCGGCTAATCCAGCCCAAAAGAAAAATGCAATCAGTCCAATGGCCCATAAATGAATAAAATTTCCCAAACTCACATGTAAATGAAAGAGAAGAATCAATAGATAAAAGACTATCCCCTGTACTGCATATCCCATAATGGAACTGATACTCATGATACCAATATAGATGACAGGAGAAATTCCACCTATCATCTTCAACGCATAAAATCCATACTGCCGATCCACTGCCATGCGATAAATAACACGAACCATCTGTTGCATCATGTTCATGGCTAGTAGACCAACCAACACATAATCGGGATAAGAAATCAATTGTCCTTGAAAGGAAATACTACCTACTGTATTCGCTAAAGGCAATGCAATAAACAGGAAATACATAAAAGGCATGATAATTTCCGAAAAGAGCATAAACCGCGTATCCCAAAAGGCGCGAGCTTCCACTCGAATCAAAGCCCAGACAGCCACCCAATTATATCTAGCATATCTACGAAATGATGCCGGTTGCATTTTCTATACACCTTTCTTCTGGTTTACAAAAAAGTCACGTAACCCACTTTCCTCCATCACACCAATGGATTGAATCACACAATGGGCAGACAATTCCAGCAAGGCTTCTGAAAGGGTATGCCCCTCTGCCAAAGCAATCACAAAGGTGCATGGTTCTTCACTCTCATCAGGCAAAAAGGTAAAAGCACGATAAGATACTGTCATATCGGGCATATCCTTAGCAGCCTTGACGGTGCCACGATATAAAGCAACTCGATGATGGGTTTGTAAAAACTCTTGTAGGCCACCCCAATATCGTACATTTCCTTTTTCGATATATAATAGCTTGTTGCAATATTTTTCTAGCAAATATAAGTCATGAGAGGATACAATAATGGTTTTTCCTTTTTTATGTTCTTCCCATAGATAGGCAAAAAAATTTTCCGCAATATCGGGGTCTAATCCAGCCGTTGGCTCATCCAATATATATAAATCCGGTTCATGCACAATAGCGCGACCAATTTGTACTCTCTGCTGTTGTCCACCAGAAAGTTCATCCACTCCTTTTTTCGCTTTTTCTGTCAAGGAAACTCGCTGCAGTGCTTTTTCAGTCAATACTTTAGCCCTGTTTCCTCCCATACCAGCTAAACTACATCCTAAATATACATTGTCCCATACATTCAAATACCAATCCATGACCATCTTTTGAGAAGAAAAACCAATGGAGGCCATAGGATTTCTCAAAGATATTTTTTCTTCATTAAAATCTATCGTCCCTTCCTTAGGAGACAAAAAGCCCATCAATGTATTCAAGAATGTACTCTTTCCTGCCCCATTCGATCCCATGAGTGCAATGAAATCGCCCTTTTGTATATCAAAAGTCACATCATGCAACGCACAGAAATCATCATAGTATACAGAAACGTGATTTATTAAAATCAAATATTTTTTATCCACTATTCCCCCTCCTTGCTTTTTAATTTTTTATAAATTTTTCTCTATACATTGTATCATTTTTGTATTATCATGTACATAGATGCTGCTTGAAAACTTATTCAAACAGGAGGTTTCATATATGAGCACACAACTGTCAAATCTTGTATACGACTTAGAGCACAATGCTTTGCTAGCAAAACAGTTTATGTATTCACATGAGTCTTTAGTAGCCAATTACGAAATTCCCTCAGCAGAAAAACTTCTTCTGTCTGCTCGCAATCTTTCAGACCTTAATACACTGGGCCTATTGCAAAACTCTTCCGAACTCGTTAATCAGTTGGATATTGCAAGTGAATTATGCACTAAAACTTGCACAGTAAAAACATGTCATCATAATCCCAATTGCTAAATAGATACTTAGGCAGCATCTTCTAATATTATGCTATCAATCAGTTACATGATTGATAGCATATAGTTCGTAAGGAAGGTACTTTTATGAATTATGTTGAAATGAAACGGATAAAACGCATAACATTTCATTCCCTTATCAGTGAATTAAAAAAATCTTCTAACCACATCATAACAGATAACAAATTTTGGCTATGCTTTTCTCCTCGAAATATATCTCTCCAACTTCCTTCTGTTGGATTCAAAATTCACTTGAGTGCTACTTTAAATAATGCTACGGATATTTTAGATAAGTTTTGGCACTATATCCAACACAAAAATATTGCCTGGAAAGTTATTCAAGACTTCAGGAATTTAGAACGCCAAAATTTAGGATATAACGGTTATAGTCAAATCGGTAAATTTATTACAATTTATCCATCAACACAAAATGAATTACTTCAATTATTGCAAGACTTGGAAATTATATATAAACCAATGAAAAGTATCTCTATACCTTCAGATTATTCTTATATGAATAGCCAAGTAGTTTACTATCGTTACGGCGATATCCAAAACGAAGGCTCAACAGAAAGTAAGTATGTAGATAAGCGTAATAGAACTATACCGAACAATGTTACCATCCCCATTGACGACTATTTTATTCCTCATTTTCATGAACTCCCCTCACGTTTATACTTATGCGGAATTCATCATATTTCAGGAAAAAGTTCTGTCTACACCGCAATCAATTTAGAAGCAGCCTCTACAGTAATTCTAAAAGAAGCCTCTCCTCTTCATGATTTAGATATACACGGAGTAGATGCAATAAATCTCTTACATCATGAAAAGATAATTTTAAAAAAAATATCAAAATTTTCATTTGCTCCGAAATTTTTATCAGATTTCTATATTGATGATCATTATTTTCTTGTTATGTCAAAGCTTCCTGGAGAATCACTATTTTCTTTATTAAAAAATGGTGGAAAATTATCTATCAAGCAAATACTTTTTATTATTCGTAAAATCATTTGCATTGTTCATACATTACAAAAACAAGGCATACAGTATTCTGATATATCACTAACAAATGTATTATTTGATCAAAAATCTGTTTACCTGGTCGATTATGAATATTGTCAACTCAACTCAGGACTAAATCTTCCGGAAATATTAGCTGGTGCATTGGGCTTTTATCCCATTGAGTACCCTTTTAATGATATAAAACGAACTATTTACGCAATTGCAGCGTTATTGTTAAACATAGAATTTTTCGATGACTATTCAAGAATTCTATATCAAGATTCTGAAAATGATATGTATAAACGAATAGAAGATAGATTTTATAAGAGCAGCTACTTTAATAAAATCTATGATAAAGCTTTTACATTCAACTATACTAATTTATCAGAATTTCTAGCAGAATTGAAATCAACTGTACGCCATTATACCTCAGAATAAATAGTAAGTTGACTTCAAACATATAAAAAATAAAAAACAGCGGTACTCAAAATAGTCTTTTGAATACCGCTGTTTTTTACAAATTCTATTTCACAAACTTTCTTCCTTCGCCCCAAGCTTTGCCTACCGTATCTCCCAGTGTGATATAGGTACCATGGACAGCATCGAAGGTTAGTGGATTCAATTTCTTCGGATCGATTTTCCCATCGGTCAAGATACTTTCATCGGCCAAGATATTGACGATATCGCCTACAAAATGGAAGTCTTCGCCTACTTGGGTAACCTTGCTGACTTTGCATTCAAAGGTCAGTGGATACTCAGTAATGACCGGTGCATTGACCTGTTCACTCTTGACGGCATGATATCCTACTTTTTCAATTTTTCCTGCGGCCTTGGCTTCGCTGACGGTGCCGAAGTAGTCGGACGCTGCCATAGTGTCTACGGTAGCCATGCTGACGGTGAAGGCGCCGCTTTCTTTGATGTTTTCCGTGGTCTGGTGATGATGGTCTAACATGAAACCAATCTGGTTGGTGTCATAGATACCGCCCCAAGCAGCCACCATGGCATCAGCTTTTCCTTCTTTGTCATAAGAAGTAATCACCAGCACAGGCTGGGGGTAAAGAATGGATTGAGGCTTATAATTCGTTTTCATAGCGTCTCCTTTTACATAGTGCCAAAAAAGAAAAGAGGCTCTGCTCACTTCTCCACTTTCTCTTTCAGATCCTTTGCAAAGCGGTCGACGATGCGCTGATACATCCCCTTCGGATCGTTCTCCGCATTGCGCGTGCGGTCATCCTCACTCGAAGCGATAAGCTCACCGCTCTCTACATCATACCATTCGAAGGTCATCGTCACCACAGCATATGGAATCTCCCGGGCAGGCACATAGTCGGGGTAGGTTTCTGTGCGGTAGAAATCATGCCAGTTTCCATCCTTGTCCTGATAGGAATCCCGCACCTGAACAGATCTCCACTCCACATGCGCCGGCTCGATGTAGCTCTTGACCTGCCAGCGGGTGAGTCTCGGCAGGATGTATACCTGTGCATTCGCACTCTTCGCCGCTTCGAAGAGATCATCCGCCTCTTCCGTCCCGCTCTCGGCCGACGCTTTCTGCACACGGGAGACAGAAAGGCTCTTAGACGCCGTCGGTGCTTCTATAGTAAGCATCACATCCTTGGGAATTTTTGCCTTGTTCATGCGGCTGGCAAATGTCGTTTCCAAGCTCTTCTGTCTCGCACTGCTCAAGGCTACATCACTCATATCGACGCGCCCCACATAAATGCGACTGATCTTCGAAAAATCATAGCTCGGATCCTGCCAGCTCGTGTAGTCCGCATGGACGGGAGCAGCGCAGAAAGCGGCAGCGCAGACCGTCGCGGTGAATAACAGTTTATAGTTCATACGATCACCTCCGGGGTAATAGTGTGTGTGGTTTGCGGTTTAAGGTGTAAGAGATTCTCCGTTCGTCATCCCCAGGGAAACCACTCCCATGGGGCAGCTGAAAAGCAAAGCAATAAGGCATCGGTTACCGATACGCGCATCGCTGCAGATTAACGCAGTGCAAGAGAGATTTCTCGCCCTCAACTTCGCTCGAAATGACGATACGAGAGAAATGCTTGATTCAAGTATCCCGACGAATTCTACGAAAAGGGAGCATTTTCTGATTCCTAATCCCTAGCCACCAGTTACTCCCCCCTCTCCTTGCCCCATTATATCACAGCGCGCGGACACGCAAAAAGGCAATGTGAAATAACGATCATCTCATTTTCGCGTTCCATCTGCCGCGGGGGACTTGCA
>ERZ780226.1953-NODE-1953-length-15099-cov-36.782704_pt1 | contig 15099 bp, 10 predicted proteins | sample MGYA00511165_ERZ780226 | MGnify/ENA primary metagenome ERZ780226 (study PRJEB29588, sample SAMEA2152373) | human gut metagenome | biome: human gut; feature: human-associated habitat; material: faeces | place: Denmark | collected 2008/2010 ...
CGCCCCTTCCTCTGGAAGGGGCAGACGAGCGAAGCGAGGCGGGGTTGGTTTCCCCGAATGTGAGAGTACCGTTTCACGCGACCAACCTCCGCCCCGAAGGGGCAGAGATTGGCTTCTGCTCTGGATTGAAAAGGAATGGGCGGGAAGCGTTTCCTCGTTTCGTCATCCCGAGCGCAGCCGAGGGATCTTTTTCGTTTGCCGTTTGCTGTTTTCCTTCGTAAATCCATCTGCATGAAGCACCGTGATCCCCAGTCACATGAAGCATACGGTGTTTCCCGTTCCCCGCTTCCCTCACAACTTTTGCCTGACCGCGAACGAAAAAGATTTCTCGCTTCCGCTCGAAATGACGATGCAGGAAAGGCGGCATTCTCCCTCCTTCCTCTGGAAGGAGGTGGCGCGTAGCGCCGGAGGTTGGCTCTTTTTCGCCTTCGGCCAACCCCCTGCCCTTCGGGCATCCCCCTTCTATGGGAAGGGGGGATGGTATGAAATGACCGGCATCTCCACTCTCAGCCGCTGCCAATCAAAAAGCGGACCCCCGCATCGGAGTCCGCCAATCCTTCCAGCCAGCATCAGTTAGATGGTTCTATTGTACCCATTTGTGCCAAAAGACGCAAGGTAAATCATAGTTGATTTCGGATCGCCACACAAAAGCCCCTTCCCCTCGGGAAAAGGCCGCCGGCAGGGCGGGGGATAGGGAGACGGATGAACAAACAACCGATCCGCTCATACGGGTAATGCTATTAAGTTAAGGAAATCGTTAGCTACGTAACGTCTTGCTTCCCCCTTCGGGGGAAGTGCCGAAGGCAATAGGGGCATGCTAGCGGTTATCGAGCAATGTGGGATATACCGTAGTGCTGCCCCCTCATCTCACTTCGTTCGAAATGGCGTCTCACTGGATTTTCGCGTCGCTTCACTCCTAAAAATCCAGTTCGCTTGCACAACCCCTTCGGGGAGCTCCCCCGATGGGGAGCCAAGAACGTTCTTCCGCTTAACTTAATAGCATTACTCATACGGGACCGACTACAGCAAGGAACATCGAAGTCCCGGCGCCTCCATGCCGCAGTCAGCCTCAAATGTACCAAGCCCGTGCCTACCATTTACATGAAATTGTACACGAGCACCGAAAATACGCTCATAAAATTGACACTTTATCCTGAAAACACCCTCATAAAATTGTACAGTCACATTGAAAAATGCCTCGTAAAATTGTACAATGAGATGAAATCCCCTGATTTTATCGCATGAGGTGATACCATGTATCTACGAAGAAAAATAGATGCTTTTCTGGAAGAATGGAAAGCATCAAATGATCGCAAACCGCTCATCATCAAAGGCCCGCGGCAGGTCGGGAAGACGGAGTCCATCCTGCACTTTGCAAGATCCCACTATCCGCATATTCTCTACATCAATTTCGTCGAAGGGCCCAAATTCAAACAGATCCTATCTGACGGCTACAGCGAGGAAAACATTCTCCGCAATATTTCCATCCTCTCGCCAGAGGCAGCGCTGATTCCGCACGAGACGCTTCTCGTTTTTGATGAAATCCAGGAATTTCCTGACATCGCCACCAGTCTGAAGTTTTTCAAGCTCAAAGGAAATTACGATGTCATACTGAGCGGCTCCATGCTGGGACTGAACTACCGCAGGATCGAGAGCAACAGTGTCGGCTACAAGGAAGACTTTGAGATGACCTCCATGGACTTCGAAGAATTTCTTTGGGCAAAGGGCTATGGAGGAAGTCTCACCACAGACATGCTCTCCCACATGCAAAGCCTCACCCCTTTTTCCCAGCTGGAAATAGACCAATACGGAGCGCTCTTCCTGGACTACTGCCTCCTGGGCGGCATGCCCGAAGTCGTGAAAACCTACATCGAGCAGGGGCACTTCTCACAAATTCTCCCCAAACAGCGACAGCTGCTTCTGGACTATGAGGAAGACATCCGCAAGTACCTCCCGGGTCTGGAGCAGACGAAGGTCCTCTCTATCTTCCGAAGCATCCCGGCTCAGCTCGCCAAGGAAAACAAGAAATTCCAAATCACAAAAGTCGCTCGTGGTGCGCGCCTCTCGCGCTACATGGATGCCATCGAGTGGCTGAATGATGCCGGCATGGTGAACCTCTGCTACTGCCTGAACTTCCCGGAGCTTCCACTCAAAGGAAATGGGGATCGCACCCGCTTCAAGATTTATTTCAAAGACACCGGCCTGCTCATCGCCTCTCTGGACGAAGAAGCGCAAGAAGACCTCCGTGCCAACCAAAACCTTGGTGTATATAAGGGAGCGCTCTATGAGAATATGATCGCCGAAGCACTCTTCAAAGCAGGGCTTCCCCTTTTCTACTATAAGAAAGAAAATTCCCGCTTGGAAGAAGATTTCTTCATCCGTAGCCAGCATGAACTCATCCCGCTGGAAGTGAAAGCGGGAAATGGCGCGGCTGCCTCCCTCCGCCAGCTCATCAAGAACCCGAACTACGGCGATATCCATCGCGGCATCAAACTCGTCCGGGGGAATATCGGGTGCCGAGAAAACATCTATACCTTCCCATACTTCTGCGCCTTCCTCCTGAAGCGATATATAAAGAGCCTCGCTATGTAAGGAAGGCTATGACGAAGCTATGTATAAAAATTCTTGTAGAATCTGACTCTGCGATTGAATCAGCGTTTTCCTAGATGCGACACGCACGTGAATCTCCCATAAAAAAAGAACTCCCGAAGGAGTTCTTTTTTAGTCTCAGAGGTGAGATTAGAATGCGTAGTTGAGTTCGATGCCCCAGGTATCGTCCGGATCTTCGCCTTCATCAGCTTTGGCTGCGAAGTTGTAGTAAGCGTCGAGTTCGACGTTCTTCTGTACAGCTACGCCTGCTTTAGCAACCCAGAACTTCACATTGGTATCGTTAGAGACGCCCAGCTGATCGCCCATGTCCAGAGCGGTGTTGCCGAGGAACATAGAACCTTTGTCAGCCTTTACATAGTGAGCGCCGAGAGACCAGGAGCCGACTTTGTCGGTATCGACTTCGCCGTAGGTGAGACCAGCGGTCCACAGAGCTGCATCACCAGCCTGGGTGTTCTGGGTCTTCACATAGTCGCCATCGACGGTGAAGTCGCCGATGCCATAGGAAAGACCAGCACCCCAAGCGGATGCATTTTCACCAACCTGCGCACCCTTATCCTGTTTCTGTGCGTTCTTCAGGTAGAAAGCAGAAACGTCAGCCGCATCAGCGATATGGCCTGTCAGCTTGCCATACCAAGCTTCGGTCTTATCCTGACCGGACCAACCTTCTGCTTCATTTTCAGCGCTCTTGAAGCGACCATAGCCAGCTTCTACGCCGACCTTGCCATTGTCCCAGCCGGCAGCGACGCCGTCAAATACGCCATCTTCATCCCAGAAGGTGCCGGTCACGTCGAGAGCTACGCCCTGACGGCCGATGGTGACATAGGTCGCATCATTCGGAGTCCATTTTGCGTTGATGCGATCCATGGTGGTGTCGGAAGAATCGCCATCTTTGAAGTCCATTTCATTAACGAAACGGCCGTTGACAGTGACCTGATCATTGACCTGGCCTTCTACGTTGATTCTCATACGGCCATTCCAAGTATCTGCATGTTCAGTGCGAGAACCTTCAGCGAGGTTATGCTGATACTGCATACGAGCATCGCCGGACCAGGAGAGGTTGCCGACTTTCTTTTCGAGGTTTGCTACGCGAACGCCGAGGTTTGCGAGTTCGTCAGCGTATTCGCCAGCGAGTTTGTCGAGGGTAGCCTGCTGTTCTGCATTCAGCTGGTCTTCTTTAGCCATCAGGCGAGCGATGATCTGAGCCAGTTCGTAACGGGTCATGTTTCTTTCGCCTTTGAAGGTGCCGTCCGGATAGCCTTCTACGACGCCCTGAGCGGACAGGTCGGATACTGCCTGATAAGCCCAGTCATCAGCGGTGACATCGGAGAATGGATTTGCAGCGTAAGCGGATACGCCAGCGGTGAGTGCTGCTACAGCAGCCAGTGCGAGGATCTTTTTCATTTAGATTCGCTCCTTATATAGAAATATGGGTAGTCCTGATAAGGAGGAGCTTTCTAGAAGGAGTTCTGCGCGAGTGACCGTGTTTCCTCTGCGTTCCTTCTTTCTTTCTCCCGCCAACCGACAGGACTTCTCAGTTGGCTAGATACAGTATAGCACTTTCATTAGAGCTTCGCAAATAAAAAATAATGTTCCATTATGAATACTTTGCATAGATTTGAAATTTAAGAAACAAAGTGTGGGAAAAGGATGGAAAGCGATTAGGGACTGGGGATCAGTGGCTAGGGATTAGGAGCAAGCGGTGATTGAAATAGCGCAGTTGCATACTAACCGTTCTGCAGGAAAGATCTCTCGGCTACGCTCGAGATGACAACTGCGCGCAGCGCTATCAAAACTCCACGGCGCATTTCGTCATCCTGAGCGGAGTGAAATGTCGGATGTTCGATCATGTAAAGGCGGAACAGTGAGAACTGAGTCGAAGGATCTGGCGCCGTACCTTCGCTCCTCACTCCTAACTCCTCACTCCTGACTTAATTCGGGAGTTGACTTAAATGCCAATTATTCAGAAGACGAAATATGCCGCTTTGGGGCATCACCCCGTTTCGTCATCCTGAGCGGCGAGAAACGTCGTATGTGAGATAATGAATGCCAGAACAGCTGCGACCTGAGCCGAAGGATCTCGGCGAAGCCGCCTCCCTCATTCTTTATTCTTATTTTTCTCCCTCTTGCAATTTTTTCTCAAATCCGCTATTCTGATTACATAGCACACTATATGATTCATGAAATCAATGAAGCGAGGATATATTATGAGCAATATCGAACAACTCCTGATGGATAAGAAGATGAAGCGGACGAAGGCGCGTGTCCTGATCCTGAAGACGCTCGCCAAAGGACTCCCGCTCTCTGCGGGCGAAGTCTTCGAGGCGGTGCGTGTGAAGGATACACAGCTCTCACTCTCGACGGTATATCGGAATTGCGAAGCGCTCGCTGAGCATGGGCTTCTCTCCCGCTCTACCACGATGTCCGATGGTCTCACGCGCTACGAATTCGACCACGGCACGCCCGTCCCCCATGCGATCTGCACCTCCTGCCATCGCATCTTCCCGATCGATATCCAGCTCGAAGAGGGCTATAAAGAGAAGCTCTCACAGGAGTACGGCTTCGCTGCGTCCGATCCGCGCATTGAGATCTACGGGCTCTGTAAGGACTGCCAGAAGAAGGGGAACTAGGGACTGGGGATTAGTAGCTAGGGATTAGGGATTAGTGGCTAGGGACTGGTGACTTGAATACCACTTTTCGGGCATCGCCCCGTTTCGTCATCCTGAGCCGCGAGAAACGTCGTATGTGAGATAACGAATGCCAGAACAGCTGCGACCTGAGCCGAAGGATCTCGGCGAAGCCGCCACCACCTCCCTGAACCCTCAACCCTAGTTACCAGTCAACACGCTCCACTTTTCTCCCTCCTTCCTTTGGAAGGAGGTGCCCCGAAGGGGCGGAGGTTGGCTCTCGAAGCGGTATTTTCACACGCGAGGATGCCAATCCCGCCTCGCTTCGCTCGTTTGCCCCTTCCAGAGGAAGGGGCGAGAATGATTCTTAATCGGGCATAGCCCCGTTTCGTCATCCTGAGCGGCAAGAAACGTCGTATGTGAGATAACGAATGCCAGAACAGCTGCGACCTGAGTCGAAGGATCTCTGCGAAGCCGCCACCTGAACCCTGAACCCTGAACCCTGAACCCTGAATAAAAAAAGCGTCATGATGCTTTCGCCTCATGACGTATTTTTTATTTCATCTCATACCCGTAGTCTTCTTTCAGCGTGAGGATGGCTCCCTGATCACCTCGCATAGCGGCTTTGATAAGCCAGGACATGGCGGCTTTTTCATTCTTTTCACAGCCTTCGCCATTAGCGAGGGCGTAGCCGTAGTGAGCCATGCCGAAGGGATCGCCGGCTTCTGCGGATTTCTTATAGAAGGAGACGGCACGCGCGATGTCTTCCTCTATGCCGAGCCCGGCTTCATAGCAGAGACCGAGGGCGGCCATGGCCGCCGGAATGCCGTTTTCTGCCGCGCGCTTGTAGCACTCGAAGGCTTTCGGCAGGTGGTCTTTCTGGTTCGAAGCCGCGCTGTAGGTCTTGCCAAGGCGGTAGAAGACATCCTTATCGCCCAGCGCTTCCGCTTCTTCCGCCATCTGCCAGGCTTTCGCGGGGTCTACCTTTCCCGCAGCCCCTGTGATGTATTCGGAGGAGGCGACGGAGAGGAATACGCGGAGCGTCTGATCGCCATCGGCATCTCCTGCCTCGCGTCCTTTGCGGATCCACATCTCAGCAGCCGTGAGATCCTTCGCCACGCTTGTCCCCTGCGCGTAGAAAAGACCGATCATCAGCATGGAGCTGGTATCCCCTCTCTCGGCGGCGAGGAGGTAGTATCGGAAGGCCTTCTTGGGATTCACTTTCCCAAGAAGCCCTTCGTCATAGGCTTTGCCAAGCAGAGCGGCAGCTTCTCTATTTCCCATATCAGAAGCATCTTCTAAGGCGCGGCGGGCTTTCCTCGGATTTGGTTTTCCGCCATGGATGCCGCGAAGGTACATCTCGCCCAAGTACAGGCTGGCTTTCTCGATGCCGTACTCGACACCTATTTTATAGCAGCTTTCTGCTTTTCCTTCATTTTTTTCTACCCCATCACCGGTTTCCATCTGGCGTCCGATGGCGCAGATCTCATAGGCGGCCTCGTCGGCTCCCATATTGGCGGCTTTGCGGAAATAGGTGACCGCATCGTCAAGAGCGCCATTCGTGAGGCAGTCCTGTCCCATGGAGTAGTAGTATTCCATCATACGATCGGATGACATGATCGGTTCTGCTCCTTTTCTACAACGGGGAAAAGAGGGTTTCTTGTTTTTGAAATCAGCAAATCTCTATTTGTGAAAGATGGGAATGGGTTCAGGGGTAGCCCGCGAGGCGTGCTGCCCCTTGGTTGCGTGTGAAAGACTCGCGCTCGCTCTAGTTAGGAGTGAGGAGTGAGGAGTGGTGCGTCGCGAAAAATAATAAAGCGCCGCAGAATTTTGATAGTACTTCGCGCTATCGTCATTTCGAGCGAAGTCGAGAAATCTTTCTTGCACAACGGTTATCGCGACTTGTGCCCCCTGCCCACATTCTCAAATACTTCTCGTTTCCCGTTACCAAAAATTCGTCGATTCCCTGCCTGCAATAGAGATCCCTCCACTTCGGTCGGGATGACGACGGCGTTAAACTCTATCAAAATTCTACGGGGCTTCTGGTTTTTATGCGCCGCACCACAACCCTGAACCCATCAACCTGAACCCATTCCTTTTCACGACTCTCCCATATGGGAGAACATCAATCGCTGATACTTATCTAAATTCCTTGCAGAGGTCGTCGAAGACTTCCTGGCTCGGCTTTTCTACATAGTCGACGAGCGCGATATCTTTGGACGGTACGATGTCGCCGAAAGGAAGGGCGCCGGTCTCTTCGTAGATAACGCCGGTGACGAGGCTGTCGGTCTCTGCGAGGAGGTGGAAGGCCTGGGCTTTGCTGGTCGGATCATAGGATTCACGGACGTCGGAGATCTTCTTCAGGTGGGTATTGTACCATTCGACGGTATTGAAATGGTTGAAGGTCACGCACGGGGTGAAGATATTGACGTAAGAGAAACCTTTGTGATCGACGGCTTTTTCAATGATGTCGACGAGGTTCTTGCCATCGATGGCATAGGCCTGAGCGACGAAGGTGGCACCGGCTGCGATGGCCATGGATGGCGCATCGAGCGGGGTCATCGGGTTGCCGTCCGGGGTGGTCTTGGTGACGAAGCCCTGGGAGGAGGCCGGAGAGGTCTGGCCTTTGGTGAGGCCGTAGACCTGATTATCAAAGACGAGGTAGGTGATGTCCATATTTCTCTTCATCGCATGCATGGCATGGCCGAGACCGATGGCGTAGGAGTCGCCGTCCCCGGAGCAGACGATCATATGGGTGTCCTTGTTTCCACACTTGATGCCCTGTGCGAAGGGAAGAGCTCTGCCGTGGGTGGTATGAGCGCCGTAGCAGTACTGGTAGCCGCCGATACGGGACGAGCAGCCGATGCCGGAGATCAGGGTGATGTCTTCATTCGCCCAGCCTTTTTTCGCACAAACGGCGCTGATGGCATTCTGAATGCCGTAGTCGCCGCAGCCGGGGCACCAGTTCGGAATAATGGTATTTTTATAGTCGCGCGGTGATGCCATCTTAGAAGACCTCCTTAGCTTTTTTGAGAATGGTGGATGCCGTGAACGGAGTGCCGTCATACTGCAGACAGGACAGCAGCTTGTCATGGCAGGAGAAATGGATCGCAAAGAGCTCGCGGAGCTGCTCTGTCAGGTCTTCTTCTACGATGAGGACTTTCTTCGCGCCTTCGATGTAGGGGCGAAGGGCTTCAGTCGGGAATGGCGAGAGCAGACGCAGGTGCAGGTGGTTTACCTTCTTGCCTTCTGCTTCGAGCGCTTCGCAGGCTTCATCGATCGCACCGCCGGTGGAGGTGATGCCTACGAGGAGCAGGTCGCATTCTGTATCTTCATGGTTGACATAGAATGGGGTGATCGCTTCCGGTACTCCGGCAAATTTGCGATGGCGCTTTTCCATCTCCATCACACGGTCGCCCACGCCTTCTGCCGGTTTGCCGAAGACATTGTGTTCGAGGCCCGTGGAAAGGAACATGCCGTTCTTCACGCCCGGGATGGTTCTCGGGGAGATGCCGTCTTCCACATCTTCGAAACGATGGAAGTATTCTTTCTTCTTCGTATCAAGTTCCGGCAGGCCTTCGCGGATGAGCTTGCCGCGCTCGATCCCGACGCGGTGAAGGTCAAAGGCCGGGACGGACTGCTTGCACATGCCGAACTGCAGGTCGGAAAGGACGATGACCGGAGTCTGGAACTTTTCAGCGAGGTTGAAAGCTTCCTGGGTGATGTAGTAGCAGTCTTCGATAGAAGCGGCCGCAAGGACGATCTTTTCCGCATCGCCATGGCCGGAGCCGATCGCGTAGCGGATGTCGCTCTGTTCCACCTTGGTCGCCATGCCCGTGGACGGGCCGGCACGCATGACATCGATGATGACGACCGGGATCTCTGCGGTCGCTGCCATGGAGATCGACTCTGCCATCAGGGAGAGCCCTGGGCCGGAGGTCGCAGTGAAGGCACGCACGCCTGCATAGCCGCCGCCCATCGCCATCATGCAGGAAGAGAGCTCATCTTCGGTCTGTACGACAGTGCCATGGATCTTATGGATGACTTTGATCATGTATTCCATGATCTCCGTCGCCGGCGTGATCGGGTAGGATGCCATGAAGCGGGCCCCTGCGGAAATCGCGCCAAGTGCTGCTGCTTCATTGCCGAGCAGGTAGAGCTGGTCCTTCTTCGGCGGGGTCGCGAGCTTTCCAAGCTCTACGCCGTGCATCGCAGCGATGGCAGTATCATAGCCATCCTTGAAGATCGCCTTGTTTTTAGAAATGATTTCATCGCCCTTCTTGGCAAAGCGGTCGGCGATGAAGCCGTAGAATGGTTCTTCCGGGAATCCCAGCACGCCGGCACTCATGCCGAGCGCTGCGATATTCTTCATCTGCATGCTGCCGTATTTCTTCGCCAGCTCCGTGATCGGGAGCGCAAGGAACATACGGCCGGTATGTGCTTCAAATTTCGGGTGGAACGCATCATCGGCGATGATGACGCCGCCTTCCGGCACTTCCTTGCCATGGATATCGATCGTTTCCTGATCGAGTGCGACCAGACAGTCTACATGCTCGCCAATGGTCGCGATTTCTTTCGTCGCAATACGCAACGCAATGGTGGTGTGTCCACCCTTGATACGGGAAGCAAAGAGACGCTGGCTGAACAGAGAGTATCCTTCCTGCGCCAGGACCTTGCCGAGGATCTCACCGCAGGACTCGACACCCTGTCCCTGCTGGCCGCCCATCTTCCAGATAAAATCACGTTTCGTTTCCAATCCGTTTTCCTCCTTGATAGGGAAAAATGCTGAGGAAAGGAAGGCCGCGAGAGCCGCCCTTCCTTGTGACCGCAATACACACTCTCATTAACTAATTTATTATACCATAATATAAAAAGTGAATAATTAGAATATTTTTATAATCCGTTCAAACATGAGTAGCCCATCTCCCCCCCCTTCCCATGGAAAGGGGGGAGATGGGCGGGGATTGGCCGAAGGCGAAAAAGAGCGAAGCCAACCTCCGGCGCTACGCGCCACCTCCTTCCAGAGGAAGGAGGGAGAAGCGGGATGAGTAACCCATCCCCCCCTTCAAGGGAAGGGGATAGAAGAAGTGTAACAACGCTCATCTTAAGGAAACGCTGATTCCTCATTCGTGCCGAGCTGTCATTCAGAGTCAAGGGACGCCCCGCCCCACGGGCCCACACGGAAGCTCAAAAAGCCCGCTCCTCACGGAGCGGGCTTTTGGGTGACCTATTTATTTGATATCATACATCCCACTGACGCCATCTTTCAGGTTGATGAAAATATTCTTCATCTGGCTGTAGTGTTCGAGCATGACCTTGTGCGTTTCACGACCGATGCCGGACTGCTTGTAGCCGCCAAACGGTGCGCCTGCCGGCAGATCGTTGTAGGTATTCACCCACATACGGCCCGTGCGGACACTGCGTGCGACCTTCATGGCTGTATTGATATTCTTGGTGAATACCGCGCCGCCGAGGCCGTACACGCTGTCATTGGCCAGCGCGATGACTTCGTCAGCGGTCTTGAATTTCTGTACCACGACGACCGGTCCGAAGATCTCTTCCTGGCACACGCGGCAGTCCGGCTTGTCAGTGACAAGGATGGTCGGTTCCATGAAGTAGCCCTTGTCGCAGCCGTTTTTGGTATAGCGTTTGCCGCCCGTCACGAGGGTCGCGCCCTCTTCGATGCCGATCTTGACGTAATTCAGGACTTTATCCTGTTGGGATTTGTAGATCTGCGCGCCGAGCTGGGTCGATGGATCCGTCGGATCGCCGATCTTGACCGATTCGAAGGTCGCTTTCAGGTGTTTCAGGAATTCATCGAAGATGCCTTCCTGTACAAAGAGACGAGAGCCGGCGCAGCAGACCTGTCCCTGATTGAAGAGGATGCCCTTGCAGGCGCCGTCGATGGCCTGGGAAAGGTCGCAGTCGTCAAAGACGATGTTCGCGGATTTCCCGCCGAGCTCGAGCGTACAGGGGATGAGCTTGTCGCAGGCCGCCTGATACACGCCGTGGCCGACTTCAGTGGAGCCGGTGAAGGCGAGCTTGTCCAGATCCGGATGGTCGAGCAGCCACTGGCCGGACTTCGAGCCCTTGCCGGTGATGACATTGACCACGCCCTTCGGCAGGACGTCCTGAATGAGACGCATGAATTCCATCAAAGACAGCGATGTATGGGAGGATGGCTTCATGACGATGGTATTGCCCGCCGCAAGCGCCGGAGCGAGCTTCCAGCATGCCATGGTGAAGGGGAAATTCCACGGGATGACCTGCCCGACCACGCCGACAGGTTCATGGAGGATGAGCGACATGGTATTGTCATCGATCATCGTCGCACTGCCTTCCCACGCACGGAGGCACCCTGCAAAATAGCGGAAATGGTCGCTGCCGAGCGGAACATCCGCTGCCTTCGTCTCGCGGATCGGCTTGCCGTTGTCGAGCGTCTCCATGAGAGCCAAGTGATCGGCATTGGCATCGATGATGTCTGCGATCTTCAAAAGAAGATTCTGTCTTTCGACAGGGGATGTCTTCGACCAAGCCGGGAGCGCTGCGCGAGCCGCTTTCACAGCTTTGTCTACATCTTCCTTCGTCGCTTCCGCAAAGAGAGCGAGCTCTTCGCCATTCGCCGGATTGTGCGCTGCAAACGTCGCGCCGTCACCCGCGGGAACGAATTCACCGTTAATAAAAAGTCCGTACTGTTTCTGGATGTCTGCCATAAGAATGACCTTCCTTTCAGAAATGGAAGAGGGGGAGCCCGTGGGGCATGCTGCCCTTTGATTTGGAATGAAAGCTCTGCCTGAATGAGAAATGATGGTGCGGCGCGTTTCGTCATCCTGAGCGGAGAAAAACGTCGTATGTTAGAAAATGGCTTATCTGAGATATGAGAACTGATAAGCGCCGCGGAGTACAACTATTGGCGATGCCCGAAAGTCTGCGGGTAGCAGTTTTCCCGTTTTGAACCTTCCAAACATTGCCTACCTGCACGCGAATAACAAAGATTTCTCACTTCGCTCGAAATGACGATACGAGAGTCTGATGTCTCCCGGTCTTCTAATCCCAAGCCACTAATCCCTAGCTACTAGTCACCAGTCACTCGAGGTTCCTATTCCCTAGCCTCCTCTTCCGATATAGATATCCATCGGGATGCTTACGATTGGGCGGTGATCCCGGATGGGGAAATACATACAGCGGGAAATCGATCTACTGCAAAAGCAGTATACCTTTATTTTCCATCGCATCATTAAGAAATACAACCTTTCATACTGTTCGATAGTCACTTTCTTAATTTATCGGTGCTGATATATGCATTATAGCACGAAAGTTTTCGATATTCAAGAGCATCGATATGGTGATGGTTGTCAGTTGACTACATACCGCTGACCGCCTGCCGTGACAAAGTTTTAGGATTCAAATCCTAAAACTCTTGACTTTCGTAGACTTTTGGGATTTGAATCCTAAAAGTCTACGAAAGAAAACTCATTGGAGATGATGAGCCCAGGGAGATGCTGAAGCAGTTCATAAATGCAAAAACGCCCGTTTTACAAGAACAGGCGTTTTTTGCTTACCGATACCCATAGTGCGTCCCACACTGGATGATTTCCAGATTTTCTTCTCCATCGATGCGAAAGACGATGCGATTCTTCTGGTCAATATGAACACTCCAGTACCCAGAAAGATCCCCTTTCAAAGGCTCCGGCTTGCCGCTGCACTCATAGCCATATCGATCGATATCTTTCAGCAGTCTGTTGATCTTCTTCAATACGGCTTTATCCTTCGTTTGCCAGCTGATGTACTCTTCCCACGCTTCTTCAAGCCACAGTTTTCTCATTCATCCGCCTCGAGCAGTCCATGCTCCTTCAGCTTGGCTTTTCCGGAGCGAATGGCAGCCGCCCGCTCACGAAGGACTCGCATATTCTCTTCCGAATAAAACGGATCGGGGTCAGCCTTGATTTCAAAAGGAATCCGGCGCTCCTTCACAGCCATCTTTGCAAACACACACACAGCTGTCGTCATGGTCATACCGATCTCAGAGCAGAATGCTTCAAACTGCTTCTTCAAGTCCGCATCCATACGGATATTCATTGTTGCCTGAGCCATTTTGCTCACCTCCTATTTCTATTGTATTTAAATTTAGACACGTTGTCAATATATTTTATTACACACATCGAATAAAAAAAGAAGCCCCATAAGGAGCTTCTTTTTTACTGGAGTATCCAAGAATTAGAATGCGTAGTTCAGGGAAACAGTCCAAGCGTTGTCATCGCAGCCATCTGCGTTTTCGATATCCCAAGCGTATTCGCCGTGGAGGGTAACGTTCTTCTGGAGAGTAACGTCGCCGAATACGTTCCAGAACTTCAGATCTTTGTCAGCAGCAATAGCACCGACGAAGTCAGCTGCATCGTAAGTGACTCCGCCAAGGTAAGCGTTAGCACCGACTTTGTTATAAGCGACGTTCAGAGCGAAGGTGCCCGGTTTGGAAGCATCGAGGGTGCTGTAGCCGAGGCCAGCCTGGTAAGCGTTGTCGTTCTTATCTGCGTTGGAGTCCCAGTATTCGCCGAATACGCTGAAGTCCTGAACCGGAACAACGAGGTTTGCGCCCCAGATGCTGTCAAAGCCGCTAACAGTCTTTGCGTTGTCGCCGGTGAAGTTGAAGTAAGCTGCGTTCAGTTTAGCCACACCGAAGTCATAGCCGAGGCCGCCGAAAGCAGCATCGGTTTTATCATATTTGCCTGCGTTCAGCTGGCCAAATGCAGCGTAAGCATCGAATTTGCCATCGTTGTACGCGAGTTTAGCGCCATCGAATGCGTCATCATATTCGAGTCCGCTGAATACGGTCAGGTCCTGACGGCCGAGAACCACGGAGGTCTTGTCGCCGAAGCTGTGGTTCACGAAGAGGCGATCCATGGTGGTGTTGCCATCATCTGTACCAGCATCTTTGAAGTACATGTTGGTTACGATACGGCCCTGAACGTAGGTAGCGTCATTGACCTGACCCTTGACGTTCAGACGGATACGGCCTTTGTAGGTGTCGTTTGCAGTCTTTTTAGCGTTGTCGGTGTACATCATCTTTGCATCGCCAGCCCAGGAGATGTTGCCGACCTTCTTTTCCAGGTTGGAAACACGAACGCCGAGGTTTGCGAGTTCGTCAGCGTATTCGCCAGCGAGTTTGTCCAGAGTTGCCTGCTGTTCAGCGTTCAGCTGGTCTTCTTTAGCCATGAGGCGAGCTACGATCTGAGCCAGTTCGTAACGGGTCATGTTTCTTTCGCCTTTGAAGGTGCCGTCCGGATAGCCTTCTACGACGCCCTGAGCGGACAGGTCGGATACTGCCTGATAAGCCCAGTCATCAGCGGTGACATCGGAGAATGGATTTGCAGCGTAAGCAGATACGCCAGCGGTGAGTGCTGCTACAGCAGCCAGTGCGAGGATCTTTTTCATAATAAATCGCTCCTTTGAAAAATGGGAAATGTTTCCCTATATATAGGATCGCCCTTTTCCGAAGGAGTACTCAAAAATCTGCGGCGCGAGTGACCGTGTTTCCTCTGCCATTTCCTTTCGTCCTTCGCACATATCTCGGGCAGGATATGAGCTTCTTTTAGGATACTATAGAAATAAATCTTTCCGCAAGAGGGAAATTATGATTTAGCTTTATTCTAATTTCCCTTTAGGCAAAAAAGAAGGAGTCCCCAAGGGACTCCTCTTCAAGTCAGTATCTATATCAAGTTATTTGCATTATACAGAGCGCGCGTAGAAAATGCAGGAGGACAATACAAGGGAAACGCTGATTAAATCGCTATACTGCCCCCTCACAGCAATAATGCTATTAAGTTAAGCGGCAGAACATTCTTGGCTCCCCATCGGGGGAGCTGCC
>ERZ780226.1957-NODE-1957-length-15070-cov-3.250882_pt1 | contig 15070 bp, 13 predicted proteins | sample MGYA00511165_ERZ780226 | MGnify/ENA primary metagenome ERZ780226 (study PRJEB29588, sample SAMEA2152373) | human gut metagenome | biome: human gut; feature: human-associated habitat; material: faeces | place: Denmark | collected 2008/2010 ...
CCATCCGCAAGGCGGGCGTCGTCGTCATCGCCGCGCCCAACCGCACGCGCGCGCTCGAGAACCACCGCTCCCCCGAGGGCATCGACCAGGCTCTGGGCTTCCGCATCGAGGCTCTGCTGCGCATCGCCGCGGCAAACGGTGCCGACACGCTCATCTGCAACGCCTTTGGCTGCGGCGCGCTGGGCAACGACCCCCAGCAGGTCATCGGTCTGTTCAAGGGCTGGCTGGACGCGCACCCCGGCGTGTTCGAGACGGTGGTGTTCGCCGTGCCGCGCGCGAGCTTCGACGCGTTCGACGCCGCGTTTGGCGCCCCGAAGCCAGAGGAGCCGGCCGTCACCGCACCGGCAGACGACGATGAGGACGACGACCTCGACCTCGACAGCATCGAGCTCCCCGAGGGCGTGACGCTCCGCTAGCGGGCGGGCACAGCCTGGGGGTTGACCCCGAAAAGTTCAATTTTTATGGGCGCATTCTTCTGGTTTCCGGAGGATGCGCCCTTTTTCATGAGCTCGCACTGCCTCCCCACCACAAAATTGAACTTTCTTGAACCTCCAGGCTTCGAGTCGTGCTATCCTCTGTTCAATTTGAATTGAACTTTTTGGAGGAGGCAGCATGCCCGACCAACTGTTCGCAACACGGCTCAAGCAGGCGATGGACACGAAGGGGCTCAAGCAGGTCGACCTTCTGACGCTTGCGAAAAACAACGGACTCAAGCTGGGAAAAAGCCAGCTCAGCCAATATGTAGGCGGCAAGACCATCCCACGCGAGGCCATGCTCTGCGCACTCGCCGGCATGCTCGGCACCACGCCGGAATGGCTGCTCGGCGCCAACGGGCCTGCCTCGCAAACGCAGCCGCAGGCCCATATGCAGCCCCAAGGCAATCCGCAGCCAACGCCACAGCCCATTTCACAGCCCCAGACAATAATTGAACCTTCGAAAGGAACCCCCATGCGCACTTTCAAGAAGTCCTCGAAGCTCGACAACGTGCTCTACGATGTGCGCGGCCCGGTTCTGGACGAGGCAAACCGCATGACGGACCAGGGCATCCACGTGCTCAAGCTCAACATCGGCAACCCCGCGCCCTTCGGGTTCCGCACGCCGGACGAGGTCGTCAAGGACATGCAGGACCAGCTCGTCGACTGCGAGGGCTACTCCGAGAGCCGCGGCCTGTTCAGCGCGCGCAAGGCCATCATGCAGTACGACCAGCTCAAGGGCATCCCCAACGTGGATGTGGAAGACATCTACACCGGCAACGGCGCATCCGAGCTCATCAACCTCGTCATGCAGGCATTTTTGGACGACGGCGACGAGATCTTGATCCCCTCGCCCGACTACCCGCTGTGGACGGCATGCGCCACGCTCGCCGGCGGAAACGTAGTCCGCTACGTCTGCGACGAGCAGCAGCATTGGTACCCCGACATCGAAGACATCCGCAAGAAGATCACCCCGCGCACGAAGGGCATCGTCATCATCAACCCCAACAACCCGACAGGCGTGCTCTACCCCAAAGAGGTGCTGGAGCAGATCGTCGAGGTCGCGCGCGAAAACCAGCTCGTCATCTTCTCGGACGAGATCTACGACCGCCTCGTGATGGACGGGCAAGAGCACGTTTCCATTGCCAGCCTGGCGCCCGACCTGTTCTGCATCACGTTCAACGGGCTTTCCAAGAGCCACATGATCGCCGGCTACCGCATTGGCTGGATGAGCCTTTCGGGCAACAAGCGCATCGCCCACGACGTGATCGAGGGCATCAACATGCTCTCGAACATGCGCCTGTGCTCGAACGTGCCCGCGCAGTCGATCGTGCAGACCTGCCTAGGCGGTATCCAGCGCTCGCAGGGCTACCTCGTGCCCGGCGGGCGCATCTTCGAGCAGCGCAAGTACGTCTACGAGCGGCTGTGCAATATGGAGGGCGTGAGCGCGGTGCGCCCCGATGCGGCGTTCTACATCTTCCCGCACCTGGACCCCAAGAAGTTCAACATCACCGACGACGACCAGTTTGCCCTCGACCTGCTCAAGGACAAGCACGTGCTCATCGTGGGCGGCAAGGGCTTTAACTGGACCACGCCGGGGTACTTCCGCATCGTCTACCTGCCGCGCCTGCACACCCTCGAAGAGGCGATGGACAGCCTCGAGGACTTCCTCAGCTACTATCGCCAGTAAATGGCACGAGGGGCCGTGGGTATCGTGTCAATTTGACGCGACACGCGCGGCCACAACCAGGATAGCGTCGCTTTCCCGCCGCCATCGTGGGAATCTTGCTCGACGACTGGGTGCACGACCACTTCTACAACGGCATCGTCGTCGCCGCGATGCTCATCGTGTACGGCATCATCTTCATCGTCATGGAGCGCCGCAACCGTCGTCTCGAAGCCCAAGCTGCCATCGCAGTGCGCCGTGGCAAGCACACGCGCCCCGGCTCGGCGGAAGTGAGCATCTTCCGCACCGCGACTGTCGACGACATCGACATCCCGACCGCCCTGAAGATCGGCGCCTTCCAGTGCCTGGCAATCGTCCCCGGCACGAGCCGCAGCGACGCCACGATCATCGGCGGCATGCTTTCCGGCTGCTCGCGCGTGGCCGCCACCGAATTCACCTTCTTCCTCGCCATCCCCATCATCTTCGGCTGGGGAATCGTGAAGGTCGCCAAATTCCTCGTAGCCGGCCTCGTGATGTCGCAGACCGAGTTCGCCGTCCTCGTGGCCGGCGTGCTGTGTTCCTTTGTCGTGTCGGTCATCTCGATCAAGTTCCTCATGGGGTATATCAAGAAAAACGACTTCACCGCCTTTGGCTGGTACCGCATCGTCGTGGGCATCATCGTGCTGAGCTACTTTGGCGCAAAGGGAATGGGGCTGTTCTAGAGCGCAGGACCTAGATGCCAGAAATCCCTGGCAGTGCCAGAGCTGAGCGGCGTGCGGGGCGTTTTCGCCAGAAAATGCTGGCACTGCCAAGACTGAGCGGCATGCAGGCCCCGGGTGGCGGGAATCCCTGGCAGTGCCAAGACTGAGCGGCGTACACCCCGTTTCCCTTCCTAGCCATGTGAACCGTCCGTTGGCGTTCGACCGCCGACGCCACACTATCGGCGTCGCGCGCCGTGTCTCATTTGCCGAGCTCAATGGCTAGGGCAACTGCCGTGCCCTGCGCGCTCTCGCCGGCAGAATAACCTGGAACAACAGCCATGCTCCCTCTGGTCTAGCAGCACGTTGCCAAAGATGCCCCGCATGCCCAGCTCTCCCATGACGTCTTTTCCCACTCGCGCCAAGTCCAACGGCAGCGGTATCACCTTCACGTCTCCCATTGGAGAAAGCTCGAAGCCAGAAACGTCCAGGAGCGCACCAGACACGAGAAAAAGCACGGGCCTACCCGTTAAAGACACCACTGACCGAGCTGTTGGCACGGCCGTATGCGAGTACACCAGGGCGTGGGACAGGTTCCGAAACCCGTTGCCGATCCTCTGCCGAAGGCCGCTGCAACAATATCTTCGAGACTCCCGGCGCTTCTCGTAATGCCGTGCGACGACGTGGAATCAACCCCTCGCACGCCTTGTCGAACATGCATCGGGGATAGTATCGAAAGCTCAAAGAAAGAAGCATCGGTGGGCTTAGCCGCTTAAACCAGCACATCTCCAGATCGAAGCTTGCCGATGCAATGCCAGATGGTTAATTTTCCTTAGCACGTGTCCTAATCATATCGTACGCTGAGCGCGATGCCGCCTTGAGTTAGACGACGAGCAGCACGGTCGCCATGACGGCGATAGCCATTCCGAGCACGGCGACGCGCAGGTCAGAGTACTTGCCGGCGACAAGCGTAATGACCGGCGACGTACCAAAGTGTGAAGATGAGGGGTCCTCTCGTGGAGATTCCCGTCAATACTTTCGATATCTAGCAGGGGGATGGCGCAGCCCCCATCAGGCATGCGGATGGGGATGAGGATGCGGATGGGCATGTGGGTGATCGTGGTCGTGGTCCTCGGGCTTGCCCATCGTCGTGACCACGAGCTTGCCGTTGAAGACGCCCTTGGCGCCCAGCAGCTCGTCGGCAATCCTGTGGATGGTCTTGCTCTGCCCCTTCATGAGGATGACCTCGAGGCAGTTCTGGTGATCGAGGTGCACGTGAACGGCGGAGACGATCTCGTCGATGTGCTCGTGCTGGATGCTGTCGAGCTTGTCGCGCAGGTCGTTTTGGTGGTGGTTGAACACCATGGTGAGCGTGCCGAAGACCATGCTTTCGGGGTCTTCGACCGTCTCGGCTACGATGGTCTCCCTGATCATGTCGCGGATGGCCTCGGAACGGTTCTTGGTCTTGCCGCGCCGCTCGGCGTACTCGTCGAGCGCCTGCATCAGGTCCTCGGGCATCGTCACGGAAAACCGTACCAGGTCACTCATCCGCCTGCTCCATCCACGTTTGTAGTGCTATTTGCTACCGCGATGGTAACACTGAACGGCCGAGAGCAGAATCGACGCCCCGCCTCCACCTGCCGGACCGTATCATTATTCCTGCAACGCGCATCACGGGCACGCAGGGGAGGCGAACGTGGGATACGTCGATTGGGGGAACCGGGCCGTCTATCCTGGCAGCGCGGGAAACGGCGAGTGCGGCGTCGCGCCAGTCATCTACGTCATCGACGCGCCCGAGCACCCCGTCGAGCCTTCCGTCCTTTCCGAGCAGCGCCAGTCGACGGTCATCGCGCTCCCCGTCCGCGACTGGAACGACAGCCTGACCCCCTGGCCGGCCCCACGCATCTACCGCGAGAGCGAAGACTTCGGCGGAAACGCCGCCGTGACGCTCGACGAGCTCCTCCGTGTGATTCCCGCAATCGAGCAGGCAGAACACCTCGCCCCACGCTCACGCGCCATCTGCGGCTACTCGCTCGCCGGTCTGTTCGCCCTGTACGCCTTCGTGAGCTCCAGGGAGTTCTCCGCCTGCGCATGTCTTTCGGGCTCGGTGTGGTACGAGGGCTGGGTCGGCCACCTACGTGCGCTGGACTTCGACGCGAGGGGGCGCTTCGCCTACTTCACAGTGGGAAGCAAGGAGCGCAAGTCCCGCAACCGCGTCTTCAGGACCATGGAAGACGACATGGCCGCCTGCGCCGACATAGTGAGGGCCAAAGGCGGCACGGCTGTATTTACCGTGGGCGCCGGCGACCACCTGCACCATATTCCCGAACGCTGCTCGGCGGGCCTGCGCGCGCTCGACGACTTTCTCGCACGCTAGAAAGCCCGCAAGCGAGCGCACGAAACGTGCCGTTACCTTTTCGTATACTGCTTTGACCTGGGCTTTTTCAAAATCACGAAGAAAAACACTAATTCCTATTGACTAGGTTCCCTTTGGAACGTACTCTTTGCGTTGTCAGGTAATAACCTATTTACCTACTAGGTTTTTAGAATTAGGAAGATAGTTCTCGAGGAAAGAGGAACATCATGGCAGTGAAGGCAATCAACCGCGTCGATGAGCTCATCGGCAACACCCCGCTCGTCAAGCTGAACGTCTCCGAGAAGGCCAACGTCTACGGCAAGCTCGAGAAGCAGAACCCCGGCGGTTCCGTCAAGGACCGCATCGCCAAGGCCATCATCGACGACGGCATCGAGAGGGGCGTCATCAACAAGGACACCACCATCATCGAGTCCACGTCCGGCAACACCGGCGTCGGCCTGGCCATGATCGGCGCGGCCTATGGCCTCAAGACCGTCATCTACATGCCCAAGAGCATGTCCGTCGAGCGCCGCAAGCTCATCCAGGCGTACGGCGCCGAGCTCCGCCTGGTCGACGGCGGCGTCCCGCTGGCGAACGAGGAGGCGGCCAAGGCTCTCGCCGAGACCCCGAACAGCTTTGCTCCCAGCCAGTTCACCAACGAGGTCAACGTCGAGGCCCACTACAAGACCACCGGCCCCGAGATCTGGCGCGACACCGAGGGCGACATTGCTGCCTACGTGGCAGGCGTTGGCACGGGTGGCACGCTGACCGGCGCTTCCAAGTACCTCAAGGAGCAGGACCCGAGCGTCAAGTCCTATGCCGTAGAGCCCGAGGAGTCCCGCGTGCTCGAGGGCGGCGAGAACGGTCCCCACAAGATTCAGGGCATCATGCCGGGCTTCGTCCCCGAGATCCTCGACCAGGACGGCTACGACGAGATCATCCACGTCTCCACTGAGGAGGCCTTCGAGTACCAGAAGAAGCTCGCCGCGGGCCAGGGCCTGTTCGTGGGCATCTCCGCCGGCGCTGCCGCAGCCGCAGGCGCAAAGCTTGCCGAGCGTCCCGAATTTGCCGGCAAGAACATCGTCGTGATCCTCCCCGATACCGGCGAGCGCTACCTCTCCATGCTTGACTTTGACGACTAAGCCTCCAGCTTTCTTCCTTCTCTTCTCCCACTTAGTCGCGTCATAGTCGAAAGGGCACCGTCTTCCCAGGTGGAAGCGGTGCCCTCGTCGTTTTGCGAGCTGCTTGCCCGCGCGTGCGCGCGTTGCCTCTCGGACCTGCCACGTGTGACCGTCATACGCAAGCACGAAAAAGGCGCGCATGACCGCGTAATGCAGCCACACGCGCCTTTGGCGATGCAGGATGAGACGCTACTCGAGCGTCATGAGTAGCGCCATCTTGAAGGGCTTCTCGGCTTTCACGTAATGCTTGCCGTTCTTGGCAAACTTGAAGTTCTCGCCCGCGTGGATGGTGTGCGGAGTGCCCTCGTAGCCGATGATGCCCTCGCCTTCCAGGCAGAAGATGATGGCCTCGCCCGGCGCGGAATGCTCGGACAGCCCGGTCCCGGCGTCAAAGCTCATGAGGACGAACTTCATCTTGTCGTTGTGGGCCAAGTCCATGTTGATGACCTTGCCCTCCTGGATGGGGAGCAGCTCAGCCAGCTTGAAGACCTCGCCGTCTTTGAGCACTTCGTTCATGGTGGAATCCTTTCTGACTTCGATTTCGGTATAGACGCATCCCGTCTGCGTGTCCATGCCCACGGGCACGCCCGTCGGCGTGAGGATGATGTCGCCTTCGCCGAGCTCCCAGGTGTCCCCGCCGCTTGTGTACACGCGCAGGGCGCCCGCCTCGACGTGGATGAGCTTGTGGTAGCCGTAGGTCTCGGGGCTGATGTCGGTGTGCGCCGCGAGCGAGAAGTACACGATGGACGCGGCGTCATGCTGGTAGACGGCCTTCGAGGTCGTGCAGCCAGGGACTGGCTCGTTGTCGCGCGCGATGGAGAAGACCTCTCCCGTTTTCTCGTTCATGCGCTGTCACCTCGCTTTCTCGATTCGGTTGCTTTGATTGACTCGAACGTACCGCTGGAGGGCGGATTTGTATGTTGGCGATACAACGCAGGATGATGACGGCTGGGCAACGTCGCAGACCGGCATGCGCCGCCAAGCGCGCGAGGGGTTGGCGGGCGCTCCGGTGCTAGCGGCCGCCCGTGTCCGCAAGCTCCTCGTTGAGGCTGCCCATGCGGTAGCCCTGCAGGTCGAGCGCGACAAACGTGAAGCCCGCTTCCTTCACGCCGCTGACAACCTGCGAGCGCAGGGGCTCTTGCGCCAGCTGCGCGACCTGCGCAGGCGGGACCTCGATGCGCGCAACGTCGCCATGCGCTCGGACGCGGACCTGCGCAAACCTGAGTGCGGCAAGCGCGCGTTCTGCCCGGGCGATGCGCTCGAGCGCTTCGGGCGTGATGCGCGTGTGGTAGGGGACGCGGCTCGCCAGGCACGCGGCAGACGGCTTGTCCCAGGTGGGAAGGCCAAGCGCCCGCGACAGATCGCGGACGTCTTGCTTGCTATAGCCCGCCTCGAGCAGCGGGCTTCGCACGCCGACCTCGACAAGCGCGCGGCGCCCGGGGCGGTAGTCGGCATTGTCGTCGACGTTGCTGCCGTCGGCCACACACGCGATACCGTGCTCCGAGGCAATCGCGCCGATCCGCGTGAAGACCGCTTGCTTGCACAGGTAACAGCGCTCGGGCGGGTTGTCCGCGACTCCGGGGACCGCGAGGATATCTGCCGACGCGACGACATGGGCGATACCTTCCGCTACCGTCCAGGTGCGCGCTTGCTGCAGATCGTCATCGGGCACGAACGCGCTTTGGACGGTGATAGCGAGCATGTTGTCACCCAGCACGTCGTTTGCGACCTTGGCGAGAAGCGTCGAGTCGACCCCTCCCGAAAACGCGACTGCCACGCTCTCGAGCTCGGAGAGCAGTGTCTGCAGCTTGTCGTACTTGGCAGCCAGCTCGGGCTGCAGCGTGAGAGTTCCCGACACGGGTGACGTCCCTTCGGAAGAGTTACCGTTTGTGCTGATGATTATATGCGTCCGAAAACAGAATTGGCGCACTGCTGCACACGGCGCGCAGGCAGTTTACAGAAAGATTCCCATACGCTCGAATGCGGGGACCGGATGCGCCGTCTCGCGGATCCGAAGCGGCACGCGCAGGGGCTTGACACGGTCGAGCTCGTCGAGGTCGTCGGCGCTGATGTAGCGGCGCGCGGCCGGGTTGGAGATGAGCAGGACGTGCAGCATCACCTTGATGGGGACTGACAGCTCGTGGATTTCGAGGCTCTTGAGCTGCTGTCTGAAGCGCTCTTGCTTGGGAGAACGCGAGACGACGCGCGAGAGCCAGCGGTAACAGGCGCGTGCGTTCTCCATATCCCACTCATAGGGATCGCCATAGATGTCTTTGGCCTCGCGGAACCCCGGCGTCGAAATCATTCGCTTCGCCCACTTCCCCGATATGAAGCGTCGTCATGACCGCATAAAATGTGTTTCCATTTTACGCTCCGATTGTGGAGATGCGTTGAAATCCGAAGGCAGCAGGCATGCAGAGGCGCATGTCAGCGGGGCATTCGAGGGGTTGCGGGATGACTTGCGGCGTCACGCATCGAATGCGGTTTGTGGCATGCGTCTTGTGGCGGACTGGCGCTTATGCGAGCTGCTTGCCGGCATCGGGTCCGGCGCAGGAGCTGTAGACCGCGGTGACGGTCAGGTAGACGCCGCCTTTGGCCTTGATGGGCATGCCCATCTGCTCGAATGCCGCGTTGACCCACGCCGCCTGGTCAGTGAACTCGGCGCCCTCGTTCACGTAGCGCGCCGTGCCGTAAATCTGGTAGGCGGTACCCTTGTCCCAGAACAGGACCGACACCCTCTGATTGACCTTGAGGTTTGCGAGCGTCTTGTTGAAGAACTGATCGGACAGGTAGAGCGTCTCGTCGTCGACGATCTTCTTCATCGCGATGATGTTCGCGTTGGGCTGGCCATCCGCGCTTGCCGTGCAAAACGCGACGTCCTTGACCTGGTCGAAGAGCTCTTTCACTTCTTGTGGGATCTTTGCCATGGCACTACCTCCAAGCACGATGATTCCGGCATCAACAAGTATACGTCCGAAAGATGGCACGAGGGGCCGTGGGTATCGTGTCATTTTGAGCGCGCAAGGAGCAGTATCGGGACGATGCTCGCGAGGAAGCAGAGGGACTCCAGCCCCATATTCATAGTGTAATCGCTCCCGGCGAGCGAGGTGATCATAATCGGGAGCAGAAACGCCATGAGCAGGCTGACCGTCTGGATGATGCCGCTGGCGCTCCCGGCGTATTTGCTGCCGATCCCTTTCAGGTGTACGGGCATGGCCTGCAGAATCGGCCCTGTCATCGAAGTGATGAACCCGTTCAGGAACAGCACGGTCCACAAGAGCGCGCCGCTTGCCGCATACCACGTGATAAACATCACGAGCGCCGCGAGCACGTTGGTGACAACCAGGTAGGCTTTGAGCTGCTTGAAGCGCCCTGCGAACGCCGGTCCCGCCACGCAGCCAAAGATGCTCGCCACCGTCACGAGAGCCGCCATGTTGCCCGCGAGAAGCCCGTCGATGCCCTTCCCCGCCTCAAGGGCTTGCGGCAAAAAGCCGGCATAGGCAGTCGTCGCGGCGAGCGTGCACCCGCACGCGAGGGCGACGAGCCACACATCGCGCTTCTTGGCAGCGGTCTGGAAGGCGTACAACACCTCGCTGTCCTGCTCTGCAGGACGCAGCTCACCCGATGCATCACGCCCGAAGACGTTCCAGCATACGACGAGCACCCCCGTCGCGAGAGCAGCCACGCCATACCCCTGCGTCACCGACTCAAACAGCCCGCCCGTCGCCTGGGCGACGACGATACCAAGGCAAGACACGGCAAAGTAGCCACCAATCGTAGTGTCCGCTCGCTTTTCGAACCACAGGGAAAGAATCTTGACGGCATTGCTCTGCAGAACGGTCATTCCGATGCCAATCAGAAACATCGACACGAGCTGCAGCGGAAAGCTGTCCAGCGTGAAGGTCCTTATCACGGCGCCTGCGAACGAGAAGCAGAACAGGACGCCAACCACGCGCTTGGGACCCCATTTGTCCCCGAAGACGCCAAAGGGGACTCCGAAGAAAAACGCCGCGAGCATCGGGATCAGAAACAGCGCCGAGAAGCCCACAGCGTCTATACCCAGGGCGGGCATGATCTGGAGTGCGAATGCCGACACCTGATATTGCATGTAGTTGCCAATAAACGCGAGGCAATACACGAGGACGAGCATGACAAACTTGTAGTTTCGCATAGTCTCTCCTGGTCACGAGATGGGTTTGCCCCAGGCTGGCGGAGGGAATACCCGCCTGGGGCACTCTGTCAAAAAGACAGGGGGAGTTAGTTTTGCAGGCTACGCGAGCATTACGCTAGTTCTCGTTGTCCAAGCCGAGCTTGCCCTCTTGTGCCAGCTTGCCCTTGGTGCCGGTCTCGGGGAGCGCGGCGATCGTGAAGCAACTACACAGGAACAGGATTGCGCAGACAGCGAGGTTGAGCACCCAGTTCTCTCCGCACGCCGCCGAGATGGCAAGCGGGATGAAGTACGAACAGATCATGCCGATCGTGGTGTTGAGACCGCCAGCGCTGCCAGCGTACTTCGTGCCGATGCCGGGGAGCTGAGGAATCATTGCCTCGACAACCGGGCCCGAAAGCGCGCTGAAGAAGCCGTTGAGCACGAGCATCGTCCACATGGCAGGCCCCAGCGGAACAAACCAATTCAGGCCCATGATAACGCCGCCGATGATGGTGGACACGATCAGGAACGGCTTATTCTTGCCACGCCACATGACATACGCGGGAGCCGCGAAGCAGGCGAAAAAGCTGCCGACGGTAATGACTGCCGCCATCGAGCCCGCGAGCTGGGTCTCGACGCCCTTGCCGAGCTCGAACGCGCTGGGGAGAATGGTGGCGAACTGGGTGGTGGTTGCAATCGTCAGGCCGTAGGTGAGAGCGACCAGCCACACGTTCTTGTTCTTTGCCGCGACCTTGATGTATTTCAGAACCGGCTCGGACTCGGGCGGCTCGACGCCTTCTGGATGGTTGCGCATGAGAACGATCCACAGCACCGCGACGACGGTTAGCACGATTGCCGCGATTATGAACGACGCGAACATGGTACCGAACATGGTGGAGACGGTCTGGGCGAGCACGATTGCCAGGCAGGACGACGCATAGTAGATGCCAACCGCGACGCTCGTCTGCTGACGGAACCACGCGCCGAAGATCTTGGTCATGTTCGCATTGAGACACGAGATGCCAAAGCCGAGCGTGAACATTGCCACGACTTGAGCGGGAAAGACGCCAATGGTGAACGCGCGAACGAAGCCGCCGATTACCGCGACGACGAGTCCGACGGTCACGACGTTTTTCACGCCGTAGCGGTCGGCGAGCATGCCGGCGGGGATGGACAGCACGACGCCGGCGAGCATCGGGACAAGCATCATTGCCGTGAGGCCGGCGACGTCAATGCCATTGACGTCCATGACCTCGACGCCCCATGCAGACACCTGGTACTGCATGAAATTCGCCATGAAGCAGATGAGGCACACGCACAGCAGCACTGCCCATCTGTAGCCTGGAAGCTTTTCCTTGGTTTCTCCCATTTTTTCCTCCTTGTGGTTCTCCGGCGTCTCTACCGAACGCCACGTCTTGTATCAGTCGCTGAGCAGGCACTCGTACATGGGGGTGAAGATTTTCAGGTTCTTCTCGTTGATGTCGAGGTGCGGCTCCCACGTCTTGTCATCGATGTACATGGTCACGTGCTCTTGAGCCGTGTACAGCGGCCAGTCGCCAAGCTCTGCGGTGCTCGGGTTCCCCGTCTTCGCAAACGCGTACCAGGTGTCGTTCATCTTGTCGGCAAGCTCCTGGGGAGGGTTCTCGCCCGTGAACGAGAGCCCGTCGGGGGTGTCGAGGTTCTCGAGCACGAAGGGGATCTCGATTGCATGGCATGCGCCCATGCCCTCGATTTTCGACTTGTAGTCGAACCGGTACACGAACACGTCCCCAAACTTCGACTGCTCTTCTGCCATGAGGTCACATCCCACGAAAAAGCCGGTGTTGTTCATGAAATCGATGTAGTTCTCGATGAGGTCGCGCTCCGGGTAGGCTTCCTCGTACACCTTCTCCCACTTCTTCGGGTCCTCCTGGCCGTCAAAGTGGATGTTGAACTGCCCGTGCCAAAAGTCGGGGGTTTCTTCGGGGGTGAAGTAGAAGCTGAAGTACTTGAACTCGTCTCCGGTGCTTCCCATCATAAAGGTGATGTCGCTCGCCGCGCCGTCTTTCCATGCCTTCATGGGCTTTGCGGGAAGGTAGGCCCCATCGCATACGGGGCTGTACATCAGCGACACCTCGAAGCGCCTGCGCTCGCACATGTCCTCGACCGCGTGCAACAGGTCCTCCGTGCTCTTCTCCGCGAGTTCCTGAGCGGTCGTGCAGCCGAGCATCTTCGCGAAGTCCTTCGCGTATAGCTCGCCGAACTTCGGAGTCTTGTACAGCTGGATGGGGCCGGATTCGCAGATTGCCTTCTGGAATAGACCAGAAGCAGCCGGGGCCACGGAGAGCAGCGCGCTGCTCGCCGAGCCGGCGGACTCTCCGAACAGCGTGACGTTGTCCGGGTCCCCGCCAAATGCGGCGATGTTCTCCTTGATCCAGGTAAGGGCAGCAGCCTGGTCCATGATGGCCAGATGTCCGGCATCGGGGTACTCATCGCCGCCGGGCAGTGCCTTCAAGTAGAGCGACCCGAAGATGTTCAGTCGATATCCGATAGAAACGAGCACGACGTCTTTGCGCGCCGCGAAATTCGCGCCGTTGTAGAGGGGGTCGTTTGGCCCGCCGGAAAAATACGCCCCGCCGTGGATGTAGACCATCACGGGTTGCTTCTTCTTTTCCGGGTCCTTTACCCACACGTTGAGCTTGAGGCAATCTTCCCCTTGAGGGGTCTGGGAAGCCAGCTCGACTTCGTCCCAGATCTGAACTGCCGTATGCCCGAACTTCTTGCACTCAATCAGCTCGTCGGAGTCGTGGAGCGGCTGAGGGGCCTTCCAGCGCAGGGCGCCGACGGGCTGCTGCGCATAGGGAATGCCCAGGAATGCCCGTACACCGTTCTCGGTGACGAAGCCCTCAAGCTCTCCCGTGCGCGTTTTTACGGTATCCACCTATCGAGTCCTTTCACACAGTGGCGTTTCGAACAGCAATCATCGATGACATGAACACGATAGTTTCTTGTACGGCACAAGGGTCAAGAAGAAATCCAGCAAGGCGTTTTGCTCTATTTCCAAATGATTCCCGGATAATTTTCTTTGTTTTCGGAATACCTGGAATCAGATACTCTTGTGTTACACAAGGGTTTAGGGGAGGAGATTCATGAACAGCAATCGCTGCGGCACTGCAAGCGGGCTCTCGATCAAACAGACGGCCGACCTCTACGGGGTAACGATCGACACGCTCTACTATTACGAGAATATCGGGCTCGTCGTCCCAAACCGCGACGAGGCGAATGGCTATCGCAGGTACACCGAGAAGGACTTCGCGGTGCTCAACGTCATCGAGTCGATGCGCGGCATGGACCTTTCTCTAGGGCAGGCGAAGTCGTACCTCGGCTCGCATACGCTCGACACGAACATCGAGCTGCTCCGCGCCGAGCTCGGAAACCTAAACACCTTGCTAGAGTGCCTGCGCGAGCGGCAGAAAGGTGTCGAGTCCGCGCTGATCCGCTATACGCAGGCGCTGCTCGAAGCCCCCAAGGAGCGGATCAAGGACATCTGGTTTCCCGAGCGTCCCATCTTGAGTCTGGGCGCCATGCCCGACTCCGAGCGCAGCCTCCCCTACCTCATGGCAAAGCGCCTGAAGGAGGTCGGGATTCCGCTCAATGTCTTTCACATCCAGCCGACCTTTACGATTACGACCACGATGAACGAGTCGGGGACCTTCGATGGAATCGAGGCGTTTTTGTATTCGGAGTCGGGGCTCGGGGTCGAAGACAGGTTCTTGCCCGAGGGCCGGTACCTGACCCTTACCTCCCGCGGCTCCGCGTTGGAGACCCCGGGCAACTGGAAGATGCTCGAGCGCTACATGCGAGAGCACCAGCTGGAGAGCCTTGGCGACCCTCTGGAGTTCTGGACGGTCAACGAGTACATCTCCGATGACGAAAACGAGTTCATCCGCACGATCCAGGTGCGTGTCCAAGAAATGGGAGACAGTTCAAACTGACACGAGGGGCCGTGGGTATCGTGTCATTTTTCATGGGCGCTGGCGAAAAGAGCACGTAGAATGGGCGGCACCTGTTATGCCGGTGAAGGAGAGGGTGCATGTGGGAAAGATGAACGACTGGCTGGAGATACCGCAGCCGCGGCTGGGGGCAGTGGGATTGCTCGTCTTGCTCGTGCTGGGCTCGCTCACCGCGCCGCTTTCCCTCGACATGTACACGCCCTCCATCCCGAACATGTCCAATTACTTCAACACGACCGACGACGTCGTAAACCTCACGCTCGTGGGTTACTACCTCTTCATGGCGGTCGGGCTGCTGATCTTTGGCCCCCTCTCCGACAAGTTCGGCCGCAAGCGCGTGATCATCATCTCCTCCTGCTGCCTCATCGCCTTCGCCCTGCTGTTCCCGTTCCTGCTTGATCCGGCGGTCGTCGGTCAGCGCAACTTCGCCACCAACCTGCTGTTCCTGTGCATCGGCTTCGCTCTGATGGGTACCGCGTTCGGTCCGATCGGCGCCTTCCTGCCGGAACTGTTCGACGCGAACGTGCGTTACTCCGGCTCCGGCATCGGCTACA
>ERZ780226.1965-NODE-1965-length-15030-cov-11.510651_pt1 | contig 15030 bp, 15 predicted proteins | sample MGYA00511165_ERZ780226 | MGnify/ENA primary metagenome ERZ780226 (study PRJEB29588, sample SAMEA2152373) | human gut metagenome | biome: human gut; feature: human-associated habitat; material: faeces | place: Denmark | collected 2008/2010 ...
CCTGTGACCCTCTGCTTGTAAGGCAGATGCTCTCCCAGCTGAGCTATGCTCCCATTAACCATTTTTATCGCTGAATCTGTATCGCAGCGACGGTCATTACTATACATCATTTTGCGATTTTTGTCAATAGTTTTTTTGAAAAAAATTATAATTTTTTCATTCTCCGCTATGAACCGGAATCATACAGAATAGCGTTCAAACAAAGTTTTGTATTCACCCTTAAAATATAAAGATTTGCCGTTTTTACTCTCGCCGACAACCGCCAAACCGAGATGCTCTAAAATTCTCTGAGATTTTAGATTTTCCTTTCGTGCGAATGCATCAACATACTTTGTCTGAGCCGAAATTATTGTTGTTAAGTAATGATACAGCTCGGTGAACAAACCACAGCCCTGATATTCTTTCTTGAATTGTATTTCATCCATTCTAAAAGTTGTATCATTTACAAAGTATTGAAAAAATCCGCACAGTGCATCTTCGCAGAAAATCAAAATCACACTGCGCTCCCCTTCACGCAAAACAGGTACTACACATTCCGACCAAATTTTAAAATCCGCATCATAAGAATTACCTGTTGGAGCAATGACGTTCATATTGCTTGCCAAAATTTCAAACATTTCGTTTATGAATACGGTAATATCTTCGTTTTGCATTTGCCTGAATTTGAAATGCATAGTATCCACCCCCAAAAATTCAACATAATATTATTTATTATATCATTGGGTAACATATTTTTCTACTATCTCATCAAAATTCGACTGCGGCATTTTGTCGATATTTTCAAGTGCCGCTTGCAAATACATAAGCGGTGCAAATCTGAAATTACCTTTAGCCAAATTCACCGTACACAGCTCTCCTGCAAAGTCATAAATATCTTCAAACAGATATTTGTGAATAGCGGCTAAGGTCTTATATGTTCCGTCAGAAAGTAGCTTGAGAATGGCAAAGTCAAATAAATTAACAGCTTTCTTTTTACTGATGCGTTCTTCCTCGCGGGCAAGGTCGGCAGCGTTTGTCAGTCCCAATTTGTTTTCAAGTGCCATATTGCATCTCCGAATTAATTTACAAGAGATTTAAGCACAAAAAACAGTCCGATAAGAACTGCAATAATCAATAACACAATCCATCCGGTGGCTTTCCGCACCTTCTTTTTTGAGGAAACCGGCTGTACAAGATATGTATACTGTAACTGTGGAGATTGGCATTGGTGTTTTGGTTTTGCGGCAGGTTGAGGTCTTGTTGCCTTTCGGTACATGGCAAGCGGGTCGCTCTGATTCATAATTCTATCGTAAAAGTCATCGATCCACTGCGCATCGCCGTATTCGCACATATTTTCTTCCGTGCAATTTGGCTCATGGGCAATTTGATTCCTAACCCAACGGTAGTGTTTCAATTGTTTTAGGTCATCATCCCAACCTCTTACAAGATAAGAACCACGGGGAGTATTTATCATTTCATCAATATATGCGGATATACGCCTATCGTCATTTAATACCTCACCGCATAGTTTTTCAAGATGTTTATACGATTCAATAAAACCCATATTGTACATCTCCGAAACTTACTTATCTGCCGCAACGCCGGATTTCATCCAAGCATCGACTTCGCTGACTTTGAATTTCCAAAGGCGTCCGATTTTTGCTGCGGGCATATTTCTTCTTTCTATCCAATCAAGTACGGTATCACGGCTGACGCCAAGATATTCGCATATTTCTTTCATTGAGTACCAGCGCTCGATGTTAGAATCCATTAGATTTTCCTCGCTTTCAGATAGTTACAATTATGCAAGTTCAGTATATCACACAGAACGCTTAAAAGCAATGATTATTGCGGATTTATAAGGGAAAAGCAAGAAAAAATCAAAACAAAACGGGGCTGTTACTCGAACGGCTCCGTAAGGTTAATTATAGTTATTTGTTTTTCTTGATTCTATTCGGAAAGCTACTCTCAAGCCACTCTTCAAACTCCGCAAAAGTGATTTTACCGTCTGTGCATTCGTCTCGCTTGGTCATTGCCCGGTACTTCCACTTTTTGAAATCCGGCTCTTTGATTTGTCTTACACGCACACGGGCGGCATAGCGTTTATAATACTTTTGATATAAGGGAACGGCGGCATTGTCTGCCATTTTCTTTTTGTAATTTTCTTGTGCCGCAAGCTCTTGGCAGTTGCGGGTTTCACCTTCTACAATGCGGTCGCAGTAATTGGTGTCATAGTTGCCTTTCATAATAAAATACTTACCGCAACGCTTGCATTTACGCATTCCGATGTCAGATTTCAACAGCTGCATAAGTTCAAACTCAATTTGCTGTTCAATGATTTCGCAAACGCAGGTTTCGTAATCATCGGCTTGCAAGACAGATAGTGCAATCATTTCCGGCATAGTAAAACCGAGTTTATCTAAATTTCTTTGAATGTCAGAAGATATTTCCGAAACGGCAGCCATTTTAATATCTGAATCTAAATCGGCAAAAGCATCAAATTCCTGCACTGCAAGGGCTTCCCGAGCAGCCCTTGTGGTGCGGAACTGCTCAAACTGTGCTCTCAGAAAAATGCATTTTCTTTAAATTGCCGAGCTCAAATCGACCCCGGTATAGATTGGATGTGGTGATGTATTGTTTCAGCTGCCCGGTGCGATTTGCAGCATTTAGAGCTTTACAGGTGTTGTGCTGAAACAACTTTCCCTGCCGCGCCCACTCGCACGAATCGGGAATGTCAAAAGGCACCTCATCCTCCGGCGGCCGTACTTCATCGCCGATTTTCTCATAAGGAGTGTTATCAGAACTCGGCTGTTTAACGATTATGATGGCGCAGAAAGCCAAATCAACCATAAAACGCACGAAACCCGCCGCAGAAACGCTCTGTGACGGGGTTTATTATATGACAGAATAGCTGAAACGCCTTATTTCAAGCGGTTTTTGAGCATAGAAAAAGTCCACCGTCATTCTATAAAGCTACGGTGGACTTATGGCGGAGAGTTAGGGATTCGAACCCTAGGTACTTTACGTACACAGCATTTCGAGTTTTATGGGTTATTGGCTGTTTAGCGATTTTTAAAGGCTGTTTTGGGAAGTTTTATATTCACCGAAAATGCTTGATATGAATGGCTTTTTGGGCAGTTATGCTGCTGAAACCCCGATAATTACAGGGGAATTCGAATAACGGCATTTTCGCTGTTTTCGGAAAGAACAGGCACTATTTTGGAAAGAACTGCGGAAAGAACAGAATGGCCACATCAACAACGGCAATACACAGGAAAGACCCGCACCGACTAAAATATTTACGAGGTGTATTGCTATGAATGAAACCGCAATCAACTGGGATTCGATTCCCGATATTATTACCAAAGACCAACTCTATCAAATCTGCCACATCAGTAAATCAACGGCTTTGTATCTGCTTCGCAGCGGCAAGATACCGTGCGAATACACGGGCAAGAAAACTCGCTGTTACAAAATCAAAAAGGCTGATGTTATTACATATCTTGAAAAGAGAAAAGTATTTCCCGAATCCTATTCAGCACCGGCTGGGTGGTACAAGGGGAACTATACCGTGAAAATGAAAACCGAAGTACCCGAACAGGTTCTTGAAAATATGAAGCTGTATTACACGGAGCTTTTTGCGAAATACCCCGATGTGTTGACTGCGACCGAATTATCAAAAGTAATCGGTTACGGTACAACGTCAATAAATGATTGGTGCAAAAAAGGACATCTTAAAGCCTTCAAGAGAAACAATGTGAATCACATTCCGAAAGTCTACTTGATAGAGTTCTTTTGTTCGAAATATTTTCGCACTATCACCCGCAAATCCGATTGGCATATCCGGGCGCTTCAAGAATTCCCTCGTTGGCAAGTGATACGAGAATTAAAAACATAAGAGTGAATATTCGCTATGTTCGCCGTAAAAAGTGGCACAAGTTTGGAAATGTTCGCTGTAATTTTTGGCACTGGCAGATTTGCAAATTCATAATTCGCACATTCGACTTTTAATTGCCTCCTTTGTACAATATAAGTGCAAAGGAGGCTTTTACTATGACTGACACATTATTTGAACAACTCGGCGGTACATACACGCAACAAGGCGATTATCTACTGCCGAATCTAACTTTACCGGCGGAAAAAGAAACGGGTAATATCGGCGTGTGGGCATTAATACACAAACGATATTTGAAACAACATCATAAGGCGCTGTACTATAATTTACTCACATCCGGCAAACTTGATTCGTATCTTGCAGACATCGAAGAACAGGCACAACAACTTTTTCTCCGGCTGGTAAAAGAACTCGCCGAAAAGGAAGTCGTAACCGAAAAACTCAAAGCTGAAAATGCAATGTTGTGGGTGCGGCAAATGAACAATATTCGTAATCGAGCAACGGAGATAGTAAATAACGAAGTCATATATAGGCAATTATAACGAATAAGCCATATTATCTGCTTATATAGTTAAAATCAGTGCTTACTTTGAACTTGATTCATCGTTGGCACTGATTTTTTATTTTTCATAGCTATCCCAAAGTATCAAATTGATACTTTGGAACTTTGAGATGATACTTTGGAATAACATAATTAATAAAGCAAGAGCATTTTCACTAAGTTCGCTGTAAAAACCGGACTTATCGCTCAAATAATCGTTGCATTTTTTGGCATATAGTGATATACTAATACAGATTTATAATATGGAGGTGCAGTATGTACCGAATTGCGATTGAAAAATTATATAAATGGAAAAACAGTAAGCGCCGCAAGCCGTTGATTATTGAAGGCGCAAGACAGGTCGGCAAGACTTGGCTGATGAAGGAGTTCGGTGAACAAGCTTATGCGGATACTGTATATATCAACTTCGATTCCAATTCAAGAATGGCGGATTTGTTTTCAGCAGACTTGGATACAGACCGCCTGATTATGGGACTGGAATTGTATGCCGGACGCAAAATCAATCCGGACAACACCCTGCTGATTTTTGACGAGGTTCAAGAAGTTCCGAGAGCACTTGCTTCTCTTAAATATTTTTATGAGAACGCCCCGCAGTATCACATTGTATGTGCCGGTTCTCTTTTGGGAATTGCTTTACATCAGGGCACCTCATTTCCTGTCGGCAAGGTTGATTTCTTAAAGCTCTATCCTCTCTCTTTCAGTGAGTTTTTAATGGCAACCGGCAACGAACGCTTTGCAGAGCTTTTGAAAAAGCAGGATTATGAAATGATCACAAGCTTTAAGCAAACTTATATCGACGCATTGAAACACTACTATTTTGTAGGTGGTATGCCGGAAGCAGTTCAAAGTTTTGCCGAAAGTAAAGATTTCAATGAGGTTCGTGCGATTCAGAAAAGAATCCTTGCGGCATACGAACAAGACTTCTCAAAACACGCACCGAACGAGATTGTCCCGAAAATCCGTATGCTTTGGAACAGTATTCCGTCGCAGCTCGCAAGAGAAAATAAGAAGTTTATTTATGGTCTTGTCCGTGAAGGCGGCAGAGCAAGAGAATATGAAACTGCGATTATGTGGCTTTCCGATTGCGGACTTGTGCACAAGGTCAGTCGTGTGAATGCGGCAGGCATTCCGTTGAAAGCTTATGAGGATTTGAAAGCATTCAAACTTTTCATGGTCGATGTTGGACTCCTCGGCTGTATGACAGGCCTTCGTCAGCGTACACTTCTTGACGGCGATGACCTTTTCGTTGAATTCAAAGGAGCTTTGACCGAACAATATGTTTGCCAGCAATTAAAAACGATTGAAGATTTAGGCGTTTACTATTACACCAATGACAGAGGCTCTTGCGAAATTGATTTTGTCGTTGATACCGGTGAACAGATTGTTCCTATTGAAGTAAAAGCCGAAACGAACCTGAGAGCAAAGAGTCTCAAAACCTATCGAGAGAGGTTTGAACCTGAATTGTCTGTTCGTACTTCAATGGCTGATTATAAGAAGGAAGATTGGCTTTTGAATCTGCCGCTGTACGCAATAGAAAATATCACGGCCGAATCATAATGGCAAATAAAATGACATTAGAGAACAGATTAAACATTACCGATTCAGCCGACCTTGCCCGTGAAGAACGAATCAGCAAAAAGAAAGCTGCACAATTATTTGATAACAAACTTCTTGATTCCTTTCTGGCAGGCAAATTCGATACATTGCAGGCAATCCACAAGTATATGTTCGAAGATGTTTTTGACTTTGCCGGCGAAATCCGCACAGTCAACCTTGCAAAAGGAAATTTTCGCTTTGCGCCGCTTATCTATTTGCAAGCAGCTCTTGATAACATTGATAAAATGCCGCAATCGACCTTTAATGAGATAATCGAAAAGTATGTTGAGATGAACATTGCCCACCCTTTCCGTGAGGGAAACGGTCGCAGCACCCGCATTTGGCTCGACCATATCTTAAAGAACGAAATCGGCAAGGTTGTCGATTGGAGCAAGGTTGATAAAGAATATTATCTCCTTGCTATGGAGCGCAGTCCGATTAAAGATGTGGAAATCAAAGTGTTGCTGAAAGGTGCGCTTACGGACGAAATCAACAGCCGTGAGGTCTATATGAAAAGCATAGACCAAAGTTATTACTATGAAGGATTTACAGCCTTTAAAACGGAGGAATTGTAAAACTCCAAAGTGCCACTATACAGTCCCAAAGTGCCAAATTGGCACTTTGGAAGAAATTGCCGTGTTAGATTTAATAAAAAAGAACCCATCTGTTAAGCAGGCCGAGCTTGTAGAACAAACAGGAAAGTCCGTCAGAAGCATAAACAACATTATTGACTCTTTGAAAGAGATGTAATCTATCCGTAGAGTTGACGGCAAATGGGAAGTTTTGGTTTAACATATAAGAATTGAGGTATTGATTATGAATTTAAAGACTTTATCTTCAGAAGGTAAAATCGCATATTTGATTAAACCTATCTTGAAAGTATTACAGGAAGCAGGCGGTCAATTAGAGCGTTCTGAAATCAAAGAACGCATTGCAGATATGGATGACCAAATTGCTGAATATTCTGTGCTTGAAAAGAAATCAAAGCAAACCGGCAACACATATAAAGAGTTTAATTTCAAGTTTAATTTTGCGATTAAAGATTTGTATTTTAATGACTTGTTGACATACACAGATTCATCTCCTGTTACATTAACAGAAAAAGGATTATATCTTGATGTTGATAAGCTTGATGTTCAAAAAGAAATTATTGAGCCATCCAAGAAGCATTGGGAAGAACTCAGCAAAAACAACAAAAAGAATAAAACTGTTAATGTCAGCGACAATGAAGAAGAAACTCAAGCCGAAGAAAAAATCAAAGACGATTTCAAGGAAAATTTGCTTGCCGCCATTGCTAAAATGTCACCAAAAAAGTTTGAAGCTTTTTCAAGAGCGTTATTAAACCGAATGGGTGTTGAATTCACTGAAAAAGGTGTTCAAATCAGCAATGACGGTGGTATTGATGGTTACGGATATCACATTGATGCTAATGATTTCAGAACTACACGAGTAGTCATCCAATGCAAACGATACAATGTCGCTCCCGTATCCGAACCGGAAATCAACCAATTCTTAGGTGCTATGAATAAGTATCAAGCAGACTACGGTGTATTTATCACAAACGGTAGATTTACCAATGCTGCAAGAATTGCCGCAAGAGAAGGCTCACCCATTACACTGATTGACGGCAACGAATTAGTAAGACTGGTTATAAGATATGAACTGTACATCACACCGGTTAAGACCTATGTATTAGATGAGTTTTACAGTTTAGACGAATAATCCAATATACATTTTACCTATTACCTTCCGATAATAATGTATTATCGGAACCAAGGAGGATATTTATGAAATCCAACTTTGAATATTTGAAAAGATATTGGCCTGCGTTGGCACAAATCGGTGCTGCTGCAGAAAACTATCTTTATTCCGATCCTAATGCTTGCATATATAAGCTTGGTATGTTTGGAGAGCGTCTGATTCTTGAAATATTTGCTTTTGAGCATATTCCCGAACCGACAGTTGATAATACCCACTCTAACCGTATTCGGCTGCTCAAGCGTGAAGGTTTGATTCCTAAGAAGATAGACGATATTTTATATGCTATAAGAAAAACAAGGAATAATGCTGTCCATAGCGGTGAAGACTCTGTTGACGATGCAAAAATTTTGCTTCAAATGACATATAATCTTTCTACTTGGTTTATGGAGGTGTATGGCGATTGGGGCTATATTCCGGCTGACTTTGTTATACCTGAGAAAGTTGTTTTGCCTGATTATGAGGCTATTATAAAAGAACAAGAAGATAAGATTGCAGCCCTCTCCCACCAAGTAGAATCTGTATCCACGCAAGCATCTAACAAAAGCACAACGGAGCGTGTTCAAAAAGCCGAAACCACTTCTGAAAATATGGAACTCTCCGAAGCTGAAACACGCTATCTCATTGATGAACAACTGCGCAAATACGGTTGGGAAGCAGATACAAACAACATTCGCTATTCTAAAGGAACACGCCCTCAAAAAGGCAAGAATTTTGCCATAGCAGAATGGCCTACAGATTCAAAAGTATCTAAGAATGGATATGCCGATTATGCTCTTTTTGTCGGTTTGCAGCTTGTCGGCATTGTAGAAGCTAAAAAAGCAAATATTGATATTCCGTCAGTTATTGACTATCAGTGCAAGGATTATGCTCAATTGATTAAGCCTGAGCACAATGAATATGTGATTAAGCAGTGGGGTTCATATAAGGTTCCGTTTGTCTTTGCAACCAACGGCAGAAAATACTTAAAGCAAATCGAAACAAAGTCGGGTATTTGGTTTCTTGACTTGCGAAACAATTCCAACGCTCCAAAAGCATTACAAGGCTGGATAAGTCCTCAAGGTATTATGGAACTACTTGAAAAAGACATTTCAAGTGCAAATGCTACGCTTCAAAATACACCTTTTGACTTGCTTCGTGATCCTGACGGATTGAATCTGCGTGAGTACCAAATTCGTGCGATTGAAGCCGCTGAAAAAGCTGTTATAGACGGGAAACAAACAGTATTGCTTTCAATGGCAACCGGTACAGGTAAAACAAGAACAATTCTTGGAATGATTTATCGTTTTATTAAAAGCGATCGTTTTAAGAGAGTACTGTTTTTGGTAGACAGAACCGCGCTCGGTGAGCAGGCAGCAGATGTATTCAGAGAAGTCAAGATTGAAGAATTGATGACCTTGGACTCTATTTATAACATCAAAGGTCTTGATGAAAAAGAAATTGATAAAGAAACTAAAATACACATCGCAACTGTTCAAAGCCTTGTAAAGCGTATTCTTTATCCGGAAAGTGACACAATGCCTTCCGTTACCGATTATGATCTGATTGTCGTAGATGAAGCTCACCGTGGCTACATTCTTGATAAAGAAATGAGCGAAACGGAAATGCTCTATCGAAATCAGGACGACTATATCAGTAAATATCGTACAGTTATCGAATACTTTGATGCAGTAAAAGTGGCTCTTACAGCTACCCCTGCTCTCCATACCACCGAAATATTCGGTAAACCTGTTTTCAATTATTCATATCGTGAAGCTGTTATTGACGGATACTTGGTTGACCACGATGCCCCGCATAATATCAAAACAAAGCTTCGTGTTGAGGGAATCAACTACCAAAAGGGCGAACAGCTTGCAATATATGATCCTGTAACAGGCGAAGTTATGAATAGCGCTGACTTGGAAGATGATATGAAGTTTGAGATTGATTCTTTCAACAGAGAGGTAATAACCGAACCTTTCAACAGAACTGTTTTGAATGAAATTGCTTGGGATCTGAACCCTGACGGCAAAGGTAAGACACTTATCTATGCCGTAGATGATAACCACGCTGATCTGATTGTCAAAATCTTAAAAGAAATTTATTCAGAAGGCGGGGTTGATAACGACGCTGTAATGAAGATTACCGGTAGTGTTGCCGGCGGAAACAAAAAGAAAATTTCAGAAGCCATTAAACGATTTAAAAACGAATCTAACCCAAAAGTAGTTGTTACAGTTGATTTGCTTACCACAGGTATCGATGTGCCTGAAATTGTAAATCTCGTTTTTATGCGTCGCATAAAGTCCCGTATCTTATTTGAACAAATGCTTGGTCGTGCGACAAGACTTTGCCCTTCTATCGGCAAAACCAACTTTGAGATTTACGACCCAGTCGGCGTATATGAATCTTTACAAGATGTCAGCAATATGAAGCCGGTTGTCACAAATCCGAGCACTACATTTGAGGATTTACTGAGCGGTCTTTCTGTTGCGAAAACAGATGATGAAAAGGCATACTTAATTGACACTATCGTTGCAAAATTGCAACGTAAACGCTCTAATGTCAGCGAAAAGACACTTGAGCAGTTTATTTATCTGACAGGCGGACAAGACATTGATAGCTTTGCAAAAAGTATCCGAAACAACAATATAAAAAGGTCTGCTGATGTTCTTGAAACAGTTGGCGTTCCGCTTGTTTCTTCAACTGAAATGAGCAGCTTGGTAGATGATATTATCAAGAATAAAGAAGCGTTCCTTGTTCTTGATAGAGATAAGGTACAACACAAACGCCCTGTCATAATCGACAATCATCCCGATGAGGTGATTGAACGCACAAGGGGTTACGGCGAGGGTCAAAAGCCTGAAGACTATTTGGAATCATTCAAGGAGTTTATCAGTACGAACCTCAATACGATTGCTGCCTTAAAAACAGTTTGCACAAAGCCGTCTGAGCTTACGAGAGAGAGTCTTAAAGGCTTGAAGCTTGAACTCGATAGGCATAATTTCACAGAAAATCAACTGAACACGGCTTGGAAAGAAATGACTAACCAAGATATCGTTGCGGACATCATTGCTTTTATCCGCCAACAGGCGCTTGGGTCAAATCTGATTAGCCACGAAACCCGTGTCAAGAATGCTTTTGCAAAGCTGAGACTAAACCACACCTTTAACAAAACGCAATTAGATTGGCTCAATCGAATTGAAAAAGTAATGCTTGAAGAAACTGTATTGGACAAGCAGATTTTTGAAATCGGCGCTTTCAAAAATGCTGGCGGGTTCACAATAATTGACCGTCGTTTCGGCGGCAAACTTAATGAAATAATAGTAGAGTTAAACAAGTATCTCTATGAGGACGGAGGAAATGTAGCGTGAACAATCAGGAAATTGTATCAAAGCTATGGAATTTATGTAATGTGCTGCGTGACGACGGCATTACCTATCAGCAGTATGTTACCGAACTTACATATATTTTATTCTTGAAAATGTGTAAGGAAACCAATACCGAGGGAGCAATCCCTGAAAAATATCGTTGGAGCGAGCTTATAAAAAGACAAGGTGTCGAGCTCAAACGCTATTATAAAGAGCTTTTGGAGCACCTTGGCGAGAATTGCACCGGTCGTGTTCGTGAAATCTATCAGGGCGCTCAAACAAATATTGATGAGCCGAAAAACCTTGAAAAGATTATTACCACTATCGACCAGTTTGACTGGTACAGTGCAAAAGAAGAAGGACTCGGCAATCTTTATGAAGGATTGTTGGAAAAGAACGCAACCGAGAAAAAGTCAGGTGCAGGACAGTATTTTACACCCCGTGTGCTCATAAATGTTATGACAAAATTGGTGGCACCTCAGCCGGGCGAGCGTTGCAATGACCCTGCTTGCGGTACTTTCGGCTTTATGATTGCCGCAGACAGATATGTAAAAGACCATACAGATGATTTGTTTGATTTGCCTGTTGATAAACAAGAATTTCAACGCACACAAGCTTTTTCGGGCTGTGAGCTTGTTCACGATACTCACCGTCTTGCCCTTATGAATGCAATGCTTCATGACATAGGCGGTCCGATCTATTTGGGTGATACTCTTTCTAACTTCGGACAGCAAATGAAAGGCTATGATGTTGTATTAACAAACCCACCTTTCGGAACTAAAAAAGGCGGCGAGCGTGCTACCCGTGATGACTTCACCTTTCCTACAAGCAACAAGCAGTTGAATTTTTTGCAGCATATTTACCGTAGTTTGAACACCCACGGAAATGCTCGTGCTGCCGTAGTTTTACCTGACAATGTTTTGTTTGCAGATGGTGACGGAGAGCGTATTCGTAAAGACTTGATGGAAAAATGCAACCTCCATACAATTCTCCGCTTACCTACAGGTATTTTCTACGCACAGGGTGTCAAAACCAATGTGTTATTCTTCACCCGTGGAACTTCCGATAAGAACAATACGAAGGAAGTTTGGATTTATGACCTTCGTTCCGATATGCCTTCTTTCGGTAAAACCAATCCTCTCAAAGAGAGCCACTTTGATGAGTTTGTAAAATGCTACAATGCGGAGGACATTACTGCCCGTAAAGAAACATACAGCGCAGAAAACCCGAACGGCAGATGGCGTAGATACACATACGATGAGATATGTGCTCGAGATAAAACAAGCCTTGATATTACTTGGATTAAGAGCACCAACGGCAATGATGACCGTACTCTTAACGAACTTCTTGAAGAAATCAAGGAAAAGTCAAATAATATTGTTTCTGCGGTTTCAGAATTATCAAATTTAATTGGAACAATTGAAGAATGAGGATATCAAATTCTATGAGGAAAGAGGGTAATTAAAATGTCAGATGTAACAAAACTTTATGCTGCGTTTAAAGCTGGATATTTAGGAAATAATATTCTTGATACATACTTCTCATTTTTTGCAAATATAATTTTGAGTAATGATTCCACCATAGTGGAAGATGAAGATGTTGCGAAGAAATTTTATGAAAAATACGGCATAAAGTTACCATTGCCATTTGTTAGGCAGGTGTTGGGTTTGGGTTTAGAAAATCACTCAATAATAAGCGACCACGGAAAATATGTTTCGGTAAAAAGTGAAATGAAGAAATATCGTTTTAACGAAACCGATTTTACCAATCGCTTAAATGAATTAGTAGATTCATTTGGCAAATATTGCTCCAAACTTGATATTTCCACTGAGAATATAAATCTGCAAGATTTTGTTTTATCTGCTATTGATAATACTGACTATGTTTTTGATCAAAATGCAACAACAGATAGTTCGCAGGGATTAGATCCGTTTGAATATGCGTGGTTTTCATTTGTAAAGAAAGAAGCACTTGAATCTACAGATATGTATACATTTATCGCCTCTTTATCGTTATGCAATATTACAAATCAATTATTGTTCTATGTCGGCGATCAAAAATCTGATTACACAGGTCTTAATGTATATTTGGATTCTCCAATTGTTTTTGCTCTACTTGGTATGGATGAAAAATCCAGAATTGAGTCATATAAAACTTTGATAGAAGAAATGAAATCAGTTCAATGCTCAATATGTGTTTTCGAACATAATTTTAGAGAGATACAAGGAATTATTGAGCGTGCATCTATGTGGGCAACAAGTACACAGTACGATATGGCAAAAGCAAATAAAGTGGCACGTTTTTTCCATGACTCAGAATTTACAGACCAAGAAATAACTGAATTTTGTGGAGAAATTGAAGAAAAACTTAATGAGTATGGAATTAATGTTGTAAAATCGGACTATGACATGACCGAACAACAATTTCAGGAAGATGAAGAAAAAATTTATGAAATGATAAAAGAAAAGTATCATGAAAATGGATATGAGTTGCTGCCTGAGAAAGAACAAACTGTTCGCACGGATATACGCTCGATTATTATGATATATCGCAAGCGTAGGGGGAGTGTTTCTACAACAATTGGGAAATCTGGACATATCATGCTTACATCTAACTCAACAATTGCAAATGTAAGTAAGCGATATGAAAGTAATCAAAGTACAAATTCAGGGCATATACCGGCCTGTATTTCTGTAGATATTTTCGGTGCCGTTCTGTGGCTTAATCAACCAATGAAAATGGTGAAATATCAAAAAAATAGATTGCTGGCAGATTGCTATGACTTCTTAAACCCAAGCCAAGAAATGTTAGAATTATATATCAAATCTTTGGATGACGCACGAAAGTCAGAAAATATTGATGAAAAGAAATTTTTGTTTTTAAGATCACATCCTGTTGTAAGAGAATCGTTAATGAATATCACCCGAGGGGATTATGCTCGTTTTAATTCAAACACTTATAAAGAGGTTTATGAAGATATAGAAGAACGTTCGTTAAAACAATATCGAGATGAAAGCAAGGCACATCAAGACACAAAAGCTGAACTCGAGAGAATGAAAAAGGAAACTATAGAAATACACAATCGCCATCAAGAAGATATAAAGGCTTTAAAAGAACAAATTTCAACTATGCAAGCAGAAAAAGAAGAAAAGGAAAGGCGAGAAAATGAAGAAAAGCAACGCATACTTGAAAAGTCTATAAATAAATTAGGTTGGTTTTTGACTATTACATGTGTTGCTGTTCCATATATTATAGCACTTATTGGAATTGAAATTTTCAAAGCAATTTATACAAGTGTTTCAAATAAAACAGATTTGACATGGCAGAAAGTAATATATATATCTTTAGCAGTAGTTGTAACGATCATTCTTGGCATATTGTACAAAAAGCTTAAAACGTGGTGCTTTAAAAAAGCAAAAACTTTAATATTAAAAAAAGAGAGGAATCTTGAATAATGGATACCAAAGCATTACGACAAAAAATCTTGGATTTGGCTATCCGTGGCAAGCTTGTACCTCAAGACCCGAATGATGAACCGGCTTCTGTTTTGTTGGAGCGTATTCGTGCCGAAAAGCAACAAATGGTTAAAGACGGAAAACTGAAAGCCAAAGACATAAAGAATGATACCGTCATTTTCAAAGGTGATGATAATTTACATTATGAGCAGTTTGACGATGGTACGGTGAAATGCATAGAAAATGAAATACCGTTTGAGTTGCCGGAAGGATGGGCGTGGGCGAGATTAGGAAATATTGGTGAAATCATTACAGGAGGAACTCCAAGTAAAAGCCATCATGAATACTATGGCAACGCCTTCCCGTTTTTCAAGCCCGCTGATTTTGCTTATGTGTGATAAAGAAGCAATAGAAGTGCAAAAAATTTTGCCGTTCCTA
>ERZ780226.1967-NODE-1967-length-15017-cov-3.061756_pt1 | contig 15017 bp, 9 predicted proteins | sample MGYA00511165_ERZ780226 | MGnify/ENA primary metagenome ERZ780226 (study PRJEB29588, sample SAMEA2152373) | human gut metagenome | biome: human gut; feature: human-associated habitat; material: faeces | place: Denmark | collected 2008/2010 ...
AGCCGTGGCACCTGTCGTGCCACGGCGGTAAAACCCGGCCAAGCTGCATGTCCCCCTACACCCCTGCGCGCAAGGCGCGCAGTGATGGGTGCAGGGCTTTAGCCCTGCTATCTGCCGGCGCGCTTCTGGGTGACTTCCCAGCCCTGGTCGATGGCCTTCTGGTGGGAGGTGGCATAGGGGCCGATGGCCTCGACCTCCGCCTTCGTGCGGGGGAAGTGGACGCAGAGATGGCCCGCGAAATTGTTGATATTTTTGTTGTTGTAGGTGCCATGGGGCGTGTTGTGGGTGGAGGCCATGTAGACAGAACCGTCGCTGAACATGACCCAGACGGGCTTCGGGTTCCACGTGGTCTTGCCGAACGCCTTGTTCATCTTCGCCGTGTCCTCGGCGGTGATCGGGATCGCGTCCGCGTGAGCGCCGTTGGAGAAGATGGTCAGCTGCCAGGAAAGGCCGGTGGAGAAATCGTAGACCGTCACGTTGGGATACTTCCGAGCCTTGGCGCGGATCTCGGTGTACCAGTTGGCATAGCGGACGCTGGCCGCGCTGATGGTGGTCACGTTGGGCGCGGTGGTGGGGGTGACGATGGTGGTCGTGCCGCCATTGTTGACGGTGCCGCTGGTCTGGTTCAGCTTCTTCGTGGTGGCGGAACCCATGATGCCGTCCGCCTTCAGGCCGTTGGCCCGCTGGAAGGCGATCAACGCAAGGCTGGTCTGGTTGCCGAACTTGCCGTCCGCCTTGCCGGTCAGATACCCCAGAGCGATCAGCCGGTTCTGCATGGCCTTGACCGCTTCGCCGGTAGCGCCCTTGTACAGGGTGACGTAGGGAACCGTGTTGGAAACGGCTCCGCTGTCCGTGGTGCCGTCGCCCAGCTTGGCCTGCGTGGCCGCGCCCACAATGCCGTCCGGGCTTAGGCCGTTGGCCTGCTGGAAGGCCTTCACCGCGCGGCGGGTGGAGGAACCGAACTTGCCGTCGGCGGAACCGCTCAGATAGCCCAGCGAGATCAGCTTGTTCTGCAGGGTCTGCACCTCCACGCCCTGGCTGCCGTAGCGCAGCGTGGCCGCCTTGGAGGAGGCGATCACGTCGGAATTGGCGTTGTCAGCCCGCTTGGCCGCGTCGCTGTAAAGCACGGTCTGAGTGTTGTAGCCCGCCTTGCCGTCGGTGGTCAGGCCGTTCGCCTTCTGGAAAGCCCGCACTGCGGCGATATCGTCCGTCAGATAGATGCCGTCCTGACGGGAGGTGTAGTAGCCCAGCTCCTGCAGACGAATCTGCAGCCGCTTCACATCCATGCCCTGACTGCCTGCCTTGATGGTGACGCAGTTTTCCTTGGTGATGGGCGCATAGGTAGGTTCGGGGGTCTCGTTGGCGGCGATCACAGGGGTGGCGGTGGGCACCGCGTACACCGGGTGCGCCGCAAACAGTACCGCCCGGGTCTGAATGCCGCATACGCCGTCCGCGTCCAGCCCATTGGCCTTCTGGAACTTCTTAAGGGCCTTTACGCTGTCGTCATCAAAGGTGCCGGTGACTTTGCTGGTCAGGTAGCCCAGCTCGGTCAGACGGGTCTGCACCAGCTTCACATCGTTGCTCTTGTCGCCGGGGCGAACCACGTCCTTGGGCATTTCGGGCACGGGAGTGGGCGTGGGGGTCACGGCCACGGAGGCGTCCAGCGCCCAAATGCTGTAAAGAAGATTCTGATCGGTAGCGGAAAGCGCGCCATCCACCACCAGACTGTTCTTGCGTTCAAATTCCTCAATAGCGGACACCGTCAGCGCGTCGCATACGCCGGAGGGAGTCGAGGTGTAGTAGCCCAGCTCCTTCAGCCGGGTCTGGGCCTTGGTGACCACTTCGCCTTGGCCGTTGAGCTTGATGACGGCGCCCGCGATGGGCGGAATGGTCTTGACGTGCTGGCGGAAGCTGTTCACATCCTTGGGCGTGCCTTCGTAGATCAGCAGCTGCAGTTCCGCGTCCGCCTGCCCGGTCTGCTCCAGCCCGTTGCGCTTCTGAAGCAGCTTGACGGCCTGCTCGGTCTTCGTGCCGTACTTGCCGTCCGCATCGCCCTCGGAAAGATACTTCAGCTCGATCAACGCCTGCTGCAGCGCCGTCACCATCGCGCCGGTATCGCCGCTCTTGATCAGCGCATAGGACTCGGAGCCGGGCTTGGGCGTGGCGGTAGGCTTGGGCGTGGCCGTGGGAATGTTGGCCAGATTCACATACTTGGCGTACACATAGCCCTTCTGGCCGTCGTATTCCACCCGGGCAAAATCGCCCTCCACGCTGAGCACCGTCACAAGGCTGTTGACGGGAATGGTGCGATACACGTCGGCGGTGCGGTTCGCTTTTTTGCGCAGCTTCACATAGCCCAACGTGGTGGTATCGTAGGGATAGGACGTGACCGCCAGCGGCACGGCGTGCATCAGGCTTTCGTCCGGCTCGGGATCCGCGCCGGAATCAGTGCCGTCGATGTACTTGATGAGGGCATAGCCCTCCTTGCCGTCGAACTGGATCTGATAATAATTGCCGGATTTGCCCACGACGGTAACGGTGTCGCCCACCTTGATCCGCTTGAGGATGGTGGAAGTCCCGTTCGCCCGCTTGCGCAGATTCACATTGGACATACTGGTGGTCTGATAGGACTGGAAGGTTTTGCCGGCCGCTAGCGCCGTACTCAGGGTAGAAAATGCCAGCAGGGCAGCCAATAGGAAGGCCAGCCAGCGCCGAATGCGAATCTCCTGTGTCATTCCCGATTCCTCCAAAGGCAAATCTTATACTGCATATGGCAAATCTGTCCAGCGCGGGCATAGATGCGAATACACGCAGGGCAGAACCAGAGCTTTCCAGCCCATATTGTACGAAAAGTTATTACGCGTGTCAAGGATAAATGTTATATTTCCGTAATAATTTTAACGTTTCTTTGCTTTTTTGCCGGTTTTTCCCTTTTCGGTGGGCAAAACCCGGACGGTTTTGAAGCGCTTCATTTTCGTGCGCACCCAGCTTTCCGCCTCGGGAAACTCCTGCACCGGGCAACTGACCGCCAGAACCTGCCAATAGGCCGGGTCAAAAAACAGCAGTGTCTGCCCTTCCCGCCAGATTTTCACCCGCTTCATCCGCTCCCACGGCAGGATCACCCGGCGCACCAGCTTAAGGCCAGGCAGGGCGTGCTCGTCCTCCTGCAGCGTCTCTGCCTGCGACGGGGTCAAAAACCGGGCGTACAGCGCCAGATCATTCACTTCCTCCGACACGTAGGTGTAGGCGCTGACGCCGTCCTTATCCAATATATAATGAACTTTTTCCCGACCCTGACAAAACAGCAGTGCCAGAAACAACAGCAGCATCCCGCCCAGCAGCCACAGCATGGTCAGGCCAAAGCCCCGGCGAAAAAGCCCCGCCAGCGCCTCTGTGCCGCCGGAACAAAGCTCCGCCAGCGAGATGACCAGAAAACTGATCCCCCACACCGGCAGACCCACCCGCAAAAGCCGGTTCCAGCAGAACCAGTCCCGCCAGGGGGCCCGGGAAACGCCGAAGGACAGCCGTTCCCCCGTTTTGGTCAGCTTCGCGCCGCAGTAAGGGCAGCTTTCGCCGACGGGGACTTCGGCTTTGCATTTCCGGCAGTAGTTGGCAAGGGGCATGGCGTTTCTTCCTTTCAAACGTGAAATGATTTTTTCGGTCAGGCCGGGCATAACGTCCGCCTCTCCGGGCCATGCTACCGGCGAGGTGATGGCACATGGCTTCTTATTCTACGCTTCAGGAACTACTCCTGCACAGCCGGAGGAGCAAAATCTTTTTCGACGGGCTGAACCGGGAAGTTCAGGTGATGCTGCAGGAGCAGCGGCAGGACATCCATACCTTCGAGGAGCTGCAAAAGGCAGCGAGGTTCAAGGGGTAGATTCGCGTTATCCCTCACCGCGCCATTTACATTTCAAGCCGAGAGGGTGTGCATTTCTCGGCTTTAGCATTTTTATGGCAGCGATTTTCCAACACGATGAACCTTGTCATGATACTAATGATTTTTGTTTTAATCCAGCAGCATGAAACAGTAGACGTTATCTGGAGTCAAATGGGGAAGGCGAGATCCTATCGGGCATTCGCATCAAAACCTCCCTCAGCTTGATCTGATCCACCGCCGCTATGCCTCCACAGCATAACTTCATGAAGGCTTCTTTCGATGTAGATATAGAAGACCCGCCGCTGCTTCAATATGCATTGGCGGTTTTTTATAAGTTTCTTTTTAGTCAGTTGTCGTCTGCGGTGGGCGGCTCGGCTCCTTCTATGTTTCAAAAGCGCTTCCCGCCTTTTCTATTAGGTCTAACAAGTCATTACTTATTTTTGTTACAGCGTTTCCCCGTTTTTACATTTTGCCCTTTACTGCATCGACCTCCGTATCCTGCAAAGAACATCTACTGGTCATCGCTGCCGGATCCAGCAGCGTTTGGAGCTCCTGTTCAGTCAGCAGGCCCCGCTCAAGGGCGATCTTTCCGACGGGGCGGTTGGTGCGCAGGGCCTCGCGAGCCAGACTGCAGGCCGCGTTGTAGCCAATCTTCGGGCACAGAGCCGTGACCACGCCTACGGAGCGCTCCACCTCCTGACGGCAGACCTCCTCATTGGCGCGAACGCCCTGCAGGCAGTGGACGTTCAGCGTATGGATGCCGTGCTGGAGCATCACGAGGCCCTGATACAGACTGTCAAAAATGATGGGTTCAAAGGCGTTCAGCTCCAACTGACCGGCCTCCACCGCCAGCGTGACCGTGGTATCGTAGCCGATGATGCGGAAGGCGATCTGGTTGACCACCTCGGGGATCACCGGGTTGACCTTGCCGGGCATGATGGAGGAGCCGTTCTGCCGGGCAGGAAGGACGATCTCGCCCAGCCCGTCCCGCGGGCCGGAGGACATCAGCCGCAGGTCATTGCAGATTTTGGACAGACTCGCGGCACAGCCTTTCAGGGCCGAGGACAGCGCCAGATAGCAGTCCGTATTCTGGGTGGTGTCGATCAGGTCACGGCTCTGGGTAAAGGGGATGCCCGTCATTTCGGAAAGCAGCGGCACCACCTGCCCGACATAGGCGAGCGTCGCGTTAATGCCCGTACCCACGGCAGTCCCGCCCAGATTCAGCTGGAGCATTTCCTTCTGCCCGCGTTCCAGCCGGTCTTTTTCCCGGCGCATCACCGACGCATAGGCGGCAAATTCCTGTCCCAGCCGAATGGGCACCGCGTCCTGAAGCTGGGTGCGCCCCATCTTCACCACGCCGTCGAAGTCGGCGGACCGCTCGTCCAAAACGGCAATCAGCGCTTCCATTTCCTTCAGCAGCGCGCCGCAGGCCTGATAGAGCGTCATTTTGACGCAAGTGGGATAAACGTCGTTGGTGGACTGGCCGCAGTTCACATGGTCGTTGGGGTGCACAAGAGTATAGTCTCCCTTCACGCCGCCCAGCAGCTCGATGGCGCGGTTGGCGATCACCTCATTGGCGTTCATATTGGTGGACGTACCCGCGCCGCCCTGAATGGGATCGACGATGAACTGGTCGTGCAGCTTGCCCGCAATTACCTCATCGCAGGCGCTTTCGATCGCGCTGCCGATTTTCTCCGGAAGTACGCCGGCCAGGGTATTCGCCCGCGCGCACGCCTTCTTAATCGATGCCATGCTCACGATCATTTCGCCGGGCAGACGTCTGCCGGTGATCGAAAAATTTTCCGCCGCCCGCAAAGAGTGGATGCCGTAATAAGCGTCCGCATCCACCGCCATCGTTCCCACCAGGTCCTGCTCTGTTCTGCTCATCGTGTTTCCTGCTCCCTTGCTTATGTAAGATTGACAACAGTATAGAGAGCCGCTATACTATTTGCAAATATCAATTTATCAAAGTTTTAAATAGGCTTATGCCTATGTTGGAGGGAACCATGCTTCTGCACGAAATGAACTACGTCTACGAGGTTTACCGGCAGCGCAGCTTTACCAAGGCCGCCCAGGCATTATATATTGCCCAGCCGTCTTTGAGCCAGATGGTGCGAAAGGCGGAAGCGCGCATCGGTGCGCCCATTTTCGACCGCAGCACCTCTCCTATCGGGGTAACGGAGCTGGGGCGGGCCTACATCCGCGCCGCCGAACAGGTATTGCAGATCGAGGCCGACCTGCAGCAATATCTGGACGACACGGAAAAATGTCTCACCGGCGCACTGACGCTGGGAGGGACGACGTTCTTCACCTCCTATGTGCTGCCGCCGTTGGTCAGCGCTTATTCGGAGCGTTATCCCGGCGTGGAGCTGCGTCTGCACGAGGCTCACACCGGGCAGCTCAAGCAGGAATTGCAGGAGGGAACGCTGGACTTTGCTCTGGACAACACGCTTCTCGACCCGGCCATATACGAGGCCGTAGAGATTCAAACGGAGCAGGTGATCCTTGCCGTGCCTCGGGCGCTGCCCGTGAACGAAAAGGCCGCGGCGTTCCGCCTGTCCGCTAAGGAACTGCCTCAGGCAGGCGCTCCCTGCGTTCCGCTGGAGCTGTTTGCGGACACGCCTTTTCTGCTGCTCAAGGAAGGCAATGACACCCGCAGTCGGGCTGAACAATTGTGCGCTCAGGCCGGCTTTGAGCCAAAAATCCGGCTGGCGCTGGATCAGCAGCTGGCGGCCTACAATCTGGCCGGTTACGGGCTGGGCGCGGCCTTTATCAGCGACACACTGGCTCTAAGCGCCCCGCCGGACGAGCGGCTGTGCTTTTACCGTATCGACAGCCCGGACGCAACGCGCAGCATCAGCCTGTTTTACAAGCGCACCCGGGCCCTTACCGCCCCCATGCGCGCCCTGCTGACGATGCTGAAGCCGCCGGAGGGAGAGGAGCGAGTGTTCCGTCAAAAAATTCCAAATGCCTGACGGCACTTCTTTAAGCCCCTCTATTATCGAGCAGATGAAAACAGCCCGCACGCCTTCAGGCTTGCGGGCTGTTCTTATGGAACGCATCCTGCCAGACGCAAGAAAATCGCGCCGTCCAATCAGTGTGTCCGTATTTGCTATTGTTTCACCCCTTGATCGCCCCCAGCATAACGCCCTTGACGAAGAAGCGCTGAAGGAGCGGATAAAGGCAAAGGATTGGCACGGAGGCAATAACGATGAGCGCGTATTTCATCGTTTCGGACACCAGAAGCGCCGTCATGCCGCTGTCGCCGCCTGCGCCGCCCTGCTCGCTGTAGTCGTTGGCGCTGAAAAAGCTGCGCAGCACCAGTTGAAGCGGATAGCGGGTGCGGTCTCGCAGATAGAGAAGGGCGTTAAAATAGCTGTTCCAGTGAGCCACGCCGTAATAAAGCACCATCACGGCCACGATGGGGGCGGACAGCGGCAGCACCACGCTTCGCAGAAGATGGAAATTGTCCGCGCCGTCGATGCTGGCGGCTTCGTACAGCTCGGTTGGAATGCTGGTCTGAAAATAGTTTTTCATAATGAACATATTCCACGGGCTGACCAGTCCGGGCAGCACGAGCGACCACACCGTGTCGATCAGGCCGAGATTTTTGACCACCAGAAACGTGGGAATCATGCCGCCGGAAAAGAGCATCGTAAACGCCGTCAGCATCGTAATGGGGCAGCGCGCCGCGAAGTCGTGGCGGCTGAGGGGATAGGCCATCATCGTCGTGACGGCCACATTCAGCACCGTGCCCAGCAGCGTGTAGAACAAAGTATTCTGATAGCCGGTCATGATCAGTTCGTTGCGGAACACACGCTGATAGGCCACCAGTGTGGGCTGCATCGGCAGAAAGGTGATCTTGCTCTGCACCACCAGCAGCGGGTCGCTGAAAGAACAGGACAGCACATAGATCAGCGGATAGAGGATCACCGCCAACAGCAGGCACAGCGCGGCGACGTTGATCGCGTCAAAAACGCGATCACCCCGAGTTCGGTGAATATGTTTCATTGCGTTTTCCATGGCGGCGCCTCCTTACCACAGGCTGACATCAGCCGTTTTGCGGCCAATGTAGTTGACGGTTACCACAGCGATCAGGTTGATGACGGAATTGAACAGATCGACAGCCGTGGCGAAGGAATAATTGTTGTCCACCAGGCCCTGCGTGTAAACGTAGGTCGAAAGCACCTGCGCGGTCGTGCGGTTCAGATCGTTCTGCATGGCGAAAGCCTTCTCAAAGCCCACGCTCATCAGCGAACCCAGATTGAGAATGAACAGCGTGACCGCCGTGGGGATCAGCGCGGGCAGCGTGATATGCCACACGCGCTGCAATTTGTTCGCCCCATCCAGCATGGCCGCCTCATACTGCTGCGGATCCACGCCGGAGAGCGTCGCCATATAGATGATCGACCCCCAGCCCACGTTCTGCCAGACGCCCGACCAGACGTACATATGCCGGAACGCCGTCTCGCTGGTCATAAAGGGCACCGGGCTGCCGCCCAACGCCTGAATCAGCGTATTGACCACGCCGCCCGTGCGCATCAGCGCGGAGGGAGCGGCGAAAAGCTGCTGCATGATGCCCACCAGCACGATGGTGGAGATGAAATGGGGCGCATAGGTCACAAACTGCATGACCTTTTTGAAGCGGCCGCTGCGCAGCTCGTTCATCATCAGCGCCAGCAGGATACAGCAGGGAAATTCGGCCAGCAGACTGTAGACGCTCACTGCCAGCGTGTTTCCGATGATGCGCATCGAATAGGCGCTGTTCAGGAACCGCACGAAGTGCTTCAGCACGTTGATCTGCCCGCGTTCGCTGGCCCACGGACTGCGCCAGATCCCCAGAATCGGCTTGAAATCCTTAAAAGCGATCTGAACGCCCGCCATAGGCCAATAACGAAACAGCAGAAGGTAAATGACACCCGGCAGCACCAGCAGATACAGCTGCCAGTTGTTACAGAGCTCGCGCACGATGCGTTCCGGCAGTTTCTTCTTCTGGTGCTGGATGTGATATGCAGTCATGTTTTCAAAAACCCTTTCCGGCTTTTTCCGATGCACAGGCGGGACAGGAACCTTCTTCCTGCCCCGCGCATTGGATGAATGGGACGTTTAGTTCTGGGCCTGCATCCGGTCGAGAGCGCCCTGATAGATCTCGATATAGCGTTCCAGACCGAGGGACTGCATCTCGTCCACATAGCTCTGCCAGGCCGCATCGTCGTTCACGTCCAGCTCGCCCTTGATGAACTTGGCGCGGTAAACATCGTGGCAGTTGGTGATCAGATCCGCCGTCAGGGGGCTGAGTTCCTCGCTCTCTTCGGTGGTGAAGTTGAACTTCCAGGTGATCTGATTCACATAGGGTTCCAAGTTTTTCGCGGTTTCCAGGTTTACGCCGCGGCATTCCGCGCCGCAGAAGAACTCGTCCTTGATGAGAACCGGCAGTGTGCCGGAAGCGTAGGGAGAAATGGCGGAGATGACCTTGTCGTAGGGATTCTCGGCGGAAACCTGATCGAGAATTTCCTGATTGTAAGCGGGCAGACCGTTTTCGTCGTAGTAGAAGTCCTCGCCCTCCTTGCCGAAGTAGAACATCTTCGCGCCCTCGTCGGTATAGAAGCTGTCGATCCAGCGGACCAGCGTCGCCGGGTCCTTGCAGGTGGGCGAGATGGCGAACGCGCCCAGTCCAACGCCCTTGTTCATATTGTTCCACTGCTGATCGCCGTTCGGGCCTTTCAGGGCGACTTCCAGTCCGACATAATCATCCGCATTGACGCTGGCGGCCTGACAGTTGATGTAGGACAGGCAGAAGATCATGTCCTGGCTTCCCTTGGCCACCATCTTGGCCGTGCTCAGTTCGAACAGTTCCGGGTCGATCAGGCCTTCCTGATAGAGCTTGGCGACATAGGCGAGATACTGGCGGTAGCTGTCGCAGGTGTAGACGAAGCGAATCTTGGTCGGGTCGCTGGGGTCAGCGTCCACGCTCAGGTCTTCGCGGCCGCGGTTGTTGAGGCCGAACGCGCCGGTGAAAGCGCGCAGCACGTTGCTCAAGCCGTTGCTGGTGACACCGATCTCATCATTGGCGTCGCCTTTTCCGTTCGCGTCGGCGTCTCTGACCTTCACCAGCAGCTCATACAATTCATCCGTGGTGGTGGGCACCTTGCCGCCGACGGCTTCCAGCATCTTCTTATTAAAGAACATTTTGGGATGCATCCGGGCGGAAAGCGCGCTGTTCAGTTCCGGCACGGAGTACATTGCGCCGGTCTCCGGGTCCAGCACATTGCTCCACGCATCCATTTCGTCCAGCGCCTTGCACAGGTTCGGTGCGTTCTCCTGAACGAGTTCCTTCAGGTCGAGGAACATGCCGTCCGGGCCGAAGCGCTTGAGCATGGAATCACTGATCCAGCAGCGGTAGAACGCATCCGGGAAGTGTTCAAAGTCAGCCGAGCCAATCAGCGTATTGAGCTTTTCGCTCATTTCATCATTGGAAAACAGCACCCAGTTGATATGAACGCCGGTAGCTTCTTCGAAATACTTCCATGCCTTAATGCTTTCCCATTCCGTCTGGTAGGTGGGGTTGTAAGCGGCCCAGACCGTAAATTCCTTCGGTTCCTCGGTCACACGGGCAACGTCCGCCATGGCGGGGACACAGACAAGCGCCAGAACAAGCGCAAACAGGGCACAAAGCGATCTTTTCATCCAGCAATTAGCCTCCTTTTCATGGTTCGCAGGGGATGAGCTTTCCCTCCCTCAACGACGGGCCTATGGTACGCCTGCCATGTCAAAAGTCCAATCCATCCGAGGCAAAAAATAAGTCAGATTTGAGGCCGGACGGGCTGATATGCCGGATTGTTTTTCATTGACAAGAGTATTCAAAAGCGGCGCAAGTCCTTGCTGAATCGTTGTATGCTTCAATACCAGGAGATGGAATCACCCGGCGGGGCAGCACGGTTTTCTTTTTCAGTTTTTTCTTGGCAATCGATTCTAATGAGCTTATAATGATAAATAAAGAAGGCATGCCTTTCAAAAGCATAAGAAAAAGCACCGCAGCGATAAAACCCTCAAAATTGTTCTCGCAACGGCGCTCCTAAACCTGATCGCCGAGTTGGTAGGTCTGCTCGCGCAGCTGCTAAAACGGTAATCAGCGGGGGGGGGGAAGGGCGAAAGCCCTTCCTGCCCCATCAGTATAGCACAGATGCTTTCCCATGGCAACAAAATGTATCCCTGCTGAGCTTATGAAAAAAGGAGCATGAAAAAAATGAAACTACGGCCGCAGAAGGGAAACGGAGGACATGTGACCAGCTATAACGTAACGATCGGAAGTCGGGAGGCAAGAGAGGCCGGCTTCCTGCATGAGGATGGAAGCCCGAAGCCGGTCAAGAAAACCGTAATCCCGGAAAAACATCAAATCGTCATCGAACTGGATACGGAAACCGAAGGGGAGTAACAGGCAGCTGCTACAGCCAAGGACAAGACGATGCAAGCCGACATTTTGGGCGGAAAAGTTTGAACCTCATTTTGAACCTCAAAGGGTGCAGAATAGGAGAAAACAGGAGACATTGAGAAAGGAAAAATGGATAAAGAAAACCCGCAAACCGTTATAGTTTGCGGGTTTTCTTGGTGAGCCCGGCGGGATTCGAACCCACGACCTTTTGATTCGTAGTCAAACACTCTATCCAGCTGAGCTACGAGCCCACATGCTTTAAGGTGTTCCTTAAAACAGCTTCGTTATTATAACAAAGCCCGGCAAAAAAAGCAACTGTTTTTTGAAATTTTTTGAATTTTCTTTCCGACAGAAGAAAACCGCCCGTCTTTTGGCCGACTGGGAGCCGAAGACGGGCGGTTGCAGAAATGGGAATTGGTTGGGCTGTGCTTACAGCAAGGAGAACAGGTCCACCTGACTGGTGGCGGGCAGTCCCTCCAGCGCGCCCTGCAGGCGCAGCATTTCAATGACGCTGGTGCCCACATGGGCGCGGGCCTGCAGGTCTTCGATGCTGATGTAGGGTTTCTCCGGGTCGCGGGTATCCAGAATGCCCTGAATGGCCGCTTCGCCCAGACCGTTGATGGCCGTGAAGGGGCAGCGCAGGCCGCCTTCCTCGGGCAGGAAACGATTGGCGTGGCTCTTGTACAGATCCACCGGCAGCATCCGAATGCCTCGTTCCTGCATTTCCAGCACCATGTGCAGGGCGTTTTCTTCCTGCTTGTCCTTGATGGACATTTTTTCTTCCCGGTTGGCAAACTCTTCAATGCGGGAACGCAGGGTCTGGTTGCTCAGCAGCATTTTAGCCGCATCGAAGCCGTCGCCGCGGATGGAGAAATAGGCCGCGTAGTAGGCATAGGGCCGGTACACCTTGTACCACGCCACGCGCAGACCCATGGTGACGTAGGCCACGGCGTGGCCCCGGGGGAACATGTACTTGATCTTGTGGCAGGAATCGATGGCCCATTGGGGCACGTTGTGCTCCCTCATGGCCTCCTCCCACTCCGGCTTCAGGCCCCGGCCCTTGCGGACGCTTTCCATGATGTCGAAGCTCATCTTTTCCTGCATCCCCTGCGAGATCAGGAAGTTCATGATGTCGTCCCGGGTACAGAAGCACTGGGCCAACTTGGCCGTGCCGGAGTTGATGATGTCCTGCGCGTTGCCCAGCCACACGTCCGTGCCGTGGGACAGGCCGGAAATACGGATCAGTTCCTCCATGGTGGAAGGCTTGGTCTCCATCAACATGCCCTGCACGAAGCCGGTGCCGAACTCAGGAATGCCCAGCGTGCCGGTCTGGCAGAGGATCTGATCCTCCGTCACCCCCAGCGCCTTGGGGCTGGAAAACAGGCTCATGACCTGCTTGTCGTCCAGCGGAATTTCCCGGAAGTTCACGCCGGTCAGTTCTTCCAGGCGGTGCATCATGGTGGGGTCGTCGTGGCCCAGGCAGTCCAGCTTCACCAGAATGTCGTGCATGGAGTTGAAGTCGTAGTGGGTGGTCAGGGTGGCGCCGTTGATGTCGTCCGCCGGGTGCTGAATGGCGGTGAACTGGCAGATGTCGTATTCCTTGGGCAGAACGACGATGCCGCCCGGGTGCTGGCCGGTGGTGCGCTTTACGCCCACGCAGCCCGCCGCCAGCCGTTCCTTATGGGCACGGCCCGCCTTGATGCCCCTCTCCTCCAGATACTTGGCGGCGAAGCCGTAGGCCGTCTTTTCCGCCAGACCGGAGATGGTGCCCGCCCGGTACACGAAGCCCTTGCCGAAGAGCTCCTCGATATAGGCGTGGGCCCGGGGCTGATATTCGCCGGAGAAGTTCAGGTCGATGTCGGGCACCTTGTCGCCCTTGAAGCCCAGAAAGACCTCGAAGGGGATGTCGTAGCCGTCTTTTTTGAGGGGATTGCCGCAGAGCTCGCAGTTTTTATCCGGCAGATCCACGCCCACGGTGCCCAGTTCCGGCGGCGTCAGGAACATTTTGTGGCAGTGGTCGCAGCGGTAGTGGGGCGGCAGGGGATTGACCTCGGTGATGCCGTTCATGGTGGCCACGAAGCTGGAGCCCACGCTGCCCCGGCTGCCCACCAGATAGCCGTCGGACAGGGATTTGCTCACCAGCTTCTGGGCGATGGAATACAGGGTGGAGAAACCGTAGCCCACGATGGAGCCCAGCTCCTTCTCCAGCCGCTTCTGGACGATCTCCGGCAGGGGATCGCCGTACAGCTCCTTGGCCCGGCCCCAGGCGCGGTTTTGAATATCATCCGCCGCGTCGGCCCAGTAGGGCTGGAAGGTGTCCTTGCCCTCGGGGTGCTTGGGGAACAGCCGCAGCTCTTCCACCTGATCGGCGATGAGCTTGGGATTGTCAATCACGACCTCATGGCACTTCTTCGCGCCCAGATAAGCGAACTCGTCCAGCATTTCCTGGGTGGTCTTGAAGTACAGAGGCGGCTGGTTGTCGCAGTCCTCAAAGCCCAGACCGGCCTGAATGATGGTGCGGTAGATGGAATCCTCGGGGTTCAGAAAGTGAACGTCGCCGGTGGCCACCACGGGCTTGCCAAGCCGCTCGCCCAGCGCCACGATGCGCCGGTTGAAATCCCGCAGCTGCTCCTCGCTTTCCGCCATGCCCTCCCGAAGCATGAAGGCGTTATTGCCGATAGGCTGAATTTCCAGATAATCGTAGAAGGCCGCGATGCGCTCGATCTCCTCGTCGGGCCGGTTGGCGGCCACGGCCCGGAACAGCTCGCCCGCCTCGCAGGCGCTGCCGATAATCAGCCCTTCCCGGTACTTCCCGATATCGAAACGGGGCATGTTGGGGTGGCGGTAGAAATAGCTGACGTTGCTGTCGGAGATCAGGTGGTTCAGGTTCTGCATTCCCTTCTGAGTCTTGCACAAAAGGATGATGTGATAGCTTTCACCCATGCTCTGCCCTTCGATGACCTGATCCAGATCCTGCAGGGTCTTCGCGCCTTTTTCCGCCGCGCCCTCATACATTTTAATGAGGCATTGAGCGGTAGCCGCCGCGTCATGGACGGCCCCCTTGTACATCTTGGCCAGGCACAGGGCGGTGGCGTTGGCGTCGTGGACGGCCCGGTGGGCGTTTTTCAGGCTCACGCCCAGCTGGCGGCACAGCGCGCCCAGCCGGTAGCTCTTCTGATTGGGGTACAGCCGCCGGGCGAAGGTCAGCGTATCCAGCACCGGCGCGTGGAACGAAATGCCCATGCGCTCGCATTCGGCGTTGAGCATTCCGATATCGAAGGAAGCGTTATGGGCCGCCACCGCCGCGTCGCCGATAAACTCCAGCAGCTTGGTCACGCCCTCCGCCGGGCTTTCCTTGCCCTGCAGCATCAGGTCGGAAATGCCGGTGATCTCGGTGATCTTTGGTTTCAGCGGCACGCCCGGGTCGCACAGGAAGCTGAGCTCGTCCACGATCTGGCCGTCCACCAGCTTGACCGCGCCCACCTCGATGATGCGGTCGTGAACCGTGGAAAGGCCGGTGGTCTCGAAGTCCAGCACCACAATGGGGCTGGAAAGGAGCCGGTCGTCCGCGTCCTTGACGATAGGCACCATATCCACCAGATAGCCCTCCACGCCGGGAATGAGCTTAATGTTGTTTTTCTTGGCCGCGCCAAAGGCCGACGGGAACGCCTGGGCGGAGCCGTGATCCGTAATGGCCACGGCAGG
>ERZ780226.1971-NODE-1971-length-14990-cov-3.062739_pt1 | contig 14990 bp, 18 predicted proteins | sample MGYA00511165_ERZ780226 | MGnify/ENA primary metagenome ERZ780226 (study PRJEB29588, sample SAMEA2152373) | human gut metagenome | biome: human gut; feature: human-associated habitat; material: faeces | place: Denmark | collected 2008/2010 ...
AAGCCGCCGCCGGGAGAAAGGAGACCCCCATGAAAACCCAGACCTTCGGCATCGAGATCGAAATGAACCACATCACCCGCCAACGGGCCGCGCAGGTGGTCGCGGAAACCCTCGGCGAAGGAGCGACCTTCCGGCACACGGGCGGCACCTACGACGCTTGGGAGGTCACCGCGCCGGACGGGCGGCGGTGGAAGCTGGTCAGCGACGCGAGCATCGCCGGGCCGCGCGACCAAGGCACAGAGTTCGTGAGCCCGATTTGCCGCTGGGAAGACATCGAAACGGTCCAGGCCTGCGTCCGGGCCCTCCGGGCGGCTGGGGCACACGCCGACCCCTCCTGCGGCATCCACGTACACGTCGGCCTTGGGGAGCATACCCCCAAAACCCTGCGGAACTTGGTCAACTTGGTCAACGCCAAGGAAGACCTCCTGACCCAAGCCCTCCAAATCAGCACGGAGCGCCGGAGCCGCTGGTGCCAGCCCGTCGACCCGGACTTCCTCGCGACCCTGAACCGCCGGAAGCCCGCGACCTCCGAGGACTTCGCCCGGATTTGGTACGACGACCGCGACTGGGCCTACCACGCACACCAGCACTACGACCCCTCCCGGTACCACCTGCTGAACCTGCACAGCGTTTTCCAGAAGGGCACCATCGAGTTCCGGGCCTTCAACAGCACACTTCACGCCGGAGAGGTCAAGGCCTACATCCAGCTTTGCCTTGCGATTTCCCACCAAGCCCTGACGGTGGCGAGCGCCAGCCCGACCCGCCCGGTCACGGACAACCCGGCGTACACCTTCCGGTGCTGGCTCCTGCGCCTCGGCATGAACGGCGAGGAATTCAAGACCGCCCGGACACACCTGCTCAAGCACCTGCCCAGCAACGCCGCTTGGAGGAACGGTGACGCGACCACCCGCCGGGCTTCCTGAACCCGGCGGCGCACACCGAGGAGGGCACAGCTTTGAAATCCACCCGCCTGACGAGGCCCGGCGGTACCGAGTCGAAACCGGGCACAGCAAGGCCCGGTCGCGGGAAACCGCACCAGCTTCCAAATCGAGCAGGGCACACAGCCCAAGGAGGTACACCCCATGATGAACCGGAATCAGGCCATCGCCTACGGAAAGCACATCGGCGTCCGCTGGCACATCTACAACAGCAACGGCTGTCTGGTCGGCGGCACCAAGACCCTCGAACAGGCACAGGCCATGAAACGCCGCTTCGAAATCGAGGAGCGGAGCAACCCTTGGACACACGGTACCACCCGCTTCGAAATCCGCGAGGCCAAGTAAGCCCGCGCCAGCCACAGCTTTCAAATCGACAGGGCCGAGAGCCCGGAAAGGAACACACCATGAAAAAGCAGGACATCCGCAACGCGTACACCCAGAAGGTCACCGAGCTCCTGAATCAGGGGTACACCATTTTCCCGGACACCATGAACGGTTCGCAGGGCGAAATCGCCCACATCGACCTCACCAACGGCTCTGAAATCATCCGGGTTCTCCTTGAACACGGGCTTTGCTGGAGCCACATCAGCGACGCCTTCCACAGCGACGTGGTCACCTTGACCATCGGGCGGGCGGCGGCAGACACTTGGGTCGGCGACCGCTGGGATGGCACCATCTGGAACAACCGACTGGAGCCCAGCTTCCAAATCAAGTGGGCCGAGGTCAACGGTCGCGCCGAGGGCTGGTACATCGAGCTCGACGAAGCCGCGAGCATTGGGCACATCCAAAGGGAGCGGTACACCCGGAAGCACATCTCCCGCCGGGAGACGCTGGGTGACGCTTTCAAATCGACGGCCCTGCGCTGGCTCCGGAAGCAGCCGAAGATGAAAACCTGCAGGCTGGAAGGCATCGAAAAGATGGAACGGGTCTGGAACAAGGACGGCAAGCGCCGCTTCGAAATCACCGCGAAGGGCAAGCGGTACACCATCCGCTGACGCACACGGCAACCGCTCCGGCGGTTCCGGTTGAGGGCTCCTGAATCGGGAACCTTCACCCGGAGCCACAGGCTTCCAAATCAAGAAGGAGGTACATACCATGAAGTTCATCGACCTGAACGACGACAGGGTTTACACCCCGCAAGACCTGCACCGCGATTGGGCACAGTTCCGGGAAGAAGACCCGGAAAACCACGCGCCGGATTTCAAGACGGAGCTCTTCGAAATCCTGATGGCGACCATCAATGGACGGAACGATCTGGAAATCATCGGCATGCCACACCGGGAAATCAGCAGTCTGACCCTTCGCCTGCGGGCACAGCTTTTGAATTAAGCTGGGCTGCAGGAACACAAACGTATTGACTTCGCCGGGCGGCAGAGGGAAACTGAACCTGCCCAGCGCGGGAGCTTTGAAATCAAGGAGGACACAGAAAATGAAGTACATCGCTTACGGAAGCAACATGGTTCAGGAACAGATGGCATTCCGCTGTCCGGACGCCAGGCTCATCGGCACCGGGTACATCGCTGGAGCCCGGCTGGAGTTTTACCTCCACGCCACCGTCGAAAAGACAGGCGACCAGCGCAACCGGGTACCCGTCGCCGTCTGGGAAATCAACGACCGCGACGAACGGAGCCTTGACCGCTACGAAGGATTCCCCAGCTACTACATCAAGGAGCGATGGCCCGTGCACATGTCGGACGGATCTCAAATCGAAGGCATGATTTACATCATGAAGATGATTCGCCAGTCGCCGCCCCACAGCGCCTACTACAAGGGCATCGAAGACGCCTACCGGAAGCTCGGCCTGCGCTCTCAAATCAACACCATCCTGAAGCCAGCGCTGGAGAGGAGTCTGCAGCGGGGCACACACCGGTAAGACAACACCTGCCGCAGGGACACACGAATACAGCCGCTTTCCAATCCGGAAGGCGGCTTTTCTCGTCTCTGGGCGGCTTTCAAATCCGCGCCGTGTTTGGCCCACGTTCGCGCCGTTTCGCCCGGTCGGGTTCTTCCTCGGCCGTCGCCCCCAAGCCCGCGACAGGGGCCAACGTGGCGGCGACGCGGGCAAAAGGAAAAGCGGCCATCGCTTGGCTGAACCGCTTTCAAATCCGCTGGGGCTTACTTCGCTTTGGTTAGGTGGTCTGCGGCGACCTCCACCGCATCGTTGTTCTGCCGGAACCGGATCACGATCTCACCGTCGGCCACCGTGTACAGCGCCTGGAAAGGCTCCTCCCAGATCTGTGTCAGGCCGGGGCATTCCTTCATCGCCGTGATCCGGAGGGCTTTGAAATCTGCGCCCGCCTTCCACTGCTGGAAGATCCGGATCAGGCGCGGCACATGCTCTGCCTTGATGGTCTTCAGGGCTTCCTCGCCGGGCACCGCTTTGAAATCTGCTGTGGCTTCACCCTCTCTGAACTGTGCCCAGCACTCCAGCGGGAGCGGATTCCGCATGAAGTCCAGCATCGCTTCTGCTGTGCCGCAGTCGTCGCACACATAGATGCCGTCGGCATGTCGGCTCAGCGCGTTGGTGTGCAGATCCGGCTTCATGGTGTCCTGTCCGCAACGCGGGCAGGGCATCTTTTCTCCGGCTTCCTGCCGGGCTTTCAAATCCAGCAGGGCTTCCTGAATGCTCTTACTCATTGGTGTTCGCCTCCTCAACCATGACCTCCAGCACCGCCGCTTCCTGTTCGGCCAGCCTGCGCTCCCGCCGGAGGGCGGTGTACTTTCCCTTGTGAGCCTGCATCTTGTCGCCGCTCCCGAAGGCACAGTAGCCTTTCAGGTGGCCCAGCAGGATTTTCCGCTCGGCTTTGAAATCCGCGCCGTGGTATCCCAGCCGCTGGAGCCAGACGTGCGCGAGGTACTTCTCGTTCTGGTCGTCCGGCTCCACCCGCTCCGGGAAAACCCGTGTGGCCTTCATCGCCGCGTCGTAAATCCGGTTCAGCAGGTTGGCGTAGGTTGTCCAGCGCTCCGGCTGTGTCTCGTCAAAGGGAAACGTCATGCTGACCTTGCCGTCCCGTAAATCAAATCCGGTCAGTTCGGCCACTGCTCTGGAATCGTCCAGCAGGCTGGTGAGATCCTCCAGGGTTTCCGATGTGCTTTCCTGCAGCCTTTCAATCAGGATGTCGGGAATGTTCAGGCAGTCACTGTCGGTCATGCGGTTGATCAGGGTCTGGCGGCTGTGCAGCATGAAGATCAGGTTCTTCAGCTGTGCCGTTGTAGCGTCATGCGCCGGAATCGAAATGTCCATCTGGGTGATGGGCTCCGCTTCGGAATCAGCGGGGGCTTCCCGGTCGGCGGCGGGCTCGTCGCTGATGTATCCGTTCCTCCGCAGGAAATCCTGCAGGGCTCCGAAATCCTCTCCGATGATGTTTCCGTCGTGATCAACGGTGAAGTCGCCGATCTGGTAGCCGTAGGAAGGCAGGCCCAGGTAGCGGGCAGTCGTGCCCAGTTCCTCTGCGATGGCCTTGGCCAGCGCCTTGCGGTCAGTCGTGTTGGTAGTAATGGTCATGGTGCGTACCTCCTTCAAATTTGGTACGACATTGATCCCTCTGAATGCCCATAAAGTCAACGGGTTACAGGCACACAATGAAAATAAAGTTCCTTCATTCTTCCCATGGCATCCACTGATGCCAGAAGTGTCCATAGACGGCGGTGTGCTCATAATTCACATCCCGCAGGCCAAGGGAAGAAATAATGCCGTTCGGCGTCAGGTCGTACTGCTTCCGAATCCAGTTCACGATGTAGGAAGCGGGCACCCGCCCGGTATGGAATGTGTCTACGGCGATGCTGACGGGCTCTTCCACACCGATGGCATAAGCCAGCTGCACTTCGCAGCGCCGGGCGAAACCATGCCGCAGGATGTCCTTGGCAATCTTCCTCGCCATGTACGCGCCGCTCCGGTCAACCTTCGTCGGGTCTTTTCCGATGAAAGCGCCGCCGCCGTGATGGGCCGCGCCGCCATAGGTGTCGCACATGATCTTCCGGCCTGTGACGCCTGTGTCCGCAAAGCTGCCCCCGGTCACAAATCGCCCGGTGGGGTTCACCAGCACTCTGAAATCCTTATTCAGGCAATGTGCGTCCGCGACATTTTCCATGATCCGCTTGCAGAGGTGAAACACATCATCCGGCTCCACATCCTCCTTATGCTGTGTGCTGATCAGGAAGGTGTCGATGCGGCGGTGACCGTAATCATAGGTCACCTGTGCCTTTGCGTCATGCAAGAGACCTGGATGCCGCTTGATGTCCAGCCCTTCGATGGCTTCTGTTGCCAGCACGAATGGTATAGGCAGCATTTTCCGGGTTTCATTAGTGGCATATCCAAACATCATCCCCTGATCGCCTGCACCCTTCTTATCCACACCGAGAGCGATGTCGCCGGACTGCTTGGAAATCTGTGTTTCCAATTTGAAGCTCTCATACAATTCCGGCTCGGTGAACAGAAGAACATTCCGCATGAGATAACTGATATTCGGCTCATGCTTGGATGTGATTTCTCCAGCCACATACACATGATCGTCCTTAATCATGGCCTCGACGGCAACACGGCTGTTCCGGTCATGCTTCAGGCAGTCAGTTACGATGGCGTCGCTGATCTGGTCGCAAATCTTGTCAGGGTGCCCGGCGGACACCTGCTCGCTGGTGAAAAGCATCTGTGTCAACTCCTTGTCCGGATACAAGAAAAGCCCCGCCGAGTGTGTCCCCGCGAGGCCCTCTCGATCCTGTTCTGCTGAGTCTATCATATCATAAGGGGCCTACTGGAAAACAGTGGAATTCACTGTAATTTGCTATCCAATTTCGGCACCCGCACTGCCTGCAGGGCTCTGGAATGCACCTTGTACACGTTGCTTTCAGAACAGTGCATCTTGCAGGCGATGTCCGGCCAGTCCTTGAAGCACAGGTACCGCAGTTCCAGCAGAGTCTGAAGCTCCGGGTCATCCACGGCCTTGACCACTTCCATGATGTCCCTTTTCAGATCCACCAGACGGTCAATCTCCGCGTTCACCTCGGCCTTCATGTCCACGATCTTGGCAATCACATCTTCCATCGCATGCACATTCCGGGTGCGGCTCACCACGTTGTGGCTCATGACCGATGTGCTCCGGGTCGCGATATCGTTCAGGGAAGACAGCTGTTCCAGCTTGCTGTTGATTCTGCGGTCGAGCCAGTAAGCCTGGCTCAGATATTCTTTTGCGGTCATTTCACCGCCTCCTTCCTCAGTCTTTCAATCAGGTAATCAGGGTCTATCTGTGTCAGCTGGCTGTACCACTGTGAGTGGAAGAAGCGTTCCACCTCCATGGCCGTCGCCATTGCCGCTTTGGAATCCGGGTGCCGCCGCAGGGTTTTCAGCGCCGCCCGGTAATCTTTCACGGCCTGTTCGATGATGCCGTTGGCCAGCGCCTGATATCCGGTCATCGCTTCACCTCGGCTTTCACCGCCGCGATCAGCGCCTCCTGAATCCGATCCTTTTCTTCCAGTGCCTTCAGCACTCTGGAATCGACGGTGCCTTTGGTTACGATATGCGTGACCACAACGGTGCTGGCCTTCTGTCCCTGCCGGAACAGGCGGGCGTTCGTCTGCTGGTACAGTTCAAGCGACCAGATTGGAGAGAACCAGCAGATGGTGTTCCCGCCGTCCTGCAGGTTCAGTCCATGCCCGGTGGATGCCGGGTGCGCCAGTCCAACCTGGATCTGTCCAGCGTTCCACCTTTTGATGGAGGCTTCCGAATCCAGCCGCTCAAAGGGCACACCGATCTGTGTCAGGCGCTCCGTAATCCGCTGCAGATCATGCTTGAACCAGTAGGCCAGCAACAGGGGCCTGCCGTTCATGCCTTCGATGATGTCTTCCAGGGCATCCAGCTTCCGGTCATGGATCTGGATGGTGTTCCCCTCATCCGTATAGATTGCGCCGTTGGACATCTGCAGGAGCTTTCCTGTCAGCACTGCGGCATTGGCTGTGGTCACCTCGCCATCCGGCAAGGAGAGCACCAGTTCCTGCTTCATGGCGTCATACTGTTCCTGTTCATCGGGAGACATTTCCACCTCATAGGCCGTGGAAATCAGATCCGGCATCTTCAGGTGCCCGCAGGCTTTCATGCTGATCGTAATGTCTCCGATCCGGCGGTAGATTTCTTCCTCCGCGCCGGGCAGCGGTTTATAGCTGTACACGATGGGGCCGTTCATCCTGTCGGGCTTGAAAAACGCATTCCGGTACTGCCCGATGAAGCGACCCAGCCGCTGGCCCATATCCAGCACACGGAATTCCGCAAACAGATCCATGAGACCGTGGCTGCTGGGTGTGCCCGTCAAGCCGACGATGCGGCGGACAAAGGGGCGAACCTTCATCAAGCTCCTGAATCGTTTGGACTGCCAGCTTTTGAAGGAAGACAGTTCGTCGATCACCACCATGTCGTAGTCAAAGGGCATCCCGCTTTTCTCGATCAGCCATTGTGTGTTTTCGCGATTGATCAGGTAGATGTCAGCCTCTCTGCGCAGGGCCGCCATGCGTTCCTGCTGTGTCCCGATGATCACAGACCAGGTCAGGCCGTTCAGGTGATCCCACTTCCGGATCTCGGCAGGCCAGGTGTTTTTCGCCACCCGCAGCGGTGCAATGATCAGCACCTTCCTCACCTCGAATTCCTGATACATCAGCCGCTCAATCGCCGTCAGGGTAATGGAGCTCTTGCCCATGCCCATGTCCAGGAAGATGGCGGCGGTCGGGTGTGTCACGATGAAATCCGTGGCGAACCGCTGATACTCATGGGACACATACTTCATCGCAGCTCCCTCCCTGTGATCACACCGATCTGTCCAGCTTCATGGGAGATGGCCGTCCGGTTCAGTTCCTTTTCCCGGATCAGTCCGGCCAGCTTCTCAGCGTGTGCGCGGAGCTCCCGAATCACCTGGTGGTAATGCTCGATCCGCTTTTTATAGTAGGTTTCCATCGCGGCCACATCCGCAGTCTGGCTGTCAGCCCCGGCGAGATAGTCCTCAAACCACATGCGGGCGTCTGTGCCCATGTACTCGTCGACCAGTTCCAGCATGTGCCGAGGCTCCAGAATCGTTGTGACCTTTTTATCCGTTAGAAGGATTGTCATGCTTGCCTCCGATCTCATCCAGCATGCGCGGGATGGCGGTTAAATCGTCCAGGGTGAAGACCTGAAGGCCTAGGCTCCTCAGGAGATTATGCCGGGATGCCTGCGGCGGTCTGGGTTTCTCGCCGGGAGCCTTCACCTCCACAAAGCCAACCTTCCCATCAGGCAATAAGACCAGGCGGTCGGGCATTCCATCAAATCCTGGACACACCAGTTTTGGACAGATGCCGCCCCGGTTTTTCACGGCCTTCACCAGTTTCTGTTCCACAGTCTTTTCTCTCATCAAATCGTACCTTTCCGGGTCAGGGTGACGGTCGATGCTGGTCATTTCCAAAAACCCCCTATATAAGATTTTTTCTGAAAATTCCCTATAGAGACTTTTTTAGATATGACCGTCATCGACTGACACCAACCACAGTCATTCTGAAAAAAGTTTCTGATTTGCCCGTCATCGACCGTCACCACTGCCGTGTCCTTATGCGAAATCCTGTCCGGCTTTCAGTTTCAGCCCCAAAACCATCCGGCCCTCCTTCAGGCGCTTCCGTTCAAAGCCTGCGCCTTCCAGCGCGGAATAGAAATCCGTCGTGCTGCGCACGTATTCGCCGTTTTCGGTACTGAAGGCCCGATACTGCTGATACAGCGAGCCGGATTTTTCCTTCAGCGCCGGGCCGACATCACAGCATTCCTCAAGGAAATGGCCCAGCCAGTCATTGCCCTCGCGGTAGGCATTGATGGCATCCTGAACACACTTGGGCGGGTGCAGCTTGAATCCGGCGTCGATGGCCTTCTTCGCTCCTTCGATCACCCAGGTCATGATGTAGGGGCTGGCGTTCTCCACCAGGTAATCGGTGTAGTTCTTGATGTCGGTTTTGCCCTGAATCTTCGCGCCGAAGGGGATCACAATCAGCCGCCGCCATGTGCCGTCGTCGCTGGCTCCAACCTTGGGCAGGTGGTTGGTGTACAAGACCATCGTGTGCGTGGGCACGTACTTGAACGGGTCTTTGTACTTCTTCTCAGCCTCGATCTCGTCGGTGGAACACAGCTGCTTGACCGTGCTGGTGTTCAGCCGCATGCCTTCTTCCAGTTCAGCAGCAATGATCAGGCGCTTTCCCTTGAGCTCCGCCATTTCCGGCTTCACGTTCCGCTTACAGCCAATCGTCAGCGCGTCGGCGCTCATCATGCCGCTGTAGTTGCCGAGCACCCGGGCCAGGGTGTTCCAGAAGGTGGACTTGCCGTTCGCGCCGTCGCCGTAGGAAATGATGAGGGCTTCTGAGAACACCTTGCCAACAACGGCCATGCCCACGATGGTCTGCACATAATCGATCAGTTCAGGGTCGTTGCAGAATACGCGGCTGACGGTGTCCAGCCACAGATCCTTTCCGGCATCGCCGGGAGAAGCGTTGGTACACTTGGTCAGGTAATCCAGCGGATCATGCTCCTGCGCTCCATCCAGCCCCCTGCGCAGATCGTAGGTGGCTTCCGGCGTGTTCAGCAGGTACGGATTCACATCCAGCTGGTTGATGTCCATCAGCACCAGAGGCTTGGCCTGGTTCAAGCTGGACATGACGTACTTGTAATCGCGGTGCTTCATGACGAAGGCGTAATACTGCAGGGCCGACATGTAGGCCATGAGCAGCTTCAGCTGATCGTCGCCGGACACAGCCTTCGACAGCGTTTTGCCGCCTGCAGCCACATCCTCCTGAGCCACACCGCTGTCCAGCAGCGCCTGCTTCGTCGCGGCAACCTGATCCTTCGCATCCTGCAGCTGCAGGTCGAGGAACTCTATCATGGCCCCGATGGCCATCTGCTTGGATTCCTGCCAGTAGATGCCGTTGTACCTAATAAGATCCGTGCTGTCGGTGAACCGGAGCTCGTCGCCGTATTCCCGCGCCAGCACCTTCGCCTCACCGATGTCGGAGTAGTCGCTGGGCTTCAGGCTCATGAATTCCTGGGCGTTGTACTGATCCGGCGGCACATAGCCGTCCTGTTTGCTGATCTTCTTCTCATACCAGCGGACGGCACTGGCCCAAATCGTGGCGAGCTCTTCGTCATCCAGCGGCGGCTCACACTTTGCCGCCTCGTCCATGAAAATCTGATGGGCCTTGTCCGTATTGCCGTACCGGATGATGACCCGGCCCGCAAACTTGGACATGGTCTTGTTCCGTGTCCCTGCGATGATGACATTGCCGACGCGGCCCGTATCATTCCGTTCTATTGGAGTGCCGATTTCAACCTCGCTGTCAATGGTCAGCCATCCTTCATGCCAGATGGCGTCACCCACATCCGCGCCGAAGATAAACCGGGCGGCATCCAGGGCGTTGTCATCGAAGAAGGTGTATTTCCGGTAGATGGCTTCCTTGAGCGCCGCGTAGTAATCCGCGTCCTGCGTGGGCTCGATCTCAAAGTACACATGGAACTTGGGCCGGGGTGCCTTGCCATTCTTCTCCAGCATGTGATGCCTGCTGAAGGCGATGGCGTAGCTGATATCCGGCATCATCTCGTCCAGCTTTTCTGGTGTGATCCACTCAGCCGGGTTTTCCGTGTGGTCATTGTCGCAGTCCATGACGAGAACATTAGACTGCCGAAAGTTCTCCTTGCTGCGGTAGTCGTTGTCATACTCCGCGCACACGTGATCCATTTTGACGGCTTCCTGAAGTTCCTCGGCGCTGGTAACCTCCGCCCTGTTTGGGTAGAGGCAGTTCTTTTCATCACCGACGAGGTTCGCCGTCTGTAAAATCAACTTCATGCCTGTACCTCCAACCTGTGTTTATTCCTGGGTTCCTGAATCGTCGCTTGCCCAATTGGACTCGCTCTCTTCCTGTAATGTGAGGAGCGCCCATGCGTCCTCCGCTTCCTTACGGACAGTCGGAGGACGCTTTTTCCGGTTTTGGGGCGGGAAAAATTTCGCTTCCTTGTACATGTGTGTGTGTCCCTGGGGAAATTGCTGCGCCGACCGGAAAAACAGCCCGCCCGCTGTCCGATAGGGATTGAGGACGACAGGAGGCGGCTTCGAAAAAAAGTTTCAGGAAAACCGGAAAACCACACTCCCGACTGTCCGTAAGGGGACGGAGGGACACAGAGTCCTTCGGAAAGAGAGGTGCTGCAGATGCAGGATGCGATGCGTGAAGAAAAGCCTGCCCCGGTGGAGCAGGCGACGGATGAGGAACTGTTCGAGGTGCTGATCGCCATCAGCGTGGTGGCCAAGCAGCTGGCAAAACGTGTAATGATGAAGGGAGACAACCATGAGCAAGATGAGCGAACTGGCAACAACATTAGATGACCTTACACGGGTCGTCAAAGCGGTAATCACATGCGGAGAGGATGTCCTCCGGGCAGTTGCCCACGTGAGGGAATTCTTCTCCGGGAACGACAACGCGGTGCCGAAACTGCAGGAGCCTGTTAAGGCAGCCGAGCCTGTGGCAGAGACGCCCGCACCGAAAGCGTACACGAAGGAAGAAGTCCGGGCCATCCTTGCAGATCTGTCCCAGAACGGCTTCCGCAACGAGGCCAAAGCCCTGGTCAGGAAGTACAGCGACGGCGGGAGCCTGACGGACATTGATCCGGCGAAGTACCCGGATCTGGTCGCGGAAGCGGAGGCGCTCCATGGCTAAGCACGCGCTGCTCTCTGCTTCCTCCAGTCGCCGCTGGCTGGAATGCCCACCCAGCGCAAAGCTGTGCGCATCACATCCGGACAGGGCTTCACCTTATGCCCAGCAGGGCACCGACGCTCACGAGCTTGCAGCCTATAAGGTGCATCGAGCGCTGGGCATGAAGGTGCGAGACCCCACGGAGGATCTGGAGTATTTCGATCAGGAGATGGCTGACTGCACCGATGCTTATGAAGCATTTGTGATGGAACAGCTGGCCGAAGCCCGGAAGCACTGTACTGACCCCATCGTGCTGGTGGAGCAGCGGCTGGACTTCTCCAAGTGGGTGCCTGAAGGGTTCGGCACCGGGGATGCCTGTATTGTGGCCGACGACGTGCTCCATGTGATCGATCTGAAATACGGCGTGGGCATCATGGTGGACGCGACACAGAATCCGCAGACCATGTGTTACGCGCTGGGACTGCTGGAGGCATTCGACGGCATCTACGATGTGAGCACCGTGCGGATGACGATCTTCCAGCCCCGGCGGGAGAATATCTCCACCTTTGAAATGTGCAAGGCAGACCTGCTCGGCTGGGCCGAGAACGTTCTGGCTCCCACAGCCAGGCTGGCCTTCAACGGCGAGGGCGAGTTCAAAGCCGGAGAACACTGCCAGTTCTGCACCGCGAAGGCTGCCTGCCGGAAGCGGACAGAGTACAACCTGGAGATGGCCCGGTATGACTTCGAGGTTCCGACCGAGCTTACCGATGACGAGATCGCCGCTATTCTGCCCCGGATCGATGAACTGATCGCATGGGGCGGCGACGTGAAGGAACACGCGCTGCAGCAGGCAGTCTCAGGCACACACTATCCCGGCTTCAAAGTGGTGGAGGGACGCTCCGTCACCAGGTACACCAACGAGGAAGCAGTCGCCGCCGCCGTCACAGCGGCAGGCGAAGACCCCTACGAACGGAAGTTGCTGGGCATCACCGCGATGAAGGCGCTTCTGGGCAAGAAACGATTTGACGACATCCTGGGCGGGCTGACATTCAAGCCGCCGGGAAAGCCAACCCTGGTACCCGAGTCGGACAAGCGTCCGGCCATGAACACAGCGAAAAATGATTTTATGGAGGAAAAAGATTATGAGTAAGTTTGTCAATCCCTGCAAGGTTATCACCGGCCCCAACACCCGCTGGTCTTATGCGAACGTCTGGGAGGCCAAGTCCATCAACGGTTCCACTCCGAAGTACTCTGTTTCCCTGATCATCCCGAAGACCGACACGGCCACCATCGAGAAGATCAACCGGGCCATCAAGGCGGCGTATGAGGAAGGCCAGAGCAAGCTGCGCGGCAACAGCAAGTTTGTCCCTGACCTGGAGAGTCTGAAGCTGCCGCTGCGCGACGGCGACAAGGAGCGCAAGGGCGATCCCGCGTATGCCGGGTGCATGTTCATCAACGCCAATAGCAGCACCGCTCCGGGCATTGTGGACGCGGACTGCAATCCCATTCTGGATCGCTCCGAGGTGTACTCCGGCGTCTATGGCCGGGCCAGCATCAACCTGTACGCCTTCAACAGCAACGGCAACAAGGGTATCGCCTGCGGGCTGAACAACCTGCAGAAGATCCGTGACGGCGAGCCCATGGGAAGCCGCAGTCGCGCCGAAGACGATTTCGCCACCGATGACGATGAGGACTTCCTGTCCTGAGACAAAAAAGGGCGGCAGAGTGATGTGCTCTGCCGCCCGGAGAAAGCGAGGAAAAGACCATGTATGAGTTTATGAAACAGTTTATCGTCGTAGTTGCCTTTGGCTCTGTGATCGGGGCTGGGGTCGCCACTATCCTTGAAGCCTTGACCCGTCTGGGCTGCTGGATCGTGAAGAAAGTGAAGGAAAAGAAAAACGCCAAGCAGACGGCGTAAGTACCAAGGCGGCATCGGCAGGACGGGTGCCGCTTTTTTCAGGAGGAGCGTATGAAGGTAGAGTATATGTCGCTGGACTTGGAAACCAAATCCGGTACCGACCTCTCCAGGAGCGGCGTGTATCGGTATACGGAAGACCCGGAGTTTGGAATCCTGTTGCTGGGATATTCCGTCAACGGCGGCGATGTGTCCGTCATCGATGTGGCCTGCGGGGAACAGATCCCCGAGGAGGTGCTGCGGGCCATCGTGGATGAGTCCGTGACGAAATGGGCGTTCAATGCGGCGTTTGAGAGAATTTGTCTGTCGGCATGGCTGCGGAAGAACCGGCCTGATCTGTTCTGCAGCTACAGCATCCCGGAAGACAGCGTCGGCAATTATCTGAACCCGGCATCGTGGAAATGCTCCCTGATCTGGGCGGCATACATTGGCTTACCGCTGTCGCTGGAAGGCGTCGGCGCGGTACTCAAACTGCAGGATCAGAAGATGTCGGAGGGCAAAGCACTGATCAAATACTTCTCGGTGCCCTGCAAGCCCACCAAGGTGAACGGCGGCAGGACGTGGAATCGCCCGCATCATGCGCCAGACAAGTGGGCCACCTTTAAGGCGTATAACAAGCGGGACGTTGAGGTGGAAATGAGCATCCAGAAGATGTTGGCCAGGTTTCCGGTTCCTGAATCCGTATGGGATGAGTATCATCTGTCCGAGGAAATCAATGATCGCGGCATTGCGCTGGATCGGCAAATGGTCGCGCAGGCTATCCAGCTGGATGCCAAATCCCGTGACGAGCTCTCCGCTGAGATGCAGAAGGTGACCCGGCTGGAGAATCCGAATTCTGTGGCGCAGATGAAACAGTGGCTTGCCGATCACGGAATGGAGGTAGAGTCGCTGGACAAGAAAGCCGTAAAGGAACTGCTGAAGACCGCGCCGCCTGAACTGGCCAAGGCGCTGGAACTCCGGCAGCAGTTAGCCCGGTCGAGCGTGAAGAAATACATCGCCATGGAAAACTGTGTATGTGCCGACGGTCGTTGCCGGGGGATGTTTCAATTCTATGGTGCCAATCGCTCCGGGCGCTGGGCGGGAAGGCTGATCCAGCTACAGAATCTTCCGCAAAACCACATCCCGGATTTGGCAAATGCCCGCAGCCTTGTGAAGGCCGGAGACTACGAAATGCTCCGGCTCCTATATGAGGACGTGCCCGATACCCTCAGTCAGCTGATCCGGACAGCCTTTGTGCCGAAACCGGGATACAAGTTTATCGTCAGCGACTTCAGCGCCATTGAGGCGAGGGTGATCGCACATCTGGCCGGGGAAACGTGGAGGACGGAGGTTTTCCGCAACAACGGTGATATCTATTGCGCATCGGCGTCGGCGATGTTCGGTGTGCCCGTGGAAAAGCATGGTGTCAACGGGCACCTCCGCCAGAAAGGTAAGATCGCGGAATTGGCTCTCGGTTACGGCGG
>ERZ780226.1974-NODE-1974-length-14960-cov-11.498558_pt1 | contig 14960 bp, 23 predicted proteins | sample MGYA00511165_ERZ780226 | MGnify/ENA primary metagenome ERZ780226 (study PRJEB29588, sample SAMEA2152373) | human gut metagenome | biome: human gut; feature: human-associated habitat; material: faeces | place: Denmark | collected 2008/2010 ...
ATGGCACGAACCGTATTGTATTCCGGCAAAGTAGTTGCAAGTTCCTGCATTTGTGCGAGAGACGGGACTACGTTGAAATATAAGGCTTTTTTGCCACCTTTGTTAGTTGCTCGTTAGTTGTGATATTTGCTTTTCACTGATTTAGACTAATTGAAAGAAAATAATCATTCAGTACCCGTGGTATTACTCAATATCTTTTGTGAATTTAATTCACGACGCAAACTTCCTATTGACTTTTGAAAGAATTGAATATACAATCTGATTGAGAGTTAATCGTCTAACGGCTCATCTTTGGTGTATTCGAGCAAATCGCCCGGCTGGCAGTCGAGAAATTTGCAAATTATCTCAATGCTTGAGCTGTTGATTGTTGCCGGATTTCTTCTTAAACGCTGTAAAGTGCTTTCGGAAAGTATCTTTTCATCTCTTATTTTCTTTGTGTTAAAGCCTTTTTCTTTTAAAGCTTTCAAAACGTCAATTTTGTAAATAAGTGGCATTTCGCTTCACCGTCCTTTTTTAAATATTTTACTTTCAAAAATGCACTTTTTCAAGTGTAAAAGTGCACAAAAAACTGATGAAATGTTCATGTATTTTTTACACTAAAAAAAGTGTAAAAAGTGTTGACATTACATCTTTTGGGGTGTATAATATAGTCACACCAAACGAAAGAGGGACAAAAAAATGAGCAGCTATTCTGAATACGTTAAAAAGGTTTTCGCAGAGGATAAAGAAAGATTTTTCGGCGAGGTCGAGCAGCTTTCAAATAAGTACTTTACTTTCAATCACATAGTAGATGATGATACTATCATTCTTATAACTAATAACATCATCACTGTTAAAGGTAACCCCGTTCTCGTCGTCGGCAACAACAAGGCTGTTTATTTAAAACCTTGGCAGATTAAGTCAGTCCACAACTACTACGACGGATTCAATGCCGACGCCGTTAAGCTCAATAGAAACTACTTTAAAGTATACACTTTCAAAAGCGACTTTGACGGTTTTTCATTTGACGAAGACGACACTTTTGAATCGCTTGCAGAAATCGCAAAATCTCAGAATGACGAAAAAATCGCACTCGGACATATGCACTAATTTAATTTTAAATATAACAAAAGGAGTAATTAAAAATGGAAGAAAGAAAATATCTTGTTATCGACACAGAAAAAGACGACCGCTGCGGTGATGAGTTTGCAGAAGTTTTGGATACAGCAGAAGAGGCAACGAGAGAGGCTGAGAGCCATTGGAACCATCTTACACGCTCGGAGCAGAAGAAACGTCACGTCTATTCTTGCTATGTCACCAAAGCGGACTTACTCGACTACGCAATCAACGAAGACGGCGTTATTGATTGGATTGCAAATGCAGGCGGAAGATCCTATGACGGTTGCTTCGATTCCGAAAAAATCTGACGGAGGGATAAAATCATGAATTTTAATTTAAACCACGAAACAGGAATTTTTTTATCTAATTTTGAATATGGAAAAACTCAAAATGTCGAAGTGAAAATAGGCAGAAAAACTTATTTGTGCGACTTCGATAAAAGCTCCGCAGGCGCTCGTGTTGATTTTTACAAAAAATTGAGCAAAAACAGACCCAGCTTTTCAAAATATGACCCGGAAGCGGAAAGGCATAGTGCTTCAATCAAAAGTGATGCCGTACTTCGCAGAGAGTTTTTTTTAGAAATTGAAGAAATTGAAAAAGCACAGCGAATTTTACGCCGATATAAAGACGTTCTTGATTTTTAACAAAAAAAACGCCCCCTCAACCGAAGGCAATGACCTAAGGCGAGGGGGCTATCTTTATGGAGGTGCTTTATTTACTTATTTGCTATGTAATTTTCCGCATATGCTCTTATGCGGTCAAAGACCGCCTGAGCTATTGACTGAATGCGCTCTTTTGTGAAGTACGCTTTTGCAAATGGAACAAGCGCGGCGCAGACTTGACCGACGACGTATTCCATTTTTTTCGCGCCGGGAGCGTTGATTTTCTCGGCTTCGGCAATGAGCTTTTCAATATCTATCAGCATTTTTGATTTTATATCCAAAAAGCCGACTAAAAATATAAACGTGATGATTGCCAATATTTCAAGAATCGTAATCCACATTTTCTTTTTGATCCCTTTTCTTTCGTTTTGATTTTGTGTTTTTTATGCTTGCCAGGCTGACGATTTCAACCGTCCAAAAGGCGAAATACGCTCCTGTCAGAGCAGGGTCAATGTTTTGCCCGGTGATGAATAAGGCGATAAACGAAGCTGCCGTGTAAAGGACTATTGCGGTTATTGCCGAAATAACGAACTTGGTTGACGTTTTCATTTTTTCAATCTCCCCTGCTTTAAAAGAGTGAGCAATTGAGTATTTTGCTTTGCAGTTCCGAGATAGGCTTTAATGCCATTCTTGACTGCTATCTTTTTGCGATTGGCAAAAGAAGAATCAATCTTTAAAGATTTAAGCGCGTCAACAAGGCTTACGCTCTTGCCTGTGTATCTCGGATAGTAGCTTGCAGCACTCGCCTGCGTGGGCTTTGAAGTGCTCGCGCCCGAAGCGGCGTAATAAAGCTTCTCAGGGTCTATGTATGCGCATGACCGCAAGAGTGCCCATGTCATATGCTTAATTTGCGAATCGCTGAGACGTGTTAAGTCTCTGATGCCGAGGTGAAGATGTATGCCTGTTGCCTTGCCCGTTTTGCCCGTGTAGCCGAGCAGAGTGCCGCTTTTGACTGACTGCCCTGCTCTGACCCTGTAACTATTAAGGTGATAGTGCAGAAAAGCTTTTTTAATACGCGGATAAATTACCCACACATAAAGCGCACTGTCTTTTGCTCTCTGCGCGGCAAAGACATAGCCGTCCTCAATAGCGTACTGCGCTATTTTTTTGCCGTTTGTGCCGTAATCGGTGCCATAGTGGAAAGAGGCGGTACTGCCTGCCGAAGTGCTTATAGTTTTTCTTTTGCCGTAGGGACTGGTAATGTAGTGGTTTGCGCCGTTAAAGATTTTTTTGCTTATTGCTGACATTTTTTATTCCTCCTAATTCTGATGATTGATGTGTTCCAAGTCGCTGATCCTATGGTCGGCGACTTTTGCCTTTTCTTCAAGTACAGGTACACGTTTTGCAAAATTGTTATGCTCCCGTACTTCACGGGTCAGCTCTTCAATTTTCGTATCCGTGACCGCCTGAGCTTTTTCAAGCCCCTTTGCCATTTTTGCGCTTGCCGCAACGTTGCTTATTACAACGCCGATGAGCGAGAGAACGCCCGTTATTACTGCTGCTATTATTCCTTCCATTGTAAACCTCACATTAAGCCTTTAAGCTTTAAAATAACCGCCCATAAGGGCAGAACGAAATTAAAAGCAAATCCGTTAATCAGGTTGTAAATTATTGCCGTCAACATCCGTTTGCGCCTCCTGTTCGATTGGTTTTGAAGTGTATTCGCCTGCTTCGATTCTCGCGTTAATGACGAGCAAAGCTTCTTGCGAGAACATCATCTGTCCGCGAGTTTCGCCGTTTTCAAGAATTTCATTGCCTAAAGGCACAATTAACATTCTCATTGTGCCTAAATCGTATACGTTAATCATTCCTCTGTACCTCCGTATGTCTTATTTCCAAAAGTCACCTTAAAGCCTTTTGCGACTGCCGCTTCAATTTCGGGCATTAAATCCGCTGCATAGACCGCCGTATTAAATGCGAGCACCGCGCTACCTGCCGTTTCAAGCTGTTTGCACGCTCGAAGAGCTGAAAAAACGCTGTCCTTATTTAGTACAGAACAAACCGAAAGGTCAAGGTCAACGCTTAATGTGTTCGGGACAAAGCGGACTGACTTTATTGAGTCACAATTAAACATCCTGTTTGTTCCGCCACTTGTTTTAACAGAAGAAAAATCAAAATCCGCGTCAATCTCGGTCAAGTAGCCTTGACCCCCGAAGCATTGTGAAAAGCTTGTCACTTTATTACTTAAATTTTTGAGCGTAATCTTTTTAATTGACGAATTTGGAGCGTAGGGAAATGAAAATGTCATAATCATTTTGGTAACGTTCGTGCAATCAAAAGATACCTCAGTAACTCCTCCGCAGCCTCTAAAGAGGTTTGAACCATCTGTTAAATTGATTGTATTTAGATGCGGGATTTTCCCTTTCCAAAACCTATTTGTGCCATTGTCCGTCCGTCCGAATATAGTTGCGTCAAGAGGACTTTCCGCAAAAAGCCTGTCCCACGCGCCTACAGTCTGCGTTTTCGGATTGCTTTCAATAGCCGCAAGAATAGCGTCCGCGTCGGCGTCGTCGGTCAAGTCTGCACTCAGATACTCGTTCATGGCGTAAATAAGTTCTTGCCGTATCTCGTTCCAGTCGCGGATATAAGTATCTCCCAACGGCGCGCCTTGCTCTATAACGAGCGGAACGGTGGTGCTCGTCTTTAAAAGCTCGCCTCTGAAAGTGTCTCGCGCAATTAGACCTAATTCCCACTCGCCTGCTTTCGCTGTCACGTCATACGGGATTTTGCAAGAGACAACGTCGCCCTCACGCTCGTTAAGGACTATTTCGCCCGCATTTTCATATTCGCCCGGTCGGCAAATTGATAAAAAATATTCAATATTTTCGCTGCCCAGCCCAGTCCATGTCTCATCAAGCTCAACGCTTATTCGGTCAACTCCGAACGCACCGGAGGTGACGAACGCAGATGGCTGACCGTGTAAACATTTATCAGCGGTGCGATAAATTAAATTACTCATTCTTAGCCTCCTGACAGTCCTCGCTTTTTTCTTTTTTCTCAAACTCCGCAAGCATTTCTTGATAAGCCTGTTCCGCGCCGCAGAGGGCGTTATAATTTGCAAGGACCTGGGCTTTTGTTTGGTTGATTTCTTTTATTTTCTGTTTAATAAAATTATTATTCATATTTTTACTTATCCTCCGAGATTTGAAATTCGGTTTTCCAAAGCTGATAATTTATCACTGATAGATTCTCCGTTTACATAAAGCTTATCTACACTTAAATTGTTGAAAATAACGTTTCCCGCAAATGCCATACAGTTGACTCCAAATTGTAAAGGGTTATTTTCATGCCCGACACGTAGTGCCGTATTCATATCAACGTTTCCAAAAGATGTTGTCTCCCAATAACTATCGTCTTTATAAACGTCGAAGCGCGCTTGTAATTCGTCCGAAGACCAAACTTCACACGCTATTGAGGGCTTTGTTTCAACTCCGCCAACGCCGTACTTAACAATGGCTTTCGTGTTGTTAATAGTTCGGTGATGTATTAAGCCTGCAAACTTATTCATTTCGCGACCGCACAAATCAATTGTATTAACGCCCGTGTGAATATAGCCGTCTGTTTCGCCGTCAGTTATTTTCACGTATTCTTCAAACATTCCGCTAAAAGGGTATGGATTATCGGGGTCGCTCTTGTCATCAATAAATCCGCTTACTGTTCTACCGATTTTTATTGAATTATTAGACTTATCCGCATTACCCTGTTTATCATAGTGAAGAGGTTTTAACATGAATTTCAAGTCACCGGGATAGCTTTCGTTTGACCCGATGCACGGGTCGGAAATTATTGACCCACTAAGAACAGATTCTTCTATTGGACTTGTCAAACTTTCTCTGTATGCACTATAGAATTTTAATGCCGAATCTTCGGCCGTTACATATCCGTAATCTTTGCCGCCCATTTTAAGTTTGCCGCTTTTATAAAGTGCAAAAGTAGACTTTTCTAAATCCGAATCTTCAACGCCGCAAGCGAAAACCACTTCGGTATCATCCGCCGTCGAAAGCTCGTTATAGATGCAATTTTCGCTTATGTTCCAGCCGCCTATTTTTGCGCTGATTGCGAATAAATCGTCACAATTGATTGCATTGGCGTTTATACCATTAAACGTCATTGCAATACTGTAATTTTTTCCGCCGTCCGTTGACAAGCCTATTCCCGCTTTATTTGCCATTATTATTCCGCCGATGCCGCCCTCATTCTCTTTAATCAGCCAGCCGTCGGGATTGCCGTCACCGTCGTCGTCACGGACTTCAAAAAATCCGCCTTTTGCGCCGTTAATGGCATTGGTAGCCTTTTCTATAGCCTGTTGAAGCGTTGTCTTTTGCCTGGTGAGCTCTTTTCGGGTATTTTCGCTGACAGTATCAAATGACATCTCGCCATCGCCTGTGGGGCATATGATTTTTGCCGACAAGCCGCCCGTAAGGTCTAAATTCTGTTCGGCGACAAATACATCGTAAGTCGTTCCGTTTTCATCATAAACGCTTATCAAATCCCCTGCCTCTATTCGGAGGTCACCGCGCCACTCAATTTCGCACGGCAAAAAAGAGGTAGGCGGTACCGAGGCAAAGAACCAGTTTCTGATATTCCCCGCATCATTTTCCTTAACAAGCGGATTGATCGCCGACAATCCCTTGCCCGTTCCGCTTGTATAAACAGTGTCGTCTATGCCGAGCGTTACGGAATTTATTTCAAACGCTTCCTCTGCTTTTTTGACAAATCCGTTTTGCCATTGAATTTTAGTCAGCATGGTGTAACTTTCCGCCGCCGAGTACCAGCCTATATGGAGCTTGCCGACAGTATTTATTCTCGCGTTTGCGCCTGCAAGCCCTGCGAGATAGCCGAGAGCCTCCGCGTCGGAGTACGCGGTCAATATCTCCGCTTCGTCTGCCGTTAGACTGCGCTGATTCAGTATGTATTGCTCTGCAATAGAATTTTCGTCAAAATCCACAGCCAAGTTATACCGCTTCGCAAGCTCATTTATCAGCGAGAGCGCACTCACGCTCTGAGCGCCGTCAGAGAATAATTCAGATGTATATTTATTTGTCATTGAGTAAATATCGTCGTAAGCGTTCACCTTAATTGTGAACCACTTATCATCGCTTGACGGCGACTGCGTTTTAAAATAGCCGAGCGGAAAAAAATAATAATATTCGTTGCCGTCCGAATCCGTGCCGTCTTTGTATTTAACGCCCTGCTCAATAAATATAATTTTGCCGCTGTATTTCGCTTCGGCGGATTTTGTCTCGCCATAATTCGGGTTAAAAAATTCAAGCTCCGCAGAGCCCGCACAGCAGCAGCCGAAAGTCAGCATTGAGCTGTCGGAACACGCAAGCTGTTTAACACTCGCTGAACTTACACTCGTTATTTCAAAAGATTTGTTGAAGCTTCGCACCCCGTCTGTTGCTGTCCAGTAGCCGAAGTTTACGCGTTGCTTAAATTCTCGGGTGGGGCTTTGCAAAGCCTCAACAATCAAGGCTTTGTCTTCGTCTGTGACCCCTGTTATTTTATACATCTTATCGCCTCCTTACATTTCCGTTGCCGAAAAGCTCCAGCTTTTATATGTCCAAAAAGTCGAAGAATAAATTTGCTCTATTTCGGGCTCAACGCTCGAGCAATAAAAGCTTTTTTCTTTGAACATTCCGCTTTTTACATCCGGCACAAACGCCGTGAACTGCGTTTCCATAAGGATTTGCAAAATCTGCGCGACCTGCGTGTTACTAAGCCCGTCGGGCATTTCAACCGAATATTTGAGTTTTTCGGCAATTTTATCGCGAAACATATTACCTTTATTGTTGTCTCGCCCCGACTTTGAGTTATCGAGAGCGTTAAGCGCGGGCTTCATCGTAATAGGTGTAGGCAAGTTCAGCCATGACGAAGAGCCGACTTTTTTAATTTTAAAAACAACCAAAGAAGCCATATCAGCCTACCCCCTTTAACGGTGACATTCTCGTTCTCGCAACAACACCGTTATGATATTCCACAAAAGCCTTGCCGACAACATCACGGTCAATCACAAGGTTGATTGTCATTGATCCGCCCGCTCCGCCGCCACTCTCGGAGAGTGCCTCGCGGAAGGCTTGTTTCATCGCAGAAATCGGAGAAACAACCTCGGGCTCTCGCTTATTATCGCCAAGTACTGCCGCAAATTCGCCGTAATTTGCCGGAATATATGTGCCAGTCGCAAGGCGAGGAATCGAAACATTGTTAATATTTTTTATGTTAAATCCGAGTTTCTTTCCGCCATATTTCGGAACCCAATCGGGTATATCAACACGAAGATTGTTCAAAGCGTTTATTGCAAGATTTAATCCGTTGATAATTCCGTTCACGAAACGCTCAACTCCGCCAAGAATTGAGTTAATAACTCCTTTAATGGTGTTCCATATGCCGTTCCAAATTTCGGTAATTTTGGTTTTTATTGCGGTAAAAATGCCGATAACTTTTTCCTTTGCAGTGTTAAAGCCGCTTACAATGCCGTCTTTGATTGCGTCAACTTTTTCTTTTGCACCCGTTTTTATTGATGTGAGAATTTCAGAAATTTTAGTTCGTATTTTTTCAATCGCATCTGAAACGCTTTGACGCACGGTGTTCCATTTTTCTCCCCAAAATTCTTGTGTAAAAATTGGACTTATGTGTTCAGAAAACCAATCTTTCACGCTGCCCCACCAAGATTTTAACTTTTCTTTTATTTTTTCAAAAAAGTCGCCTATTGCCTTAAAAGCTGCCTCAAATGCTCCGCTTGATGCGCCGTAGGCTATGCCGACTCCCATCAAGGCGAGACCCGATATTATAAGGGGAATATTGGGTCCGGCTATGCCGATTATAAGCATTGCAATGCCTACAAGAAGCGAGCCCCAGGTTATCACCTGCCGCAGCCACATCGGCGTGTCTTCAAAAGCGCCCGTCTCTTGACCGAGCTTAATACCGACCGCTATCATGGTTATACCGAGTATTATTGCCGGAATGCTTGCCGTTGCTATGCCGAATATTAAAAGAGCTGTGCCCACAAGTAAAGTGCCGTAAGAGGCTATTTTTGCGGCAGTTGCGTCAAGTTCTGAAATGTTAGAGTTGAAATTAGGCGCGACCGTTTCACTTGATGAACTATCGGACGACGTACTGCTGCTGTCGCTCAATTGATTTATTTCATCAAATCCCGCAAGGCTGCGTGATGCGTCCTTCGCGGCTTTACCGGCTTTTTTAGTCGCATTAGCCTGCTGATTGAGTGCCTTCGCGTTCGCCTGCATTTGTGCGGCAGATTTGCCAAATAAAGCAGATGTAAACGAAGCAAGCACGCTCGTTGCTTTTTCAAGAACATTCATAAGCTGTAACAGCGCCGGCAGGCACGCCTCATATATCGGCTGAAAAGCCGTTAAAAGGTTTCCTTTGATTTTCGCCCAAGAATCTGTAAACTGCTTGTTCGTTTTTAAAGTAGCGCCGAACTGCTCCCTTAATTTTGTTAAAGCTTTTGTTATCACGGTAAAAAAAAGTGCCGAGCTGACTATGCTGCTCAATCTGCGAGTGAAGCGTTTAACACTTGTGGAAGCATCGCCAAACGCCGTTGAGAGCTTTCTTACTTTCTTAGCGTCACTCGCGCTGTTGAGCTTCTTTTTCGCAAGGTCAGCCTTGCCGGCAAGAGAGCCGAGCTTCGCCTCAGACTGTACCAATTCGGTGTTAAGCTTTTCTATTTTTTGACTTTCGCCGCCGCTTTTTGCGCTCGCCGTTTGTTCCTTGGCAATAATCTGGTCTATTTTGTCGCAGATTTCGGCGTATTCGTTTTTTAAGTTCCTGACTTTTTCGAGCCAGTCAGATTGTGCTTTATCAGCTCCGCCCTCGCCGTTCTTCCATTTTTCACGGTAAACAGCTACATTCTGCTTTGCCTCGGCAATTTGAGCTTTTAAAGACTCTGCCTGTTCGATTAAAGGCTGCGCTGCTGCAGGCGTTTCCGCAAGAGCCGCCGCGCTTGATTTTCTTGCCGATTCATCTTGCAAGGCTTTAATTTCAGCACGAAGAGCCTCAACTTTTTGCTTTTGACGCTCGACCGCCGCAGTGGCGTTGTCGTAACTTTGCTTTAAAGATTGAACCCTCTGTGCCGCCTTTTCCGCGTCAGTCATGCCGAATGTAGCTTTGATTTTGCCGCCTATTCTCTTTAGACTGCCCTCGACAACCTTGCTTGCGTTATTAACGCCCGTCACGTCGCATTTTGTATCGAATGTTAAAACTCCGTCAGCCATGTTCACCCTCCTTTATTTCACCGTTTAACAAGGCATTGAGATAGTCGCGCCTTGCCTGTTCCGATGCGGAATATTTTTTCTTAATGTCGATAATGTCGCGGTTGTTTTTATAAAATTCTTTTTCCCACTTTTCGAGTGGCTTGTGTTTTGCTTTTTTTCGTCTGATTGAAATAACGGTATTTAAAAGGCATTCGCCCATTTCGGAAAAATATCCGAGAAAACTCCACCAGTGGAGTGCGGGCAAAGCCCTCACTTCGCAGCCTGCGACTTTATTCACTGCCGCAAAAATCATTTTTTCGTCCTGCTCCCAAGAAATCAGCACAGGCTCGTTGGTATTTTTGCGCTCGGTATCAATCTCTCCGCCGTCCTCCTGTACGCCGTCAAGATACAGCGCAGCTTTTCGCATAGCTTCTTCGAGATATTCGGGAGGTATCTGTGTGAAATTTTCGTACAGACTTTCGAGCATGACCGCGCCTTTTTCCGCTTCGCTCAAATCTGGGTCGTTGAACGCTTCAAAAATGAGCAAGGCAATTTTATAATCGGTGCAGATTTTATAGTCTTTACCGCCGACATTGAGAGTGTCGGGCAAAAGCCCAATCATCTGCGTGCGCTCCTTTTAACCTGCTGCGCCTTGTCGGTATATTTACTTATTCTCTTTGAGCTTTCTTTTGTTTCCGCTTCAATATCTTTCTGAATAACTGGGAACATCGCGTTTGTAAAACGCTCGTAAAGAGGAACACCCTTGCGAGTGGAGAGCGGCGATGCGCCGTCAAAAACTATATCCGCGACATCTGCATTGAAAATGTAGTTGATTTCCTCTTTTACAATTCGGCTCAAATCCTCAATAGCTTCCGCAGCTTCTTCGTCGCCCATGACTGCACTGCCGTCGGCGTTGATTTTTACGTCCTTATATTTTTTCATCTTTTCATCAAGATGTTTTTCAACACTTTTAAAACGTTCGATAATTCCGTAATCCGCCGTGTTGACCTTGATTACACGCTCGGGATTGCCGTTTATTTCGTATTCTTTAATACCCTCATCAAAGTTGATACTTTGTCTCATACTTTTTTCGCTCCTTTATAAAAAATCGGGGAGGTTGCCCTCCCCATTTCAAAAATTAAGTGCCGGATGCCGCTTTTGTGAACGTCTTTGTGCCGAGGTCAAAAGTACCTTTTTCACGATTGCCGCAGTAATGGATCTCAAAAGGAATCTGAACGCCGTCACTGCCGCCCATTGACTGAGGTACCACCTTTACGTCCTCTTTGTACGCCCACTCGACCGTGCCGTCGCTGTCAAGGAGCAGGTCAACAACGGTCGTTTCAAGCGCAGAGCCCGTCAAACGCTCATTCGCTATAGTTGCAAGCTGTTCCCAGAGCGCATCACCCTTTGAAGCGTAGTAAGGGTCAACAGAGCCCTGCGGCTCATATCCTTTAACCCTGTAAGAATTTTCGCCGAGTATGTTTTTTTTGCTTTCGGCATCGGGATTGAGTTCTACCGCATATTCTTCAAGGTCTTTGCCGAGTCTTACATAGCTTGCGGTTGTTCCGCCGAAAGATGCGTCTATAAAATGTGCTAAATATTTGCGCTCATACTGAGCGCCGGTTTTCATTGCCATATTTTTTATCCTTTCACGCTGTATTCTGCATATATCTGCAGTTGATAGGTCACTCCGTCATTTATGTCGCCTGTCGGGGCGGCAAACATCATACCGTTTGCGCTCGACATTTTTGTGATAGTCCCCTCACGCTCTTTAGTGCCGACGGTGACCGTTATCGGCACGTTTTTGACCGTTTCGAGCCAATACGCGAGCTCCAAAAGAAAAGTGCTGTTTGCGATTCTCTCAAAGTCGTTAAACGACTGGTTATTCGCATACAGCACAAAACTGTGTTTTCTTTTCTGACCGCCCAAAATGTCGGTTTTTAAAACGGTATCGCCGTTCGGATAAAGCCCGAAGTTGCCGGGCTTATTCTCTGTAAAATCGGTGTGAATACCGTTGCAAAACTCGCTCATTTTCGGGTATTCGGTCAAAATTTCCTTAACTTTTTCTAAAATATTCATATTCTCATCACTTGTTTAAAGCTTTTTCTGCTTCTCTTTGCAAAGCGTCGAGCCTGTCCGCTTTCATTCTCTCAAACCAAAGCTTGCCGGCAAGAGGGTGTACCGCTTTGCTGTACTGCATTTGCCGACCTGTGGGCTGCTTTGTAGGCGGTGAAAAGAAACCGACAAGTACTCCGTTTTCTTTTATCGGAATATTCGGTCCGTAAATCTCGCCGTAGTAAAGATAGCGTGCTCCGGGGTGAGTGTAAACTATTTTGCCGCTGCCGATAACCGTGCCGAGCGTTGCCGAGCGCATGAGCTCGCCCGTTCTCATCGGAGTATACGGTGTCATTAACTTTAACGCTTCACTGTCAATGACTGATTGAACACGCTGCATCCGTTCATTCCATGTGTCGGCAAAATCAGGATTGTATTTTATCGAAATACCTAAATTTCCGTTAAATAAAGTTTTGTCTTTCGGCTGTTTAATTTCGCCCATACAACCGCCTCATTTCAAAGATATTTCATAATGCCACATCTCTTTACTTCCGAAAAGCTTTTTGTCGAAAGAGGCAACGGTCAGTGGCGCACCGTAAAGATTTCTAAGAAGCTTTAAGCTTTCCGCCTGCGCTTTTTCGCTCGAATTATCAACATCAAGCGCAATTTCGCCTTTAAAAAAGAAGTCCTTACCCTCTGCGAGTTCGAGTTCGCCGACCGAATCATAGGGAATAACAAGGCAAACACGGTCGGTAACGGTCATTCCGCTTTTGACCGTGTTTGCCTGTTTTGTTTCATCCCAAAATACGCGCGGTATAAAAATCCGCTTGTAATTGCCGTCTGCGAGCTTATATAACGTTGTCTCTGCGTTTGTATACACAATCACACCCCCGAGAATAAAAGCCCCGTGTCGGCTAAATACCTGCGGATTACCGCGCGTTTATCTTCTTTAAACTTCTGCGACCTTGCCGCCGAGCTTTCAAAGCTTACGGAATATGTGCCGACTTTCTCGCTCGTCTTGCCGCCGCTGTCCTGTGAAGCGGAAAACATGACCTGTGCGAGAGCGCAGCAGCACATTTTTATATCTTCTTCAAATTCGAGTGGAACATCTGCGCCGAATGTTGCGGTTTTAATCTCTTGCATTGCCTCAACCGCAAGGTGAGAAAACTCGCCCTGCGGTATTTTGGTTTCACCGCCCAAAAGGAACATATGTTTGTAATACGCAAAATCGGGCGTTATGTTCATAAGAACCACCTCTATCAAGTTGTGGATTTATGCAGATAAATGCCGGCGACTTTATTTTCGTAAACGTCTGCAATTCCGACGTTGCGATAGCCGAACTTCCAAGCGTCAGCCGTCTGATTCTGCTCGGGAGTAATGACTTTCGGTGCAATATGCTTTTCAAACTGAATAACAGCGGGTTTGTGAATTATCATAAAGTTAATATTTTTGCCCGCTGTGTCTTTTGCAAAACCGCCTGCGGTCTCGTCAATAGTCGCGCCGTCGCTCCCTCCGGGCAGAATTTTACCAGATTTCTGCTTTATCTTCGTGTAAAAACGAGACTGAGGCACTTTCTTGATTGCCGCAAAGCCTTCAAGAACCTTTCTGCTCTTGGTAGTGTCAAGGTCTTCGACAAGTCCGAGAAGTGTCGGGGTTATATACAAATAACGCTCGGTTGAGGGGACTTCGTCCTCGTCAAGCTTGTTATTACCCGATCTGATAGCCTCAACGACTGCCGCACCTGTTGAAAGTGCCGCGCCTGCGACAGTTGAAATACCTGTGGTCTGTGCGTACTGAGCAAAGCGGAATGCGTCCAATTCAGGAACTACCTTTGTCCTGATGAACTCGCCCGCAAGTCTGCCATAGGCAATGCCCGCAGTTTCCATATTATCGACATTATCGACACTGAACATAGTGCCTCTGTCAAAGTTGCAAGTTACAGTCTCGTTTGTGAGTGTAACGCTGCCGTTTACATAGCCGTCGTTGCGGCTGTAATCTCCGAGACCCGACATGTCGAGCTTGGGAATAATGAGCTCGTTTGCGTTCGCGCCCTGCCTTGCAAGCTCGGGTGCGCCGTCAAGCTCTGCTGTGAGTGAAGCCTCTTTGTACACTTCATCAAGAAGTGTCACATAAGTTTTAAAAAGTGCTATTGAATTTGCCATTTTTGTTACCTTCCTTTTTCAAAAATTATTTTTCTTTTGCCGACAAGCCCATAACGGCGCGCATTGCCGCCAGCGGGTCATTGCCGCCTGTTCCCTGTGAGCCTTTGCCCACTATGGGATTGTTGATAGGCTCATCCGAGCCGAAGAGAAAACCGTTTTGTTCTTTACAGGCTTTTATTGCCGCGTCAATATCGGTATCTCTATTTTTGGAATCTCTCAAACTCTTAATGTCAAGCTCTGCCCTTGCCGCTTTAACGCTCTTTGCACCTGCGGTTGTCAAAGCTTTTTCAAGCTGAGAATCAAACTCCATTTCGGCAATTTGATTTTCATATGCCGTTTTCTGTGCGGCAAGGTCACTGTTGAGCTTCTGAATACTGTTTCTGAGTTCGCCGACGTCAACGCCCTCAAAGCCTTTCAGCGTGTTCTGTGCCGTTTGAAGCTGTGAAGCAAGGTTATCTCTCGCACTCGTGATTTTTGCCACTTCGGTTACCGTCTTGTAATTTTCTTTTACAAGATTGTCAAAAGCTTCTTTTTTGTCTTGCGGAATTTCAAGACCGTAATCCGCAAGAATTTCATAGATGTTTTTCATGCTTTTTGTCCTTTCCACATAATTTTTATACAGCTCTGTCTGCTGTTGAAAGTAAGCCGTTATACTCCGGCGGAGTTGGTATAAAAAAAGCAGCACCTTTCGGCACTGCTTGATTTATTGAATTTGGGTATAAAAACCTGCTAAGAAAAGTCAAGAGAAAATCTGAACAGGTTGGGTAAAATGT
>ERZ780226.1987-NODE-1987-length-14885-cov-3.773028_pt1 | contig 14885 bp, 12 predicted proteins | sample MGYA00511165_ERZ780226 | MGnify/ENA primary metagenome ERZ780226 (study PRJEB29588, sample SAMEA2152373) | human gut metagenome | biome: human gut; feature: human-associated habitat; material: faeces | place: Denmark | collected 2008/2010 ...
CAAACGTAGTATTCTGTAACGGAGCGATAGAAAAGGACGGAAAAATCTTTATATATTATGCGGCATCGGATACAAGACTTCACGTTGCAGCAACCACTACAGATAAAATGATTGACTATTGCAAGAATACGCCCAAAGACGGATATACAACACATACAAGTGTTGAAAATATATGCAAACTTATTGATATGAATAATAAATGATAGCGACAGAATGTACATCCGTATAAAGAAGCAAGAATATGAACAAAACAAAAGGTCATACAAAAAATTACACTCATTATGATTACAAGTTTGAAAAAACAACAGTGCGCTATGTTATAACCGATGAAGAAAAGGCGGTTTTTATGCTGCTTATTCCAAACGGCACAGAGGGCATAATCAATGATGATTATTATACAAAGAAAATAAACGATGAGGGGTTTCCAAATCATATGGATTGGTTTCCGGGCTCGCTCGTGCATTTGCACCTATCACATCATGCAACGCCGATTTACGAAAATGGCTTGAAGTATAGCGAGTCAACTCGCAAGCTGCGTCTTAATTCACAAATTGCAGAAGAGGATGAAATACGCGAGATAATAACAACTCTCATATCTGATGAAGGATGGGGAGCAACTCACATTTTCACGCATTACAAGGGTGAGAACGGTTTTGAGGTACAGAGCATATTTAACAACACATCCGATAAAGAGGTTACTCTTGAAATGATAAGCTCTGCATCTCTTGACGGTCTTTGTCCGTTTTCGCAGGATGACGGTTTAACAAGTCTTGTGTATCACACATTCAGAGGCGGATGGTCAACAGAGGGTAAGCACGTTTGCCGCACTCTTCCCGAAATGAACATGGAAAAATCGTGGGGCGGTTCATACGAGTGTGAAAAGATAGGAGCGATGGGATCAAAAAGCGTTGGCAGATATTATCCATATGCCGCTCTTGAGAATATTCAGGTAGGGGAATTAAGATAAAGCACAATGCAACCTGACAGATAGAGTTGTCACGTTATGGCACACTTTTATCGCTCTCGTGCGGAATAGGAGATGTTAAAACAGGCTTATGGTATAAAAAAGTAAAATCGGGCGAAAGCTATAAGGCGCCGATTGCATATATAGCCGTTGCGATGGGCGGTGTTGACGAGGTTTCAAATGATTTGCTTGAAATGAATAATCGTGATATTGATGCTTACGGCGAAGAGGGAATGCCGATAATATTTAATGATTGGGTAACACATTGGGGTGACAGCTCAGAGGAAAAACTACCTTCCCTTGCTGAAAAGATGAAACAAACAAAGGTTAAGTACTTTGTAACCGATGACGGCTGGCAGGAGGGACGCAACATCGGAGACTAGAAGGTTGATACAGTAAAGTTTCCGAGCGGTTTTAAAGCATATGCCGATAAAATCCGTGAAATGGGAATGATTCCGGGAGTGTGGATGGAGTTTGAGTCCGTGAGAGAAGGTTCGAATCAGTATGCAGAGGAAAACAATAACCTAAATCTGAAAAAGAATGGAATAGTAATAAAAAATACTGCGTTTGACGGACGTTCAACCAAATTTCTTGATATGAGAAAGCCGGAAACAATAGAGCATCTTGATAAAATATTGATAAAATTCCTAAAGGATAACGGAATAGGTTATTTGAAAATGGATTATAATGCAAGTATTATCGGATGTGATGATGGGGACAGTCTTGGACAAGGACTAATTGATCATATGCAAGGGTTGTATGATTTCTTAAAGCGACTAAAGAAAGAAATACCCGATATTATAATAGAAAACTGTGCTGCGGGCGGTTCAAGACTTGACCCGAAGATGATGAGCGTAACGGCGATAGAGTCGTATCCCACTTCTCTATGATATTATAAGCTTCAGAAAGGCGGCAATAAAATGTCAACGGACAATTTTCAGATATATCAACTTGCCCTTGCATTAAGGGTAATCGCGGCAGGCATATGCGGCGTAATCATAGGTCTCGAAAGATTAACGCGCTCTAAAAGTGCAGGAGTCAGAACACACTGTATCGTTGCCGTCGGAGCGGCGCTTATGATGGTTATATCAAAATACGGTTTTTCCGATACTGTGTCGGGAGAAATGGGAATGCGCGGTGCAGACGGCGCACGTATCGCCGCACAGGTGGTAAGCGGCATAGGCTTTTTGGGTGCGGGAATGATTTTTGTCCACAAAAATTCAGTAACAGGTCTTACAACAGCAGCAGGAATTTGGGTGACAGCAGGGATAGGTATGGCTGTCGGCGCAGGTCTGTATATATTGGGAGTCGCTTCAATGCTGACGATTGTCGCAGCACAGCTTTTACTGCATAAAAACTTTCGTCGACTTCAGATGCCGAAGACCAAGTCTTTGTATATCATAGGCGTTGACGCGGCGGATTATCAGATACATATAAAGACCATGCTGACAGAGCTCGGCGCAACAATCTGCGGCGTATCAATTGAAAAAGATAGAAATACCGAAACAAGAAATTATAAGGTTGTGTTTGAAATATCCAATGATATTAACGAAGATGAAATAGTGGATAAAATTGACTATAGCTGTAAAATTAAAAGTTTGGCTTAGTGCTTTATACCACGGCACGTAAGCTTCAAGCTTTCAAAGTTTTAATATTAGATGCAAGGCTTTCTTTGAAAATCTTATACAAAACTATCCAAACACAAGTATATTGGCAATAGCTCCGATATGGTGTGCTGATTCTGCCGAGAAGCACAGTCTTGGTGATTTTTCAAGGGTTGCCGATACAATATGTAAAATTTCAGCACAGCACTCCGACATTCACTTTATTGACGGAATAAATTTCATTCCGAAGGATACGGCATATTATCGTGACTCATATCTCCATCCGAACGACAAAGGCTTTAACTTTTACATAAAAGCTCTCTCAACCGAACTGCGTAATGATATTTGTAAAACAAATATCATTACGCCTTTTCAACCGTCCTTCTGATAATATCGTTTTGAAGGTCGGTATCAAACCGAGTAAAGTACCCCGAATACCCTGTTACACGAACAACAAGGTTCTGATATTTTTCCGGATTTTTCTGCGCCGCAATCAGTTCTTTTTGCGAAAGATAGTTAATCTGAAGCTGCATTCCGCCTTTTTGTAAAAACGTATAATACATTTGCGAAAGCTTTGCAAGCTTTTCATCGGAATCCGCCATACTCTTATCCATTTTTATATTGCTGACAATACAGCCGCAAAACTTGCGGTAATCAATCTTTGCAATCGAATTAAGCAACGCCGTCAGTCCGTCTTTGTCCTTTCCCTCGCTTTGAGTTATTCCCATTGTGAAAGCATCGCCCTCATGCCTTCCATCCGGAGTCGCTTTTGTCAGCTTTCCGAATATAATATTCGGATGCGTTGCGCCGACAAACGAGCCGACAACCACCGTATTTATATCATCACTCTTTATCTCGCCCCGTACCTCGTATATTGCGTCAACTATCGATTTTGCAATATTGTCCGCATAATCGTCATCATTGCCGAAAAATCTGCCTTTCTTTAAAATCAACTGCCGCTCATTCTCAAAACCGTAATAATTACTTTTCAGCATCTCATAAAGCTGTGCAAGGGTAAACACTTTTTCGTCAAAAACAAACTGCTTTATGGCAGACAGAGAATCCGCCGCATTTGATATGCTGTTAAACGACATCGTTATTCCGTAATACTTTGTACCCTTATCCGTAAGAGGCCTTCCACTCTCTATACAAGAGGTGCTGAGAGCCGAGTTCAGCACATTTATATCCCCCGCGATCGCTTTTGAATAATTCGAATATTCCTCCGCAATAGCAAGCATATCCGCCCGTAAATGCTTTTTAAACAGGGCAAAAACCTCATCAAAGCTCTTTGCCGACAGAAAATCTTTATCGTTATATATAAGCTGTTCTATCGAATGAATAAGGTTTATATGCGCCAAATCAATTTTTGCACCGCGCGGCAGACACCACTCATTGCATCCGACAACGGTATAATCCACCGCGTCCTTATAATCGATTCCTATATCAACCATTCCCGGAAGTCTCGGCTCATCGTTTACAAAAACTATCCACTGACATTTTGCATTAAGCTCCGTTATATATTTTATCGTCTCCGCCGTAGTGTACTTTGTGTATCTGAATGATGCCTGCGGTCTGAAAGTCGGCAGCTCGGCAATGCACTCAAGCACCAACTTTGAAAGTTCGTTAAACCCATCTGTACCGTCCTCAAGGTATCCGCCTACCACAAGATGATTGTGTCCGCTTATCGGCAGTCCGACATTATCCATCTGCGTTTCAAACACCTTGACAAAAAGCTCCTCCAAAAGCTCTGACGCATCATCACGCGACAGTGTTCCGTTTTCCGTTTCTTTTTTATAGAACGGATATAAGTATTGATCTATTCTGCCCAGGCTGTCCGGGCAAAGCTGAAACATAAACCATACCGACTGCACCGCCTCATAAAACGTCTCCGCAGGGTTCATCGGCACCTTTCGCATCACGTTTGAAAGCTCACTGTCGGTACATATATCCGCATAACGACAGCTTAACTCGTTGAGAGAATCAAGAACAATTTCCATAGCCGTATGCAACTCATTTTTCTCGGTTCGGCTGTTTATCAAATCAATATAACCCTTTAATCCGTTTTTTAATACAAAGTCAAAATCCAAGACAATATGCGTCCAGCCCCAGTAAAACAGCGGCGTCGGATTGTCACAGCAAAGCCCCGACCAATACTTATTCAGATTTCCGTGTCCGACACGTCTGTAAAAATCCGCAGTATATTCGCAGCCGCCGTACCTAAGCCTTCCGAACAGTCTTTCGCCCGCATACTGCTTTACGGGAACAGATTCAAAGAAACGTTTAAGTCCCTTTGCTATATCAATCGGTGATTTCAGTTCGTCCTTATTTTCAAGTGCCGCCTTTCCGCACAGAAATTTATCAACTCCGTTCAAGGCATCCTGTGCCAGTTTCTTTACATTTTCAGTCATAAATATCATCCCTTTCAAACACCGTAAGCATAAGCCGATACGCAAGTTCAGTGCTCCCTTTGTCGGTATCTGCTTTGATTATATATAACAATGTTTCAAATGTAAATGCAATAAATAAAACTTTTATACTTTTTGAAACACTTTTATTGACTCAAACCAAGTTTTAATGTATAATCTTAATATGAAAGGATGAAAGCTTTATGTTCACACACGATTTTTATATAACAAACATTAACTCAATAATCCGCATTGACAGCAAGCGCACGCCATCGGCATCGGATTTCAGCGGAAAACTTAATTTTAATGAGTTGATTTTTAAGCTTGACGGAAATGTGGAGGTTTTATTTGACGGACATAAATTCTCAGACAAAAAAGGGTGGATTCGTTTTCTCCCGAAGACCGGGCAGGAGGTTGAATACAAGGTAAAAAGAATTGAACCGGGAAGTTGTATAGATATATTTTTTGATACAAATATTCCGATTAAGTGTGACGCCTTCTCTGTCAAATGTAAGAATTATGAAAGAATGTCCATTCTGTTCAAGCGTGCGGAAACCGCATGGCGGCAAAAGAAAAACGGCTATATATATGCCGCTTTCGGTTACCTTTATGAAATACTCGGCATACTCTTCGAGGAATCAACATATGCCCCAAGCGGAAAGCTGCAAAAAATCCAACCCGGCACAGACTATATAACCGAGCATTTTACAGAAGATTTTTCAATCGAAAGAATCGCGGATATGTGCGATATAAGTCATACCTATTTTAAAAAGATCTTCACCGATGCCTATAATATGCCGCCCAAAGCCTATATAACACAGCTTCGCATCCGCTATGCCTGCGATCTGCTGAAATCAGGCAGATATAGAATCAGCGACGTTGCCGAGATTGTAGGGTATAAAAACGTGTACTATTTCAGCAAGGTTTTTAAGGCTCAGACAGGCACCGCACCAAGTGAATACATAAAAAATATTATTTAACAGAAGAATATCAGCTTTAATCAAGACTTTTATTCACGGCTTTCAATATCATTCAGATATTCCGTTGCCGTCATTCCTGTTGTCTTTTTGAAATATCGGCAAAAATAGCTTTCGTCCGCAAAGCCGGACATCTCCGCGACACTAGCCACGGTATAAAACCCTGACGCGATAAGCTCCTTCGCCCTTGCAAGTCTGAGGTCATTTATGTATTTTATTGGCGAGGTGTTTTTGCAGGCGCGGAATATCCGCCGAAAATACACGGAGCTTACGCCGCACAGCTCCGCAAGATATTCAATGCTTATATTTTCGGAGGTATATTTCCGATGTATATAATCTATTGCGGGCTCGATGATTTTCTCCACGGTTTTCGGTACATACCTTTTCTCATGCTCTTTAAACATAGAACAGATTACCGAATACAAATCCGCCTTGCACTGCATTTCGTATTCAAACATTTTCAGCCGAAAAGCTTTCTCTGCCGATTTAAACTTATTATTAACAAGATTTCCCATATTTAAAACAAACGGCTCAAACGAAACCTGTTCCGCAATTTTAAAATTTATCGCATAGCAATCCCCGGGTGTTTCTGTCTCGACCACATAATTTGAATGTTCCGGCATAAATATAACGTCGTTATTTCCCGTATAAAGCGTCTTTTCACCCTCAAAGGTATACTTTTTACCCCCTGATATGTGCAGTGCAAGTCCGTGCGAACTTCTGTTCGTATGAACCGCCTCGCCGCCGCCCTTCGGCACATAACAGGCAAGAACTATTTTTTCTATATTAAAACTGTATCTGAAAAAATCCTTCATAAAATTCCGACCTCCCACATCTATTTTAACATTTTGTTTCGAAACGGTCAATAGCTTTCGAAATATTCATTGATTTTACCTCGGTTAAGTGATATATTTATAGCGAAAAATAAAATATATCTTAGGAGGTATAACTCATGTTTAACGATGACAGAAGTTTTATAGAAAATAAATATCACAAAACCGACGAGCCGTTTAATCCTTATTCAAGAATGGCATACCACGGCTATGACTTTGGCAAAAGTACCGGACTTGAAGATGAGGAAATAAAGGACGGGCTTTCAAAGCTCTATGAAAAAACAAAAGACCTGCCGCACCCTGTCGCAAAGGCATACGCGGTTAAATACGTCCTTGAAAATACAAAAATTGACATAAACGAGCACGACCTCTTTGTCGGTCTTTGGAGCGTAAACCGCCTTGCCAACTCGGTAACCCTTAACAAATGGAACGCCGAGGTTTTTGAAACCATACTCCCGAAAGTAAAACAAAAAATGAACGATATGAACGAATCGGGCGCGGTTGCGATATGGCCGGACTTCGATCACGTTGTGCCGGACTGGGACGCAATTCTCAAACTGGGATTTCCCGGACTTAAAAAGCGCGCCGAGGAATACAAGGAGCTGCACAAAGCGCGCGGTACTCTCACGCCCGAAACAGCGGCGTTTTTTGACGGAATCATAATCGAATATACCACGATAATCGCCCTTGTCGACAGGCTCTACCGCTTGGCGCTGACCCAAAACCACGACAAAGCCAAAAAGGTTGCCGAGTGCCTTTTGCATATCCGCGACGGCGCGCCGCAAAACATCTATGAGACAATGCAGGTAATTTACATTTATTTTATGGTATCGGAGTGCTTTGACTCATATCAGGTGCGGTCGCTGGGCAACGGTCTTGACAATACGCTTTACGGCTTTTACAAAAACGATTTAAAAAGCGGCACTTATACCAAAGAGGAAATAAAGGAGCTTTTCCGCTACTTCCTTTTTCAGTGGTCGGCAATCGGTAACTACTGGGGTCAGCCGTTCTATATGGGTGGCACAAACGCTGACGGCAGCACAAAATACAACGAGCTGTCCTATGATATACTTGACGTCTATGACGAGCTGGGGATATACAACCCCAAAATTCAGGTAAAGATAAACGAAAACACCCCCGACAGGCTCCTTTTTAAGGTGTTTGACATGATACGCCGCGGCAAGAGCTGCTTTGCACTCTGCTGCGAGCCGGGAATGATTAAAGCGGTCATGGGCTACGGCTCAACGTATGAAGAAGCTCTCAATATGGATATCCGCGGCTGCTACGAAACGGGAGTCCGCGCCAACGAGGTATCCTCCGCAACCGGATATGTCAACGCTTTAAAATCGGTCGAGTACGTATTCAGCAACGGCTTTGATTCATGGATAGGCAAGCATTTCGGACTTAAAACGGGCGAGCTGAAGGACTTAAAAACCTTCGAGGATTTTTACAGCGCAGTTTTAAAGCAGTGGGAAAATCTTATTGAAATGACGATTGACGTGTCAAAACAATACGAGAAATATCTTAGCTTTATCAACCCTTCAAATATGTATTCCGCAACGATTGAGGGCGCGCTGAAAAAAGGCGCTGACGCATACCAAAGCGGTGTAAAATTCAACAATTCCGCACTTCTCAACTGCGGCTTTGCAAGCCTTATTGACGCAATCATGGCGGTAAAGGAACTTGTCTATGATAAAAAGGACGTAACGCTTGAAACTCTGTCGGCGGCTCTTGCAGCCGACTGGAAAGGCTTTGAGGACTTGCACACAAAAGTGGTTAAAAGCTTGCGCAAATACGGAAACGACGATGCAGAAACAGACAGATACACAGAGGCAATGTCCGCGTATTTCGCTTCAAAGGTAAACAACCGCCCCAATGCGCGCGGCGGTGTATATAAGGCAATCATGCACACTGCAATGGAGTTTGTCCGGGAGGGCGAAAAAACGGGCGCGACCCCGGACGGAAGATATGCGGGCGATGAGATTTCCAAGAACGGCTCTCCGTCCGTAGGCATGGACCGTGAGGGAGTAACCGCACTGATAAAGTCCGCGCTTAAAGCGCGTCCGTACACCTACTGCGAGAGCTTTTGCCTTGACGTAATGCTCCACCCGACAGCGGTCAGTGGTGACGAAGGTTTGGAAATCATGAAATCGCTGCTGTTTATGTATATGAAGAACGGCGGTCAGACGATGCAGTTTAACGTGTTCAACACGGAAACGCTCCGCGACGCGCAAAAGCGCCCTGAAAAATACCAAAACCTTCAGGTGCGCGTGTGCGGCTGGAATGTTCTGTGGAATAACCTCAGCGAAAAGGAGCAGAACGCATACATCACAAGAGCCGAGAATATAAGATAGGAGCGGCGGATAATGAATGTAAACATAGTTGAAATAAAAAGATTTGCCGTGCATGACGGCGACGGAATACGGACTACCGTATTTTTTAAAGGCTGCCCGCTCAAGTGTCTGTGGTGTCACAATCCCGAAACGCTTTCGCCAAAGCGGCAGCTTGCCTTTTACAAACACAAGTGCGTTATGTGCGGAAAATGCGCGGAGGTTTGCAGCCTCCACAGTCTTTCCGGCGGTATTCATGCGATCAACAAGGAAAAATGCGTCCTTTGCGGAAGGTGCGCCGAGGTCTGTCCTCAAAGCGCGATTGAAGTATTCGGCACAGAGATGACCGTTGACGAGGTATGCGCCGCGCTCATTAAGGATAGGAGCTTTTATGACGAGAGCGGCGGCGGAATCACCCTCTCCGGCGGTGAGTGCCTGCTGCAAAGCGAGGCCTGCCGCGAGATTTTGAAGGAAATGAAACGCTGCGGAATAAACACCGCGGTTGACACCTGCGGTTTTGTCGCGCACGAGGCTATAGACAGCGTAATGCCGTATACCGACACATTTCTCTATGACATAAAGGCGATAGACGTTGACGTACACAAGCGATGCACAGGACAGCCGAACGGACTTATTCTTGACAATCTTATGTACATTGATAAAAGCGGTGCAAAAACCGAGATACGAATCCCGTATGTCCCGGAGTATAACGGTAATCAAATTGACAAAATCGGAAGTTTTCTGGCACAACTTAAAAATGTTACCGGCGTTCGTGTTCTGCCGTACCATAACTATGCCGCGTCAAAGTACGCCGCGCTCGGCATTGAAGATACCCTCCCCAAAACATTGCCCTCGGAAGCTGAAATTTCAAAGGCAAAGGATATTTTGAAAAATTACGGCATACCGGTAAAATAATCACAAATCCCCGAGAGAGGATGTTGGCATCCTGTTTCTCGGGGATTTGCTTTTTAATTTTAAACCATTATTTACTCATAAAAGTTTCTTGAAATAACTTCCTCCTGCCACTCGGGCGAAAGGCTTGTAAACTTTGCGGAAAAGCCGCAAACCCTGACAATCAAATCGGGGTATTTCTCCGGATTTTTCTGCGCGTCAAGAAGCGTTGAACGTGAAACACAGTTCAGCTGCAATGACCCAACCGCACTGTCCGCCGCGGTGCGCAAAAACGCCTCGCAATTACCAAGTGATGTAGTCCCCGGCAGAATTATGTTTATAACATTATCCCCCGCAAGCTCCGTCCTGTCAAGCGCTGCCATTGAATTTATCACATCGGTGACAAACGGAATTTTTTTGAGTCTTGACGGTGTAAGTCCCTGTGCAAAATATTCGCCGCTATGCCTTCCGTCCGGAGTTGCAAGCGTTTTTTCTCCCCAAAATCTGATTTCCGTGTAGGTTAGGTGACCGAGGTTTATCTTGCCGCCGTACTCACCGGTAAGCTCTGACAGCATATTATAAAGGTCGGTATTAAACCGTTTTGCCAAGTTGCAGGATTCCTCACTTCCGTCGCCCCAACCGTGACAATGAATAGCGTCATTTCGCATTTCTTCGCAGCCTTCCCAGTTATTTCTTACCGCTTTTAAAAGCTCTGCCAATGTATACTTCTTCTTATCAAAGCACAGCGTTTTTATCGCCATAAGCGAGTCAATGATATTCGGAAAGCCCACACACATATACGCCTCATCCTTATATCGCGCACCTCTATTCGTGAAGTCACGCTTGTTTTTTAAACAGTCGCAAAACAGTGATGAAAAAATCGGCAGCGGGTCAACGCTTTCCCAGATTTGTCCGCCCTCTGCGGTTATTCTGTTTCTTTCCTTAAAGAGCGTGTTCATATTGTCGCAGGTTATTCTGTAAACCTCCTCAAAATCCGCCGCACCATCAATTGGGTCAAAGTGCATATCAACATCTTTCATCATATCGGTACGGTTATGAATCTGATACTCAAAAGCCTTCAAAAGATTTACATAAAACGCTCCGTCCATCATACCGGCACAGTTTGTCTGCGTTCCCCAGCAGCCGGTCACAATATAATCCCGCGCGTCTTCTTCCGTTACTCCGCTCCTGATAAGTGCCGGAATTGTTGCATCATCATTCTGGTAAAGTATTGTGCTTGTTCCGTGAATAACCGGCTCGTTAAGCAAATCAAGATACTTCTTCGGCGAATTTTTTGAAAAACGACAGATTATTTTGGGGAATATAATTTTTTCCGCATAGTTTGCCTTCAAAAACAGTTCAGTAAGCTCATTAAAAAGTGGTTTTCCGTCACTGTCACAGCCGCCCAGAACATAGGTGTTTTCAAGCTCGTGATCCGCATAACCTACCATTTTCATATCGTGGTCATAATGACAGTCAAATGTAATCAAAAACTGTGAAATCAGTTCAAAAGCCTCTTGTTTTGTCATTTTTCCCGATTTAATGTCGGACTCATAAAAAGGATACAAGTCCATATCTACCCTACCGAATGTGTTTGGTCCCACACCCTCCAGTGATCCTACAAGCTTTCGCATAAAAGCGTAGATATTAAGCGCTTCATAAAACGACCGCGGCTTTTCCCACGGACACCGATTTGCTGAAACCGAAATTCGTTTCAAATTTGCGTTGTTTGGAAACTTCTTCAGCATTTTATCAGCCGTATCAGCAAATTTTTCACTGATTTTTTTAACACACAAAAGACCGTTGCATACTGCGGACAAAAACTCTTTTTCTGCGATATTATCTGTGTTTTCAAGAGCTGCGGCAGCGTCCTTATACACGCCCTTCAAGCCCTTTTCGAGTATCGGACGACAATTCAGCTGAAAATGCTGTGAATCATCGTTATATAAGCCACATATTAAATAAAACAGTTCATCTCGCTGACGGCAACTGAGTTTCCACAATTCAGGGTCTTGGTCAACAAATTTATGACAGTTCTTCCAATATGTCCAGCCGCCTATATGGCTGTGACCGTGATAATCTCTTGCACCGTCGGAAAATCCCGGAATAATTCCCGTTTCATAATAAAACGGCGACTCTTTAAACAAAACAGGCTCAATCATATCGGAAATTGTTTTGTACTGCAAAACCTTCATCTCATATGGTGCCATGTCCTCGCTGTATGCCGCGTCAAGTATTTTTTTCCCTTTTTCCAAATACTTTTCCGCATTTTCATATGATTTTTTGCCGTAATAGTCTTTTAATTCGTTGCGTAAATCTTGAAATTTCATAATCAAAAAACCTCCTTTTTCACATAATACCACAATGCCGCTCTCCTGCAAATGGAGAATAAAGAAAATTTGTAAAATAGAGAAATAAATATTTACAAGCTCGTCCAAATATGATATACTTTATTTGCACAAAAACATATAAGGTGGTTCTTATGGATTTTAGAAATTTAAAAATAAAGGAAATAGAAAGCGTGATAAAATTTACCCCAGACAGGTCCGAATTTTCATCAAAAAACAAATCAACTCATATCATCGGCATTCAACTGTCCGGAAGTGCACTCCATATTTTCAAGGACAAACAGCTTGTTTTAAGCGAAAACAGTATATACTTTTTTAACCAAAAGGATGACTATGATGTAAAGGTCATTGAAAAAGGAACGGCTTTCTCCGTTCATTTTTCAACATATGCGTCGATTTCTACCGATACATTTTTTCTAAAAATCGGCAGCCCTGGCGAAATTATACGCCTTCTTGAAGTAATCGAGTCCGGCTTTATGTCTCAAAGCAATGAACTTATGCTTATGTCAAGATTTTATAAACTCTGTTCGCTCATAAACACCCTTTATGAAAAGACCTTTATGCCCAAAGATAAACGGATTTTGAATGCCGGAGAATACATAAGTGCACACTTTAAAGATGCGGACTGTCTTGACGCTGCCGCAAAAATCTGCGGTCTGTCACGGCGACGATTTAATGACCTGTTCAAAAACTGCTTTTACATAACGCCAAACAGGTATATAATAAATTTAAAAATAGGTTATGCAAAAGGACTGCTTAAATCAGGCTATATATGTGTTTCGCAAGCCGCTGCGCTTTGCGGTTTTTCTGATATATACTATTTCAGCAAGGTGTTTAAAGCAGAAACAGGTGTTTCTCCAAGTGAATACAAAAGAAGATGCAGCAAAATGTAATTATTTTGCCATACTCTCTTTCTAATGTATAACTACATATTATCAATAATATTCTGTACTATACCGGTTACCTCTGTTCGTCTCTGCTGGTACTTTTCATATCCCAAAATATGAGTTCCGAGATACACACTTAAATTCCGCGTTCTGTCAATGAAGTAATGCGCACCTGCGGCACCGCCCCAGCCGAAATCGGGTCTTGTATTTTCTGCCGTTGGACATTGTTGTCCCAATCCAAAGCCACGCTTGTCCTGTACCCAGTATGTCGGCATCCCGATTTGTTCCTTTGTAAGACAATTTGTTGAGAGTATATCAACCGTTTCCTTTTTCAAAAGCTTATATGTACGTATTGCCTCCAAAAATTTTATATAATCGTCAACCGTTGATATGCATCCTGCTCCGCCGCTTTCGTACTTTGTGCCAATCCGAAAACAGTTGCTTTTCTCGCACTCGACCACCTTATCATTTTCCGCGTCATAACGATATTGATTTACAATTTCGTTCATATCGTCTGCCGAAACCAAAAACTTTGAATTTTCCATTCCGCATACATCAAAGATATTCTTCTTCACATACTCACCGAATGTCATACCCGAAACCTCCTCAACAAGCGCCGCAAGAACATCGTGACAAAGGCTGTATTCCCAACGATATCCCGGCTCAAAAAGTAGCGGCTCATTTGCAAGATATTTCATAAGCTCTCTTGTCGGGCATTCGCCGTTCGTGTCCGACTGACACTTTTTTATTTCCGGAGAGTTCAAATCATAGCTGAATCCCGCTGTCATAGTAAAGAGATTTTCCACCGTAATTTTATTTTCCGCGGGTTTTACTCCCCCGTCGGTCAAAACCCTCATGTTTTCAAATTCCGTCATATATCTGCACAGCTCATCATCCAAACGAATCAAGCCTTTTTCCCACAACTGCAGAGCTGCCGTACAGGTAATCAGCTTTGAGCAGGAGTAGATGTTGTAAAGTTCCTTACCTGTTACGCCCACCTTGTTTTTAACATCCGTATATCCATTGTTATGCCTGAAAACGCATTTTCCGTTGTGCATTACTATGCAGTCATAAAACGGAATTCCCATTTCCAAATAACTGTCTAATTTTTCTGTCAATTTTTCAAACATTTTATGCTCACCTCTATGCCTTAAAAATTTTCTTATATTTATCCATATCCGCCTTGTCGGGAACGCTGAATTTTTCGCGCTCCATATTCAGCGCATCATACTTATGTTCGCCGAGTGAGTGATACGGCAACAGCTCAACCTTGCTGCACTCTATTCCCTTTAAAAACTCCGCGATACGCGTCAGCTCGTCAATGTTGTCGTTGTATCCGCCGATTACTGGTATTCGGATTATTATTTCCGCCCTGCCCGAAAGCCTTTTAAGATTTTCGAGTATAAGCGAATTTGAAACGCCCGTTCCCTCCTTGTGCAGCTTTTCCGAAAACGCTTTTACATCATACAAAAACAAATCCGTATACGGCAAAATTTTCTCAAACCGCTCCCACAAAGCATTCCCCGCCGTGTCAACCGCCGTATGTATTCCGTTCTCTTTGCATTTTTTCAGTATCTCGCAAAGAAAATCGATTTGCAGCATACAGAGTTGGCCGCGAACCTCTTCGTGTTCTATTTCGCCATCAT
>ERZ780226.1994-NODE-1994-length-14849-cov-9.339192_pt1 | contig 14849 bp, 17 predicted proteins | sample MGYA00511165_ERZ780226 | MGnify/ENA primary metagenome ERZ780226 (study PRJEB29588, sample SAMEA2152373) | human gut metagenome | biome: human gut; feature: human-associated habitat; material: faeces | place: Denmark | collected 2008/2010 ...
CCCCTGCCGCTGCCAGCCGGAATAGCGGGTGCCGTCGTATTGGACGGTCATTTTGTAGTTGTGCAAAACGTTTCTCCTTTTTCGGGATTATTCGCCGCGAACAATCTCCGCGCCGCCCAGCATCGTATCCCCATCATAAAACACAATCGCCTGACCGGGGGTTACTGCCCGCTGGGGGACCGAAAACTCCGCCAGAATGTGCCCGTTTTCGAGAAAATGCAGGGTGGCTGGCTGGTCCTTGCCATGATAGCGCACCCGGGCAACCACGGAAAGCGGCTCCGTAGGAATTTTATCGGAAATCCAGTTGAGGTTTTCGGCGTAAACCTTGGACGAAAACAGCTGGTCGTTGGTGGCAAGGGTCACGGTGTTTGCTTTCGCGTCCGTGGATTTGACATACATGGGCTTGCCCAGTGCCAGCCCCAGCCCCTTCCGCTGCCCAACGGTGTAGTGAATGATGCCCCGATGGGTGCCCAATTGGTTGCCCTCCACATCCAGCACCGGACCCGGAGCATAGGTTTTGCCGGTGTATTCCTGAATGAACGCCGCATAGTCCCCATCCGGCACAAAGCAGATGTCCTGACTGTCGTGCTTTTTCGCGTTTAAAAAGCCCTCCCGCTTCGCAATCTCCCGTACCTGGGGCTTGGTCAGCTCCCCCAGAGGGAACAGAGTGCGCTGGAGCTGCGCCTGGGTCATGTTGTAGAGCACATAGCTCTGCTCCTTCTGGTCGTCCAACGCCTTGTGGAGGGAAATGCTGCCGTCCGGCTCCACCACCCGGCGGACATAGTGCCCGGTGGCAATATAGTCGCAGCCCAGCTCCATCGCCCGATGGTACAGCCGCTGGAATTTCAGCCGCCGGTTGCAGTCGATGCAGGGATTGGGGGTTCTGCCCTGCTCATAGCTTCTGATAAACGGCGCAATCACCTCCCGGTCAAAATCCCCGGTGAAATTAAAGGTGTAGTGGGGAATGCCCAGCCGGTGACAGACGCTTTTGGCATCCTCCACGTCACGAAGGGAGCAGCAGGTACTCTCCCGCTCCTCCTCGCCGTCATAGAGCTTCATGGTGACGCCGATGCAGTCGTAGCCCTGCTCCTTCAGCAGATAGGCGGTGACGCTGGAATCCACGCCGCCGCTCATTGCCACCAGAACCTTCATTTCCCTGCCTCCTGCGCCTGATGCGCCTGATCCATGAGATCCCGGAGGGTGTAATGGCTGAGATAGTCGTCCACCACCTGGTCAAGCCCCTTCCACAAGGGCAGCGTCCGGCAACGGTCCGCACGGGGACAGGGCGCCGCGCCCTTTTCCAGACACGCCACGGGACTGAGGCTCAGCTCCGCCACCTTGAGAATTTCCGCTGCAGTGTAATCCTCGGGCTTTCGGGTGAGCCGATAGCCGCCGCCCTTGCCCCGAACACCGGACACCAAACCCTCCTGGGTCAGAAACCGCACAATCGTCTCCAGATATTTCTCCGAAATCTCCTGCCGCTGGGCAATCTCACGAAGGGACACATAGCCGTCGCTGTTCTGCTCCGCCAGATCAATCATCACGCGGAGGGCATAGCGACCACGGGTTGAAATCATCATTTTGATTGACACCTCAATTTTATGGGGCAATACCACATGGTGCAGTAAACCCACTATATTTCCTACTATCATACCATTTTATTGCCAATCCTGCAACTGTTTTCGGGCAATCTGACGAAATCTAACTTTTCTCGCCCTTGATATTTTGGTTTATCTATGATAGAATCTAGGGTACGAAAGTGTGGTGAGACCTTGTGGCACAAAAAAGCGGCGTCAAGCTGGTGGCGAAAAACCCAAAGGCGTATCATGAATACTTTATTGTAGAAAAGTTTGAGGCTGGGGTTGAGCTGTTTGGCACCGAGGTCAAGTCCATCCGGGCAGGCAAGCTGAGCCTGAAGGAAGCGTGGTGCGACATCAAAAATGGCGAGGTCTTCGTCAAGCAGATGCACATCTCCCCCTATGAACAGGGCAGCTTCTCCAACCGTGATCCCCTGCGCCCCAAGCGTCTGCTGCTCCACAAGAAGGAAATCCAGATGCTTTCCGGCAAGGTTTCTCAGGCGGGCTATGCGCTGGTGCCCCTTTCGGTGTATTTTAAAAACTCCCGGGTCAAGGTGGAAATCGCCTTGGCAAAAGGTAAAAAGCTGCACGATAAACGTGCCGTGGCTGCGGAGAAGGACGCAAAGCGCCAGATGGACCGCGCCATGAAAGAAAGGAATCAATAACCATGGCAAATCCTGTTGTGACCATTGAAATGGAAAACGGCGGCAAAATCATTGCCGAGCTGTATCCCGAAATCGCGCCGGAAACCGTCAACAACTTCGTGTCCCTTGCCAAAAAGGGCTTCTATGACGGGACGATTTTCCACCGCGTCATCCCCGGCTTTATGATCCAGGGCGGCGACCCTGAGGGCACCGGCATGGGCGGTCCCGGCTATTGCATCAAGGGTGAGTTCCTGATGAACGGCATCAAGAACACCCTGAGCCACAAGCGCGGCGTGCTCTCCATGGCGCGCGCCGGTCATCCCAACTCCGCCGGCAGCCAGTTCTTCATTATGCATGCCGACGCCAAGCACCTCAACAACCAGTACGCCGCCTTCGGCAAGGTCACCGAGGGCATGGACGTGGTGGATGAGATTGCTTCCGTGAAGACCGATTATAACGACCGTCCTCAGACCGAGCAGAAGATCAAGTCAATCACGGTGGACACCTTCGGCGTGGATTATCCCGAGCCGAATAAACTTCCTGATCCCTTCGGACGGTACTAATTCAATTTCTTCAGTCTTTCTATTTTAAATCTTACCTACGTCAGTTATCGAAATAATTGGGAGATTTCAGACGGATTGGCAAGAGCAGATACGCAGAGATTTTTTGATCTGACAAGCCAAAAAACCGCAGGAATACTTTGTGTATTTCAAGGTTTTGCGGCGCGGTCAGAGCGGAAAAGATCAAGTAGCTGCCGCAGACACATCCGTCTGAAATCGACCTCAACATGGGGCTGTAACGGGTTCGACGGGGGTAGTGAGGCTTGATAAGCGGGCAGAGGCGCCTTGCCTCTATAAAAAGGGCAACTTTTTAAATTAACTGACAACGATAATTTCGTTCTGGCTGCTGCTTAATTAGCAGCCCATCCGTTCCGGAAGGACCACGAGCCGGGGTGCGGGTGTGATTTGAGTGGTGACCGTGCGTATGCTGGGCTTCGAGCATACCATGCATAAGAAGCTACCAAGCCGGTGAGTGTGACGGTTCACGCTCCGGTAAGGGAATGCAAACAATCGTCTGCGCCCGGAGAAAGTCCTGTCAAGTTGCTTTCGGACAGGGGTTCAATTCCCCTCAGCTCCACCAAATAGTGCAAATCCGAACTCATTCTTTTTCGTAAAGCACTGTGTTGGATTTGTTTTCATAGTAGAGGACGTAGGTTAAACTGCGTCCTCTTTTTTAGGTGTCTCGTAAGTAAGAGCCTGTTTGGAATCTCCAATGCCAGCAGTGGTCGGGTCAGTCACGATACCGAGAATCGTGAGGACTGCGAACAGAGCATTGACAACAGCCAACAGCTTGTCCCCCAGCTCACCCAAATCGAGGGTGTAACCGAAGACAGCGGCAATCACCTGTACCAGCAGAAGCACCGCCGGAATCAGAGCAATCCAAAAGCTCTTGTTTTTTACACGCACTTTCCAGTTAATCATGTTGATTTCCTCCTTAAATTTGATGATTGAAGTAGTTAAAGTAGCTGTTCTTGGCTTTTTTCGTATAACTTCCTCTATATACGCGCGTATCTATAAAAAGTTTACGCAAAAACCGATTTTCAACTACTTTTACTACTTGGGTTAAAACAGCTTATTGACCTCGGACTGTACTTTGCTCGGGTCATAACCAGCCTGTTTCAGACGATTTACACGGTCTGCACCGTTGCCCCACGAAGACCAACGAGCGTCAGAGCAAGTACCATTGTAGATTTCCTTGGCGATTTCAGCCGCAGATTTCTTCGCAGTACCAGCCGCAGTGCCGGACTTGGTAGTGATAAAAGCGTCATAGCCAGCGGCTTTCAGCTTCGCCATCATGTTCTCGGCATTGGACTTCTGACTGTAAGCACCGACCTGTACCTTGTACAGATTACCCATCTGTACGATGTAGGTATCGAAGCCAGCGGCTTTCAGTTTTGCCGCCCATGCGTCAGCGTTGGAACGCTTCGAGAACGCCCCTGTCTGCACCCTGTACAGCGTTTTACCGTCAGAGGGTACATCTACCTTACCAGTGTCGGTAGAGCCGCCTGTGAGACGCTTAGTGACCTCTGCGGCAAGGTTGCCGAGACGGTTGTACAGCCAGTCTCCCGGGCAAGATTTATTGGCGAACCATCTATGTACCGTCAGTACCATTTCATCGGACTTCGGCGCATAGGCGAGGGTCTTATTCTTATCGCCCAGCCACAAGAGCTTGCTCTTGCCGTTACGCTGACAAATATCAACGCACAGGTTCACGAGAGACGCATACACAGCGTCATTGAACGCATACGGAGCGGTCTTGTCAGACGCACACTCGATAGTAACTGCTCGCTGGTCGTTCTCACGACTGGAAGAACACCACGAACGGTTTTTCTCCTCAACGCTCATGGAGATACGACCGTCAGTGCCGATACCGTAGTTGCAACTCGCCTGTCGAGAGGTGCTGATAAAACAGCCACAGATACTCTCTGCGGAGAGCTGACCTACTACACAATGCGGTGTGATACGGTCAATGGAATGGGTTCTCTGCCCGGAATGGTTCGGGGAGAGCTTGGTGTAGACCACCAAAGGACTGTTGCTCATTTTTGTTTCCTCCTTCTTGTCATAATCGGTTAAATGCCATGTCTCAATAACACGCATGAGGTTGTCCACATACTTGTGAGACGTAGCATAGCCATCGGCTTTGATATTCTCAAGGTATTTCCGAGGGTCGGTAACGCCTTTGAGATTTTTATAGTTCGGAATGTTGATGAAATCGAAGTAGCCGATAACTCCGTTTTCCACATCCTTGAACTTACACCACTGCATAGCAGAACTGGTGTAACTGCCGTCTGCGTTCTGCTCGCTTCCCACCATGTGATAGATACCGATACAGGTCTTGCAACGACCTTCCCGGTATTTCAGACCAAAGTAGTTATGAGCGTTTACAGCCAGCTCGGAAGTGCCGTAGCCACTTTCCAACACCGCTTGAGCGATGATAGGTGACACGACCTCGATTCCGTACACCGGGGCGTACTTCTTGATATACGCCGCAACGGTTTTGACAAAATCTGAATGGTTCATCGGGTATCACCCCTTTCATACCCACCATCGTTTTCTTGGCTTACCATGGTAGATTTCTTCTTCCTCGTATTGGTCAAGTCGGTGGTGTGCGGATTTCGTAGACTGCTCAACCATCACGACACGCTCGGACAGGTCGTTGACCTTTACCTTAACGTCTGTGATTTCCTTGCGGATTTCTTTCGTATCATCACTGATAGAATCCAGCTTTTGAGACAGAATAGCGTCAACCTGTGCTTTCTTGCTCACCTCGTCATTATTGGCTCGACTATTGCTCTTGAAAGCAAAGTACACGGCGGCAACAACGGAGACGAAGGTAAGAATCTGATTGAACTCAATGTTCACATTTCTTGTCCTCCTCTTTTAGAATGTGAGGGAGAGCCGGGAGCGACCCTCCCTCATGCCGCCTTATTCAGTGATAAGGTCTTCCAGCTCAAGGTCAATGAGCATTTCCTTTACCTGTTCCTTGAGAACAGCCGGAACGCTTGCGTAAGTACGCTTACCCTTGACAATGAGTGCCACATAGATAACAGCCATGTTTTTCACCTCCTTCCTGTTGAGCCATAGCAAAATGCGCCACAGCATGATTATTCCTCCAACAGCTTCTTGACTTCCTCTCGGAGCTGTTCGGGTACATCGTTAATGGTCTTGAGACCTTTGCGAATCAGTGCAACGTAAATCTTAGCCATAGTTAGTTACCTCCTAAAACCATTTCGTATACTTCCGCAAGTGCCACCTGTACATCGGTGATACTATTAGAGGTTGCGTTGAGAGCGGCTACCAGCTTCTCCTCCTTGGTCTTCTCACGGAACGCAAGATAGAAAGTGCCGTCAGCCCATTCCATCTGCTGAATGAAGACCATATCAGTGTAGGTAGTCTCGGTCTCTCCATCGGAGACCTTCATGGTAGAGAGATTATCCTTGAAGATAGTCTCGTCCACCTTTTCTTTGCTGACATAGTTCGTGCCGTTCATATCCAGCCCGGTCAGCTTTGCGCCATTGGCAAGGGTGATAGTGTACATTTCGTTACCTCCTTTAATTGATTGAATAGGGTGTCCATGTTACTTCGTTGTTTCTTACTCATTATTTTGTAATGATTCTTAAACCAACTCTTATAGAAGTCCGTAAACTCCTTTTCTGTTAGCTTCGGAGCGAGTTTCTTCATTTTCCGTCTCATTGCGGTAAGCCGTTTTGGATTGATTTTCTGAATCACCCTCCCGGTGTCCGTTAGAGAGTATTGAACTTGAAGAAATCGCCAATGCTCGGAGAGCTTACAGATTCTCGTCTTCCGGGTATTGACCGTGATTCCGAGTTCGTTCGCTATCTCGATAATGTCCTCAAGAAGCTCCTGTAAGAACTCTTTGCTCTCGTGAATAGCATAACTATCGTCCATGTAGCCAGCGTAGAATTTCACACCACGAACGATTTTGACATAGTTATCAATTCGTATTCGGTAAGAGATTCCAGCGGTCTGTGCCACTTGGTCTCCGATATTGAGGTGCTTTCCCATGAACTTTTCGCCTGTGAACAGCTTCGGGTTCATATACTGATAGAGGAGAGAATCAAACAACTTGTCGAGACAGTGTTCATATTCTTCATCACTCATGTACGATACATCAACTCTTGAGCGTTCTACGGTCTTCCGCAGAAGCCATAGGGCGTGTTCATCATCGACATACTGCTCAAACAACTTCAACAACACATCATGTCTGATATTGTCGTAGTATTTCGAGAAGTCTATCAGAAGAATGTACCCTTCGTTGCTACCATGCTGTGCATAATATTTCCGAAGGTGGGTGAGCAACCTCTTACGAGTGAAAGCGATACCTTTTCCGACAACGCTTGCTCCATTGTCATAAATGAGGTGTGGTTCAATCAGAGGATTCAAAACCTCGTCACAGAGAGCGTGTTTCACGATTCTGTCTTGAACCTGTTCGCCTGTAATACGCCGGAGCTTTCCTCGTTCATGCAAGGTGAAGTTTGTAGTTGGTAAGAACTCATACTCCATGTTCTCAAGGTCTCGTTGCATTTTCGATAACTCCAACAGATAGGTCATGTTAAACCTCTGTACCTGTGGTTTCCAATCACTACCTTTCATTGCTTTAGCTTTACTTTCGTAAAGAACATTTCCATCAAATATCTTGCGCTGATAACCTCGGCTATCGTAATAGGAGGTGTCGCATTTAGTATTTACCATACGGAAGGATAATCTCTCCTTTCTCTGTCTGTGAAACGCTCGATAGGCTACTCAATCACAGAATCGAAATCCGGGCGAACGCCATTAGAATTGGAAGCGTTGTTGTAGTTCGCATTACCGTTGTTGTTGACATTGGCGAAATTGGAAGCGGAATCAGAGATTACCCTCTTGGAGAGCCGACTTGAACTTGTTGTCGGACTTTCTCCAACCTTTGAGAAGGTTTATTTCTGTCTGTATCATTTCAGCGAAACGAAGGTACTTGTTCACATCGACAGGAAGGGTCTCGATAGCATACTGCAATTCCTGTGTGAGCCTATAACACTGTCCGACTGCTCGGTCTTGGTGAACTCTACGCTCAATCAGTTCTTCCCGGTAGGTCGGGTAAATGCTGTTTGCAACATATACCTCCTCGGCGATACTACGCAGACAATCAACAATCACTTTTCGCTCGTCTGCGATGAACCATTCTGCAAACGCAGTGTTCTTTTCCATGAGCTTTTCGTATCGGACTTTTTCATCGGGTGATAACTCCTCATACGGTCTGCCGCCGAAGGTTGTTTCAACTTTCTTCACGGCTTTGTCGAGGTCGTACCCGAAATCACGGAGCAGTAAATCCGTGACCTCCTTACGCATTTTGTTGAGGTGGTGAAATACCTCAAACTGTGACGGTTTTCGTTTCGATTTCAATACAGACACTTGTTAATAAACCTCCTTGTGCGCCCCACAAGGGGGCGCAGATTTAAGATATACAGAAAGCCGGGCGAACGCCAAAAGAATAGGAAGCGTTGCTGCAGTACGCACCACCGTAGTTGTAGACAACGGCGAAATTGGAAGCGGTAATAACGTCCCTCAACCACCAGTCGTTACGATTGCCAATACGGCTCGGCTCGTGCTGGAACAGCGGCAACTGGGATTTCTCGACACGGTAGTTAGCCGGGACATTGCTACCGTCAGAAACAGGGGAGAAAATACCACTGCCGTAGACCATCTGCTCGCACATAAGGTCAACTTCGGAATCGCACCATGCGCCGTCGGAAGCACGACCATTCGCAACAGCGTTCGTCAGATAGATTCTGTGTTTCAGAACATGACCGCTGAACGCACTCTTGATAGTGGTCTTAGCCTGTTCGAGATTGCTCTTGTACATATCCGAGCCGACATAGCCGCCAGCCGTAGTATTTGCCGCACCGCTTTCCCAACCGCCGGAGCTGGTGTTGTGCATTTGTGCGTTGTACAGGCAAGTGTCCGGCACGATAACTACATGGTGGGTGGTACAGCTTGTATCGCCACTGTTGAGGTAGTAATCGAACGCCGCAATACGGTAGTTGACACCGCCGATAGTCCAGTAATCACCGATGTATAAATCATCGAATGTACCAGCCTTGATAGCGGCATACTGTGCGGTAGTCACGGTGCTACCCAGCGACTTGCCACGGTAAATTGCGTTGTGCGCCCCGGCGTTGTTAAAGAGCAGAGGAGCGATTTTCGCTTCCGTACCCTCAACCGCCTTGGCTCTGAAATTGGCAAAGGTGATTTTCTTCAAGCCTGTGCCATCGTGAATCGGAATCAGACACGAATCGGTCGGTGTGGTGAACGCCGTGAGTTCCGTCACTTTCTTGGTTTCAATACTGATTGCACTCATTTTTATTCCTCCTTATATTTCCAATCTGCCACGATTGCATTACCCAAATCGTCAGCAAGAAGCGTAGTACCAGTGTTGTCAATCGCAACAGGTACAGTGAAAAGGTTCTTCAAGGTCATGTGTTCCAGTGCCGCCAAACGCTCGTCCACTTCGGTAATCTGATTTTGCAGACTTCCGGCAATGTCCTCGTTCAGCTTACCTTTGATACCAGCAAACCATGTGTTAAATGCCGCAGTCTGCTCGCCCTCGTAGGTAGTCATGTGTTCCTCATAGGTCTTTTCGATTTGTGCCAAAGACGAATCGCCCTGTGCCTTGAGGTTGACGAAATACTGGGTCAGCTCTTGATAAGAACTATCACCCGAGCTTTTGAAAAGCTCCTTCTGCGTGGTGAAGTAGGTCTGAAACTCCTCATACAAGTTCGTGCCGTTTTCCAGCATAGACATGATGTAGTTCAGAGCTTCGTTCATACGGTTAGCGTCTTTCGCACCGAAGAAGGATTTCTCCTTATTGGTGTAGGTCGTAACATCGTTGAACGATACCGTACCATCGGAGTTATCGACCTGTGTGTATCTTTTCAGACCACTCCAAACAGCGTCCGTATAATCAGTAGGAAGTAATTTCCACGCCATTTATAACCCTCCCTTCATACCAAAATTCCATGTGAATGTCCTCCTTCCCTCACTCTCATTGGTGAGCCTGTCGTAAAGGTCAAGGATTGCTCCCTCCAAACGATTGAGTTCTTTGAAATCCATCGTATTACCATTGGCGGCATAGGTAGGAGCAGTGCCGTAAGACCTCTTGAGACTGTGGGTATTGATGGTAACGAGGTTCGCTTCCAGTGCATTGATTTCATCAGCATAGAAGTAGTCCTTTACGGTCTTATCGCTTCCGACAGACTGAATAGCGAACTCGTCATACATCTTGATAGCCAACTCACGGAGGTATTCGAGGTTGTTCTTAATTCGATTGAAGTCCACGGCGTTGAATCTGTCCCCGGTGTAAACACCATCGACAGTCTCACCGTTCCAATCGGTTTTCGGTGTAGACCACGACATTTTAACCTCCAATCCTTCGGGCGGTTACTCGACCCGAAAATGCTTGCTTGAAATTGACAGTGTGACGGTAGATATTTACCCTCATACCATCGTGAAACTCGTTTTCTTGATACACAATGTCGGTAGCGTCCAGCTCGGGATTTCCTCGAGTATCGTATTCGTACTCGATTCCGGCTGTGTAGTAATCAGCCAGCCATGCGGCAAGCTCTTTCGCCATCGTGGTATTACTTATCAGAGGATTCTTCCACTTGACTGTCTTACCACGAGCATTGAGAGACACCGTAGCGTACTTCTCAACGATTTTGTACCGATAACCCTGTACCTCGAGCTTAAACGAGCCAGTGACATTGAATTTGATGGTAACGAAGTAGTTACTCCATGCCACTACGGTTGCCTTACCTTCGACTTCATCGAGCTTCACCTTATAACCATAGGAAGGGTCTTGAATGTAATAAGTCTCGACCTCACCAGCGACTACATCTATGTCCTCATAGACAAGGTTTTCTTCTCGATTATTCTCTTGGTAGGTGTAACATGGGACGATAACCTCTTTGATAAGCTCCTGTTTGATAGCTTTCGGGGAGGAGGTCATGTCCCGGCGATTCATGGTGAAATCCACAACATCGCTCAAACTGAAATAATTCAGCACGATACGGTTGTACGGCTCTGCGGTTTTGGTGAACTCAATCTTCATCACATCGAAATCATCGAAATCTCGAAGAATAATCGAAGTGGTGTTGATTTCGTCTTTCTCAACCGGGTATTCATTTACAGGCTCGCCACCCTTGTATGTTCTGATTGTGAACGCCGCCGGGAGAGCTGTACCGAAGACCAGCTTCAAACCGTAATAAGCTCGAATCGCTTCCATCGTGATAGTAACGACAGGATTCTTTGTGAATGTTCCGTTTGCCCCGGAGATTTCCTTCGAGACATACCCGGTTGTCAGAGCCGCCTTGCCGTTTCTCGGAAGGAAGAACATCGTCCCATCGGTAGGGGTATAATTCCCAGCGAGGGTTGCATATTCGACCTTCGGTGTGTCCGTCAGCACGTTTGCGGCATTGGAGTAGGTCTCCTCGCCGTTGGTTGCGATGGAAGCACTCGGCATGAAATTCGACTTGATTTGAACCTTGCCGTCTCGAGACTGGGTGAGAACACATCGACAGGCATTTGCGATAATCTGCAATGCTTCTTTGTATTTCACTCTCGGAATCGGGTTGTTAGAGTAGAGCTTCTTCAAACGTGGGTCGATGTAATATTCGGAAATCCCAGCGTCCTTCAAAATCTCCTCTGCCAGTGCGTAGTAGCTTTTACCAGCGGCACTATACAGACCCTTCACATACTCGCCGTCCATGTTGCGAAAAATGTCTTGGCAACGGATTGTAGCCGTGTTATCGTCACTTTCCCATTCAGAACACCATAGGTGGTTTCCTTGAATCCACTCGATAGTGTCAGAACCCGGGGTCTGATAACCGTACATAATATCCATTTCCTGTCCTGTCTCGAGGTAGTTGATAGCCGAGTTCGGGTTATCCACATTGAAGTAGTGGTCGTAGTTTTTCAGCGTTACCGAAAAATCGAACTGCGGAACATCAGCCCCGATAGGGGAAACGTAACTGTCAAGAGCAGAACTCATAACAGAATCGTTGTAATACACAAGTCCGTAACCGAACATGATAGAGTAGATACGCAAACGGCTTTGAGGGTTCTTCATCTTGTAGAACACCAACTTGATATAGGTTGTATTTTCCAATACTTCCTCGGTACTCCACTTTGATTTTGTGTTCCTTCTAAACTCAATGGTCTGCCCGGTACTTCCGACAATATCGAAATCGACCGGGTAATTCTCACCGAAGTTAATCGTGAGACCCTTGAAATCCGTTGCGATTGTGTTTAAGCTGATAATCACTTCACATCGAGCTTCGGAAACCAGCTTGTCCGAGACAATCCCGGTATCATAGTATCTCCCTCCCTCGGTAGCCCGAGGGAGAAAGAACATAGAGCCATCTACTTTCGTGAACTCCTCCTCGAGAGTGGCATAGACCGTATCGTCAATATGCTCTCCGAAGATATTGTCCTTGTTCGAGTAGTAGGCATAACTGCCATTATCGACCGTAGCTTTCGCCTGTGCTTCTTGGCTCACAAGTCCGAAAGAAATCATAATGTATGCTCTCTCACGGAGAGAGGACTTCATGCTTTCTTTGTATGCTTTCGATACTTTCTGCATAAAATCCCTCCTTTACTCGCCAGTGTCGATAAGATTTACCTTGCAATTCCGATAATGCGTTGGAGTACCGTCTTCTGTCACCCAGTAGGGTTCTCCTGTACGGTCTCCGCAGTACATTCTTACGGTTTTGCGTTTGTTTGTTACCGGGTCATTAAATTCGACATAGACGAAGAAATTGCTCAAGATAGAGAGAATCCGTTCCCATTGAGCCGCAGTGAGCCACGCCCACTCAAGCCCATCTATCTTGTACTGGTCTCGTCCAACTCTTTGACCCACAACAGCACCGTTAGCGTCTCGTCCGCTGTCAACCACGGTGGTTACGACTACGCTCACACCTCGTTTACAAGGTGGTAGCTCATAACCATTTATCGCTAAATATGCCATCGCTACACACCTCCTTTACTCGGTGAAGCTGAAACCGTTCGCTTCCTTCTGCGTGGTAACAGCGTCATTGATTGTACGGTTGCCGACCTTTACGATGGTCTGTTCCTTCTTGTCTGCCTGTCTCTTGGTATCGGTAGCGATTTCCTTGAGAGTAGGTTCGACATACTCGTGGTAGAACTCACGCATATTGCGAGACCACGAATCATCGGAATATGCACCGTCATAGGATTTCTTGGAATCTTCGTACACCGTTTGTGCCAGCGAGTTATAAGGGTCATAACCGCTTGCCGAAGCCAGAACGAGGTTTTCGTTGATTCCGGCGGTACTTACGACAACGGCATTGATAATACCGTTCGCACAAGTCACAATGTCTCGAGACATGGACTGCCAGTACCCGGAGAACTGCGCCATACCGCTCACGATGGAGCTGTGCATGACAGAAGCAAGCTGGAATCGGTTCAGCACTTCGGTAGTACCATTTACATGACCCACCAGCTCTGCGCCGCTCTCACCAGCAACGAACATAGAGCCATGCGCCCGGTTCGTGCCGCCAGCATATTTCGGCATTGCTTTCCACATATTCGGAGTGATGATACCGCCGGAAGCGAACATCTTCACGCCGCCGTTCGCACCAACGATACCGCCGTTCGCCAGTCCGAAGAACTTCTTAATAGAAGTCCAGCCGGATTTGAAAAGCGAGATACCGACAGATACCGAAGTACCAACGAAGCTCGAGATAGAACTCCAACCGTTTTTCCATAGAGAGATACCGACACCTACGGTGTGGCTACCAATCCAGTTCTTAATCGTTGTCCACCCGGACTTGAAAAGCGAAATACCTTGAGCGATAACAGGAAGACTACCAATCCAGTTCTTTACGGTAGACCAGCCGGATTTCAGCAACGAGATTCCTTGCGAAAGCGTAGGAATGTTACCAATCCAGTTTTTAACCGTAGTCCAACCCGACTTGAGTAAGCTGATACCTTGAGAAAGAACCGGGATATTTCCAATCCAATTCTTAACCGTAGTCCAACCACTCTTGATAAGGCTGATTGCTTGAGACAGAGTAGGAATGTTACCAATCCAGCCCTTTACTGTCTGCCAGCCGCTCTTAATGAGATTGATTGCTTGGGGCAGAGTAGGGATATTGCCGACCCAGTTTTTAACCGTTGTCCAGCCGGATTTCAGCAACGAGATTCCTTGACTGACAACCGGGATATTGCCGACCCACTCTCTTACAGAGTTCCAGCCGGATTTCGCAAGGCTTACTGCTTGCGATACTCCCGGGATATTGCCAATCCAGCCCTTGACCGTCTGCCAGCCGCTCTTTGCGAGTGCGACAGCTTGGTCTACGGTAGGAATGTTGCCTATCCAGTTTTTCACGGTAGACCAGCCGGATTTCAGAAGCCCGACACCCTGTTTCACAGCCGGAATGTTACCAATCCAGTTCTTCACAGAAGACCAGCCATCTTTTACGAGCTTTACGCCAGTTTCAAGAGATAGACCGTCTTTCGTCTTGTCAGACCACCAACCCTTTACGTTGTCCCACCATTCCGAAGCATTGTTTTTTACTTCGGCAAGGAATTGAACAGGCTTGCTGTTCTTAACCTTCTTTTTGAATTTGTTCCACTCGTCAGATATATTTCCGAGAGCTTCCTTAATTCCGCTCACCATCGAACCCCAGCTAACAGGTTTTCCAGTAGCGAAGTCTTTGACCCCATCTGCAATGAGAGCAAGACCGAGAGGAATACCAACACCTGTCAGACACAGCATGAGACCGATAGCGAGTTTGCCGAGAGAACCAGCCATTGATTTAATCTTGGTAAAAACTCCCTTGATTTTTTCTTTGATGGTTTCCCAGTTAATAGCTACTGCTGTACCGAGAGCCGCCGCACCCGATAATATCAATCCAACACCGAGAGGAATACCAACCCCGGTGAAGCACAGGATAATACCGATTGCAAGAGCCGCCGCCCCAGCGATAGCAAGTATTTTAGTAGTTACGCCCTTTAGCTTGTTTGTCAAAGTGTCCCAGTTAAGAGCCACAGCC
>ERZ780226.2000-NODE-2000-length-14802-cov-4.518885_pt1 | contig 14802 bp, 7 predicted proteins | sample MGYA00511165_ERZ780226 | MGnify/ENA primary metagenome ERZ780226 (study PRJEB29588, sample SAMEA2152373) | human gut metagenome | biome: human gut; feature: human-associated habitat; material: faeces | place: Denmark | collected 2008/2010 ...
GTAAGCTTGCAGGTAGCGTGTCTGTTTATAAATTTGTGAATAACCCAGTAAAGCTCCTACAGTGTGTTTACCGAAGGTTTTGTTATAGTCCAGATAAGCTTGCAGGTTTAGTTCCATACTTTTGATATCATACTCTGTGATGGAGTTGGTGGTTTTCTTTACCGGAGTGTCTGAACCTGCTTGATAGAATGTCATGGTATTGACGTGGGTGGGATTGTCGGTCAGGTTGAAAGTCGAAGCGGCAATCCCTCTCAGTTTCAGTCCGTCTATGATGTCCAGTTCCATTCCTACGTTACCTTGGAAATTGCTGTTTATCTCTTTGTAGGTTCCTCCTTCACGTGCATAGGCTACGGAGTTGTGCTCGTTTTTGAATAAAGCATAGTTGCCGTTGCTCAATTGGATGGGAGTAACCGGAGTCTCACGGAAAGCATAGTGCATCAGGTTGCTGATACCTGCCGCCGGAGCAGTCATATTACTGCGGTATACTGCCATATTTGTAGTCAATTTCAGACGACTGTTTATCTGAGCGTCAATGTTGGCACGTACATTGAACTTGTTGTAGTTGGTATTGACTATCAATCCGTCTTTATCGTGATAGTTGAATGCCAGCGAGTAAGTTACTTTGTCTCCACCGCCTTTGATACTCAAATGATGGTTGTTGAACAGGCCGTTTTCACTTAGTAGTGTACCCAGCCAGTCGGAATTGGGATAAAAGTCGGGATCACTTCCGTCTTTGAACTTTTGCAAGGCTGTTTCGTCATACGGACCTTTCAAACCGTCATTGGTGTAAGCTTCATTCATCAGCACTGCATAATTGTAAGAATCCAAAAATTTGGGCATACGTGAGGCACTTTGCCAGCCTACATACCCATCGTATGATACAATGGTACGTCCTTTGGTTCCCTTTTTGGTTGTGATAAGGATAACGCCATTGGCAGCACGTACTCCATAAATGGCTGAGGCGGCTGCATCTTTTAATATAGAGACGTTTTCAATATCGTTGGGGTCCACGCTACTCATGGTAGACTCTACTCCATCCACCACAACCATGGCACTGGCATCTCCCATGGTTCCTAGACCACGTACACGCAGTACTCCGGCATCAGCTCCCGGCTGACCGGTATTTTGGATAATGGTGACACCTGGCATTTGTCCTGCCAGCATGTTGGTGACATTGGCACTGGTGCGGTTGACTAGCTTATCGGATGAGATGGTTGCCACAGAACCTGTCAGATTTACTTTTTTTTGAGTACCGTATCCTACTACTACCACTTCATCTAAAGATTCTGTATCTTCTTTCAAGATAATGGTGTAACTGTTGCTGTTACTTACGGTAATTTGTTGGTCGTTGTAACCGATATACGAAACTTTCAGTTTAGCCCCTACGGATACATTCAACGTGAATTTGCCATCCACATCTGTAATGGTACCGTTGGTGCTTCCCACTTGTACTACATTGGCACCGATTACAGGATCTCCGTTTGCATCTTTTACGATACCCGTAATTTGTTTGACATGCTGTTGCACGATGGCAGTTGACTGCGAAGCCCACAAAGGCATTGGGAAAGCCATTCCGGCAAATAGTGTAAGACACGCATAAAAAGAGGCTTTTTTCAAAATTACGTGTGTCTTTACACAATTTTCCCTTGTTTTTTGGTAGAATTGCATAGATTAATAAGGTTAAATTAGTAAATAGTTTGGTTTAGGGATTTTATTCCCTTTCTATTTCGGTCGCTGCAAATGTATTATTTTATAAGAATATAACGCTATCTTTTCTTTTATTTTTTTTTGTTATTCTTAATAAATTGCAGGCTATGAAACACTCATGGTGGCGATTTTAAGAGAGAATGCATGTTATTTTGTACGTTCCTTATAAATGGAATATCGCATATTGCTCAAAAAAACAAATAACATGATTCAGTGGGATAAAGATGTTAAATATCAGTTTCAAGGATCATTTTTCCTAATCGGTTTATGAAAGACTCTTCCTTTCCCCTCCTTTTTCTTGTTAACCATTCACTATTATTTCATCTATTCACAAATCTCCTTATCATCTTTCTCATCCGGATAGTCACTTTTATGTAGCAAAACAAGTAAGTGTACTTACTTCGTCATTTTAAGTATACTTACTTGTTTCATGAAGTGCACTTACTTTTTGCAACTTCAATATGAGTGAAATTTATGCCGGTATATGTTTTTTATATGCTTCAAAGACAAAACGTATTTCATCGTAAGAAGTATATTCGCCTAACTTTTCTTTTATTTCCTTCACTCCTTGTGGCAGAGAGGAGAATTTCTGGAGATGAGCTGTAATATAATTTATTTTTTCTTGGTCGACTAATTCTTGTAGTTTGATATCTCCGGTCCGGACATAGTGTAAAAGGTGGTTGCTGATGGTACCGGTAGTCAATTCCCGGAATTCAGCGATTTCCTTTACCTTCATCCCTTCTTTAAATAATCTGAAACTGACCTTTTTGGTGTCTTCTTTATTTTTTTTTATTTTCCCGGGGAACAAATACGGTTCTTATTTCAGGGCGTTGCAGATTTTGTTCTTTCATATAATTCCGGATAATTTCCAGAAGTTCCAAACCATAATTCTCTACCCCCTTATGTCCGAAATAAGGGACAGCTTCCAATGATTCTGCATCATTAGGCAATAGATTGACCATTCCCAACAGAGCTTTTTGCTGGATAATGACATAGGCCGGCATACCGGTTTCTTTTGCTTTAGTTCCACGCCATTCGGTGATTTTCCGATAAAGTTCTGGATGGAGTATGTCGTTGGGAACTTCAATTCTCTTCCGTTCTCTGGATACGCGTTCTCTGGGGGTGCGCTCTTTTCTGTCGTGTGCCGTTGTACCTGAGGAGTTTTTATTATCGGTTTCGCTTAAAAGGATATACGCTTTTTTACGTAGATAGTCACTGGCGTGAAAACCATTATCTTCTACATATTGTAGCAAGGAAAGTTTCTGTGTCAAAGTGTTTAAGAACTCTTCCAAGGTGTTGTTCGTTTTCTTTCTTAGTTCTTTATTGTCCGTGGGAAGATTGGTCGCTTCAGCCAGTTTATGGAAAGGGCGTAGTTTTTGTTCAAAATAGGCGGCTCCTTTTATGATGCGTATTTGTAGGTCGTTATTCGTATTATAATCAGTAGATTGTGTTACCAGACGTTCATATTGTTTGTGAAAACGATAGGATACATCCACTATCTCAGTAGTAAATATTTGTATCTGCTTTTTATATTCTGCCAGTAACTGAGGGAAGAGCTTGTAGAAATGTTCGTCAATCAGTCGGGCTTGCTCATTGAATGAACGGGCTATCGGTGAGAAATCGAATAGCTCGCTAACGAGATTGAGAAAATAAGTTTGTTGCATGGCACAGAGCAATTCTTCATTGGGGGTATGTGTTTCTATATACTGATTATAGTCATCGATTATTGTATCGTTGATAATGGCGTTGACGGAAAGTGGGGAACTGAGAACCATCCCTTCCAATGTTTTGCATCGGCTCAGGGCAACGTATGCCTGTCCGTGGGCGAAAGCGGAGCGGGCGTCAATAATGGCGTGTTCAAAAGTCAGTCCTTGGCTTTTATGAATAGTGATGCCCCATGCCAGTTTTACAGGGTATTGCTTGAAGACTCCTTCTTGTTCCTCGGTTATTTCCTTTGTTTCTTCATTTAGCACATATTTGCTGTTTGTCCATTCCTCGGGTTGGACAATGATTTTTTCATTCTTTTCTTTGGTGCGGACGGTAAATCCATCCTCATCTATAGAAGTGATTTCGCCAATCATACCATTGTAATAACGTTTTTCCGGGGAAGGGTCATTTTTGACGAACATGATTTGCGCTCCTTTTTTCAGCATCAATGTTTCATCTGTAGGATAAGAATATTCAGGAAAAATTCCGGTGACTTCTGCCTTGTAACTGAAAACCGGTTCTTTGATGAGTGAAAGCTCGTGATCATTAATCTGTTGTGCTTGGTAATTGTGAGTGGTGAGTTGGATATATCCTTTTTCTTTGACAGGATGGAAATTGGGAATATATCTTTGGTTCAATTCTGCGAGTGTCTGTTCGTCGGCTTTATTCTCCCGGACTTTGTTCAGCAAGGAAAGGAAATAGGGGTCGTTCTGGCGGTAGACTTGTTTCAGTTCGATGGTGGCGTAGGTGGTTTCTTTCAAGGCGCGGCTTCCGAAGAAATAGGAGGTATCATAATAGTGACTCAGCATATTCCATTCCGTTTCTTTCACTACGGGGGCAAGCTGTTGCAGGTCACCAATCATCAGCAATTGTACGCCTCCAAAGGGTTTGTATCGGTCCCGATACCGGCGGAGTACGGAGTCGATGGCATCCAGCAGATCTGCCCTCACCATACTTATTTCATCAATGATCAGCAGATCCATGCTTCGGATGATGTTAATTTTTTCTTTGCTGAACCGGAAATGTTTTTGTTCGGTATTGAACGTGGTATCGGGGATGAAAGGTGCAAATGGCAGTTGGAAAAAGGAGTGGATGGTAACGCCTCCCGCATTGATGGCAGCTATTCCGGTGGGGGCGACTATGACTGTGCGTTTGGGAGATTCTTTCTTCAGATTGTGTAGGAAGGTTGTTTTTCCGGTTCCTGCTTTTCCGGTGAGGAAGAGATGGGTGCCAGTATTCTCTATTATTTGCCAGGCACGCTGTAGTTCTGGGTTGTTCATTATTTCCTAATGTTAGTATATTATTTGGTAAAGTTACTGCTTTTATTTAAGGCGGGGAAACTTTGGAGGAATATTTTCTTTGTTTGGTGGATTACTATCGTTGTTGGAGGCATAAAATTTGAGGTAGCTTTCATTTGCTTTTAAAAGTAAAAGTGTATATTTGTACCATTATTCTCCTTTTATTTAATACGGTTTGATAGGCAATGAGCATTGATTTGAATGCATTTAATAAATTCTTTATAGACTACCAGCAACGTTTTGTCCACTTTGCCTGTACCTATGTGCATGATGAAGCTGTTGCCGAAGATTTTGTTGTGGAATCAATGATGTACTATTGGGAGAACAAAGATCGTTTGTCTGCTGATACTAATATTCCGGCTTATGTCTTGACCACGATAAAGCATAAGTGTATTGACTATTTGCGCCATCAACAAGTTTATCAGGATGCTTCTGACGAAATAGCCCGAATCTATGCATGGGAATTGTCGGGCAGAATCATGACTTTGGAAGATTTCGAGCCCTATGAGGTTTTTACAAAGGAAATACAGGAGATTGTTGATAGGACACTGGATGCTTTGCCCGAACAGACTCGGAAAATCTTTGTGATGAGTCGTAATGAAAATAAATCCCATAAAGAAATAGCAGAACTATTGGATATTACAACTAAGGGAGTGGAATTTCATATATCGAAAGCTACCAGGACGTTACGTCTTGCATTGAAGGATTATCTGCCGGTATCCTTACTTTTTTTCTATTTGCATTAAAAAAAACAGTTTTTCACTAGGGAATGTTCTTTCCCATCCGCTATTACTATAAATACGTAAAACAAAAGTATTTATGGATAAGGATTTGTTATACCGTTTTTTTGAAGGTCATGCTTCTTTAGAAGATATGAAAGTGGTTAAAGAATGGGCTGATGCTTCTGAGGAGAATGCCGGGCTGTTGCGTAGGGAACGCAAACTGTTTAATGCCATGATTCTTGCAGGTCATTCCCGACGGACTGATATACAGAGAATGAGGAACAGGAGGAACTATTTTATTAGGGAATTCCTGAAAATAGCTTCTGTAATAGTGATAACGGTGAGTGTGACGGCTGTATTATTTTCAATAGGTAAAGATAATGAAGATATGTATTTAGCGATGCAGACCATTACCGTGCCGGCCGGTCAGCGTGTGAACCTCGATTTGCCTGATGGTTCAAACGTTTGGCTGAATGCCGGAACTAAAATGCAATATCCTGTTTCTTTTATGACAGGCAAACGGGAGGTGATATTAGATGGAGAGGCTTACTTTGAGGTGGTTCATAATGAAAAGAGTCCGTTTGTGGTACATACAAGTACATTGGATGTAGAAGTATTGGGAACAAAATTTAATGTGGAAGCTTATTCAGCACGAAAAATATTCGAAACGTCTTTGATGGAAGGCAGAGTAAAGGTAAAATTACCTCACGATGACAAAAATTCCGTCGTCTTGGTACCCAATCAGAAAACGACTTTGATAGACGGCCGATTGGTGGTGAGTAAAATTGATGATTATAATGTATATCGTTGGAAAGAGGGGTTATATTGTTTTAGAAATAAACCTTTTGCTGATATTATAAAAGATTTGGAGAAATATTATGATCTGAGCATACAGATAGATAAAAAGGAAATAGCAAAGGTTGCATTAACTGGGAAATTTAGGATTTCTGATGGATTGGACTATGCGCTGCGTGTTCTGCAAAACGATGTAGCCTTTACTTATCAAAGAAATCGGGATAATGACGTCATTCATATAAAGTAAGAAATGTATTAACCTTCTAAAATGGAAAATCAGCCTATGAAGCAATCCTAATGAAAAACAACTAAAGAGCCGATGGGTGTTTGCACCACCCACCGACCCGACTAACACAATTATTTTTAATAAATCGTATTAATAACCATTTGCAAAGATATGAAAAACATTCCTTTGCCGGATCTTTATTATCTTGAAAATCCGGATTTAAAACAATTATTTAGAATTATGCGAATATCAATATTCTTATTGTTCTTCTGCCTGTTCAGCCTGATGGCCGAAAATAGTCACTCACAGAATGCGAGGGTAACTATCAATAGAAGCGATGCCCCGTTGGAATCTATATTGAATGAGATAGAGTCTCAAACGGACTATCTTTTTATATACAAGGAAGATGTGAACGTAAAGATGCGTAAAACCATACAGGTGAATGGTAAACCTGTGTCCGAGGTGCTGCCTATATTGCTGACCGGCTCTTCCATCGGTTATAAAATGGAGGGAAATCATATCATCCTTACTCGTGATGTTGCATTGGCAGCGCAGCAACAGGGGGTAACGGGAGTAGTGACCGATGTTTTGGGCGAACCGCTGATTGGTGTTACTGTGATGCTGAAAGGAGATATGCAAGGCACGGTGACAGATATAAATGGAAGATTCTCGCTGTTCGCTGAGCAAGGAGATGTAATAGTAGTAAGCTATTTAGGCTATGCTTCACAGGAGATAAGATTGAAGGATACAAAGTTACTTCGTATTATGATGAAAGAAGATGTGGAGCTGTTGGATGAAGTGGTAGTAATAGGTTATGGTTCCATTTCAAAGAAGGAACTGACTAGTGCAGTTTCCCACATATCAGGTAAGGATATGTTGCAGATTGGGAGTGGTAATCCTGCCATGCAGATTCAGGGAAAGGTTTCAGGTCTTGCAGTAGAGAACTCTACTCCTTCTGATCCTAATTCTTCACCTAGTATTCAGGTACGTGGAGTATCCTCGCGTTCAGCCGGATTGGGTCCGCTGATTGTAATTGACGGTATACCAGGCGGTAGTCTTGATAATTTGAATGAAAATGATATTGAATCTATTGATGTCTTGAAAGATGGGGCAGCTTCGGCCATTTATGGAACCCGTGGATCGAATGGGGTGATTGTAGTTACTACCAAAAAAGGTACTATGGATGGAAAAATTCATACTTCGTATTCGGGATTTGTGAATATAACTACACCTGTCAGAGAGTTGAATGTATTGTCGGCTACAGATTTTAGAGAACAGAAACGGGGAGATGATTATGGTGCTGATACTGATTGGTTTGATGAACTGACTAAAGTGGCTGTATCTCATAGTCATACTTTGCAGGTTATGGGTGGTAATGCCAAGACTAATTATAAAGCAACAGTGGATTATAAAAATACAGATGGTATAGACTTGCGTTCGGAAAGGCAGCAGGTAGGGGCCCGTTTGTCATTAAATCATACAGGAAAAAGTGACTTGTATAATGTCATTCTGAATGTGGCTCCGCGCACAGTGAAGTATCAGGATGCAGATTATGATACTTTTCGTTCTGCATTGTTGATAAATCCCACTACTCCAGTGATGGATCCGGAACAACCGGGTAAATATACTCAGATAACTACTTACTCCACCAATAATCCGGTTGAAATCTTGAAGTTGGAGAAAAGTGGTGGTGAGCGTACCACCTTAAGTTGGGATGGTACGTTTAAGTTGAATTTGTTTCCGCTGTTGTGTAAAGATAGGAATCATTATTTAAGTACACAAATTACATTGGCTCAGCAGATTATAGAAACCGATTACAGTTGGTTTCGTCCTTCGATTTCTACCATAGAAGACAAAAGTGGATTTCAGGGAGAAGCTAGCCGTAAATATGACAAGAATAAACAAGAGTCTTTGGAATGGTTGGTAAATTACAGTTATGACACTGATAACCACCATGTAAAGTTCATGGGAGGATATTCTTATCAATACTTTGTAAATGACGGATTGAATGCTGAGAATAAGAACTTTGCTTCAGATTTGTTAGGACCTGACAACTTGGGTGCTGGAACTTACAATAGTGAAGTGGAGGGACGCCTAGGTATGGGGTCTTACAGGAATGATTCCAAATTAATTGCTTTCTTTGGTCGTCTGAGTTATAATTTTAGAGATAAATATTTTGCTACATTTTCTCTTCGTCATGAAGGCTCTTCCAAGTTTGGTATTAGTAACAAATGGGGATCGTTTCCAGCCGTTTCTGCTGGTTGGAGAATCAGTGAGGAGGATTTTATAAAAAATATCCAATGGATTAGTGATTTGAAATTGAGAGGTGATTTCGGAGTGACAGGTAATCAGGAATTTGATAGTTATAAGTCATTGGCCCTGATGCAGGCGTATGATTTGATTTATTATAATGGAACATATATTAAGGGTTGGGGATTCAGTTCCAATGCTAATCCTAATTTGAAATGGGAAAAAGGTAAAAATTGGAATGTAGGAATAGACTTCAGTCTGTTTAATTATCGTTTGAATGGTAGTGTAAATTATTATAGTCGGAAACAACAGGATCTATTGGGAGTTTATGATGTTGCATTGCCACCTAATGGTGCTTCGCAATCATTTGTTAATGTAGGTACAATGAAAAATACAGGTGTTGAAATCGAATTAGATTGGAATGCGGTAAAGAGCAAAAATTTTAATTATACAATTAGTTTTGTGGGCTCTACTTCAAATAATAAGTTTGTTTCATTCTCAAATCAGTTTTATGAAGGTCCTAAGTATTATTGGATGAGTAGTTTTCCTTTGTACCCAGGAAATCCGGGGGTATTGCAACGTATTGAAGAAGGAGAACGCATTGGTAATTTTTACACATTCCAGTATGCGGGTTTGGATGATAACGGAGGTTGGTTGATTTACTCTAAAGATGGTGAAGTGATTCCTATAGATAAAGGTACGGATGAGGATAAACGGGTGGTAGGTAATGGATTGCCTAAGTTTACAATGTCTGTGACTCATACTTTCCGTTATAAAAATTTAGATTTGAATTTGTATTTCCGAGGTAATTTGGGTTATCAGATCTATGATGTCCATGATTTGTATTATGGCTTGCAGGATGCAGCTCCGAATACGAATGTGCTGGAGTCCGCTTACAAGGAAAATAGGGAAATTACTACAGGAAAAAATGTGCATAGCAGTTATTTTGTACATAATGGTGATTTTATGAAGTTGGACGTCGCTACATTGGGGTATACTTGGAATATAAATAATAAGTGGGTTGAAAAGGCACGTTTCTATATTACAGGACGTAATTTGTTCACTATTAGCGGATATCACAGAGGACTAGATAAGGATGCATATTGTGTAAATGGTATGGAACCCGGTCTACCTTACAGTAAGAATGGATATTATCCGTCTTCACGTCAATTCTTGTTTGGTATTCAACTTAACTTCTAAATTTATTACTTTATGAAAACGTTTAAATTAAAAAATATATTTCTGGGATTAGGGATGTTGGCGTCAGTGGGATGTACGGATTTGTCGGAAACTACTTATGATATTGTACCTCAGGATGGATTCTATCAAACCAAGGAGAATGTTCTTCAGGCGTTTGTACGTCCTTTCGGACACGGATATTGGTTGTGTTGTAGGGCGATGTATTGGTTTGGCGAACTTTCTGCCGACCATTATATGACTGTGCAAAGAGAGGAACATTGGTATAATGGCGGTGAATATTTCCGTTATCATTATCATACTTGGACTGTTGATGATTGGTATGTTAATGCAATTTGGGAAGATACTTACAGAGGGATCATTCAGTGTAATGCCAGTATTTCTGATATAAGTAAGCTGAATCCTGCAAAGTTTGGCTTTTCACAGCAAGAGTTTGATGATTTTATTTCTCAAACACGTGTTTTACGTGCGTGGATGTATATGTCTATATTCGATTTAGTACATAATATACCAATTGTTACGGATTATCCAACTACAGAGTTGCCGGCACAATCAGAGCCAAAAGAAACTTTTGCTTTTATTGAACAAGAGCTGTTGGAATCATTGCCTGCGTTACAAAAAAAGAAAGTAATAATGGAAATGGCTTAAAGCAGGGTCAATGGACCCAGGGAGCTTGTGCTGCCTTATTGGTAAGGTTGTATATGAACGCCAGTTGGTGGATTGATGAGGACAAGACGGTCGAAGCTGAAAAATACTGTGAAAAAATTATAGATGGTGAATACGGTTTCTATGATATAGATAATAGGTGGGATGCGCCGTTTGATTGGGATAACGATAAGTCTAATGAATTATTGTTTGGTTATCCATCCTCGTTTGGTGGTATGCATTGGCTTTATGATTATGAAATGTTTTGGCAGGTTGCTCCGTTCCTCTCTTCGAAATATTTCGGTTTTACAGATTGGGGGAATTGTAACCCCAAATATGCATTACAGCCAGGATTAGATTTAAATGGAAATGAATATTCCTTTGAAAATGGAAAACCGGTCCGTAAGTTTATGAAATATCCTGATGATGTGCGTCTGAAAAAGTATAAAAATTTAGGAAATAGCAAACGCGAAGGAATGTTTTTGTATGGCGACCTACCTTATGAAACGGCAAATGGAACGGAATATGTTACTTCGGACAATGGAGCTTACAAACTTTACATTCGTGATCAAGTAGGTATTTTCCGCGATACAGATCCTGCTAGTTTCTCTCCCAATCCTTCTAGTGGAACCCAAACTCCAAAATCGGCTATGGCTTACGGAGATCAGAATTCAGGTTGGTGTTTGATAAAATATCCTATTTATCGTTCGGATGATGCAGGTAAAATAGAATCGGATTATGCTTTGATCCGTTTAGCGGAAATTTATTATTATTTGGCAGAAATTCGTTTTTATCAGGGTAGAAAGGCAGAAGCGGAAAAATTACTGAATTATGTACGGAAGCGTTATTATCCAGCAGGTTCTTCTAGTTTGTATCCTGAGAATGGGAGTGCATTGACAGAACAGGAATTATTGGATGAATGGGGACGGGAATTTTTAGGAGAAGGTTTACGTAGACAGACTTTATGCAGGTTCGGGATTTTTAATTCGGGAACTTGGTGGGATAAAGAACCGGATCCAGATAATCATACGATGTGGATACCTCTTTCACGTACTACATTGAATACGAATCCAAACTTGAAGCAGAATCCAGGTTATCCATCTGTTAATTAAAAAATTGATAATCTCATTTTTATCCGATAACTTGTATGTATATCTACATCTTGTTGTCGGATTGTTGAATAATTTTTGTATTTAAATAATTAGAACATTAATAGTATGAAAAAAAATAAATTCTTATTTTGTATCGGTCTGTTACTGACTGTTGCGACGATTGTAAATGCACAGTCTGTGACTTGGATTAGTAGTACCGAAGGCAATGTATGGCAAAAATCAAAAGTGAAGTTGCAATCAAAATCAGAGCAAAATCCTGTTTTGCAGGTAGATGGAACAGAGAATGGTGTTGTTTTCAAGAATTGGGGAACTACTTTTAATGAACTTTGTTGGGATGCTCTTGGGTTATTAACTCGTACTGAACAAGATGAAATATTGTATAATATATTTTCTCCGCAAGGTGATTTACGGATTACGCGTGGACGAATTTCGATGGGAGCCAATGATTACGCTCGTTCTTGGTATAGTTGTGACGAAGTGGAGGGTGACTTTGAATTGAGATATTTTAATATTAATCGTGATAAACAGACTATTATTCCTTTCATACGTGCTGCACAAAAATATAATCCGAATCTTACATTTTGGATATCACCTTGGTGTCCTCCAAGCTGGATGAAAATAAATGGAGATTATCCGGTTTTAAGTAGTCCGTTTAATAGTTTGTCAGAGAAACAGAATTATTTATTATATGGTGCTACAGGCGGTCAGGTTGATGAGAATGAAATGAAGTTGACCGGTGCCCGTGATGGAGTTTTTCCTCGCCAACTTGCGACAACTGACTTTATGATTCAAGATCCACGTTATTTGCAGACTTATGCAGATTATTTTTGTCGTTTTATAGATGCTTATAAGGAACAAGGAATTCCTATTGATATGGTGATGTATCAGAATGAAGCATATAGTTATACTCCTTATCCTGGTTGTGCCTGGACTGCCACCGGTACGATTCGTTTCAATAAAGAATATTTAGCTCCTACTTTGAGGCAAATGCATCCTGAGGTGAAGCTTTATTTAGGTACTTTTAATACGAATCGCCAAGATCATGTAGAAACAATTCTTGCTGATACGGCTTTATGTAATTGTATTCGTGGTATGGGATTTCAATGGGAAGGACGTGAAATACTTCCTTCCATAAGAAAACAGCATCCCGAATGGGAATATATCTGTTCGGAAAGCGAATGCGGTTGGGGTAGTTTTGATTGGAAGGCAGCAGAACATACATTTGAGTTGATAAATCATTATTTAGGGAATGGATGTTGTGAATATAATTTTTGGAATTGTATTTTGACCGATAAAGGTGAAAGTCCGTGGGGATGGAAACAGAATGCGTTGATTCGTGTGGATTCGGAAAAGCGTACGTTTGTTTATACCCCGGAGTATTATGCAGTAAAGCATTATAGCAAAATGGTGGCTCCAGGATCAAAAATCTTACAATACAAGGCAAAGGGGGAGGATAACCAACCAGTCATTATATTCCTGACTCCTGAGAATCAGTATTTGGTAGTGGCGGGGAATTTTAATGGCAAACAACAGAATTTGAGTGTAAAACTGGCGGGAAAATATTTGGAGGTGACGTTGCAGCCCCATTCTCTAAATACATTTTATACAAAATGATCACAAGGAATAATCCTCGTTAAATTGATATCCATTGTAGGGATCGGTGGATTCTTACAATGGATAAAAAAGATGTAAAACTTCTATTTTCCCCCATTTGACCGAATAAAGTCCCTCTTTTGAAAGATTTATATACCTGAAAATAGGTTCCTATACTATATCTTTGCATCAAACAAATTCAGGACTAATTATATGAAAAACAAATTTTTTATCACCTTATTTGCCTGTTTGCTGCCTTGGATGGCAGGGGCGCAGCAGACTATTTTCAAACAAAACAATGTAGCCGAAAAGGATTACATAGCTTATCTCTTTACTTATTTCACAGGTAACCACATCAGCGAGGAAGCCGTATGTTATGCGGTAAGCACGGATGGATACACTTACTGGGCGCTGAACGATAACAAACCGGTCATTGACTCCAAAATCATCAGCTCTACCGGTGGCGTGCGTGACCCGCACATCCTGCGTTGCGAGGATGGAAAGACTTTCTATATGGTGGTGACTGATATGGTTTCGGACAACGGCTGGGACTCCAACCGTGCCATGGTGTTGCTGAAATCCACCGATTTGGTGAATTGGACTTCTTCCATCGTCAATATGCAGAAGCGTTATGCCGGACAGGAGAAACTGAAACGGGTGTGGGCTCCGCAAACCATCTTTGACCCGGAAGCCGGAAAATATATGATCTATTGGTCAATGCAATACAATGGCGGCGCGGACGTGATTTATTATGCCTATGCCAACCGGGATTTTACCGATCTGGAAGGAGAGCCGAAACCTCTTTTTATCCCCGAGAACAAGAAATCGTGCATTGACGGCGATATCGTCTTTAAAGACGGAATCTTTCATCTGTTTTATAAAACTGAAGGGCACGGAAACGGGATCAAGGTAGCGACCACTCGTTCTCTTACTTCCGGTCAATGGGAGGAACAGCCCGACTATAAGCAGCAGACCACGGAAGCGGTGGAAGGTGCGGGAACTTTCAAACTGATAGGTCAGGACAAATACATCCTGATGTATGATGTGTATATGAAAGGCAAGTACCAGTTTACCGAAACCACCGACCTGAAGAACTTTAAGGTGATAGACAGTGAGGTAAAGATGAACTTTCATCCGCGTCACGGAACCATCATCCCCATTACCCGTGCCGAGCTGAAGCGTATCACTGACAAGTGGCCTTCAAAGGAAATGGGTAATATGACTATCCCCAACAATCCGGTGCTGCAAGGGTTTCACGCCGACCCTGAAATATTGTATTCTCATCAGACTAAAAAATATTATATCTATTCTACCACTGACGGACAGTCCGGATGGGGAGGGTGGTACTTTACGGTCTTTTCCTCAGATAATTTGAAAGACTGGAAGGACGAAGGCGTGATGCTTGACCTGAAGTCCGACCAGGTGATATGGGCGGATGGAAACGCGTGGGCTCCATGTATTGAAGAAAAAATAGTGGACGGAAAGTATAAATATTTTTTCTATTTCAGTGGTAACCCTACAGCCGGAGGCGGCAAGCAGATCGGGGTGGC
>ERZ780226.2001-NODE-2001-length-14793-cov-4.613313_pt1 | contig 14793 bp, 9 predicted proteins | sample MGYA00511165_ERZ780226 | MGnify/ENA primary metagenome ERZ780226 (study PRJEB29588, sample SAMEA2152373) | human gut metagenome | biome: human gut; feature: human-associated habitat; material: faeces | place: Denmark | collected 2008/2010 ...
AAACAAATGCTGAGCTTTCACGGCGTGCCGCGAGAGAAAGCGCGGTTCTGATGAAAAATGATAACAATGCCTTGCCTATTAAACAAGGCGGAACGGTCGCCTTGTTCGGAGCGGGACAGATTAAATACATTAAAGGCGGCGGGGGTTCAGGCGATGTTAATGTTAAGCACACCGTGAACATTCTTGAGGGAATGAAAAATAAAGAAAAGGAAAAAAAGGTGACTCTTAACACTGATATATCAAGCCTCTATGAAAAGAATCCGAATGTGCAGATCACTCAGGAACAGGTAAAAGCTGCGGCGAAAACTTCCGATACAGCAATCATGGTGATCAGCCGCGGCTCATATGAGGGCGGAGACAGGGTTAACGGAAAGGGAGACTATTTATTAAGCGACGGCGAAACTAATCTTATAAGTATGATATGCAATGCAGGCTTTAAAAAAGTTGTTGTCCTTCTTAATGTTGTCGGAGTCATAGATATGAACTGGGTGAATGATAATAAGATAGACGCGGTTTTAAATATATGGTGCGCAGGTATGGAGGGCGGTGACGCAGCGGCGGACTTGCTCTGCGGAGATGTGAATCCCTCGGGAAAGCTTACCGATACATGGGCAAAAAGCTATGAGGATTATCCGTCCTCTAAAACTTTTAATGAAAGTGAAGATTATATTAATCATGAAGAAGATATTTATGTTGGATATAGGTATTTTGAAACCTTTGATTCTAACTACTCAAAGGTGGCGTACCCGTTCGGCTTCGGTCTTTCATATACAAGCTTTAATATTTCGAATGTACAGGTGAAGGAAGAAGGCGGTAATATTTCGGTGACGGCGACGGTTACGAACACGGGAAGCATTCCGGGACGTGAGGTTGTTCAGACGTATTTTTCCTCACCCCAAAGGGGCACCGACGCTAAGCTGAGTAAGGCCTCAAAGGAGCTTGCCGCATGGAAGAAAACAAAGCTTCTCAAACAAAATGAAAGCGAAACGGTTATTATGTCGTTCCCGATTTCCGATATGGCGAGCTATGACGACACGGGCGTTACCGGACATAAATCGGCATATGTGCTTGAAAAGGGCGACTATAATGTATATGTCGGAAATTCGGTAAAAAATGCGGGTGAAAGCGGAATAAAATATACGCACACAGAAGGTGAACTTAGGGTCACGGAAACGCTTACACAGCAGAGTGCGCCGACTTCAGAAATGAAACGTCTTTTGGCGGACGGAACCTATGAAACGCTTACGCCGCAGGGAGAAAGTGTGGATAACACCCCATCAACCGAGACCGCATCCAAAGAAACGGAAAGCAGTGAAAGCAGCGCTAAAAAAGTAACGCTTAAGGATGTATATTATAATAATGCGACAATGGAACAGCTTGTCAATGAGCTTAGCGATGGTGAACTTGTACATCTTTCCGGCGGACATGCTGGAAAAGCGACAGGTTCAATCGGCGGACTTTATGATTATGACATTCCGGATACACAGACCGCCGACGGCCCTGCCGGAATACGTGCGGATTATGCGACGGCGTGGCCGAGTGAAACGGCGCTTGCAAGCTCATGGGATCCTGAACTGCTTGAAGAAATAGGAAAAGTAACAGCAGATGAAGCAATTTCACAGGGTATTGACATATGGCTTGCCCCGGGAATAAACATACACAGAAACCCGCTGTGCGGACGTAACTTTGAATATTATTCCGAAGATCCGCTTATTTCGGGTAAGATGGCGGTCGCGCTTTCAAAAGGGGTGCAGAGTAAGAAGGTTGCGGTTACCGTTAAGCATTTGGCGGCGAATAACCGCGAAAGAAACAGAAAAGAGGTTGACAGCCGTATTTCCGAAAGGGCGCTTCGCGAAATCTATTTAAAGGGATTTGAAATTGCTGTTAAAGAAGGCGACCCGTGGTGCATAATGTCATCCTATAACAAGCTGAACGGAACAGGCACTTCAGAGAGCAGATCTCTTCTTACCAACATTTTGCGGAATGAATGGGGATTTAAGGGCATGGTGATGTCTGACTGGGGTAATACAAGAGATAAGGTTAAGGAAATTAATGCAGGACAATGTACAAATATGTATGGCGGCAGCAGCGGAGATGTAAAGAAAGCAATCGAGAATGGTACTATTACTCGTGAGCAGATAAGAAAAAATGTCGGCGAAACATTAAATATGATTATGAAAACAACCGCTATGAACCGTGAAATACTGAACCCCAAGCCTATTGAATATAAAACAATCAGCGGTACGGATATAACCTATATACACGGCGGCGAGTACAGCAAATCATACGGTGGATTTACTTCACTTAAATCAGACAGCGACGCTTACAGCGAATCGGCGCTGATTCAGTTCGGAACAAATAAGTGGGTTGAATATGGTGTTAATGTTGAAAAAGCCGGAAAGTATAGGCTGTATTCAAGAACCGCAGGCTGGGGCAGCAACTTTACATTTAAGCTTGATGACCAAGAGATCGGAAGAACGCCTGTCGAAATGTGGACTGCGGATTGGGATAAATGGACAACTCTTGCACCGGTAGATGTTCAGCTGACTGAGGGAAAACATATCCTGCGCGTGGAATGCCCATTCGGAAGCTGTAACGTTAACTGGTTCAGATTTGTGCCGATATCAGAAACGGCGAACTAAGAATGGAGGATTAATATGAAAACAAAAAAATTAATTTCAGCCATGCTTGCACTTGGAATGGTAATATCATATGTGCCGCAGGTGCTTGCTAAGGATACTCAGACGCCGCAAACCGGCACGGTAATCGGAGCGGACTCGATAAAAGGCTTTAAAAACGGAGCATATGATACCATTTGCTTCGGCAGCTCTAACGGAAGCTCGATAAAATGGCGCGTTCTTGACACATCGGCGAACAACGGAAATGAAAGTGGATTATTTGTTTTAAAAGAAAATATCGATGAAAATAAAGCGATGCTTGAAAATTGGACAAAGGAATCGGATAACAAGTGGGAAAACAGCGGAATGAAAGCATATCTTAATGGTGACTTTTATAATAACGCTTTCACGCAGACAGAAAAAGGCGGTATCCTTTCCGTTACAAATAACAACGATTCTGTGGTTTCAGTAAATACTGCAAAGGGAATATACTCGGGGTTTAAATCCGCTTATTTATCCGACGAAAGGGTATTCTTACCTTCGGCGAGCGAGATAACAAACGAAAAATACGGTCTTTCAAGTGTTGCTGACAGGGTTGCTTATAAATCTGGTGATTCGTCAAAGGCAGATGGCTGGTGGCTTCGCTCAGGAAGCGAATATGACAACAATAACTATGGCTTTGTAAATGATATGGGGAAAATGACCACCGATCATGAATCATATGAATGGGGAATCCGTCCTGCTATGAATATCAAGAAAAATGATATTTTGATGGCTTCATACAAGACCAAGGCCAACGGCGGTAGGGAATGGACCGTGAAGCTGAGAGACACAGGCCGCACGGCGTTTTACGCCGCATCAAGCGGAAAAGACGGTGAAAAACTGAAGATTAACTATGTAAATGCCAAATATGGCGAAAATGAATATCTTTCGGCGGCGGTTATAAACAACGGCAATTTGAAGAAATATGAGAGAATCTTAAATGTAGATTCCGAAGCTAAGTCAAACGGAATGGCGGAGCTTGATTTATCAAAGCTCAATATAAGCGAAGGTGACAGACTTTATGTGTTTTCCGAACAATATAACGGCGAGGATAAGACCGCCTGCATGAGTGATTTACGCGGAATCTCTGTAAATGCCGAAGGGGCATCGTATAAGGTTACCTTACCATCGGGTGCAGGTTATACAATAGCGGCCGCATCGGGTTTAGGTGAAACGGTAAAAGAAAATGAAACGTACCAGTTTACCGTTACTATAAATAATGGTTATAAAAAGCGGCCTGATTTTGCGGTAAAGGCAAACGGCACAAAGCTCAATGAGGAAAATGGACTTTATACAATTTCGAGTATAACCGAAGATCAGACAATAACCGTTGAGGGAGTTGTCGAAGAAAGCGTAGTTGAACCCGATTTTTATACTGTCACTCTTCCGAGCGGTGACGGATATACGGCGGCGAGCGCAGAAGGCTATGACAACACAAAGGTTACGCCGGGAAATGATTATAAGTTTACTGTGACCTTTAATGAGGGCTACGCAAAGGGGAAAAACTTTGCAGTAAAAGCAAACGGCGAAAGCCTTGAGGAAAATAATGGCGTTTATACAATTCAGAGGGTTCATGCAAATCAGACAATAACGGTAGAAGGAATAATCGGAAAAGCCGAGAGCTTTATACCTGAATATGGTGATAATAAGGGTTGGACGCTGGATGAAAACATCGGCTGGTCAAACGAAACAGGCGCAGACGGAAATCCGATAGGCGTGCAGAGTGATAAGGATAAACAAGTTCCCGGCTATGCGATTTACAACAAGAGGCTTCTGTCACCCGAGAGCAAATACACGATAGACGCAAAACTTTCGGCGCAGTATAGTGACACCGATCAGGGCAGCACGCTTTTAATCAATTATTTGTCAGAGAATGATTATATAGGCTTTGAACTTGGAGGAAGCGATGCTCACCCTACAAAGCTCTCTGTGGTTCAAAACGGCAAAACTGTTTTTGAAAAAAGCGGAAAAAATGCTTCATCGAATTATTTAGACTTTAACGTTATGCTTGATCCCGTTACAGGGAATATAGAGGTAACAGAAAAGAAAACCGGAGCGCCAATAATGAAGCTTCAAAATGATTATTTGAAGGTAACAAAACCGGGTAAGGTTGGATTGTATTTGCATAATGACAGCGGATGGGGTTATGTTGCGATTAACAGCGTAACCTACGCCTTTTCCGGTAAGTATTCGGAAGCCTTCCATAGTTATGCTGACGGAACTACAAAAATTAACGGACTGATTCTCGGCGGAAATGGCACACGTGTAATAACAAACGGTTCGAATAAGGGACTGTACTTCGAATGTACCGACGGAAGCAGCGCTAAGCTGAATTTTTCCGATATTGACGGAGATTACAGATTTAGCTGTGATATGTTGGTTCAATGGGATAACCAGGACAACTATATCTATTTTTATTATAAAAATGCTAACGACTATATTAGGCTTAAGGTTTTACCCCCTAAAGAGTCTAACGGAAATAAAAATCAGCTTATGCTTGAAGGAAAGCCAGGAGGTAAAGAATATTCCGGTTTAACCGCCGATGTTGACTTTGATATTAAAAACAATACGGTTTCATACGATATATACTTAAGCCGTGACGGATATGTAACGGTCTATGCAAATAACAATGCCATTTTCAAAAACGTTAAAGTTTCCGACAGCGCTTTATCGAGCGGAAACACGGCGATGATAGAAACGAGCTGGAACCCGACCAACATTTATAAGATAGAGCTTGAAACAGGCGACTATAAGACCATGCTCGAGGCACGTTCTATAGAGATGTTTAACAACAAAGATATAAAGATAGAAAGCTTTAAGGAGTGCAAGGGCAGTACTGTTAAGCTTAAAATCACCGATCCGGCGGTGGTTGGGATAGATAAGAGTGGTGTTCTTATTGCGGCATTATACGATGGCGATGTGCTTATCAGCACAGCATTGGGTACAATAAGCGAAGACGTTTCCTCGGCAGAGGTTACAATCTCGGTTCCTGAGAATGTCCAAAACCCGAGACTTAATATATTCCCGTGGGAAGATATTAAAACGCTTAAGCCGATAAGAAATCCGATTAATGTAAACTAACAAACAAAATTATTAGGGGCTGTAGTAAAACGATTTTAAAATCGAATTGACTACAGCCCCATAAACAAAAGAGATTGACCCCTTGAACTTGTAAAGGCGGCGTTAAAGCTGCACAGCGAATATTCGGAACGGTTTTACACCCTGGCGGCTAACGCTTCAAAAACGGGCGAGCCGATAGTTCGGCATATGGCATATGTTTTCCCCGACGAGGGATTTGAAACCGAGAATACACAGTTTATGCTCGGAGATGAAATTCTTGTTGCGCCTGTGCTTGAAAAAGGAGCGGAGGAGAGGACTATTCGTTTGCCGAACGGGAGATGGAGAGAAGGCGGCGGTAATATAGTCGACGGCGGCAGAAGTATAACCGTAAAGGTGGGTATATCGGATATCCCGCACTTTTTCCGTATTTAAAAACCGGGAATAGTCATAATAATGAAACGGAGAAGAACTATGTATACATACAGAGGAATTGAAAAAGAGATTGGAGAAGCGCTCGGCGGCGAGGGAATAAGGACGGTCAGCCTGTCGGATAAGCAGGACTTTGACACTGTGCTGAAAAACCCGCATAAGGGGCTGTATCACCATTATTACGATAACAGCCTTGACAAGTATTTATGCGAAAGCGATGAGGAGCTTACTCGGATTAAAGGGCTTACCGTGTTATATCTGAGGTTTGACTGGTCAGACTTTGAACCCGAGGAGGGTAAGTTTAACCGAGAGCTTACGGATGATATAATAGAGCGGTTCTGCAAGCCGTATGGGTATAAATTATCGATTTTGATATGCTGCAAGGAGTCGGGAAAGGGGCAGACATTTGCCACGCCCGGATGGGTTGCGGACGCCGGGGCGAAGGGGTGTTTCCGCCCTCCGATAGACGTTGCAAACGATAAAATCAGCAGCTTCGGAAAGCCCGGAAAACCCGATTGGGTGAACTGGACGCCGGACTATGGCGACCCGATATTTTTGAAAAAGCTTGAAAATATGCACCGCGCATTTGCGGAGATATACGGCGATTCGCCGTATATCGAGGACGTTGTCGTCGGAAGTATGGGCGACTGGGGAGAAGGGCACACCTGCTGTTCAGGCAGGGAACGCATACCGATGGACGTGATAAAAAAGCATATAGACATATATGCCCGCTGTTACCCAAACACTCAAAAAATAATAAATGACGATGTAATAAGATATAATTTCGAGGACGACCCGCAGAGTGAGCGGGAGCTGCTTCAATATTGCATTGACAAAGGCTTTGGAATGAGGGACGACGGTATCGGCGTAAAGTATTTTGCGGACAAATATCCCGATACCCACACCGTTGCGCGCCCTTGGTATTTTGAAAAGGTATCGCCGCACTACCCGACCGTAATTGAGCTTGAACATTATTCCGATATGTTAGAGAGCGGCTGCTGGGAGGGTGAAAACGGCTGTATATCGGGGGCGGACTTTTCACGCGGAGCGCTTGATCTGATGCACGCATCGTACTTCAGCTTTCACGGATATGCAAGAGATTGGTATGCCGAAAACGCCGAGCTTGCCGATGAGCTTGCGAATAAATGCGGATATTGGTATTTTCTCGAATCGGTTTCCGTATCTTGCGAAATACAGAGCGGAGCGGATTTCGAGCTCGGATTTAAGTGGATTAACAGAGGCGTTGCAAGAGCGTATCACCGTTATTCTCTGAGCGTGCGCTTAGAGGGCGAAAACGGTTCGTTCACCGCCGAGGCGAAAAATTCGGATAACAGAAAATGGCTTCCGTATCAGACAACAGGTGAGGTTGTGAGCGTTTCAATGCCAAAGCCCGTTCCGAGCGGTGCGTATAAGCTGAAAATTCGGCTTGACTGCACGGAAAACGGAAGAAGCGTCCCGATAAAGATTGCGCTGAAGAAGGAGTTGCTCGATAGTAATGGATATTACACTGTTGCAGAGAATATATCGGTAGAATAGGAGGAGAATTCCTGTTAAGAAAAAAAGTGAAATTAAAGTAGCTTCATACCAAACAAATATCCTATGAAAAGCATTTTAGACATCCCATTATTACGCGTTTATGCTTTATTATGCCGCATTTTGCGTAATTCGGGAAGGCTTTTACACGCCTATGGCGGCAAAGGGCCGGGAACCGTTTGATACATGGAACGCACCGCTTGATGACGGCAGCTATCTGTATGAAGAATAACGGAACGGCGACACCATAGAAAGGTACATATGTGATGTCCGTATGTATGGTGGTTTTGGCGCTTTGAGGTTAAGCTGACGCCGGACAGGGCAATACTGCCTTGCCCGGCGGCTACAGCTTTATTTCCGCACTGGCGGAGGATAACAAACTCGCCGTAAGGTCGCTCGGCATACTTGAAGCAAGGCTTAAAAAGATGGGCATAAGACCATTGTTCATCACCGGGCACACAGGCTTTACAGATGATTTTGAGTTTGCATTCGCTCATAAAGACAGGCTTTGCTCTTGGCTCGGTCACTTGTATGAGTATTTATTTAAAATCAAATGAAAATATGGCTGTTGTGTCGCTTTCGCCCCAGTTTGAGATTGGAACAAGACGAAGGCTGTTTACCTTTTTGTTGAGCGGTATGTTATAAGCGCGGTTTAGGTTGTTTTTTGTCTTAAAGATAACCTCCGTTCCGTTTTCGGTTGTCGCTTCTAAGATAAATTCCTTACACAGGGTTGCGGGAACGTGGAATTGAGGACTGTCAAGCCGCGTATTACAGCGCGTGCTGTGAGTTTGTTCGCATCTTCCGCCGGGCAGGGTATTTCGGTTAAGGTCACTGTCAAACGTGATATGTACGGACGAAACCGTTTCAAATTTGCCGAAGCTATACTCAAGCCCGGTTCCGTTTTTTACTGCAACGCCGCAGGCGGTGGTGTTATAAATTTTATGGGGACGGTCCTCACCGTTTTTTAAGGTGTCATTTCCGTTTATCACAGCCGTGTTTTTACATAAATCACTGATGTCACGCTTCATATTGGGGATAAGACAGTCGCTGTCCGTCAGTATGTTCTGAAGCGCGGTAAGTTTTTTCAGATATACCTCGTGAGGGGAAAGACCGAAATTTGACGCAAGCGCCGCGGCGGTTCCCACCGCCTGACCCATAACGGCACAGGTCATCATAACGCGGATACTGCTCATAGCCATATGTGTCATACTTATATTTCGGCCGGCAAAAAACAGGTTTGACACATTTTTTGAATACATTGCGCGGTATGGTATACAGTACGGCGCAGGGGTATAGAAATTTGTGTTCGGGGTTCCTTTGTGATAAAAGCCGTCGGGAAAGTGGTCGTCAAGGGGCCAGCCTCCGTAGGCAACCGTATCCTCGAATTGACGGTTTGAGGTTATATCCTTTTCGGTAATAATATATTCGCCGACCATTCTGCGCGATTCGCGCTTTCCCGGCAGGAAGCCGAGAAAGTCAAGCTCCCAGTTATCGGCGTTGAATTGCCCCGAATTTTTGATATAGTCCCATGTGCCGACAGCAAGAGGAATAAGCTCCCGCGCAATATCCTCGGCATCGGCGATGGTATCGCGGTTTCCGCCGAGCTCGAGATACCAGAAGTTTTCGTATTCATTGTGAATATCAGGCCCTCTGTGCATAAAGTCTTCGCGTTTAAGCGGAGTGCTCCAGCTCGGCGGAGTAAATTTAATCGGCCTTTCCGTTTCACGGCCCTGTATAAGACAGCTGTTTCCCATGGTTAAATTATCGTGCTTTTTAACGTGGGTGTCCTCTCCGAATTCTTCGGCGCTTTCGCGGCCAATGCGGAATTCCGCACCGGTGAGCGGTGCAAGGATGCTGTCTCCCGAGCAGTCGGCATAGTTTTTGGCGTGAACCTCATAAAGCGTCTGAGTTGTCATCTGATAGCCTGTTATTGAACTTATCTTTATGCTTCGGCCAAAACCGAAGTCTCCGTTTTTGGTTTCGGCGTCCATACAGGTGCAGTTTAAAAGGAGCGTGATGTTCTTTTCACGTATGACAAAATCATAGAGCACGGTATCCCATATGTAATAATTTTTTGTCGGATTCCGATAGTAGTTTTCGAGTGCAATTTCTTCAACAATTCCCGTTTCGCGGTTATTTTCGCCGCCGGCACCGCATATCCACATTCTGATTTCCGATGAGGCGTTTCCGCCCAGCACGGGACGCTCGTGCATAAGAACGACTCTTGCACCGTTTCTTGCCGCGGCAATGGCGGCGCAAATCCCGGCGAGTCCTCCGCCCACAACACAAAAATCCGCGTCAATGACCTTTTTGTTAAGCATAATCCGATTTCCTCTTTTCTGTTTTGAATTTATATCTCAGTTGACATTAATGATTTTATATGATATTATAATATCAATAGTTTTCTATAAATTCTTTTATAATTACGCATAAAAATTCAAAAAAAATGCACAGAGGTGGCTTGTATGGATGCTGACAGACCCGTCATCGAACCAAAGAACAGAAAAATCGGCGACAAGATTTCTTCATATACAGAATATCTTAAAAAGGAGTATGGCTTAGCTATATCCATACATTTCGCCGATAAATACAACTATGTGTTTTATTGTGAAAAAAATATGTTGGTTTATAACGTGCATATAAATCCGTATTGCTTTAAGATGAAAAGCAACAGAAAAAACAGACAAAAATGCCTGAGATGTCAAAAACTTGTCCTGCACCACTGCGGGGAATGTGAAAGCTTTGTAGGCAGGTGCTATGCCGGTGTTTCGGAATATATCTGCGGAATATATTCCGACGGCGAACCTGTCGGATTTATAAGTGTAAGCGGATACAGAGATAAAAATATTCCGTTCGGACAAAATAACTTGTATGATGAGAGTATGAAGGATGAAGAGATTCCCGTTCAGCTTTTGGATACCCTTATTTCGCCGCTCGGACTGATGCTTGAGAGGCTTGTGTCGGAAACACCGCTCATTGACATCGGTGACGATGTGTATTTTAGAATTCTTAATTATCTCAACGAACATCACGCCGACGTTTCTGTGGCTGAGCTTGCCGAAAGGTTTTGCTTCAGCAGGTCGTATATAAGCCATATGTTTAAAAAGAGAAGCGGCTGTACCCTTAATACATATTGTAATATGCTTAAAATAAAGGATGCCAAAGCCCTCCTTAAAGAATCGAACATAAGCGTAACAGAGGTTGCGTACTCGGTGGGATTTAATAATTTCAGCTATTTTATTACTATATTTAAAAGCCTAACGGGAATGACCCCGCTTGTGTGGCGGAAGAAAAATCAGTTAAAATCCTGATATAGGCCGCATATGATGAGGGAAAATAAAGCGGATGCCTTCCTGTGTTTCACAGAGGGCATCCGCTTGTACTGTCTAAGCCCGGAAATTATTGCGGCTTTAGGTATGTATCATACATATCGCTTTTGAAAATCGGTTTATTGCTGAAACAGGGTACAGCCCATTTTCTTAAATTCATCTATCTTTTCTTTCAGCCGCTTCTCGGAAACCCCGAGGTAGTCGGAGCAGCATTTAATGCAATAAAAGCTGGTTGCTCCGCGGTTAAACAGCTTCTTATGCAGGCCGATTTCGTCATTGGTAAGAACTCTGCCGCACTGCTTGCATTTATCCATTGACTATTTCTCCAATCAGCACCTTACTGCCGTAAGCGCCCACTTCAAAGCTGAAGCCATCGTGAAATACGCCTAATTCTTCGCCGGTGAACGCATCGGTAAGCTTCAATCCGAGATTTGTTTCGGAATGCAGGCCGAGGTCATCGAAGGATACGTTGATACGTGCACCACACCATACATTGTCGGTTTCGGAAACGTTAAACATACCAATGGCAATGCGTCCGCCGCTCAGAATCTTTGCGATACAGAAACCGTTTTCGCCTACCTTTGAAATGCAGAATGCCGGTCGGCACTCATCGTCCTGGTTGATGGAAATCAAACCGGGGTTTAGTATGACGTCCTTGTTGACCGGATCAAGAGAGCGTAAATCCGCACCGATGATAAGCGGTGAACCGAGGAAGGCCCACAATGCAAAGTGTTGTAAATATTGTGCGTCGGTACAGCCTTCAAGTCCTACATGGCCTTTGCCGTGCATTCCGGTAATAAGCATATCCATATCATTGTAACAGCCCGGGCCGTTACCCTCAACATTATCAATCTGACTTTTAAAGATGTCGATATAGGATATCGGTGCATCAAAAATATCCCCCGTAGAGCGGTATGTATGAGCACCGTGTGAGCGCATCCATTGTGACGGATTCTTTTCGCCCCAGTTGCACGCAGCAAAGAGAATATCGCGGCCGCTGTTGCGGAGAGCCATTGCCATTGTCAGATAGGCATTCTTGGCATCACCGCTCTGAGGAAAGTTACAGAAATCGTATTTTAAATAATCAACGCCCCATTCGGCGAATTGCTTTGCGTCTTCGAATTCGTGACCGTAGCTGCTCGGGTACCCGGCACAGGTTTTAAAACCGGCGCAGGAATACATACCGAATTTCAGTCCTTTGGAATGAATGTAATCAGCAAGATGCTTCATTCCGTTCGGGAATAACTCGGGATCGGGAACTAACTTTCCGTCAACTCTTTCCTTCAGTGACCAGCAATCGTCAATGATGACATACTCATAACCGGCGGCCTGATAGCCTTCGTTTACAATTACGTCGGTTATTTCCATAATTAACTTCTCGTTGATATTCTGTGCGAATGTGTTCCATGAGTTCCAACCCATAGGCGGTTTGTGTGATAACATTGTATTTACCTCATTTCTTTAAAATAATATTTTTTATGTTATGTTTTCGTTTTTATACACTGCATTTTGCAAAATATCTGTTGTTTAGTATTATCTTTATCTTATCAGATTTTCAGAAAAAGTAAATAAAAAATACTTGCATTTATGTGTCTGAATATTGTATAATAAAAAGCAAGTAATGATTTCGGAAAGGGAATGAATCAAAATGAATGAGTATTACATACCGCGTCGGATGGGAGATTTGTCTATTCTTGATATCGGATGTGACCAATGTACGCCGGGACATTTTTTCGCAACGGCATTTTCCGATCGCTTTTTAATTCACTATGTATTGGAGGGAAAGGGGATTTTTCGGTCAAACGGGCAGGAGTACAGTCTGGAAGCCGGGAACGCCTTTTTAATCAGCGATGTATACGGCTATTATGAAGCGGATGAGAAAGAACCGTGGCGTTATGTGTGGATTAATATTTCGGGAGAGGCGGCAAGTTATCTACTGAGTAAGCTGGGGCTCAGTTCAGACAAACCGATTTATCAGACCACAGACAGAGAACGTATTGAGAGGTGTTATGAGGAGATTTGTTTAAATTATAATAAGGTGGATGATTTCCTGACCTATAGCAGGATTTTCAAGCTGTTTGAGGCTTTATGGGAAACCAATGCAAACAGGGAGAGGAAAAGAAGGAGCATCAGCGAAAGCGGCGCTGAGCGGTATGTGAAAATGTGCTGTGATTTTATTCATACCAATTATTATAAAAATATCAACATTAAGGATGTCTGCCGATTTGTCGGGTTGGAATATTCCTATTTGTTTCGGCTGTTTCGAGAGCAGGTGAATTTAAGTCCGGGTCGGTATTTGGCACATTACAGGCTTACAAAGGCGGCGGCCTTATTGATAAATACCGCTATGCCGGTCACTGAAATAGCGGCGGCTGTGGGATATGAAGACCGTGCGGCGTTTTCTAAAGCATTTTCAAATAAATACGGAGTCTCACCCAAGGTATACCGAAAGGCTTAAATGCCGGGGGCATTATTGATAATTCATAGCATGAGCTTCCGGTGATTGCTACACCGAAGCCGCCGAAGATGGCGGCTGATGTTTCCATATATTAGATTAAAATATTACGGCTCAAAAACAAGCGTTGAAACTGACTTTGGCATAAGCTCGGCATACCACCATTTATTATCGTAATAATACTGTGCCTGACGCTTTACGTTACTTGCGTTTACCATAACTACAACGTGGCTTCCGTCCGGGTTGTCTGCCGCAACGCAGACAACGGGAATCCTCATTGATTCAGGGAAGCCGAAAGCGGTACACGAAAAATCTTCACTCAGCTTAGCGGGATAAATTTTAGCGCCGCGTTTAATGAACTTTGAGAAGTGCTTGAATGCGTGATACTGACCACTGTAAGTAAGCTCGCCGGTCTGTGAGTTGAGCGTTGCAAGGCCGCCGCAGAAGAACGGACCGATGTTCGGGCCGCCGTCCTCATCGAGAAGAAGATTCCAGCCGAAAAAGTTTTCACAGCCGTGAGCCAGCGAACGCGCCATAATAAGCGACCATTTTACCCAGTCGGTATCATAGTTCTCGACAAGACGCGGGCCGCCTTCGGTGAAGTTCCACTTCATATTCGGGTATGCCGCCCTTATGTTATCAACAAGTTCGATTCCGCCCTCGTAATAATGAAGAGCGACGCTGTCTACACATTCCGAAAGTTCGGGATATTCATTAAGCGTCCATACAATTCGGGGCCAGCCGATAAAGCAATGGTCATACATCCATATCTCGGTGTCAAGGCTGTTTTCCTTTAATTTTTCTTTAAGAGCAATCATAAACTTTGCTTCGGTATCGGGTGACCAAATGCACGCAACCGAAGTACCTGTCTGGTGAGCTTCGGGTTCGTTCTGAGGGGTAACAGCGTCTATTTTGATACCCTCTGCTCCGTATGCCTTTATAAATTTAACAAAATAGTCGGCATAACAATCAAGATACTGTTCGCGCATATAGCCGCAGGATAAAAGACCGCCCGTTTTCATCCAGCCCGGAGGGCTCCAGGGTGAACCGAGAAATTTTAAATCGGGGTTGTGCCGGATTGCCTCTTTAATCATAGGTATTATAAATTCTCTGTCAATATCAATCGAGAAGGTTTTAAGCTCGGTGTCATTCTGTGTGTCACAGTATGAGTATACCGAGGTTGAATAGTCACTTGAACCGATGGAAAGCCTTGCCACCGAAAGGTTAAGGCCGTCCTTCCCGTATATGTCTGACAGAAACTCATCTCTCTGAGCCGGGGGCATTATTGATAATTCATAGCATGAGCTTCCGGTGATTGCTACACCGA
>ERZ780226.2006-NODE-2006-length-14761-cov-2.685639_pt1 | contig 14761 bp, 10 predicted proteins | sample MGYA00511165_ERZ780226 | MGnify/ENA primary metagenome ERZ780226 (study PRJEB29588, sample SAMEA2152373) | human gut metagenome | biome: human gut; feature: human-associated habitat; material: faeces | place: Denmark | collected 2008/2010 ...
AGCACGTCGAAGATGTGCTCTTTGGCAAACTGGCGCAGCGACTGGCCGCTGACGGTCTCGACGATGTGCTGCAGGGTGATGAAGTTGAGGCAGCTGTACTGGAAGTCGGTCTGCGGGCGGAAGTCGCGCGGGCAGGTGGCGATGTATTCCATCAGTCCGTCCGGATTGGGCTGGCCGTACTGTCGGGCAACTTGGGCCACCGGCGCATAGGACGGCAGTCCCGAGGTATGAGTCATCAGGTCCTGTATGCGGATGGTCTGCTTTTCCTTTCCGTCGGCGCTCTGCCAGTCTTTGAAGTGGGGGATGTAGCGGCTGACGGGGTCGAGCATGCGCAGCTTGCCCTGTTCGGCCAGTATCATGACGGAGATGGCGGTAGACATGGCCTTGCTGCACGAAGCCATGTCGAACACGGTGTTGGTGGTCATCGGTTCCACTTCGGGCAGCAGGCTCCGGTGTCCGTAGGCCTTGAGATAGGCCATCTTGCCGTGGCGGACGACGGCAAGCACGGCTCCCGGAATGCCGTCTTCGGCAATGGCCTGTTCGATGGCCCGGTCGGCATACGTCAGGTGGCGGCTGCTCATGCCCACCTGTTCGGGGGCTACCCGCTGCAAGGGTTGGGCCGCAGCTGCCTGGATGCCCATGAGCAGGATGAATAACAAACGGATGGTTTTCATGTCTTGTCTTGTTGGGTCGGCTGATTTATTTTCCTTCGCGATAGGCGTCCACGGCTTTCTTGACCGAGCCGTGCATCAGCAGCAGGGCTTTGGCCTTGCCGTAGTCCAGGCCCAGCTCCTCGACCAGCATGCGGGTGCCGCGGTCTATCAGCTTCTTGTTGCTCAGCTGCATGTTCACCATCTTGTTGCCCTTGACGCGGCCCAGCTGGATCATGACCGAGGTGCTGATCATGTTCAGGATCATCTTCTGCCCGGTGCCCGACTTCATGCGCGAACTGCCGGTGACGTATTCCGGTCCTACAATCATCTCGATGGGTACGTCGGCTTCGGCGGCCATGGGCGAGTCGGGATTGCTGGTGATGCAGCCGGTCAGGATGCCGTGCTCGCGGGCCTCGTGCAGGGCGCCGATGACGTAGGGCGTGGTGCCCGATGCGGCGATGCCGATGACGGTGTCCTTGGTGGTGATGTTGCGTTCCACCAGTTCTTCCCAACCGCGGTGGATGTCGTCTTCAGCGTTCTCCACGGGGTTGCGCAGGGCGGTGTCGCCTCCGGCAATGAGTCCGATGACCAGCGTGTTGGGCATGCCGAAGGTGGGCGGAATCTCCGAAGCGTCGAGTACGCCCAGTCGGCCGCTGGTGCCGGCTCCCATGTAGAAGATGCGGCCTCCCTGCTTCATGCGGGGCACTATCAGGTTGACTAGTTTCTCTATCTGGGGAATCGCTTTCTGTACGGCCAGGGCTACTTTCTGGTCTTCGGTGTTGATGTCTTCCAATATTTCGCGGACCGACTTCTTTTCCAAGTCGTTGTAGAGCGAAGGTTGCTCTGAAATCTTGATGAATGCCATATTCTTTTAATTGGTTAGTGGTTAGCGGTGAAGTGATTAGCTGTGGTAGGCGATGAGGCCTTCCATGGGGCTTTTGAGGATGGTGCCCAGCCGGATGCCCGTTGCTTCGGCGGCCTGTGCCAGCACGTCCTTGTAGTAGTAGGCTACGGAGCCGATAAAGTGGACTTCGTGCCCCTGATAGTCGTACTGCATGACGTTCCGTCTGAGGAACGACTCGAAGCTGTCCAGCACCAGGCGGTGCAGGCAAGGCTCGTTCAGGTTCTGTGCCAGGAACGGAGAGAGGCTGGCCAGGAAACGGTTGGGGAACGGCTTACGGTAGACGCGGTCGATGATGTCGGCCGGCGTCAGGCTGAACTGCTGCAGGAATTTTTCCTTCAGTTCGGGTGTTGTCTGGTTCTTCAGGATGTCGCCCACCAGCAGCTTGCCCAGACAGGCACCGCTACCTTCGTCGCCCAGGATGAATCCCAGGGGCGATACGTTCTGTACGATCTTCTCCCCGTCGTAGTAGCACGAGTTGGAGCCGGTGCCCATGATGCAGGCGATGCCCGGACGGTGTCCGCACAGGCTGCGGGCGGCGGCCAGCATGTCGGTGCTTACTTCCACTTCGCCTTTCACCTTCAGGTGGCGCAGGAGGACACGGCGTACGGTGGCTATCTTGTCGGGAAAGGCACAACCGGCACCGTAGAAGTAGACGGCATCCACTTCCTCGCTCTTTAGTTGGGGCAGAAGGTTGGTGACTATCTCGTTGCCGATCTCTTCCTCACTTTGGAAGAAGGGATTGGTACCTTTGGTAAAAATCTGCTGGAGTACTTCTCCATGCTCCACCAAACACCAGTCGGTTTTGGTAGAGCCGCTGTCTGCTATCAGTATCATAGTTCTTAAATTTATATCTTGATGTATATTTTCCGTTTATATAATTGGTATCCGATGCACCAGTTGATGGCTACAAATATCAGGGCATAGGCCAGGGAGCCGCCTGTGTCGCCGAACAGCGGTTTCAGCATCTGGTCATAGAGCAGTCCGTGGATAGAGATGCTGCCGTCGCCCCACGGCAGGCGGATGCTGCCGAACAGGATGCCCAGCACACCACCCAGCACGTACATGAACAGCGGATTGACGCCGAACGACTCGAAGAACAGGCTCCAGCGTTTGTATCCCTTCACATCGATTATCCAGATGAGCAGGGCCAGCAGGCTGGAGGCCAGTCCGCAGGTGGTAAGCACGTAGGTGGGCGACCATATCTTCTTGTTGATGGGGCAGCCGTAGCTCAGCAGCAGGCCGCTGAAAGTAAGGATGGTGCCTACCAGGAACAGCAGGATGAGGTGCGAGCGGAGGGTCTCTTCGCGGCTTTGCCCGGCACGGCTCTTGTCGCCCAGCATCATGCGGGCCACACAGAATCCCAGCAGTACGTGAGCGATAGAGGGAATAGTGCTCAGCAGCCCTTCGGGGTCGATGCCGTTGTCCTTGTACATGTGGGCGGGGGTGAGGATGGCGCGGTCTACTACGGACAAGATGTTTGTCTCGTTGTAGGCAAAACCGTTGCCGCCCATCAGCAGGATGAAGTATCCCACGAGCAGGGTGACGATGATCCAGGGAATGTAGCGGTGCTTCACGGTGAGGGCAACGATGGAAGCGGCGCAATAGCACAGGGCCAGACGCTGCATCACGCCGAGGATGCGCATGCGGTCGAAGGTCCATGCTGCGTTCCATAAGTTCTGGCCGAAGCTCAAATCATCGGGAGCTGAGGCCCAGTAGTAACAGAAGCGTGAGAACCATCCGATGGCCATGCCGATGACAAAGATGACGACGGTACGCCGCAGAATCTTCCGCAGGGCGGCATGGCTGTAGGCGAAGTCGTACTTCTTCAGTGAGATATAGGTCGATATGCCCATGATGAACATGAAGAAGGGAAATACCAGGTCGGTGGGCGTGAAACCGTTCCACTCGGCATGGCGCAGGGGGGCATAGATGTGTCCCCATGACCCTGGATTGTTCACCAGTATCATGCCGGCAATGGTGATGCCTCGCAGGATGTCGAGGGCCAGGATGCGTTTGCTGTGGTTTACTTGTTTTTCCATGACGTTTTTTCCTTTAGCTTTGGGTTGGAGGAACCGTACATTCGTCCACCAGGTAGGCTATCGACACATACGGAATGCCTGAGTTTGTCGTCAGGCCGATTTCGCAGGTGCGGCTGTTGCTGTAGCCGATCTGGATGTTCCGTTCTTCTATCTGAGGGCGGAGTTTGCGCAGGGCGTATGCGTTCAGTTCGGGATGTGTGAATCCGCGGTCGCCTGCAAAGCCGCAGCAGCCTACTTCTTCGGGTACAAAGACCTGTGTAGAGCAGAGGCGTGCCAGGGCGACAAGCGTGTCGGCCAGTCCCATCTTTCGCATGGAGCACGTGATGTGCAGGGCTACGGGGCGGTCTATGGGCTTGAACACCAGGCGAGGGCGCAGGAAGGTATAGATGAACTCGGCCGGTTCATAGAGCTTCATGCGGTGGATGGTTTCCCGCATGCGGTGCAGGCAGGGACTTTGGTCGCACAGCACGGGGTAGCGTCCTTGCCGGCTGGCCTCCCACAGGGCTTCTTCGAGTTCGCGTGTCTTGCGGTCGGCGATATCCATCATGCCTTTGCTTTCCCAGATGGTGCCGCAGCAGAGCTTTTCCATGTTCTGGGGGAAGATGACTTCGTAACCGGCTTTGTGGAGCAGGGCCACCATCTTGTTTACCAAAGCCTGTTCGACGGGCGACTTGCGGGCCAGGCCCATGGTCTGGTTGATGCAGCTGGGGAAATAGACCACTTTGAGCGAAGCTTTGTTTTCTTCCGCTTTCTGGCTATTCTCCATTTTCCGCTCTTCGTGCTTCATCTTATAGGCTTTGGGCATGGCCGGAGTCCACTGGGGGATGCCCAGCAGGTTGTGCATGCCGCGGGTAAGCTTGCTCATGGCGGCAGTTCCCAGTACGGCATGAGCCGTGTCGGCCAGCGTCAGTACGGGACGGAGTGTGTTCTTGATGCCTGCAAAGTGACGGGCGGCATAGTTGCCCAGTTTGTATCCCTGGCTGTCGGGCGGCAGCAGGTGTTGGCGGACCAGATGAGTCAGGTCGCCTGTATTGATTCCCATCGGGCATGACATGGAACAGAGTCCGTCGCCCGCACAGGTCTGGTTGCCTAAGTAGCGGTATTGTTTCTCGAGCAAGGCCAGTCGTTCGGGGTTGTCGCCTTCCTGACGCAGGCGGGCCAGTTCACGCTGGATGACGATGCGCTGGCGTGACGACAATGTGAAGCCGCACGACAGGCAGTTCACTTCGCAGAAACCGCACTCGATGCAACGGTCTACTTTGGAAATGAGAGACAAGCTGCGGGCCGCCTGTTCATCACTTGCAGCTTGCTGATTGTAGCTTGTAGCCATCATGGGCAGCGGCTTGAAGTGCTTCAGGTGGCACTTGGGGTCGTCGTTGAAGATGACGCCGGGGTTGAGCAACCCTTTGGGGTCGAAGAGGTGTTTTACAGCCTTCATCACTTCGAAGGCTTCGTCACCCCATTCGTAGCGTACGTAGGGGGCCATGTTGCGGCCCGTACCGTGTTCGGCCTTCAGAGAACCGTCGTATTTGTCAACGACTAGGGTCTTGACGTCTTCCATCAGCGCGGCATAGCGGTCCACTTCGGCCTGGGTGGCAAAACTCTGGTTGACAATAAAGTGGTAGTTGCCTTCCAGGGCATGGCCATAGATGCAGGCATCGTCGTAGCCGTGGCGGGCAATGAGCTGCTGGAGGTCGGCCGTGGCTTCGGGCAGGTCTTCGATGTGGAAGGCCACGTCTTCGATGAGGCAGGTCGTGCCAGGTTGGCGTGTTCCGCCTACGCTGGGGAAGATGCCCGACCGGATGGCCCAGAACTGGCCGTACTCTGCCGGATTGTCGGTGAAGTGTACGGGTATGTAGGTACGGAAGGCCGAGAGCGTCTGTTCGATGGTAGCGATGTTGGCCTTCAATTCTTCAGGCGTGCGAGCCTTGGTTTCCGTCAATACGGCGGTGAGACCCGAGGGATCGGCTGCTTCTCCTTTATATTTGTGATAGACGGGGTCGTTTACTGACGACAGACTCTTGTAGTCCAGCAGTTCGGCTCCCTTGACAATCCATTCGTCTTCTGTCCCTTTCAGCTTCTTCATGGCCACTACGGCCCGGCAGGCTTCGCGGATGTCTGTGAAGTAGACCATGGCGCTGGCCTTGCAGGGATAGTCATATTCGGTGCGCATGGTTACCTGCGAGAGGAAGGCCAGGGTACCTTCGCTGCCCACCATCAGATGGGCAATGATGTCAAACGGGTCGTCGAAGGTAATCAGGGGAAGCAGGTTGAGGCCTGTGACGTTCTTGATGGCGTATTTGTATCGGATGCGTTCACGCAGATGTTCATTGGCATGGATGCTGTCGCGCAGGTGGCAGATGGTGCGGATGAAGTCGCGATGAGTTACCTCAAAGGATGCACGGCTGACGGGGTCGCCCGTATCAAGCACGGTACCGTCGGCCAGGACGATGCGCGCCGAGAGCATTACCCGGTCGCTGTTGGCGTGCGTGCCACAGTTCATGCCCGAGGCATTGTTCATCACGATGCCGCCTACCATGGCACTTTTTACCGAGGCGGGGTCAGGAGCGAACTTTCGTCCGTAGGGAGCCAGCAGTTGGTTGACACGTTGTCCCACGATACCCGGTTGTAGGGTGATCTGGCTGCCGTCGGGGCTGATGGAGTATTGCTCCCAATGCTTGCCGGCCACGATGAGGATGGAGTCGCTGATGGCTTGTCCGGACAAACTGGTACCTGCGGCACGGAATGTAACTGGTAAATTGAGCTTGTCGGCCAGGCGGAGCAGTTCGGCCACCTCGTTCTCGTTTTCCGAGCGGATGATGATTTGGGATATCAGTCGGTAAAAGCCCGCGTCTGTTCCCCAGGCCAGGCGTCGGAGCTCGTCAGTATAAATCCTGTCCTGTGGAATGAAGCGTGAGGCTTCGTGCAGGAAGGATAAGTAAGGTTCTTTCATATCTCTTGTTTCAAGTTTCATATCATTTTGTTTCTTTAATGCCTTTGTGTGTTGCCCTGTTGGGAAAGTCGTGGAGGAAAATATGGACTCCTCGTACAACTGCCAACTTTTGCCAAGCCCGTGGCAGTGGTCGTGACGTCGTGGTGGCAGCGCTTGTGACACAGGCTTGTCACAACTATTGCCATAGGCTTGTCACACTCACTGCCATACTTGTGTCAAGAAGGCTATCCCCCGGTGAAGGCAACCGAACACTGTCTATCGGTACAGGTAGTACTTCTTGGACAGTTGGCGGAAACTCTCCACGTCCTTTTCCCAGTAGGGGCGTATGTCTTCCCAGCGGTTGTTCTGGCTGAAGCGTTCGCGTATCTGGCGGGAGCCGCACACCTTGTCGAACATGTTGAAGCGTCCTTTGTCAGCATGGTCGAAGACGGCGCGGTCGGGCCACAGACGTGCTACTTCCTGCATCACGAGGAACTGGATGGGACTGAGCGGTGCTTTGGCATAGTCGGTGATGTGCACCTGTACGCCTTGCAGCTGTTCGCCCTTGCCTACACTGTAGAACGGTTGCAGGTAGATGGGACGGAAGATGACGCCGGGTACGTGGAGCTCGTTCAGGGCATCGGCCAGCTTGTCGGCCTCGGCCCACGAAGCTGCAAACATCTGGAAGGGAATGGTATAGCCCACACCGATGGACATGTAGCCTAGTTCGCCCAGGATACCGCTCACGGGGTAGAAGAATGCCGAGTGTGGGTGGGGTATGTGGGGCGATGAGGGTATCCATTGCAGGCCTGTGGCTGTGTAGTCCATTTTCCGTTTCCAGCCTTTCATCTTGATGACCGTCAGTTTGCACTGTACGCCGCCTGCCAACATGCGTTCGCCGTTGAGCATCAGTGCCAGTTCGCCGCAAGTGAGGCCGTAAAGGTACGGAATTTTAAATTGACTGACAAAAGAAATGCAATCGTCTTCAACCAAATTGCCTTCTACCTTGAGTCCGCCCAGCGGATTGGGGCGGTCCAGCACGATGAGTTCCTTGCCGTTTTCGGCAGCTGCCTCCATGGCCAGTCCCAGGGTACTGATGTAGGTGAACGAACGGCAACCGATATCCTGAATGTCGTATACCAGTACGTCGACGTCCTTCAGCATTTCTGGTGTGGCCTTGCGAGTTTTGCCGTAGAGAGAATAGACGGACAGGCCGGTGGCGGGGTCGCGCTGGTCGGACACGTGGTCGCCGGCATGGACATCACCCCGTACACCGTGTTCGGGACCATAGAGAGCCACGAGGTTCACGTTGGGCGCCTCGTGCAGGATGTCGATGGTGGAGCGCAGCTCGTTGTCCACACCCGTGGGGTTGGTGATGAGGCCCACGCGTTTTCCCTCCAGGCAGCGGAAGTTCTGTGACTTGAGCACTTCGATGCCTGTCTTGATACGTATTTTCTGTGCCTGGGCGCCTATGGCGAAGCACAACAGAAGCAGAACCCCTATCAGCTTTTGCCCGGTTGCCGTATGTCTGTGACAGATGAATTTTTTCATATTCTTATTATTTGATAGATAATCTGTAGGTTATTCTTCTTTCTTTCCGAACTTGGGGTCAACTTTTACCAGTGCCGCCATTCCGATGGTGGTGATGCAGCAGATCATGGTCCATACGAAGAAGTGACGGTAGCCGATGGTTTCCTGCAGCCAGCCAGCTATCATGCCCAGCATCATGCTCAGGGCCATGAAGCCGGTACAGATGGCATAGTGTGAGGTCTTGAACTCGCCTTCGGAGTAATAGATGAGGTAAAGCATATAAGCCGTAAAGCCAAAGCCGTAACCGAACTGCTCAATGAAGACGCAGATGTTGACCGTAATCAGAGAATGGTCCTGGAAGTAGCTCAGGTAGACAAACGTCAGGCAGGTGAGCGACATGCTCCAGGCCATGGGCTGCAGCCATTTCTTCAGTCCGCCTTTGGCTGCGGCCACACCGCCGATGATGCCGCCCAGTGTCAGTCCGATGATGCCTACGGTACCATATACCAGTCCCACTTCGCCGGTCGTCAACCCCAGACCACCTTTGTCGATGGGGTCGAGCAGGAAGGGTTGTATAATCTTGGTGAGCTGTGCTTCGGGGAAGCGATAAAGCAGCATGAAACCGATGGCGGCTACCGTCTGCCAGAAAGGCATCTTGGTGAAGAAAGTGCGGAAGGCGTCGATGAAGCCTCTGACGATACTGCCGGCATCGGTACTCTTGTGAGTGGTGTCACTCGCCGGACGTGGTAATATCCAACTGTGGTAGATGGCTACCAGGAAGAAGAACACCGAAAGTACGATGAATACCACCAGCCATGCCAGCGGTATGTTGCCCGATGTGCCCACGAAGTTGGCTTCCGTACGTTCGGTCAGTTTGTGGTCTATTTCGAAATAGAGGTAGGCCGGCTTGTTCCAGTTGCTTTCGTTGAATTCGAAGCGGGTGGACAGTTTGCTTTGCTCCAACTTGATACTTTGGTCGCCATCCTTGTATTCTACGTTAAGCACAATACTCTCGCCGGGGGCCGGCTGGTGGTTGAGCCTTACGGCAGCCAGTGCGATGTTGTTGGCGGTTTCACCTGTATTGGTAGCATGCTTCTCGCCGAACGTGTTGCGCAGCCAGGTGCGGAAGGCGCTTTCCTGGGTAGCTGTTGCAGTAACGGCCGGTGCTCCTTTCGTGATGAGGCTGCCTTTGACGAAACCGTTGCGTACGTTCATGTTGTTTACCGAATCGCGCATCAAGGCCGCATATTCAGCGAAGGGAATGGTTTGTCCCTGTTCGTCGGTAGCGCTTGTCGGTGCCTGTATGGAGGCCTGTACCGTTGCATCGGAAGTGAGGAAGCTGAGCGTTTGTCCGTCGTCGGTCGGGGTGATGAACAACGGCAGGCCGCCGCTACCGGTTTCGACGGGTCGGCCACCACCTGGATTTTGACGGGTTCCAAGCCGGAGTTCATTTCAATGACGCCGGCCAGTATCACCAGAATGCCTTGTCCCATGACGGTGGCAATGCGATAGAAGGTGCTTCGTATACCCACATACAGCGACTGTTCGTGTTCGCTTAGGGCCAGCATGTAGAAGCCGTCGGCTGCTATGTCGTGTGTGGCCGAGGCAAAGCCCATCAGCATGAAGATGGCGAAGGTGAACTGGACATAGAACTCTGTAGGAATGGTGAAGGCAATGCCTGCCAAGGCTACAGCTACAATCCATTGCATGGCCAGCGTCCACCAGCGCTTGGTCTTGATGATGTCGACAAACGGGCTCCAGAAGGGCTTGATGACCCACGGAAGTCCCAGCCAGCCGGTATAGAGGGCGATATCGGTGTTCGACATGCCCAGTCGTTTGTACATGATGACGGAAATGGTCATCACCGCCACATAGGGCAGCCCTTGGGCAAAGTATAAGGTAGGTATCCATGCCCAGGGATTGGTTTTCTTAGTCAGTTTATTCATGGTCATTTCTATGTTTGTCCTTTAGGAATAAATCGGCTCGATGCTGGCGCCGATGTAATAGTGCAACAATATTTCATCGTATTTGTAGCCCTGTTCGCCCATGACGGCGGCACCGATCTGGCAAAGACCTACGCCGTGTCCCCAGCCGGCACCGATGAGGGTGAAGCGTCCGGGTATGCCTTCGGGCGAGAGGTCGCTCTTGTCTACCACGAAAGCCGAGCTGTAGAGGTGCGAGGGCGACAGTGTATGGCGTATTTCCAGTTCCTTGCCGATGGTGAGTGTGCGTTTGGTACCCACAATCTTCAGTTTCCACAGACGTCCGCTGGTGCCACGGGCCACGGGGACGAGGTCGATGATCTGTCCGTAGTCTATGCCCGACCGTTTCAAGATGAGGGCCGACAGTTCATCTTGTGTGTATTCTACGCGCCAGCGGTAGAAGTCGGTGGTTTCCTGGTCGTAGTTGTTGAGTACTTGTGACAGAATGTGTTTGTCTGTAGTGTTGCAGAACGATTCGGGCGAAGTACGTATCCAGCGGTCGGCTTCGGCTTCGACGGTGAGGTCGGGCAGGTCGGTGGCCGGTTGGGACGTGTTGCCCTGGCGGATGCGCCAGTCGCGTTGCTTCCGCAGGTAGGAGTAAGGTGTGTTTTCCCAGCAGTACTGGAACTCTTCGAAGGCACCACCGCAACATTTGGAGAAACGGGCGTCACAGATTTTCCCTTCAGACATCAGTACCTGTCCGCGGGTGGCTTGGATAGCTTGGCGTACGATATCGGTCGAAGCACGGGTGATGCCTTGATAACGCTGGCAGTGGTCATCGGCGCAGACGTCGAAGCGGGTATGGTCTTCTCGGTCGAACCATCGGATCAGTTCGTCATTTGTCTGTGTGCAGGCTTTGTAGTCTGTATGTTTGGCTACGATTTCCTTGTTCTTGTTAATCTGGGCCAGCAACCAGCTTCTCGAAATCACCGCATGGGCTTTCAGCAGCTCCAGCGAGGCGGTAGCGCTCATTTCGCTGGAGATGACACTGGTCAGGTAGTCTTCTACGCGGATGACGTTGACGGCAGTCAGCTTGTCATTTTCCACAATGATGCGCAGAGTACCCTGGAAACGCTGGTCTTCCTTGCGCTCCCAGTGGAAGTTGATGCCGATGGTGACTCCGTGCAGTTCGAACGAGGCGTTCTGTTCGTCTTCGGGTTCGAAAAGCAATTCGTCGTAGAGGCGGCCTTGCCACAGGATGCGGCCATGGTCAAAGGTGACGGTTTGGTTGCCGTTCACTTCCTGACCGTCCTGGCGGTAGGGGGCCAGCAGGGTGAATTCTATCTGGGGTTCGAAGAGGATTCCCACGTGTACTTTGGGTTCTTTCATAATGTTGTTCTTTTCTTTAACGGATTTCGTTGCGGATGTGCTCCTTCACGTGAACAAAAGCTTCGGGTGAAAGACATACCTCGCTTAATATTTGTGCCACGTCGTCTGCGGTAATTTTCAGAAAATCCTGCTCGACAGGGGTAATGAATACTCCTCCCAGGTCGACCGAAGCAGGACTGCTCAACAGGCGGGCATCACCTTCAGCCGTGTAGCAGGCAGGGCGATGCTTGGCACGAGGAAAGACGAAAATTGTCCAGCGGGAAGACTCATAGAGGGCCAGGATATTCATCATCGGTTCCTGGTCGCCTTCGGGTACGGGCAGGGCGTGGTAGATGGTCTGGAAGAAACGGCAGGCTTCGTCGGCATCGTCAGTGTCGATGACGAGTGCCGTACGCGGGGCGTCATCCAGGCTGTAAAGCGTGGCGCATTCGGTCTGCACTACCGTCTCGCCTATCCGCGTGCGCCAATCGGCCTCAATGGGCATAAAACCGCGGTTGCCCGCCTGAAAGTGAGCATGGTCAGGAGCGGAGGCACCACAGCGCGGACCGTTGTAGAAGATGGTGAAGTCCGTCAGTTCCCGGGCGAGTTCCAGCATGTCGGCAAAGCGATGGCCGATGAGCTGGGGAACGTGTTCAGTCTCGGGTATGGTGAGGTGGCGCGGGAAGATAGGGAAGGGATTCACCAGCAGCTCGTAGTGGCCCAGGAAGGGAATACCTTCCTGCTCAGCCGGCCGGTTAGCAGCGCAGAGAAAGCAACGGCGTTCGCGGATGGACTTAGCATCGACCTTGGCACCGGAGGAAACGATACGGGCGGGGTTGAACTGCACCTTATAGGGTACGCCGCGCACGTTCAGTTCCTTGACTCGTACGCCCGTGAGGGCTTCGTAGCTGTGGCGTGCTGTTTCCCATGTAGCAAGTTGGCGAGCCAGCAAATCGTTTACTTCTTTATTCATAGAATTCATGATGGTATTATTTTACTTTTTCTTGTTCAATGCAATGCGCGCTTGCAGTTCCCATGTACGAATACGGTCTTTGTATAAGTTATTAGCATTCATCTTTACAACATCCAGTGCTGCGTCTGAATTGTCATCCCAGCGGCGGCAGAGGTAGACGACGTCGTAGACGCGACCTATCTGGAAGCGGCGGGAGAAGTTCAGTCCCAGCGCATAGTCTTCGCCGTAGCTGGTGTTGGGTACCTTCACTTCGCGCAATACGGGGGTGTAGAAGGCACGGGGCGCTCCCAGACCATTGATGCGCAGGGCGTTGTTGCGGCCGTTCTCGGGCGTCCATTCACGGTGGTCGATAATGCCGGGAGCAATCATCTGCATGTCGAAGTTGGTCATCATGTAGGTACCTACAACCATACCGCAGTTCTGTTCGTAGAAGGCACGTACCATGATGGACAGTGTGTGCTCATCCTTGTAAACGTCGTCGCTGTCCAGCTGGATGGCAAATTTGCCGCACTTGGGGTGATGTACGCCCAGGTTCCAACAGCCGCCGATGCCCAGATCGTTGCGTTCGGGAATGAGGTGGATGAGACGTTCGTCGCTGCTGAACTCGTCGATGGCTTCGGTGGTACCGTCGGTCGAGTGGTTGTCGATGACGATGAGGTTGAACTTGAAGTCGGCCTGCTGCGTCAGTACCGAGCGGATAGCGTCGCGGATGGTGCGGATGCGGTTACGTACGGGGATGATGACCGATGCTTCGTATTCGAAGTTACCCTTGTCGAACTCAATGTGTTCGAACTCCGGCTTCAAGTAGCCGCCCACTTCTTTCAGGTGCTCTGTGCAGGCTGCTTCCATCTCGATCTGGCGGTTGCGGTTCTTCGGGTCTACGTAGTCGAAAATCTTTTCGCCGCTGCGGCGGGTGTCGTTCTCTACTTCTGTGTAGAGGTATTCGTTGATATGTACCAGTTCGTGGCGCTGCGACAGTTTGAGTCGCAGGTCATAGAGTCCGGCAAACTGATAGTCGGCCTTCATACGGGCGGCGGCATCCTTCAGTGCACCAGTGCGGTAGAGCAGTACGGAACCGAAGTCGAAGTCGTCGCGCAGCGACCCCTGCTGATAGTCGATGACGGGAGCGATGGTCTGTTGGCCGCCTTTCAGCTGGTAGTGGTCGGCATAAACCATGCCTGCGCCGCTGTCGTTCAGAATATGTACCATGCGTTCCAGTGCAAACATACCCAGATTAAGAATGGTATCCTTGGTATAGAGCAATGTGTAAGGTGCTGCGGCTTGTGTGGCGATGGCTTTCAGGCTTTGGCTGCTGAAAGGACTGTCGACGGTCAGAAAACTGCATCCTTCGGGCAGTGAAGCTGGTGCTTCGGTGCCGAAGAGGGTGATTTGTCCGGCCTGGCCGGTGGCTTGCAGACCTTGGATGGTTTGTTCTATGTCTTTGTTTCCTGTGTAGAGGAGGTAGCAATCAATTCTTTCCATGGTGGTTCTATGTTTAATGATGATTATTATTGTTTCTTGTCTTGAAGCAGGGTAACGGTGCCGTCCGTACTGCTGACGAGCAGAGCACCGTGTCCCAGCGGAACGACGGTGTTGATGAGTGAATTGCCTACTTTGTGCTGCCAGCGGATGCGTCCTGTCAGTCCGTCCAGTGCACATATCAGTCCGTCATTGGTACTTGTATAGACAATGCCTTCCTTTTCGGGCAGCATGCTGGGAGCATGTTCGTAGCCGAAGCCAGCATTGGTAACCCACAGCTCTCTGGCTTCCTTGCCGTCTGCTGCATAGCAGACAATGCTGTCGTTCATGGTCTTGGCATAGATGCGTTGTCCGTCCTCGGACAGGCCGATGCTCTCACGTACTTGTGACTGGAAGGGGCGCCAGATGGTTTGTCCTGTCTGGAGATCAATGGCGGTCAAGGCACGTTTGGGATCAGCAATGAAGACTTTGTCGTCTGTTGCTACAGGCCAAACGGCTGCTGGTGAATAGTGTATACCAGGCAGGCCGTGTGTCCATTTCCAGCACTCGCGTCCTGTCTGTTGGTCGAGGGCGTAGAGTGTGTTGTCCCATGCACCGAATATGACTTTGCCGTCTGTCAGCAATGGACGGGTTTCGATGTAACCCAGTACGTCCGTGTAAGCCCATAGCAGTTTGCCGGTCTTCAAGTCGATGGCACGGAAGGTGTGGTCGCTGGCTCCGATATAGGCGGTGCCGTCAGCTATGGCTACGGCTCCAAGTACAGGTGCTGAGGCTTCGAGCGTCCATAGCAGTTGACCATTTTCGGCGTTGACACCATAGATGTGCTTGTCTGCCGAACCGAATACTACGATTCCGTTTGCTACGCCTGGAGTGCCCACAATGCGTTTCTGGGCGGAGAAGCTCCACAGACGCTTACCCTTTTTCAGACTGTAGGCGGTCAGTTGGCCCAAGTCGTCGGCTA
>ERZ780226.2018-NODE-2018-length-14671-cov-3.311918_pt1 | contig 14671 bp, 13 predicted proteins | sample MGYA00511165_ERZ780226 | MGnify/ENA primary metagenome ERZ780226 (study PRJEB29588, sample SAMEA2152373) | human gut metagenome | biome: human gut; feature: human-associated habitat; material: faeces | place: Denmark | collected 2008/2010 ...
CTCCCGCGAGAATCGCTGCCGTTATATCATTGAAATATTACAGGCAGTACGTTCCGCTGCGCCAAAATGTCTCATTGAGATTCGGATTTCCGGAAGCGAACTGACCAAAGGCGGTTATGACATCAACGAAGGCGTTGAAATCTGCAAGCTGCTGGAACCCTATGTGGACCTTGTCAACGTTTCTGCCGGCGTCATGGAGGATCTCTTTACCTGGATCATTATGCACCCCAGTATGTTCGTGGATCACGGCTGTAACGTATATCTGGCCGAAGCTGTCAAGAAGGCGATCAAAAAGCCCGTCAGCTGTGTCGGCGCACTGAATGACCCGGATAAAATGGAGGAGATTTTGCAGTCCGGGAAAGCGGATCTGATTGCGATGGGACGCGCACTTGTAGCGGATCCGGATCTCCCCAATAAGATCAAGCATCAACAGACCGACCGCCTGAGATATTGTCTCCACTGCTTCTCCTGTCATGGCCTAATGCTCAGCACCAGGAACATCCGCTGTACGGTAAATCCGGTTATTGGTCGGGAATTGGAGTACAAATATCAGCTTCCGCCGAAACACAAGCATAAAGTTGCGGTCATTGGCGGCGGGCCCGGCGGCATGCAGGCGGCAATTACCGCCGCGGAGCGCGGACACGAAGTTACGCTTTACGAGAAAACCGGCGCTTTGGGCGGGGCGCTGAAGTTTGCAGAGCACGAATCCTTTAAGGAGAATCTCTGGAGGTTCGTGAAATACCAGGAGAATGAGCTGAAACGGCTGCATGTTCCGGTTGTATTGAATCAGGAGGCGGATCTTGCCTTTGTGGATGCATTAGATGTGGATACGGTCATTTGCGCCGTCGGCTCCGATCCCATTCAACCCGCGCAGTTTGGCATCCCTGGCAATCCATATATTCTGGCAACGGATATCTTTGAACCGGGTGTTTCTCTCGGAAAGCGCATCGTTATGATTGGCGGCGGTCTGGTAGGCTCTGAAACCACCCTGCACCTTGCCGAAGCGGGACACGAGGTAACCATAATTGAGATGGCGCCGGAAATTGCCATGGAAACGACCCCGGCCCATCGCCGGGCGATGAAGGTCCGCATGGGGCTTTGCCCCGAAGAGGTGGGCGGCGATCAGACCCATCCCGGTCTGGTTCCCCCGGTGTTGGCAACCTCTATGAAGTGCAAAGAGATCCGTTCCGATGGAGTCCTTGCGACAGACCGGAATGGCCAGGATGTCTTTTATCCCGCGGATACTGTCATCTGCGCCCTGGGCCTCAGAAGCAGAAAGACGCTGGTGGACGAACTGAGAAAAACAAAGCACGACTTCTACGCCATCGGAGACTGCACAAAGACCGCACAGGTCATGCAGGCCGTCCGGAGCGGATATGACGCGGCTGTCGCGCTGGATTAAATGCACTGTGCAAAATTTTTCAAGGAGAAAATCGCCATGTCTCTCAACGAAACCCTTAAAACGCTGAAATCAGAATTTGATTCGCTGGAGGATGATTTTTCCAAATACGAATATCTTACAGAGTTGGCAGCATTGCTTCCGAAAGAAAGCACCGCACTTAGGCAGGAGGAAAATTTGTTTCGGGGGTGTCAGTCACAGGTTTGGATTCGGGTGTGGACAACAGGGCATTTTCTGCATTTGGATGTTGACAGTGATTCCCTGATCGTTCGCGGCATTCTCGCTCTATTCCGGGAGCTTCTGGAGGGAGCGCCATTGGAAGAAGTACGGTGCGCAGAATTCGATTTGCTTGAAACATTAGGGCTTTCAGACTGCTTTTCATCTGTACGCACTGCAAATATCAGGCGGCTTCTGCCCGAGATTCAACGGAGGCTCAACCATGCGCTTTGATGTAAACAAAATTCGCCAGGACTTTCCGGCTCTGGAGCATAAGGTCTGCGGAAAACCATTTATATATCTCGACAATGCGGCAACCGCACAGATGCCACGGCAGGTTTTGGACGCAGTCCGGGAACTGGAAGCTTGGCGTGGAAATGTACACCGGGGAATCCATACGGTCAGCGAGAACTGCACGGCTGCATATGAAAACGCCAGAAAAACCTGCGCAGCGTTCTTGGGTGCGAAGCCCGCTCAAATTGTCTTTACCTCCGGCGCAACCGACGGGATCAACCGAATTGCCAATGTGTTTCCGCAGATATATGCGGGGGGCGTTGTTACGACAGCCCTGGAGCATCACTCCAATTATGTTCCATGGCAGCAAATGTGCCAACATGAGCATCGTCCTTTTCAAGTTCTTCGGACTTTACCGGATGGAACGCTGAATCTGGAAACCTTGGGACAGCTGCTGGATCGGGATATTTCTCTTTTGGCGGTAAGCCAGTGTTCCAATGTGCTGGGCATGATGAATCCAATCTCAGAAATTTGCGAGTTTGCCCATAAACGCGGAATCCATGTGTTAGTAGACGGCGCTCAATCCGCATGTCATGAGAAGATCGACGTAAGCGCTATGGGCTGTGATTATTTTGTTTTGTCCGGGCATAAGCTGGGCGCTCCTTTCGGCATTGGCCTGCTGTACTGCAAAACGCCCATTCCGCCAACTGTATTTGGCGGCGGCATGGTGGACCGGGTCACTGAAGCGGAAACCACCTTTGATGTATTTCCTTTGTCTATGGAAGCAGGGACTCCAAATGTATCCGGAGCCGTGGGCCTGGCCGCGGCAATTACGTACCGAAATCAGCTTCCGGACGGCTGGATGGAACATGAACGCACTCTGATCGCGTTGGCGGAAGGACAGCTATCTATGATGCCGGAAATCAAAATACTTGGCACGCCCCCTCATGTGGGCTGTTTAAGTTTCACCATCGACGGAGTACAGCCGTTTGACGCAGCGGTACTGCTTGACAAACTGGGGATCGCTTTGCGCTCCGGCCATCATTGTGCCGCACCGCTGCTTAATTCTATGGGATTGGAATATACCTTGCGAATTTCTCCATCCTTTTATAATACGGCGGAAGAGATAGATACCTTTTGCACAGGTTTACAGAGAGTTATTCCCATGCTGAAAAGATGATCCATGCTCAGTATTCCGAAAGGACGACCAACACATTGGTCAACCTGATGATAAAAGGGACCAAGCACATAATCTCCAAATATTTGAAGTGCTATGTTATATCCCCCGTATTATGACATCACCAATAATATATATTGGATTTGTGCCGGATTTTGTCCTAAACTAAAAATGAAATTCAGAAAAAGGAGTTTTTGCTGCACACCGCAGTCCGGCTCCGGAAAAGCAGCTCTCTGCAAAACAAACAAGGAGGATGATAACTTGAATAATCGGTATTATAACCTGCTGTCTCCTGTAAAAATTGGCGGAGTCATATTGAAAAACAGAATGATTTCTTCAAATGCCATGCCGCATTTTTTACAGGGACCGGATGAATATCCATCCAACGCGCTTATCACCCATTACGCGAACTTGGCTAAAAACGGCGCCGCTATGGTGACATTTTCGGAGCGAATCAAGGCAGAGGAGGATGGTCCCCCGGATGCCGTCAGAATGCCCTATTTTGAAATTCATAACATGGCGTACCACTGTTATTTCTCTCAGCTTGCAGAGGCCTGCCATTTTTATAACACAAAGGTCTCTATTGCTCTGGTCCCGATGCTGCCTAAAGGCTACGGCGTTTCGGACAGACCGGCTATGGGGCCAGAGGAACGAAGCAAGCATCCTGAAACCGCTGATTCCCCTCCGTTTTCCGGTTTTGGAGCGCTGAAGGAAGCAAGCACTGAAATGGTCGAGGAGACCATTGAGACCTGTGCCCGGAGAGTCCTGCTCTACAAGCAATGTGGATTTGATGCCGTAACGCTCCATGTCTCCTACCGCGGTTCCTCCGGTGCACAGTTCTTTTCTCCCCTTTGCAATCACAGAACGGATAAATATGGCGGATCTCTGGAAAACAGGAGCCGTTTTATCATTGAGTTGTCCGAACGGATCAAGCAGCTGTGCGGAAAGAACTTCATCATTGAGGTCCAGCTCACCGCGGAAGAAAAGCTCGGCGGCACACTGGAAGATACCATAGCATTTGTAAAGCTTGCCGAGCACACCATTGATATTCTTCAGGTCAGGACTGAGGTCGGAAGGACGGCGCACCCGACCGGCTTTAATTCAACACCGGGTTTCCATTACACGCTTGAGTATGCCCGGCGACTCAAAGCGGCCGGCACCTCCGTTCTGATCGCGCCGATCGGCGGATATCAGGACCCGGAAGAGCTTGAAAAATATCTTTCGGAGAAACAATTTGATATGGTTGCAATGGGACGGGCATTCATCTGCGATCCCGAATACGGCAAGAAGCTCTATGAAAATCGGGGCGAAGACATTGTTCCATGTCTGCTGTGTAATAAGTGCCACGAGGCGAGAGGCAGAAATGAATATTTCGTCAGTGCCTGCTCCGTTAACCCTTATTTGGGAATCATGCACAGAGTGGACCAGCTGATCCAAGCCCCGGACAAAAAGAAAAATACCGCAGTGATCGGCGGCGGTCCCGCCGGAATGTGCGCGGCTCTGGAACTCCGTAAGCGTGGACATGAGGTAACGCTTTATGAGGCATCCGATGCCCTGGGCGGCCAGCTGAAGCATGCGGATTATGTTTCTTTCAAATGGCCGATTGCACGCTACAAAAATTACCTGATCACTCAGCTTTATAAGCAGGGAGTTCGGGTCCTTCTCCATACAAAGGCGACGCCGAAGATGATCACAGCGGCAGGCTATGACGCTGTGATCTTTGCAGCCGGCGCAGTCCCCAAGTTTCCGCCTGTCTCGGTACGCGATGGCGCGAATATATGGCTTCCCACAGATGTCTACGGACATGAAAGCGAGCTTGGCCCCAACGTTGTTGTGGTGGGCGGTTCTTCCACAGGCGTGGAAACAGGAATGCACCTTGCGGAAAAGGGACATGCCGTTACAGTCCTGACACGCAGCGCAATGCTGGCGGAGGACAGTAATGTTGTTCATTACTATGATGTGATGGAGGAGTTCTGGAGCAAGCTGGAACACTTCAGCTGGACCCTTCAGGCGAAAACCACTGAGGTCGATGCCAATGGCGTGCATTATATCGACAATGACGGAAATGCACAGTTTGTCGAAGCAGATAGTATTGTCCTGTGCGGCGGCGTGGAACCCGCACAGGAGGAGGCCCTTTCCTTCTACGGATGTGCCAAATGGTTTACGATCATCGGTGACTGTACCGGCTCCGGAAATATTATGAAGTGTACCAGAGAAGCGATGGCCGCTGCTTCTCAGATATAAATCCTGCGGACAATTTTAATACTTGGAGGGACCATTAAAATGAGAAAATACGTAAAGCGGTTGACTCTTCTGCTGGCTGCAGCACTGCTGATAGGATCTATTGCGGGCTGCGGCGCATCTGAGAGCGCATCTGTAAACGCGACATCTGTCACGGAAAGTGGCGAAGCTGCATCAGAAACCACAACTTCCAAATCTGCGGAAAGGGCTGAAGCAGCCGCATCTGCTGAGCCGGCTGCTGCCGAAGACTCATCCGTCGAGGAAACGCCTGTCAATCAGATCACATACCCGATTGCAGACGGCGCCGTTCTAACCTCCTGGGGTTCCATCAATTCCAACCTGATCAATTATATGGAGACTTTGAGCGAAAACGCCGTTATTAAAGAGGCCGCTGTACGCACGGGTGTTACGCTGGAGGCGACCTCCATTTCCTCGGATGTTGTCAGTGAGTCTTTTGCATTGATGGTTGCGGCAGGGGATTATACGGATCTCATCGATAATGTTGCATCCTTTTACGCATCTCCCGACGCCGCCATTGAGGATGAAGTCATCATTGACCTTGCTGGCTATACAGAGGAACACGCACCGGACTTTATGGCAACATTGAATAGCAACGAAGCCTGGAAGCGCCGTGCTTACACCAATGACGGGAAGCTTCCCTTCTTCTGTATGCTGACTACTGAACCGAATGCTGTTCAGAGCTCCGGCTATTTGATTCGCCAGGATTGGCTGGATGATCTGGAGCTTGACACTCCCGAAACTTTCGATGACCTTTATAATGTCCTTTCTGCATTCAAGAGCAAAAAGGGCGCATCCAATGCTCTGTGGCTGAACTCCAACGGTCTTGGCCTTCTAGCTGAGTCCTATGGCGTAATGGCGACCTATGAGCCGATGGGCGGTTTCTATCCGTTCTATGTTAAGGACGAAACTGTTTATTGCGGCTACTTTGATGAAACCTTTAAGGATTACCTCGCTATGGCAAGCCAGTGGTATGAGGAAGGGCTGATTTGGAAGGACTTTATGACTGATACTTTCTGCTTTGGCATCAACACCTCCAATGCCGTTTCCCTGTTTACCGGCGGAGATATGGGTATTGCGTACGGTGAGGCAAAGGACGTAAATTCACTGCCCGATATGTCCGGTGATCCGAACTACAAGCTTGCCGCAATTCCCGACCCGACGAATGACGGTGAGGCCAATCACATGTCCGCCATGGGGGATGGGTTCGGTTACAAGTATGCGATTTCTACCGCCTGCGATAATCCTGAGCTGGCTTGCGAATATCTAAACTACTTCTATACCGATGAGGGCTATCAGCTCTGTACCTATGGTATTGAAGGAGAGGCATCTGTGAACGGAGAATATACCGAACTGCTGACAGATAATCCGAATAACTTGAGCTTTGATAACGCGTTTGACATCTACTGCCTGTATGATTTCCCCTGCCGGATTGACGGCACAAGATATCTCAGGATCTATGACGAGACGACTCTGGCCGCTTCTGATGTCTGGGCAGCCTCCAGAGATGGTGCTTACAACTATCCCAAGGGTGCAACACTTACGGCTGATGAGACTACAGCGTTTAATGGGATTTTTACTGATGTGAATACTTATGTTCAGCAGAGTGTTTTGGCCTTCATTACCGGTGATATGGATATAGAAACACAGTGGGATGAGTTCCAGTCTACGCTGAAGGCCATGGGCATTGATGACGCCTTTGATCTGAAGAAAACTGCTTACAAGAGATATTGCAGCAAGTAAAAGCGGTATAATCTGAAACGATAGCTGATCCTTTAGGGGCTGTCTCACAGGAAAGTGGGACAGCCCCTAAAGCCAACAGCAGCCAGTTCTATGAAGGGGTCGGCTGTTGTCATATAATTAACTTGTATTTACTCAATAATTCATGCACTCTAAAAGCTGTAAAGTTAAGCCGATATTTATCCAAGGATACCATAGCCCATAATACCAGAGTATCCTATTATATATGTATTGCACTTGCAAACGTCTCCTGTGGTGTTGCCCTCGATTGTATGCACATAGGTCCCATCACAGCTCTCCACAATGCCCACATGGTCGGATTCTCCGTTGTGATTCCAGTCGAAGAAAATCAAGCAGCCCGGTTCCGGTATATAACTCCGGCCCTGCCACTGGCCACGGCCTTTGAACCATTCTACGCCATCGGGACAATAAGAAAACTTTAGAAGAACACCGGAATCAATATAGCCACATTCATTGCCACACCAGGATACAAAACAGGCGCACCACGCTACCCGGCTGGGGTATCCATACCATGACCAATAGGGCCGGCCGCCCACATTGCCCACCTGGGACAGTGCCACCTGCACAATGTCATCGCTGCCTCCACCAGAGGGCAGGCCGTACCACAATTCCTCATAATCGTCAGAAAGCAGCTCGGCTAAGTAGTCGAGCTGCTCTTGCGTAAATCCGTATTCTTGAGCCATCTGCTCCGCCGTTTTGCCGGAGACGGTGATAATGAGCCGGGTGCGTTCAACAGTCTGGGTTTCCACGGTTTCATTGCCCTCATCATCGGTGCCGGTCACAGTTTCTTCTTCGGTATAGACTTCGGTGCTGTGGCTGATTTGGTTCATATCCCAGAATATTCTCCGTAAAATCTCTGCTCTGCGGTCATCCATTGTGACCGCATCCAGCGGATCGTCCGGATCGGTGGTCACCTTCACCGCATAGACGGCCAGCACGTTCTTCTGGCTGGCGCGGGTTCCGGTTTGCTGTACATCATCATGGGGGACGCTGTTTTTGGATGTATCCTAAAAAAGTGGACAAGTATGTTAAACTAATAGACAAGAACCAACACGGAAAGGAAGATACACATGTCCGCCAAAAACAGCCCGGCAAAATACAGCGAGGAATTCAAGAAAACCATTGTCACCCTGTAGGGACTTATTTTATAAGTACATCTCCCGCTTTTTACGCCCCTGCTGTACAGAAAAACCGCCTGTATATACCTACAAGCGGTTCAATGGCTGGCCATTTATTCATCTGTCATACTGTCTCCGAACAAAATCCGCATATAATCGCGGCGGGCGTAGAGAATACGGTCAATAAAAACTTCGCTGCCGTAAGCACGGTAGAAGCTAATGTAATTGCCGCTTACAATAAAGCGATAATCACTCTCTATATCCGCAATCGAAGATAGCGGAGCTCCAGCCTGTGCATGGTTCTGTAAAATGCGGAGACTTTTTGTAATTCGACTTACGGTTGCCAATGCTGCGGATGGGTTCAGTAACTCTTCCTCAATATAGGCTTTGATTTCTAAAAGATCGTTTTGGGCTTCTTCGGATAAATGCAAATTATTCATTAACAATCCCGAGGTTCTTCTCCACGGCTTCCAATGTCAGCCAGCCTTTCTCTTCACCAGATTTTCGGCCTTTTGCAAGTTCATTCATCAGCCGGAGGGTTGCCTGTGTCTTTTCAAAGTCCTGCATATCGAGAATTGCATATCTGCCGCGCCCGTTCTTTGTCAGAAAAACCGGAGCACCAACAGCCACATCATGCAGCACATCGCTGTAATTTCGCAGATCGGAAATGGGTTTGATATTTGGCATATTGCTCAACTCCTTTCACCCATAGTATATCCCAATCCGCTGTAAAATTCAACTACAGTTTTTACAGCAGACGTGCCCGCTACAAATATAATGGAACCGAAGATGTCTGGCAATAGGGGCTGGATATTTCTCCGGTTCTATGGTATATGTTGTGATAATGAAAAGGAGGCCCGGTTATGAGCACGATCACCATCATTCCAAGCACCAAGGCCCAGCAGCTTCACCTCCGCGTGGCCGCTTATTGCCGGGTTAGCTCCGACTCCGCCGACCAGCTCCATTCCTATGCTGCTCAGATCAACGCCTACACACAGCTGATTCAGCAGCATTCGGATTGGGAACTGGTGGACATCTATGCGGATGAAGGCTTGACCGGAACCCGTATGGATAAGCGGACGGAATTTGGTCGGCTGCTCTCAGATTGCCGAAAGGGCAGGGTAGATAAGATTCTCGTGAAGTCCATCTCCCGCTTTGCCAGAAACACAAAGGACTGTCTGGTGGTGCTTCGGGAACTGAAGCTGCTGAACGTCTCCGTCCAGTTCGAAGAAGAACATATTGATACCCAAACGCTCACCTCAGAATTGATGGTGAGCGTTTTCGGTTCTCTGGCCCAGCAGGAATCCACGTCCATCTCCCAGAATCTCCGTATGAGCTATCAGCGGAGAATGGAAAAGGGTGCATTCAGCACCTGCAAGGCGCCCTTCGGATACCGGCTCAAGGATGGCAAACAGCTGACCATCCACCCCACCGAAGCCGCGTCAGTTTCCTGGATCTTCTCCGAATATCTCCGTGGCCGGAGCCAAGCGCAAATTGCCGAGGATCTGACCCGTCGGGGACTCCCAACGGCAGACGGCACGCCCTACTGGCAGGAAACCTCTATTGCCTATATACTCACGAACGAGAAGTACATTGGCGACTCCCTCTGTCAGAAAACCTATACCACCCCCCTGCCCTTCGCCCAGAAGCGCAACTTCGGAGAACAGCCGCAATACTATGTGCATGGCTCCCATCCCGCCATTATCTCCAAGGAAGTATTTGAGCAGGCCCAGCAGCTTCGTCGAAAGCGGATCTATGAAAAGCAGCACTGCAATCGCCTCTCCCCCTTCCTCGGAAAGCTGATCTGTGGAAACTGCGGTTCCTCCTTTACCCGTAGAGTGAACGCAAACGGCTATACCTGCTTTGTGTGCCGAAACCGAAACAAGAAGGTGACACGCTGCTCTGTAGGACGGATTTCAGAAGTCCAGCTACAAGCCGCCTGTATCCGGCTGTACAACCGTCTCCGCTGCAACATGGACACCATCCTAACCCCAGCGCTTCACCAGCTTCGAGCGTTAGAAGAAGCCTTGCAGCGGGACAATCCAGCACTGACGCAGCTCAACCTTGAAATCGCAGAGACTGCCGTTCAGGCCCAGAAGGTCAGCAAAATGCTTTCCGCCGGGCTCATAAGCGCGGACATCTGCATCACCAAGCAGCGGAAGATTGACAGCACCTTACCACACCATCGACGGCGCGGACTCATATTGCATCGAGCCGAACACCACGTCTCTAGGTGGGCAATACTACACCTCTTACACCGCCGATGAAGCCAGCAGCTCCTCCTATTGGAAGCTGGAATTGGACGATCTTCAGCGGAGCCACATTCAGAAGATCCTTGCGTTTGGTTATCCGCAGGTGGACTACGGCTACAGCCGTCAGGTACAGTACGCCGCCACGCAGGTGCTCGTTTGGGAGGTTGTCTCTCACAGCCGCTACAATGCAGACATGCCCTTTACCGGCGGTCCCTATTATGCGGTACAGGGACACCTGAACCATGACGGCGCCTTTGGCGGCGTGCGCATTGACCCGGAAACCAGAGCCTATCGCCCGGACGGCAGCGTCATTGACAATCTGTTTGTGCCCGGCGACTTTGCGTCCGGTCGATTCATCAACAGCGGAAACGTCAAGGAGCAGGTCATCAACGATCTGGGCTGGGCTGTTTCCAGCGGCTATACCGCAGGTCATGCGGCGGTAGATTTTCTGAATCACTGATATTGACACGAGACTGGGGTTATGCCCGGTCAGCGATAACACCCGGACTGTGCTGCAGTCCGGGTGTTTGTTGCAATAAGAAAATTTGTTATTTACTGTCTGAGTTGTGTTTTTATGTAGAGCCGGTACAGACCCATACGGGATTTTACCCCCGCTTTCTCATAAATTGCCGCAATATATCGCTGACAGGTTCGGCGGGACAGATAGAGACCGTCTGCGATTTCCTGAATACTCTCCTCCGAATGAACCAGCTTGTCGAACACCTCAATTTCTCTGGGGGTGAGGGAGAACAGCTCCGACAGCGTTCGGAATGCTTCCTGGGGATCCGGATTTGCCGGGATGTCCTTGGAAACATCAGATGCAGCCGGCATCCAAGCCGTATAGAGGGAAAGGACAACGCTGATTGCCACAAACAGGACCAGTGCCAGAATGATCGCCGACATACCGTTGCTGTCAGAAACCAGCAGCGCAATCGAAGCATTGGTGAGCAAAGCGGCGCTCACATTATTCATGGCACGTCCCATGCCTGCCCAGAGCGCCGGCAGCTGCGTGTGGCAGGCATAATCCAAAAAGCTGGTGGTGAAGAATACAAAGAAGAAGCCGGACGAAAGGTAGAATACAATTAAGCCGATCAAAAATGAGCCGCCCATTTTGAGCACCACCACACAGATGACGGACATCAGCAGGACGCAGTACATCATGATGGTCATAAATTTCCGGTTCCGGATATCAAAAAGGAAACCGGCAGCCACGCCGCTTACTGCCAGCAAAAGCCGCGGCCATTGCCCGATGTCGATGCCGGTCACATGATACATGGTGACCGCATTATCCAGTGTGCTGAAAATGCACGCCATCAGGATCACAAGCAGCGCCAAAAGCCCTCCGGCGGCTGCCCTTTTTCGATTTTCCTTCCCGCTTTCTTTTTTTACAGAGAGCGGGGGTTCTTCCGCTTCCGCGGTTTCCCGGTCACAAAGCCGCTCTGCCCGGAGCAGCAGCGCCAGCGCCGCAAGGGAAGAGAGGGAAAGAAGCATGGCTTCTGCGGTATCCGCCTGCACAAAATTGTTATTCAGAAATTGCAGGAGGATTCCAAAGGCATAGGAGATACCGACCATGCGTGCCAGATGGTCACGATCCTCTGTCAGCTTGAAAAACAGGTAGTGGATTGCACTGCCCAATAGCCCCAGCAGCAAAAATAGTACCATTCCCGAGTACAGCGTGAACCAATCGGATACGTGCTTTTGCACCAGCAAATCGCACACTGCTGCTGCCAGCGCAATGACAGAAAGCCCAACGACCTGTGCCCGCCCTTTGAAAAAGCGCCGGAACAGCGGATACAGGAAAAAGCCGATGGCGCTTACGCCCAATGCGTAGTTTTGCACAATCACCGTTTTTTCTTCTCCTTCTGTGAGCGCGATCCTATTCACATACAGATACTCGGAGCCAAGAAACAGAAAGGTAAACATACCCAGAAGCAGCATCGCATAAATGGATTTTGGTTTTGTAAAAACCCTCTCCTTCACCATGTTCCATGTCGCCTCCTCTCTGAAAGGGTATCATTGTCACGCTATTATACTATACGAGGCTCAACTTTTCAACGGCTTTGGCTGTTCCGTTTCTCAGCCCCTTCCGGATAAGCCCGTACATTCATAAATCGTTTTTTCTCCGCTGATTTCACCATCACGACCATTTTTGCGCAGAATTTTAGGGCAATACCGCATAATTCGGCAAGGAGATTTGGCGCGGAATTTTGCATCGCAAATTTGCTGTGAAAGCGCAGGAATACTTTGTGTATTTCAAGGTTTCACAGTGGATTTTTGGCGTAAAAGAACCGTCAAAGCCCGCAGACGCAATTGTGCGGTATTGCCTTAGCAAAAAAAGCAGATTGGCGCAGGTGCGCCATGGGCTTTTTGGCAAATTGGCGCGAAAGCGACCTGCACAAAGCCCGAAAAAAACGATACATTAAGAACGCAAAAGGTCCAGACGCGGGCTTGAAAGCCCTGCCATTTCAGCTTAGGAGGAAAACGATTATGAAGCAATGCGACAATGGTCATTTTTATGACGAAAAGCGGTTTGACAGCTGCCCCTACTGCCAGGAGGGCGCCGGAATCGGAAAGACGGTTGCAGCCGGTTCGGTAGGGAAAACCGTAGCCGCTACGCCAGGCGGCACTGCAGCGGGCGCAGACAGAGGCAAGACGGTAGGCGTCATCAAAAAGAAGATCGGCTTTGATCCCGCCGTGGGATTTCTGGTTTGTATTTCCGGTCCCAATCGCGGTATGGATTACAAGCTGATCGCAGGCAGGAATTTCATTGGCCGGGCAGCGGCTATGGATGTAGCCCTGACAGATGATGATACCGTATCCAGAGAAAGTCACGCGCTGGTGACCTATGACGTAAAGCACAACCGCTTTTCCCTTTCTCCCGGTCAGGGCAGAGGCATTACCTACTGCAACGACGAGCAGGTGGAAATGGTGCGCCCCCTGAATGCCTACGATGTAATCGAGGTGGGCAAAAGCCGGCTGATCTTCCTGCCCCTGTGTGGAGACAGATTTCAGTGGAATGAGGAATAAGGGATGGAGAACGTACGTTCCTGGTTCAACCAGCCGCTGTTTCAGGGCAGCGTGCTCCGTATCTGGATGATGGTCGCAGCAGGTGCCGTGCTTCTTCTGGCGCTGCTTTTTCCCCTGATTCTGCGAAAAAAGAAGCGGAGGAATAAGATGCCGGAAGAACCGATTACGGAGCAGCCGAAGCCGCTGCCGGAGCTGGAGATTGCAAACCTTCAGGGGATCGGCAGCCGGGAGCAGCAGCAGGACGCCTTCGGTATCTCCCCCATGGACCGCTATGAAGAAGACGGCTTGCTCGCTGTCCTGTGCGACGGTATGGGCGGCATGACTGAGGGCGGCAGGATCGCAGCGGAAACCGTGTCCCAGCTCACGGGGATTTTCCCTTGGAGAGATGACTGCGATCTTCCCGGCTGGATCTCTCAGCGCAGCGCCAGAGTCTACCGGCAGTTTCTGGGACATGGCGGAACCACCCTGGTTGCCGTGCTGCTCAAGGGGGACCGGCTTTTCTTCTGGTGCGTCGGTGACAGCGACCTGTTTCTGCTCAGGGATGGCAAGCTCTATGGGATGAACATCCGGCAGGAGTATCAGAACGAGCTGGTGCTGCGGGCATTGGAGGGGGCTTTTCCGGTAGAGGAAGCGTTTCTCGACCCACAGGCAGGCGCCCTTTCGGAGTACATCGGCAAAGAGGATGTGACATGTGACTATAATCGCATTCCCTTTTTCCTCCAGCCGGAGGATACGCTGCTGCTCTGCTCAGACGGAGTAAGCGACACCCTGACCTTAAAGCAAATCAGGGAAGCAATGGCGCGCTCCCCCCAGGCGTGCTGCGACAAGCTGGAGGAGGAGATTTTATCGTCAGGCAAGCCGAGCCAGGATAACTATACGGCAATCGCATTGACCTATCACGGTAAAGGAGAGAAAACATAAATGAAAGCAAAAAAAGCATCCGGAAAGCAGATTGCAGCCATTATTTTGCTGGCTGCAAGCGTGGTTTTTCTTGTGTTCGGCGCACTGGGGCTTGCAGGCGGAGGCGGCATGGACCCCTATGAGGCGCGCAACAGCGTTGTCATGGTGTACTCCTATCTTCAGCTCACCGACGGGCAGTCCGCCGGCGCCATGGGCACCGGCTTTGCCATCGGAAAGCCCGGCGAACCGGTGGAATATATTGTAACCAACGGTCATGTGGTGGAATACGGCTATGTGGGTCCGAAGGAATATCAGGGGCAGGTGGCGT
>ERZ780226.2026-NODE-2026-length-14650-cov-3.758959_pt1 | contig 14650 bp, 16 predicted proteins | sample MGYA00511165_ERZ780226 | MGnify/ENA primary metagenome ERZ780226 (study PRJEB29588, sample SAMEA2152373) | human gut metagenome | biome: human gut; feature: human-associated habitat; material: faeces | place: Denmark | collected 2008/2010 ...
CGCCGCCGTATCGCCGCCCGTTCCGATCTTCGCCCTATGCGGGAAAACAGGCGGAGCCGTGTGTCGCCCGGCCGGTTTCGGATTAAGGAAATATAGCATACGGATTATGGAAAAACTGATTCGATTGTTGCATGAGGGGAATTACTCGCTGGTGGTCGCTCACGGCGAAATCCGTACCTTCTCGGGACGGGGAGTGTCGGACCTGTATGCCCTGTCGGGCGAGGACCCCGGGTTTCTGCGCGGGGCCTCCGTCGCCGATAAGGTCGTAGGCAAGGCGGCTGCGGCTCTGATGATCGTCGCGGGAGTGAGCGAGCTGCATGCCGATGTCATCAGCCGGCCCGCTCTGGACCTTCTGGCCGGCAGCGGAGTGAAGGTCGGTTACGCCGAAGAGGTCCCGCATGTGATCAACCGCAGCGGGACGGGCTGGTGCCCGCTGGAGACCCGTTGCCGCGATTTGCGTACCCCGGAGGAATGCGTGGCGCAGATACGCGATTTTATGAATGCGATGAATAACCGATAAAAAAATCGATATGCAAGCAACGACCGTAAAACTTCATTCGCTGGGATACGACCAGGCGAAAACTTACTGGATCGCGGCTCTGTTCGTGGCGGGAAACGTCCTGCTGCCGCAATGGTGCCATCTCGTTCCGCAGGGCGGCGTACGGTGGCTTCCTATCTATTTCTTCACGCTGATAGCCGCTTACAAGTACGGTTGGCGCGCCGGCATGCTGACGGTCGTTGCCTTGCCTTTGATCAATTCGGCGCTGTTCGGCATGCCCGCCGCCGATACTTTGCCCCCTATTCTGTTCAAATCGTCGCTGCTGGCCGTCGCCGCGGGACTGACTGCTGCGCGTTGCCGTCGCGTGTCGCTGCCGCTGCTTGCGGCTGTGGTGCTCGGTTATCAGGCGATCGGCACTCTCGGCGAATGGGCGATGACCGGATCGCTTCGCGCAGCCTTGCAGGATTTCCGTATCGGACTGCCGGGCATGTCGCTCCAGATCCTCGGAGGCTGGGCCTTCATGCGTTGGGTACTCCGCCGATAAGCCGGGAGCGGCTTTCGGGCGATCCGGATTCTTCGGACGGATATGACCTTACGGCCATACAAGGCGGTTGTACGCCGTAGGTTTGTTTCCCGAGCGTCTACGGGAGACTTTGGGTTTCCTGTTTGCCTTCCGTCTCCCGGAACCGATCGTTTCCCGATCGTGTTTCGGCCGGGCGCGTTCGGCATGCTTTCCCGTTGCCGCCTGCCATGCGGTCGGGCGAGCCATGGGCCTGCCGGGTTGCCGGAACTTTTGGCAGAAAGCCTTTGTTTTCGGCCTCGTATCGAAACGAACGTACCGTTGCGCACCCGGCGGGCGGTACGATAACAAGAGGAGATCGGATTTGATATTTTTTCGCTTACTTTGCAGAATCAAACCGTCGTACCATGTCGCTTATCTTATGTATCGAGGCCGGCACCGACATCGGTTCCGTAGCCTTGGCGAAAAACGGCAGGCTCCTTTCGCTGCGCGAAAATCTCGAGGGGAAGCATCATGCCCAGAATCTGGCCGTATACGTGGAGGAAATCCTTCGGGAAAACGATCTCGATGCCGACGAACTGGATGCCGTGGCCGTCGGCAAGGGTCCCGGCTCCTACACCGGACTGCGGATCGCCGTATCGCTGGCCAAGGGGATTTGCTATGCGACCGGAAAGCCGTTGATCGCCGTAAACAGTCTGGAAGCCCTCGTACAGGTCGCGCTGGAGGATTTCGAGGCCGGCATACTCGATCTGGAATCGCTGGAAGACGCCAAGTTGCTGCCGATGATCGACGCGAGACGCATGGAGGTCTACTGTCAGTTGTTCGACGCGCAGGCCCGGCCGTTGTCCGAAGTGGAGGCTCACGTTCTGACGGCCGAAAGCTTCGCTGCCGAACGGGCGCAAGGGCGGCTGGTGCTGTTCGGCAACGGCGCGGCCAAGAGCAAAACGCTCTTCACCGAGCCGGGAGTGCATTATGTCGATGTGACGCCCTCGGCTCGCGGTTTGGTAAAGCCGGCGACAGAGGCTTTGAAAATCAGGAAGTTCGAAGATGTTGCCTATTTCGAGCCGTTTTATTTGAAAAATTTTGTCGCAACTTCTTCGTCGAAAAAATTTTTTTGATTACATTTGTGCCGTAAATATTGACCCATGGTGTAATGGTAACACTGCAGATTCTGGTTCTGCCTTTCTTGGTTCGAGTCCAGGTGGGTCAACAATAAACATTGAAAATCAACGATTTATAGTTTGGAGGGACTGAAATAGGGACCATTTTAGATGGTTCCTATTCTTTTTTATCGAATCTCGCACGGTAATTCTCTTTTCTTATTCCAACATTACACAAATCGGCCTTTTGATCTCGCCGACGGGCATCGATAGGGTTTCAAAATTTCGATACTTGCTGTTTGTATCTGCCCGTTTGTCGAATACCGGAGCATAGCAGATCGATATGCCGATTTTCGCCCCTCAACCGGGGGAAATCTTTCCGTCAAACGAAAAACTCGAAATAGACCGTTTTAAGGCGTTTTCTTATTGCGGGTGGTACAGACCCTCACAGCGGGCGAGATAATCGAAATTTCGCGGGATATTAGGTCAAAAGGGCATTGTGGTAGCCCCCGGTCTCTACGGGGATAGCCGGTTTCGTCAAAATATGCCTCTGCCGGGGGGGTGGGCGACGCTGGCGAGAGCCGGCGGCGCTTGCGCGGCTTGTCCGCGCTTTCTTTACTCCCGTTAGGGAGTTTCTTTTCTTCATTTTCATTTTCATTCTCATTCTCATTGCTTGTTTGGGCCGGTTGTTTTTCGGTTGAATCTCGGTTGTTTTTGGGTTGTTTTTTCGTTGTTTTGTCATAGTTTTTTAGAATGTAAGGTTTGTGAGATTATTCCACCCGTTCCACCATATCGGCGAACATCTCGCCGGGGATGATCTTATCCTTTTGCCGGAGTTTTGCACCTGCATAAACAAGTTTTACCGAGCAATGCCGAACACCAAAAAAAGGGGATCGGACGGCCCGATCCCCTGATTGTTGAGGCTTGCGTTATGTCAGACCGTAGGCAGGAGTTAGTGCGTCTACTCTCGCTTTCCACTCCTTTACACGTTTTGACAATAACCTGCGTAATCGCTTCCCTTCCGTTTCCGTTATTCCGGTTGGTGACACTTCGTAACATTTCACCCAAAGCAGATCGGAAGTGTCTATTACTGCTATCAAATACTTTCCCGGACAAAGGGGATGAAAAAATAATTTTGCTGCTTTCATTGCGGTTCCGGTCTTTACTGAGCGGAAATTTCCGCTCAGTGGTAATTAATCAGGATTTTCTATGCTGTCCCACCCTGTTTGCGAGATCGACGATATCCAAAATCAGGGTCAGCAAATCGTCCCTAAACTTCTCGTCCGACAGGAGGCGCTCGATAACCATTTGAGCGGTGAATCGGTATTTTTTGGTTTTCATGGTCGGTATTTATTGGAGACACTACAGCCTAATTCAAATATCGCAGGAGCTCGTCCGGGTCAAAATGAACGGGCCGCGTACAGCGGGTTATGCTCCACCGCTCGATATGAAACAGGCGGGGACCTATTACCCAAAATCTACGCCCTGCCCGGTAACGCACCCGGATAGCCAGCGTAAGGTCCTCGAACTCGAATTCCGAGTTATAGACGAATTGCAAATGATTCATGCAGTGCCGGGCAATATGCGCCGCCACAATTCGATATTGTTCCGTTGTCATGGCTTTTTCATTTTATCGATTTTGACGGATTCGGGGTCGATTCGGCCCCGTCCGGAGATACGAATGCTTTGGATCGCCTGCGGAGTGCTTCCGGGTCGATTGAGGATTTAGGCTGATCGAGTGATAATAAAGACCTTAATCGCTCTTTATTGCCGGCATTTTCTTCGAGGATGTCCCAATACTTGTGCATTGCCTCGTTATAGGCGTTTTCCAAATGCTCGGTGCGGCCCATGAAAAAGCGAGCAATCGTATCGCTCTCGTTTAGTTTGCGCTGAAGCTCGGCAACAAGAGCGCGCAAGGTCTGATTTTCTCGGATCATAGGATCGCCCATTGAGGAGCGAGGGGTTCCGTCAGATATGACGGCGGACGGGCACGGGTGTGCCTGGTTTTTGGTGTGTGACATTGTGGTAATTTTGATAAATAAAAAACCCTCTATTACGGTTATCAAGCGTTACCACACGCCTGCGGTCGTTTCCGATACCGCACACCGATAGAGGGTAGATAGGGTCAAAAGTCATAATAATGTGGTAATTTTGATAATGCAAAAATAGCCCTTTTTCTTGAAACCGCAAGGGCTGGGGCGGGTTTTAATATACTGTTACGAGATTCTCCACTTTGAACGAGCGCCAGCCGCCGGCCTCAACGTCGTAATATTTGACCGTTTGTCCGTCATCGGGCCGTCCTGTCCCTTTTACCGTTGCGGCCACATCATGCAGCGTGCCGCAAGCCTTACGCAGCGATCCGTCGGCTTTCTCGTAAGCGAACCGCACCACACCGGCCCGCATCCGCTTCGTCAGTCGGTAGAGGGCCCACGCCCTCGACGCTCACCGTTTCCCGTCCTGCCCACCAAGCCGGGCCCGTCCAGTAATCGCCCCGATACTCGTCCGTTTCGGCCTCGTATGCAATCACGGCCGAAAGAGTTTCGCCGTCGATTTGGAACGTGTCGCATTCGTCGTTGAGGCGGGCAATATAGGCGGCGGCTTGTTCGGCTATCTGCTGTAATTCGGTGTGCGTTGCGGTTGTCATGGTTTATTATAGTTATTGGTTTTGTTGCTTAATGCAAATATAAAGCTATAAATTTAATTACGCAAATAAAATATAAAGTTTTTGCTATTATTTTTTCAGAAAAATAAAGTTATAGCTACATTTGCAGCAATATCAAACACTTAAAGCTATGGATATAAAGAGAGTAATAAAGGCAAACGGCCTAACTGTTAAGGAGGTGGCCGAAAGAATGGGAATCACATCCGTAGGACTTAGCCAACATATTAACGGGAATCCGAGTGTCGAGGTCCTCGAACGCATTGCCGCCGCTGTTGGTTGTAAAGTAGGGGATTTCTTCGCCCCTCAGCCGACGAACACGATCACCTGCCCGCACTGCGGAAAACCTATCAAAGTAGAGAAAGGGGAATAAGTATGGTTACAGACGAAATAATAATTTATAAATCAGAGGACGGAGCTATCAAACTCGATGTTCTCTTCTCCGAGGAAACAGTATGGCTTACACAGGCCCAAATGAGCGAGTTATTCCAAAGGGATAGGACTGTTATCACCAAGCACATAAGTAATGTTTTTGAAGATGGTGAACTTACGGAGGAAGGCAATGTGCATTTTTTGCACATTGCAAATTCCGATAAACCTGTAAAGTATTATAATCTGGATGTTGTGATTTCGGTGGGATACCGTGTTAAATCTCCTCAAGGCACACAATTCCGAATTTGGGCAACGCAAAGACTGCGAGACTATATTATTAAAGGGTTTGCCCTCAATGATGAGAGGTTTAAGTCCGGGTCCTCTATGAACTATTTCCGGGAACTCCTTGAGCGCATACGGGAAATACGCACCGAGGAGAGGGTCTTTTATCAACAAATCAAGGAGATATACAAAACAAGTTGGGATTATGATCCCGAAGCACAAATAACACTCGACTTTTTTGCTGAGATACAAAATAAACTTCTTTGGGCCGTAAGCGGGAAGACAGCAGCCGAACTTCGTTACTACAGAGCTAACCATACATTGCCAATGATGGGACTTACATCCACCTCCAAAGCGGGTGTTGTCAGAAAATCAGACATAACCGTAGGGAAAAACTATCTTGATAAAGAAGAATTGCAGGCTCTTAAACTCATAGTGGAACAATATCTCGCATTTGCCGAGTCTCAAGCATTAGCACACAATAAAATGAGTATGCGAGACTGGATAGATAAGTTAAAATTGATCCTTACTATGAATAACCGCAATATTTTGGAACACTCCGGACGTATATCCAAAGAACTTGCAGACAAAAAAGTTACAGAAGAGTATAATGCATATAAAGAAGAACAACGTAGGATTCGCCAACTTGAAAGCATTAAAGAACTTGATAAAGACCTTAAACGACTTAAAATCGGAAAGAAATAAATTTTCCACATGGATAATAACACGATTACCTGCCCGCACTGCGGGACAGTGTTGGAGGTCAAAGAACGGGAATAACCACAACGACACGACGATATGGAACTGCAACCCATCCAAAGCAAGATTTACGAGATACGGGGCCAGCGTGTAATGCTGGATTTCGATTTGGCGGAACTCTACGGAGTGGAAACACGAGCACTCAAGCAGGCGGTACGACGCAATATCGAAAGATTTCCCGAGGATTTTATGATGCGGCTATCCGCCGTTGAGGCTAACAAACTGATAGACATAGGGAGATCACAAAATGTGATACCCCAAGACTACAATATCGGTTCCTCGGAAATGTTTGCATTTACTGAGGAAGGGGTCGCAATGCTCTCCGGTGTTTTGCGCAGCAAGGCAGCAGTGCAGGTAAATATCGCCATAATGCGGGCGTTTGTAGCGATGCGTAATTACATTACCACCACGACGCAGATAACGGCGGAATTGGCCGAAATTCGGGCGAAACTGGCCCTGCTGGAGAGGGCGGATGCCGAGAATGCCGAGGCGGTCAGCGATCTGTCGGAGGATATGCGGAAAGAGCTGGACAATATTTACCAAGCTATCGCCGCATTATCGGTCAAAGTTCCGCAAGCCCGCAAGGCCGCCCAGCCGATAGGGTTCAAGCGAGCGGACGCAGAGAAGTGACACCTACAAGGACGGCACGGCGGCGGGGTATAGGCTCCGCCGCTTGTATGCTAAAGAATAGCGCTGGAATATTCAAAATCCGCGTAAAGTGATCGCGGACATTGTCGAGGTGTTCTTACGGCTGAAGGTATTCAACGAGCGGAAATTTCCGCTCGTATAGCAGCAAGTCAATAACCATAAGGGCGTAATAGGCAAATAAAAGTCCCCGCAAGGTTCGGAAACCTATACAGGGACAAAGAAAGAAACATCTAACATCGTCCCGTAAATGTATGAAAATCGCGGGATATTGCAAATAAAATACTGAGCGGAAATTTCCGCTCAGTATTTTTGTTACGCTACTTATAACTTATCTCTGATTTGACGAAGCACGCCTTCATCGATTTTCTTAAGTACCTTTACCGTATTCCCGGTATTTTCATTTATTCCTCGGAGTTCTAAGAGGGATTCCACCTGAATCTGCCGTATTTCGGATGCGATGTCGCGGATACCTGTATTGATATCAATAATCTGCTGTCCTTTCATCTGCAAGTCCGAAAATCGACCGTTAAGCTCATTGCCAGTATCTTGAGACATCGTTTGATACCCCCGGGAAGTAGCGGATTGTTTTTCCGTATCATTCCCGAGCAGATCGAATCCATACTCTTTAGCTTTTTTATTATATGTTTTCCACCAATTCTCAGCTTTCCCCACAACATCATCCATTCCACCGAAAAAAGTTCCTAACAATTCAGGTATTTTTGTGGCCAATACGTTCGGATCATCTCCGTAATCATTATATAGCTGGGTCAAATCCGCTTCGAGTTGGTCAAAATATTTCTGAAAAAACAGTGTTTGCATCATCTGTTTCCCCACTTTTTCCAACACGTTATTAAAGCTCTGCCCCCACGCCTCCATCGCATCCGTCCCGTTTTTGAACGCCTCCACGATAGAATCGCCCAAACTATCCCCGATTTCCCCGAAGGTAGAGTTCAGATATTCTTTGAATTGGTCTTCGGCTTCCTGCCATTGGTCATACAAATCTACAACTTCCTGAAGTTGCCTTTTTGCTTCATCGTTTAGCTGATTATTGGTTTCCAAAAGAGCGCGGGCCGCTTCGACATTGAAGCCTCCCAGTTCTTCCGGGCCCTCGAACAGTTCCGGGTATAGGTCTTTGAGATATTCGCCTTTTGCCGACCGGAACCAAGTTCCGTGACGGGTTTGTATCCAAATATTCTGCAAGTCGGTATTAATTCCCCTGATTTCCTGCTTTATTTGCTGGATTTTCCCCAATGGACCCTGCCGACTGGCCTGTATGCCTTCATCTTTATTGACCAGGTCAAGAAAATTTTCGTAAAGGTCGCTCATCTCTTTCAGGGCGGCGATGCCTTTAGCAAAAATATCATCGCTAAAGGCATTGGACGCTCCCTCTGCTTCCAAGCGAATATCCGATAACAGAAGCCTGTATTCGTGAGCAAAGGCGATTTGATCGTCGTGCATCTGTTTGAGTGCGGCCCGGTATTTGGCCCGACTGGAAAAGATCGCAGAAAGTCCGGTTGTAATGGTCGATATTACTCCTCCGATAGCATCGCCGGATATAAATCTATCCGCTATATTGGATACTTCGGAAAGCGCTTTACCGAAACTGGCAAGATCGGCATCCCCCGCAGCCTCGCCGATTCGTTGCAATGAATCGCCTACTTCGCCCAAATAAGACGTTGCCGCCTGTGCTGCGGACTTTAATCCGCCTTTTAATAATGCTTGTTGCCGCTGTAATCCCTCCAGTTTTTTTTGGGCATCTTCGATGGCTTGTTTATCGCCGCTGGCTTGTGCTTTCGCGAGTTCCCGTTCCGCTTTTTCTACTTCGGCTGTGTTTTTCTTCAACAACTGGGAGGATCGAATCATGGCGCCGAATGGATTTTGTTTGTCCAATAGCTCCAGTTTCCCGCCTAATGCGTCATATGCTGCCGATAAGTCGGCAGCATTGGTTTTTAGGTTCTGCAACTGTTCCGCAGACATACCGAACCGGGGGGATATATCCTCGAACTTCGTATTATTTACATAGTCCAAGACCTGTTGTGCATGAACGATGATCTCCTGTAGCTGTTTATTCGTATAGCTGGAATAATTATCGAACAAACGGCCCCACAAGCTTTGCCCGGCTTGTGCCATGTAATCCATTTCGGCTAACTCTTTGGCCCGGCGGCGGGCCAGTTCATGCAAAGATCGATCTATCGTATCTGCATTTTCTTCGGTACGGTTAGCTAATAATGTCTTTTCTTCTTCATCAAACAGACGCTCCAATTCAATCCGTTTATCCGTGTAGCTTTGATACTTTTGAAGCAGATCGGAAAAGGCTGCTTGTTTCTCGGCCCTTCCTATTTCGCCCATGAGGGCATTATACTCGCTTTCTCCAATAGAGCCACCCTTAAGCAGCGATTCCGCCAGTCTGCGGTATTCGTCGAACGTCTTTTGAACTCCTTGCCGCTTGCGGGCTTCTTCCGACAAAAAAACATCGGCCACGTTGTGCCAAAGTTCTTCTTCCTGCCGGGCATATTTTGCGACGATGGCGGCCCTTGCTAATTCCGCAGCTTTTTCCTCGTTCGCTTTCGTCTCATCCAGCTTGGCCAATTTGTCGGGATTAGGCTCTTGTCCTTTGGTGGCATAAGCGGCGATGGTCTTTTGGCGAGCCTCTGCGATCTTGTGGAGTTTTTCCCGGGTCGCGTTATCCAGTTGTGCGAGCTCCTTTTCCTGCCCTTCGGCCATAATATCGAGAAGCGAATTTTGGAGTGCGGCCTCATTCGCTTTCAGGATTTCCGCAAGGGATTCCCGGGTCGCAATTACTTTGTTTTGGCCCTCTTGCAATTTAGAGGCATAATTATTTTTATCATCAGGCGATTCGCGTGTGTATAAGGTCTCGGCAGTCTTGGCCAATTCCTCGTTTGCCTTGTTTAGAGCCTCGATATATTGCCTGATGTCCGTAGTAAATGCGTCTTCGGGCAACTCCAACTTTTCCCAGATTTCTTTGCTTGACTTCTCGATACTATTCCATAGCCAGCGAATACGAAGCCTAAGCCCCTTTATTAGGGGGGAATCTTCCCCGATCCCTTTACTTTTTAGCTCGTTGATTTTGGCCGGTATGTTTCTTATTTCTTGAGCATAGGATAGTATATCTTTATATTCATCAGTACCCTGAATTTTCAAAATAGTGCTCTGATTTTCCGACAAAATATCCTGTGCTGCTTTTGCTTTGGAAACTTCGATAATAGAGGCCCGCAATTCATCGTATTTATTTTTAAGCATACCGGCCGCAATCAGTTCCGCGTCCATATTGCCGAAATACGCCGGGTATTCTTTTTGCAGCTTTTCAATGGCAATCCGACGTTCATCGTATGCTTTGGAAGTGTCAGTAGCTGCCTTATACAGCAAATCCAGTTTTGTTATTTCCCGTTGAGCATCAGTAGTCCCCTTGCTTATTGCATTGTGAAAATGTTCTTGTGCAATCGCTGCTGCATCGATTTGTTTTTTGCCTTTAAATAATTCCTCGACCCAGTCGGCGATTTCATTCCCGTAAAGAGTGAGCAGGGTAATTCCGCCTACCAATGCCGTTTGCCATGAGAAGATGGATTTCACGATCTGTTTCCATACAGGGGTAGCCGCTTTCCCTTCAGCAACAGCGGCTTTATATTTCGCTATCGCTCGCCGGATGTCGTCAGCCAAAATAGGCAGGTTATTGGATATGGCTCCGAAAAAAACATTCAGGCCATAAGAAATAGAGGGGAGTTCCCGTGCTACTTGTTGGATTGAAAACCCGAGTCCGTCCCAATGCGAGGCATAATTGCCTACATTGCGCTGATGATTGCCGATCGATGCGTCCAGCTCTTTTATTTTCGTATCGACCAGTTGGATGCGTTTCAAAAGCTCTTGGCCGAATTGAGTATTGCGCTCTTCCTCGTTCAGGGTCCTGTAAAACATGCGCATTGTTCCCAAAGACTGCGACATCTCATTCATCGAGCCACGAACGGCCTGCTCGGATTTTATTTCGTTCGCGAGTATTTGCTTGAGCTGTGAAACCGATTGCTTGTGTTCTTCGAGAGAGCTTGTCAGTTGGATTCTCCGCTGTCTTTGGGCTTCCGTAAGATTTATGCCGTCGGATTCGAGCTTTTGCAAGCCTTTTAGCTCTTTCTTAATCAGACGAATCGCATTCTCTTCTCTGAGCATTGAGGCAATGGTTTCCTCCCGGCTGCCCAATAGGGTTCTTATTTTACTGAGAAGCTCATCGTAAGCCTGCGTTTCCTCTTTGATCGACGGGGCATTATTCGCTCCGGAACTTGGCGAGGTGCTTTTATTCGCGGTATCGGCTACCTTTTGACGCAATTCTTCATAGGCCCGCAGCAGCGAGGCGATGGATTCTTTCTCCCGAGTCGCAGCCTGTTCCTGCTCGCGTTGTCTGTCCAACTGAGCCTGCTTGATCCGATTGATTTCCGCTACCAGGTTGTTTATTTCCTCTTTCGACGCCTTCAGGTCTTTGAGCAAGGGGTCTATTTTAGGGTCTGCGGCATTGATCGAGCGCATCTCTTTTTTGAGCGAGGCGATATGCTGCTCCAACTCCTTGATACGAATAAGAAGGTCGTCGATAGGCTTTAAATTAGCCGTCGTTTCAAATTTAAGTTTAGCCATCTTAATTAGAGTTTTTCTTGCTTCGGCGAGCGGCCGTCATGGTGTGATTTTGTTTTAGTTTAATCAAAATGCAAACATTTATGTGCATACAATTAGGATTCAGATCGGGATTTACGAGGTCTTCTGAGCCGTCTATCTGCCATTCGGTATTTGGCGGTTCGTCTTGTTATCATGCGTATCATAATCATCAACCGTTTCCGGGAATAATCAATGTACACTTCCGAATCGTCATAAACGCCTCCTCTGCGTTTTTCCTTTGGCTTGTTCATGTAACCGGAATTTTAAACTACGCCCGATAACCGTTTTGCCTCATCCTCTTACTGAAAACAACCCAAAGGTTACCCAAAGGGACACAAAGGTTACACAAAGGTTACACAAAGGGGACAGCGAGGTTGCAACGAGGTGAAAACGAGCAATCGATAAAGACTTCCCCGTGCCTTTATTCTCAGATACGGGAAAGTCTTTCATCCTTTTTTTATGCCCAAATGTCATTTTAATCAAAGAGATAGTCGAATGCTTCTCTGTCGAAATACAGTTCCCCAGTATCTCCCAAGCGAATGATACAGCGCTTGTCACTATTTTCCGGGAGTAGCCCGCGTTCATAATACTGGTTATCGGCGACAAACGCATTAACTTCCTCTATCTGCCGTTTCAGGTCCTCGAATAACTGCATTATTCGTCCCCGTGTTTGGGATTCTTCGATCAGTTTCTCCCGGTTTTTATTTTCCAACCATTCGGGAGATAATACAACTTCCCCTCCCTGTATATCATATGCCGAATAATCGAGACGATCCTCCTCATCGAGCCGTAGTGCCTCACGAACCACCCGGGCCGAATCGACGATTACACCGTTCATATATTCCAAAGATTCCTTCGTCAACATCTTGCGAGTGTGTGCGCTTTTTATCTGTTTGGCATCTTCCTCGGCGATTATCATTGCCCTGTCCCGAAAGCTTACAAGGTCTCCCTCTGCCAATAACTTAATTGAGGTGCCCGCTGCGGTCAATCCGGATTTATCCAACGCAGAAACGGCGGCCTGTATCTGAGGTATAGCGGCCTTATGTGCCGAAATAATTGCTGTGTAACTCTGTTTTTTCATAATCGTTTTTTTAGTTTGTTAATCGTGTAAAAAATTAGTGTGTGTAACCCTCGTTATCGTTTTGGTCTGCATCCGGTAGGCTTTCCGCCCATTCAAGGGCACGCTTTACGGCATCGGCCCGTTCTAAGATAGACCGGACAACGTCTCCCGGCAGGCTTTCCATCCATTCGTAAGCATTCTTTGAGTTTTTGGCTTGTTCCTTGATAAGTTGGATAATGCTTTTTTCTTCCATGATTAAAAAGTTTTAAATATTGTTTTACTCGTTATCTCTGTGGTTAGTGCCAGCGATTAAGGGTTAAAAGAGCTTAAAAAGGGCTTTTGGGCGAATCCCCATTGCTTCCCAAAGAATCCCAATCCCGTATCTTGGTCATACTCGGATTATGGGAAAATACCGCCCAACCGGTGGCCCCGTCCCTTTGTTTGGCGATATTGATTATCCCGAGACCATCCGTCGAGATACAGCCGAATCTGTTCGTATTTATCTCTCTGATGCCGTAAGCGGCCGGACGATACAAAAGCCCCACGATATCCGCGTCCTGCTCTATCGCACCCGATTCCCGCAAGTCCGATAATTGCGGCTGCTTGTCTGCCCGTTCCTCGCACCTGCGGGATAGCTGAGAAAGCAACACGACCGGAACGTCCAACTCTTTGGCTATGATCTTGGCCTGCCTGCTGGCTTGGGCGATCTCTTGCTCCCGATTGCGATTGCGCTGCCCGGTCGAGGTGTCGGCCAATTGCAAATAATCGATCATAATCATGCCGCATTTGCCCCGCTTTTGCAGGATTTGGCAGCGGGTTTTTATATACCGCATCGAGACGACGGCATTATCGTCTACATGGATAGGCAGCCTTTCCAGCCGGGCAGTCGCGCTTTCGAGCTCTTGCCAGTCCTCAGCGGACAGATCGGCGTTGCGATAGGAATCGGCCTCAACGTCGCACTCGGAAAGCAACAGACGGTCCGACAGGCTGACGTGCGACATTTCCAGCGAGAAAATACAAACCGGCGTGCCGTATCTCGCCGCCACTTTGGCAAAATGAAGCATTAGGGCCGTTTTGCCCATAGACGGGCGGGCAGCTAAAACAATCAACTGCGAGCCTTTCCAGCCGCCCGTAAGCCGATCCAAATCCGATATGCCGGTAGGAATGCCACACGATAACCCGGCTTTGCGCGCCTCTTGTCGCCGTTCCGTCCGCCTCAGCGCTTCCGAAATACTGTCCCGAATCGACCGCTCCGCAGCATTGCCACAGGATAGCGCATTGATTTTATCGATCAGGTTATTCGTTTCATCCAGCACGTCGGCAACGTCTGCCTTATCGTCGCTGGCGAGCGAATGAATCCTCAACCCGGCCGACATCAGCAAGCGAAGAATATACATCTGCGCTATAATCTGTGCCTTATATACCAGATCGGTGCCAGTGCCTGCCTCGGTATAACAACCCGTGACATACATAATGCCGGCGCGATCTTCGAATAACGGCGATTTCTCGCACCGTTTCCCGACCACGAATAAATCAACCGGGGTATTGTTATCGAACATATCGAGCAATGTCCGATAAACAACCGTATTTTTTTCATCGTAGAACGATTCGGGCGATAGTATTTTAACCACATCCGCAATTCTGTTCGGTTCCTGTAGCAACGCACCGATTACGGATCGCTCCAGTTCTACGGCTTGGGGTATTTTCGTTTCAGTCATAATCTGCAATTTAGAGGGGTATTCTAACGGACGTTACGGAGGGTTGATCGCTTTCGTTTCCATGCTGTTGCGACTTTTCCATGTTTTCGTACTTGCCCTCGGAAACTTTCACGAAATTTTCCGGTCTGAAAATCCAATCGAAGTCGGCCGTCCATCCGCGAGTATTCTGTCCGGCGAGAAATGACGACCGGCCGGCGGCCCGGATCACGTTGAAAACAGCCTCCCGGCCGTGCTCGCGGAGCCGGGCAGATACGGCCTCCCGCCGCTTGTCGGTAAGAATTTTTACGGGACGCAGCGACTGGCAGGTGTCGTTGTAGGACCTTACGATCTCCTCGAACTCGTCAGGGGTGGGCGACGCTGGCGAGAGCCGGCGGCGC
>ERZ780226.2034-NODE-2034-length-14607-cov-3.610638_pt1 | contig 14607 bp, 8 predicted proteins | sample MGYA00511165_ERZ780226 | MGnify/ENA primary metagenome ERZ780226 (study PRJEB29588, sample SAMEA2152373) | human gut metagenome | biome: human gut; feature: human-associated habitat; material: faeces | place: Denmark | collected 2008/2010 ...
TTCATTCTTACCCTTGACTAATCACAGACGAGCATTTACAAGCTTTCAGGCGAAAATCTGCGATATTCTGTAAATTTGTTATGCCATTCTTTCATTGTTACTTTACACTACCTTTTATATTTTTTCAATTTCAAATTCCACGCACACGGGATAATGGTCGGATAAATATATGCCCTCATCGCAATCATCCCATATATACACGGATTTCACACTGTTTTTTATAGACTCGGTTGCAAAAATATAATCTATTTTAACAGCCTCCTGCCCCCAATTGTGAAATGTTACCGCTATTTTATCGGTAATCTCGTAAACCTTAAATTTATCGTAGTTTTTACAAAAACTTATTGTGTCGGAATCAGGTTCTGCATTAAAGTCGCCTGCAATTATTGTTGGCATATCATCAATTTGATTACGCTCTCCGGTGGTTTTAAACACCTGACGGATTCCTTCAACTCTTGCTTCGTCCGATAGATCAAGATGTATATTCACTGCACGGAACACTCTTTTTGTAACCATATCGAGAAGTTTTAAGGTAATACATATTCTTGGGCATTCACTTTGATTTTCATATCTTGAGCCGGCAACATAAGGCGTTGGACTTAGCCAATAGCTTTCAAATCCAAGCAACTGTATTCTTTCATTCAAAATTGCTGTGTACAAGCCCTCGCCTGTGTAATCATTTTCTCTCAAATGACCGATAAAGGTATACTCCGGCAACATCCTTTTCAATAGTTCAAGATGTCCCTGTAGCATCTCCTGAAACATAATCACGTCAGGCTTTTCCCGCATTATCTTTTCATAAACCATTCCTGCGCGATGAACAAAACCGTTTACGCCATCACCTTTCCATACGCACCTGATATTAAATGTAACAACCTTTAAATTCTTATCCATTATCTTTTCTCCTTATTAACGTTAATCTCACGGCTTTAATTATATACTACCGCGAACTATGTTTTTCTAAGATTAGGTCCGCATTTCATCATAATGCCCCATTATTTTCATTTTTTCCTCCGCTATTCCATGCTGTATTTATTTTTTCATTATCTGTTTTTATGTATCAATATAGGCTCATAAAATCGCTCCCTGCATTTTTATAAATAGCCGCACCAAATTCGAAATGCGTTTCTGTTCATCAATACTTTAATGTCAGCAATCGCACTCCAATTATTCCTTTTTTGTCAAAACAAGCACATTAGCATCCATGTCTTTTCCGACAATTTTAAGATTTTCGCCATTTACCGAATAATTATTATCATATAAGCTGTCGGTAATTTCATAATTACCATCCAGATTCACAATAAGCTCTTTTGCATTTTCAAAGAAGTGACTCACAACAAGCACGCGGTTTTTATCTTTAGAATAACGTACAACTGCCTGTGTTCCCTGCGGTTTTCGGTTGTTTATGAAGTTCGTTCGATAAATTAAACTTCTGCCAGCCCTTATTATATCTTTTACTTTTTCATAAAATTTTTCTGCCCCTTTAAGCATATCAACCTGCCAATCAAAAAGCCTGTCAATATTTCCGGACCAGCATAGTCTTCCGAGAAAGCCCGACGATATAACATAATGCATATGAGCGACATCAAAATTCTCTTTCAAAACACACCATATCTGGTTTTGTACAGGATGAATTAAATAATGCATATTTGCCGCAATCGCCGGAACCTCGATACTGTCAATACAGTCCGAATAGGAACTCATAGCCGTTGCACTCATTATCCTTGAACCCAAGCGTGAGCCTCCGGTTGAACAATTTTCAATAATAATCCCCGGTATCTGCTCTTTGATTCTCACGAAAAACTCATATACACCATTCATCTGTTCAATGAGTCCATCGCCAAGGCTATCGGAACCATCGCATCCCAAACCAATGTTTGCATTATAATCTACTTTGATATATCCAATATTGTTTTCGCGCAAAAACTTTATTACAACATTGTCAAGGTATTCCATTACTTCTTTTTTTCTGAAATCGAGGAATTTTGTCTGTCCCGAATTGCAAGCAGCATTATTTATCGGAATGCCATCCTTTGTCAAATAATATTTATCATATTCAGGGCTCCATCTTTTCGCACGTTCCCTAACACATTCAAATTCCATCCATATTCCGGGAATCATACCCATTTTTCGGATTTCGTCAGCATATACTTTCAATCCGTCCGGGAATTTATTTTCATCAACTTCCCAATCTCCAACGCCGCCCTTTTGCCATCCGTCATCAACAACAAAGTATTTTACATCGGTGTCCTTAAGTATTTTGGCAATACTAATGAGCTTATCGTGTGATGTATTTCCTCTGTGCGTAACCCAATCGTTAAATATTATCGGCATACCGTTTTCTCCGTATGAATTAACGGCGCGCATATCCATTTCCGCCAAATCGTTCGAAACCTCTGCAATTCCGCCGCGTGATACCGCAACAAATGCTACGGGAGAAATATATTTTCCGCCGTTTGGAACTTTCTTTCTCCAGTGTCCAAACTTGTAATCGCCAATCCCGGCTGACAGCGATATTGGTGTGCCGCATCTCGAAAGCTCAATTTGCCATGTTGAATCAATCTTAGGCTTTATCCCCCATGTACAATTGTTTTCCGTATCTTCAAGTGCCGCATAGGGATAATATCTACCCACAGTCTTTGAACCCAAAGCTCCTATTTTCTCGCATTCAAAAGAACCTCCGCTTGATTTTTCCATATTCATTTGAGAGAGTCTTTGCTCTACATGCTTACCTTCGGTTGCCCAACCGCCTTTAAATGTATGGTACAAAAAGTCCTTTGAGCCATCATCAAACTCAAACATACATAAATTATCCAAATTTGCCGATGTCAGCATTTCAAGCGTAACTTCATCACCTGTGTTATTAAAGAATTCGGAGGTAACCTCAAAACCATTTTCACCATTATAGTTGCGCAGTCTGTGAACCGCCCCGTACCCTTCATCTGCTTTGACAACGGTAATAACTTCAGTATATTCTTTTTCGGTTAACACCTTCTGGCTTTCAAACTTAAGCCTTTTTGTGCTTTCGCTCATTTTATAACTGTTATCATACATTGGTGTATAATCTTTAGAGAGATGCAGGTGTACTATCGAACCTGAAAACCAATCGCAATTATTCTGAAACCCATATCTAAAAACCTCTTTTGTCATATATGTATCACATATTTTATTTGTATATTCATTAGGAAAAAGCAGCATAAACACCGTCTCAGTTTCATTCATAACAACATAACGAACCGTAGTTTTTTCAAAAACATAGTCCGTGTACTTATAATTTGTATTTAATCCTTTATTTATATCCATTAGAAAACTCCTTAAATATAACAAACAAATTTTTCTATCTCCTCAAACCGCTTATTCTCTTATAAATACGCTGTTCGTAAGCGCCCTAATATCGGTATGCCTTTTCATAAACATTATTTTCACGCTTAAATCGCCCTCGGTATCCGGAATTTTTGCGGAAACGGTTTTGTTGTCGCTCTTTGAAACGCTTATAAACACGCCTTTGCGGTACACTGTCATAAGCATAACACCGTTCGGATTCTGATTTTCTGCCGCCTTATAATCCCAAAATCTTCGCGAGCACCGCGCCTATTTTCTCCGCCATAAAATGAAATCCCAAATCGTTCGGATGACACAAATCAACCGTACATGACAAATTGTATTTGTCGGGAAAAAACGTCTCGCCGTCTATGAAATAAATATTTTTATCACCTTTGCTTTTTGCATCTTCATAAAAGCTCCTGATATAATCACGTCGCCCCTTATTTTCACTCTCGGTTTTTTCACAGTCCGAACGGAAATCCGGTTTTGATATAATTATATACGGTATGTCGGCATGACTTTTTCTTACAACCTCATAAAAAGTCGGATATGTATTCTTCAGATGCTCAACATTCGGAGCATTGTGGTCATAATCGCATACAAACGCACACATATCCATGTTTGCAATATATTCCGCCATTTCCTTCTCGCCCTTTGCCCACCCTGCAAAGCCGAGATTTACATAATCCATATTGTACGCTCTTGAAATCATCTGTTCATATATGTTACCCGGGTTGGACGCCCCAGCACCGTTTGTTATTGATGAGCCGTAGAAAATCACCGGTTTGTTGTTTGCATATGCCTTTCCTTCACCGATTTCCGCATCGTCCTCTATGCCTATGTTACATGAAAGGACCTGTGAAAAACACGGAAACACAAGCGTATATTCCCTTTCTTCACCTCGGTCAAACTCCGCAGTCGCTTCATATTCGGTCTGTTCCCCGACCTTGTCCGGATAAAACATGTGCACGGGAATCTCCCTGTTTTCTTTAGACGCATACAAAACAAAACCGAATCTCAACCTCGGTGATTCAATACAGTCTAAAATTTTTCCGTATTTCACCTTAATGCCTATCCGCGGCGAATTTGTCTTAAAACGAACTCTGCAACCCGCAGAAAACCAATAGGCACCCGCTACTCCTTCGTTTACCGTCTTTGCAATACTTTCCGGCATCCTTGCGGTAATTCCGCTTTTTCCGTCATTAAAACCGTATCTGTAAAACGGCTTATTTTCTATACTTAACCACTTCAATTATTACACCACCTTTAATTCTCTGTCGCTCTTGTTCCACAGCAGTTCAATAAGTTTTTCCGTTTCATAAATTCCGCCGTGCGGATGGCGACACTGCAAGACTCTCGGATTCTGCCTCGTTCGGGAATACAATAATTGCGTCTTTATCGTCAAACATAAAACTCTCATACCTGAATCCGTGCCATAGCTTTTTCTCCGTCATTTATTCTTTCCTACCGCTCTCAGAATTTTTTCCGCCATTACCGGTATTCTGCCGAGGTAGTCTGGGCCGACATTTAACAGATAGTTGATACCTCTGTCGTTCAGGTGCTTTTTAATCTCTCTGACCTTGTCGGCGTCCTTCCATTCATTGTCAAACGTCTTGTAACCCCATGTAGTGTTAAGGGTTGTTGGCGCTTCAACCAATTCATCTCCAACGCTCTCGTTCGGGATTTCGTTATCACCGCAGGAACGGTAGTCGCCCTTGCCGTTTCCTATGCGTGAGTTAATAAGGCAGTTCGACTGATACTTTTTCACCATATCGTACAGCTCGTCGCTCTGTTCCGGCGTAATAACGTGCGGCATATCAAACCATATGAGCGCAAGCTCACCGTAATTTGTCAGGATTTCTTTAAGCTGCGGCTTGATTTTCTTTTCAAAGCAAACAGAAAAGTCTTTTTTGCTGTCATCGGGAAAATCCCAGTCGTTGCTTTTTGCCTCCTCGTCACCCTCCTTCAGAGCATATCCGCCCCCGTTTTCCTCGTGCCAGTCAAGCTCCTGTGAGTAGTAAAGTCCAAACTTCATATTGTGCTTTTTGCAGGCATCGGCAAGCTCCTTTATAACATCTCTGCCGAACGGAGTTTTCTTTACTATGTTAAAATCGTCCGTCGCAGAATCATACATAGCAAATCCGTCATGATGCTTTGAAGTCATTACAATATACTTCATTCCCGCCGCCTCGGCAAGCTCTACCCATTCCTCAGCATTGAAATAAATCGGGTTAAACGCCTGTGCAAGCCTTTCGTACTCGCGGCAGGGGATTCTGAAATGGTATTGCAGCCACTCGCTCACACCCTCCGGACCCATTTCCTGTCTTTTTCCCTTCCATTCACCCGCCGGGAGCGCATATAAGCCCCAGTGAATCATCAATCCGAATTTTGCTTCTTTAAACCATTTTTTGTTGTCTTCCATAGTGAGTATTCCTTTCGCAGTAATCAAAAATTTACAACTTCCTATTTTTTAACGATTTCAAAATTCATTGCCTTTGCATTTTTGTCGACTGTGAACTTGATACCGATTTCGGTCCTTTCAACGGCAAGAGGAGCTTTTCTCTCCCCGGACGATGTAAGCGGATATACTTCGTACGCTGAACCGGCAAGCCCTTTCAGCTCAACATCACCCATAATCTGTTCAACCATAATAGGGTATTTGCCCGCAATTTGAATAGTTGTGCCGTCATCGCTTAAAATCTGACCGTTGTTTACAGAATTACCCGCCATAGTGAGAAGCATTCTTCCACTGCCCGCAATATTATTATTGTCAAGCGAGACAAGCGTTACCGCCGCATACTCGTTGGAAACATTCACACTTAAATTATCCGCCGCATAAGTTTTACCGCCGATAAATCCGCACAGCGCCTGAGAATTTTTTGTGTTCATCTTGAAGATACCGTTCTTAAGGTCGGTTGTAAGTTCGTTTGTCAGTGATGTATAAACCTTATCACCATCTGTCGCAACGTCTGCGGCAGACTTAACGTTCTCGCTGTTGACCGAGGTCAAGTCAGTATTGAACGAAACGCCCGTCTTTCCGACAAGAGCGTAGTTACCCATACTCTCAAAGGAATGTCCATTCGCCCAAGTTACATTATTCGGCCAAGCCGTATAATCTGAGTTCGGACCGTAGTGCCATATGTTATCCTCGGTTGTATTTGCACTTTTATCTGTTATAGAGCCCGAGTAGTTGTGATAATAACCGCTTGTCGCCTCTGTTACGTCTTTTCTTAGAAACATAACCGCTGCCGACGGGAAAATTGCCCTCAGGGTCGGGTTTGCAAAAGTATCAAAGGTATCTTTTAAAAGAATCTTTTCGCCGCTTTTTACCTGCTCGTTAATATCCGTCTTTGCGTTAAATATAAAGTCAACAGGATTCCAGCCCTGAAGTCTCCCGTAAGCCGAAGCCAAAAGCGGCCCCTCCGCCAGATACTTGTTACCGGGGCAAACCTTGTACTCTGAAATCGTATAAGGCTTACCGTATGTGTTACCCGTTGCCAATGCGCCGAACATTCCAAGTCCGTCTGCCTTAAGATTTGAGGTGACACCGTTAACTTTTTCGCCGGTTGCCGCGTCTTTATAGCTGCCATTGGTATCAAACCGCGTACCCTTACCTGTAAGTTTGTTATCTCCGCCGCTCGGGTGGGACCAATAACCGTGCGTATCTATAAAGTCGGTTGACAAATAGTTTGGATACCAGCTCTCGGTGCTGAGACCTCCCCACGATGTTGCGCCTGTTATGGCGCACTTAACACCCATATTTCTTAAATGATTGATTCTGCGTGTAAAGTATTTTTCGTATATATAACTGATAAATCTCTTTTCATCCAGAATCCTGCCAATCGACATAACCTTTTTTGTATCACCCTCTGTAATAGTTCCCTTTGAGGTAGTGGAAACTTCTACAGTTCCCTTGGTTGGGTCTTCATTGTCAGCAAGTCCGTTTGCAAAGTATGAGTTTGGCTCTGATTTCCACGCCTGTACAAGCGCGTCGCGGGTGCCGTACCTTTCAACAAGCCACTCATTATACTGCTTTTTATAATCATCATAATACGATGTGCCTATCAGACTTCTTATGTCAAAGTATTCAAGGGAGTTCTCGTTGTTTAAATCAATCAGCGCCATAGCAGGATCATCCTTAAGCGCCAACCCGGTATAAGGATTTCGGTAGCCGAGCAAAAGCTTCGAATATCCCTCAAGAGCAGTAATGACCGGGTCGCTGAAGTACGCAACTCCCTTCGTGCTTGTAACGCCCGCGGGCGCATTGTCATCCGCAAATATCGGTCTTGATACCGTCTGGTCAACAAAGAAGTAAATTCCCCTCTGCTTTAATGCGTACATCAGATAACAAAGCTTATCCATCTGCGTATCGTCAAGCTTCTTTCCGCTTGTTACACGCGCTGCACCAAATACATTCGGCAGAAATGCCCAATCGATGTTATGGAAGCGTACCATGTTAAAGCCTGCCGCCGCAACACTGTCCGCAATCTTATCTGCTTCTTCGTGGGTATCGGGGAAGGCACCCGCGCCGCCGATATTTGTGCCCCAGAACTGAATCGGGGTTTCATTTCCGCTGTCGTCTACGCACACAAATCCGTCACCTTTCGCTTGCACAAATCCGCACTTGCCCGCCGGCCCGTCGAGAACAATATCCGACATATTAAGAACGCTGTCCTTTAACTTTGCCGCATCTGGCTGCTCATAGATATAATAGTTATCCGTATCCGGATTTGCATTACTCGTTTTATTGATATCGCCTATCGCTGTCAGTTCTGAATTTGTGCCGGTTTTGGTGTTAAAATACACATATCTGTTTAAATTATCTTTAAACCTCAGATAACTTCCATCCGCAATGGTCTCGCTTGCCACATTCGCACCATGTTCATCTACAAACTGTGCATTCTTCATACCTTCGATATATAACTTCTGCAAGAATCTCTCCGTTGTCTGGCCGTATGTATATATAACGCCGCTGTCTCTGTCAATCGTTTGCGCATAATACGGACTGTTGCTTATTATTTGCGTCTCAGGATTAAAGCTGTCATTTTTAATTTCTATGTCATCAAGGCATACGTCATATTTTGCCCGCTTTTCAAATAATATACCCGCTATGTTTGTCGGATAGTCGGTTGTTTCAATCGACTTTATCATATCGCCGTCGATATAAAGCGTTGCTGTGCCGCTTGGTCTGTCAAGTATTATATCAACATTGCAAAACTTATTATCATTTATTGTCTTGTTTAAAATGTCCGAGCCGAAAAAGTTAACAATACCGTTCGGGTTAATATAAAAAATATTATCCACCGTTGTCTCGGCATTGCTTCCGAGTCCTGCATAGAAAGCCGCGCCGCGGGTGTGCTTGACGCTGAACGAAATCCGCGTCCGCTGTGTTGCGTCCGCCGACTGCATATATTTATATCGGGACACGAAGGATGGCTCAGCCAATCCTTCGGTCACCCCGTTTAAAATTATATAGTTATCGCTGTTTTCGCGTCCATACCCGCCGTATGCAACATTGCTTCCTACTGACTCGGCGTCCTTTCAATCATCGGCGGGAAGCGAGCCTCCCTCATACTTTGTAAGTGTCTTTGCCTGAATGGTCGGCTTAATCGAAGAAGCATCGTCCCACAGGAAAAGCTTTATGGTATCCGCCCCGGTTGTACTGATACTCGAAGCCGTTATAATATTGCTGCCCTCTGTTGCCTTAGCGGTTGTACAGCTGATAAGCATACCGTTTGCATCATAAACGCCAACCAAAAGAGTATTGTTGCCATTAACGGTTGATGCCTTAACCGTAAGATTTCTACCCTGTATGAATTCGTCATCGAGCACACCGTCTACAAAGTCGACTGTGGTAGCATCACCCCAGATTTCAAATGCCGGGCTGATAACCTGTACCTTAATATCGTCAAAATCAGCGGTTGCTTGATACTGCTTTTTTCCTTCTCCTTCTACTGTAACATCTTTAACATAATAAGTGTATGAATCAAGCTGAATAGAATCTATTGAGGTAATTCTATCATATGTCGTATCACTGCTGTCACCTTTATAATCAGCGTCATACAAGCCTTTAAAATATGTGCTTACCGTTTGGCTTGTTGCGCTGTCGATATACGAAGCCTCTGCCTTAATGGTCTGTTGATTTTCATAAGCAGCATCCTTTGTATTTATTGTGATTGTCACATCTGTCCATACATCCGTGCCCACCTTATGGCCGGCAACATATGGATCATAGTCATTTTTAGAAGTCATGGAATAACTGTGTTTTCCCACATTCATATTTAATACCCGTCCGTCTTTATAAGGCTCTCCGCTGGCCACCCAATAAGGGTAATCAACACTTGCTTTGGTGTAAGTTGCATCATCTGTTGTTTTTCCCTCTTTTGCGGTATAACGGCTCATTTTGCCGTTATCATCTGTTTTGCCATTATTTTTATTATTGTTAAGATTTACCATCAACCTTCCGTTCACGACAGAAGTATCTTTCACTTTAAAGCTTATCTTTACGATGTCGCCTTCTTTTACAGGTGTGGAACCGCTCTTATTGTTTATGTTCAGTTTAGCTCCGTTACCAAAGTTCATAGACGCAGCCCCATCTTTAATTGTAAGAGGAGTTGTACCCCAACTCTCATACACCTGTACCGTAGTATTTTCGTCAGCATTGGTCACAGGCACAGGATTCATTTTAGCATTAGCGCCAAACGCCGCATCAGCGGTGCATTTGTCAAATGTTTCGTTAATGATTGTTCCGTCAAGGTCAGATTTAACCGAAGTGAGTCTTCTCTCGGTTGTCTTAAGCTCTACCTTAATATCATCAAAGATATAATTTATTCCGGCAAGAGATTTCAATGAATCAATCTGAATGGAATCTATTGAAGTAATTTCATCATATGTTGTGTCACTGCTGTCACCTTTATAATCAGCGTCATACAAGCCTTTTATAAACGTTGACTTTTCAGTACCTTTATCGGTGTACGAAACTTCCGCTTTAAGAGTTTGCTGCTCTTCATAATCGGTGTCCGCCGTGTTTATTGTTATTGTCACATTATTCCACTCAGTCTTGCTCATCTTGCTCATTTGAGCATTCCAATCTTTGGCGGCACATAATCCATAGTGTCCGCCTTCACTCCAAGACGGGTTTAAGTGCAATATTCTTCCGTCAAAGCATTTATCATTATTATCAGCATTCGAGTCAGTAACGCGAGGATACTCATATCCTTTCGCCCACGAGGTTGTTGCTTCTTTCGGTGTGTAACGGCTCATTGTTCCGCTCGAATCGGTTAACGATGTTTTTTTGTGGTCGTTTAGATTAATAATCAGAGGTGCAAAGCTTGAGGCCGTGCTTTCATTGTTTTTTACCTTAAAGCTTACTTTTATTATGTCACCTTTCTTCACTTGCGTAGTTCCGCTCGAGTTTTTTATGTTCAGTTTAGCTCCGCTACCAAAGTCCATAGACGCAGTCCCATCTTTAATTGTAAGAGGAGTTGTACCCCAACTCTCATACACCTGTACTGTAGTGTTTTCGTCAGCATTGGTCACAGACACAGGATTCGTTTTAGCATCAGCACCAAACGCCGCATCAGCGGTGCATTTGTTAAATGTTTCGTTAATGATGGTTTTTGTTACCGGAACATCTTGGTATTCCTTTGTTTTTGCACTTGCGGGAACTACGTACATTCCTGCAAGCATTGAAGCAGCCAAAAAAATTGAACCGATTCTTCTTTTTAACATAATATTTACCTCCTTAAATTTAAATAAATTTATATATTTTTTACTTTTTCCATTTTCCGCACTACTTTTCTCGGCGACTCTCTCTGTCAAAGAACGCCGCCGAAAAATAAATTTTAATCCCACAAGATGCCATATACTATATTTGCCGCCTCTGCACGGGTAAGAGGTTTGTCGGCATCAAAGTTTATGTCATTAAACAGCTCACTCACATACTTCTGAGCCATCATATTTTCCACGCCACTCTTAGCATAATCTTTGATATTGGCGTTGTCTTTAAACTTGTTAAGCTCATTTCCGCTCTTTTCGCTATGACGTACATTTCCCTTTTCCATTGCACGCCAAATAATAGTGAGCGCATCCTGGCGTGATACGGGTTCGTTCGGGTTAAAGCAGCCGTTTTCGTCACCGCTGACCACACCGGATGCTTTAAGAGTTTTAATTGCGATATAGTTCACATCGCTCTCATCAACATCGGGGAACATCTCTTTCGTTGATGCCGAAAGCTTTGTAGCATTGACAACAGCCGATGCAAGGTCACCTCTTGTGATTGCGTTGCCGGGCTTGAACTCGGTCTCGGACACGCCCTTCATCGTTCCCCAAAGCACGTTGCGCGTGATTTTATCCTTTGCCCACTCATAGCCCGCGAAATCGGTGAATAGGTCTTTAACCTCTATCTGAGGATACTCGATATGAGTGTTTGCTTTTCTTTCCAAAACGGACGAATTTTTAACAACCTCATAATTTGTACAAGCATTGTCAACATTCATATCTATGACCGCCCAACCGTTTTTGTCGCGGTTGACAATAGCCGTTCCTTGTCTTCTGCCTGCTTGATCGAGTGTATAAACGGTGATGTCATCCGTAGTTTTAAGGGTTAGACTTCCTGTGATTTGCTCTACCCTCATCGGGAATTTACCGCCGCTCACAAGTGCCATTCCGTCACGAGAGCGAACCTCACCCGTACCACGCTGGTCACCGACCGTGCTTATAAGCAGGCTTCCCGACTTCCAAATCGGCTCATCATCAAGAGCTGTCAGATTAACCGTTGCAAACGGATTGCCTTCTACCTCTACTATCATATCATCGGTTTCAAATTTCTTGCCGTCAAGTCGACCTATAACAGCCTGTGACATCTCGGTATTAAGTTCAAAAGTTGCATTATTTAAATCCGTTCTGAACTCGCCCGTATCTGATACATATGGAATTCCGAGCTTTTGCGCCATATATCCCCGATATAAAACATCGTTGTCATTATAATCGGGGTCGTATTCTTTCGAGTCATACGCCAAACCCGTCTTGCCCGAAAGTCCTAAGTGAGCATTATGCGGAAGATCCGTGTTCTGAGCGTTAAAATAGTCATTTTGTGACATTCTGTGATAAAAACCGCTCTTTGCGGGTGACACATCCCCTCTGAGTTTCATAAGTGCCGCCGCGGGGCCCGAAGCCATTTTTATCGGATTGTTGCTGTATGTCCAATACGCTTCGATTACGGACGGATCACCCTTCCAGAAATTATTTTTAAGGTTCACACGCTCGCCCGTGCTGCTGAGTATCATTGTGGAAGGAAAATCTGCCATTGCGGCGGTGAAATTGAACGGTGTCCAGTTCTGATATGACGCAAACACGCTCATCAGTGTAAAACCCTCTGACATTGTCGGATTTAGGTCACATTCATCCCATTCCGTTATGGTATTCGGTATACCATAGATGTTATAATTAAAGAATCTGCCCATATACCCAAAGGTATTTGTTTCAAGCATAGATACCGGCTTGTTCCATCCAATCTGAGTATTTCCGTGAAGAGAGCTTTCACCATTCGGATGCGACCAATAGTCATGAGAGTCAACAAAATCTGACTCTTTACTTGTAAGAACATACAAGAGAGTCGTCAAATCCGCCCCCCACAGAGTAGTCGGTGTAACAAGGCCTTTATAGCCCACTTTATCCAACTCTTCATTTATTGTCTTTGAATAATTAATCATCGAGTCTGCGATAAAGTTAAGGCTATCCGAACTTCTCGGCTTTTGCGCACCCGACCGTTCGCCGCTGTACTGTAGCTCGACCGTACCGTTTTCAAGGTTTTCGCCATCCTTTAAAAGCTCGGTACCGTTAAAAGTCCACGCCTTTTTAAGTTCTTCTGTCGTACCGTACTTTTCGCGGAGCCATTTATTAAATCTGCCCCGTACCTCGTCCGAGATGCCTGAAACATCACTTCTTTTAACGCTTGTTCCTGTGTTCTCGTTCTTAAAATCTACCATACAAACCGTCGGGTCTTCGGCAATCGTCATACCCGTATACGGATTATATGTACTAAGAAGCTCCCATAAAAAATGTATGTCGCGCATAGTTCCGTCTTCATAACCGAGCCACATCGTGTTAGCGTCGGTCACATCATTGCGAATATTAATGTCCTCATTCCATGTATTGGTTACCTTTAAATCAAGCAGCAGATACATTCCCAGTTCCTTCATCTTTGCAATCATATAGCACAGGCTATCTACCTGCTTCGGCGCAAAGTGATCGTCACCGCTGCCTTTGGTATAAATGTTGTACTGACCGTTATTCGGCTGGTCATATTTATGAAGACGAATCAAATTAAATCCCCATGACGCAATTTCTTCCAGTCTGAGGTTGATTTCCTCCTTTGACCTGAACATTTCCGTTGCCGACGTGTCCGTTCCCCAGAAGTTTGCCTCTGTTCCGTCCTCAAACACAAACTTATCACCATCTGCTTTAAGGTAACCGTGCTTGCCCGATGGCGCACCCGCAGTAACGTATCGGGTAAGATCCATTGCCGTACCTCTGTTGCTGCCTGTCTGATACCCCTCATAGGTCATCCAGTCTGATGTATCAACGTTTCCTATATCCTTTTCAATCATTTTATACGGACCCGAATCTGTAAGTGTTGCCGCAACTATTATATCAAAAGCGCCGCTGCCCTCCGTCTCGCAGACAATTTTTTCGATTGTCTTTTCGGGATATGGATTTGTCATTACATACATATAGATTGACGCAGATGTTGTCGATTTATTTGGACCCGTCCACGCTGCCCAAGCAACATCTGAACTGCTTGCACCCCAGAAATTGAAATTTTCGATATTATTTCTGATAGGCTGTTCATATGTTGAGCCATCTTCATACACCAGCGTATACGTTGCGATATTTCTTTGAACATATGCCGATGCGTGCAGAAAATAGATACCCGCACCCTTTTTGCCTACGGGAATCTCAGCCTTGTTTATAATGTCCGTCTTGTTTTGACCGCGAAGGGTGATGACCGCTTTCCCGTTATTCTTTTGCGGGTCGATAATATTGAATTTAACGCCCGAAAAGTATTGCTCTCCGAATTTGTCAAAGTTTCGCATGTCGTTGGTCTCGCCCTGGTCTGTCCAGCCGCCGACGCTGTCGTCCGCTACATCATCAGCAAAGCTCATATTTGCAAGTTCCGAAATATCAAGAGGGGTAAACTCCTGAGGATAACTGTCATATACCGCCTCGTCAATCTCCTTGAATTCCGCAGAGACCGTTACCGGAACATATACATATACAGCG
>ERZ780226.2037-NODE-2037-length-14598-cov-3.585505_pt1 | contig 14598 bp, 16 predicted proteins | sample MGYA00511165_ERZ780226 | MGnify/ENA primary metagenome ERZ780226 (study PRJEB29588, sample SAMEA2152373) | human gut metagenome | biome: human gut; feature: human-associated habitat; material: faeces | place: Denmark | collected 2008/2010 ...
CCGGCCGCTGCGAAAGCGTTGACCGAACCGGTAACCATACATGCGCCGAAAACCAACATAAGCGTGAAGAATGCGAAAAGATTAACGCCGATTGTTGTTTTCATTTTCTTTCCGGTGAGTTTTAAACCAAAGTGTGCAACAAGCGGTGTTGCAACAGCCAATGTAACGATAACAAACATAATAATTGATTTAAGCATAATAAATACCTCCGTATTTTAAATAATATATTTTGATTTCATTTTAAATAATTTACTATTTATCGGCATTAAGGGGTTTAAATTCTCTGCCGTCGCCGTCATAGAAACGGCTGAACATCTCATAGAATCCGAGCCTGAGCACCTGAATACCTACAATCAAGCCTTCAAGACCGATTACCAGCAGATTACCGAATACGGTAACGGCAATCGACCCGCCGAGGTTTAACTGATACATAAACATAACCACAACCGACATCATACCTGCATGGTTTAAGGCAAACGCACCGACACGAAGAAATGACACGGTATTCGTAACAAAACTTAAAAGTATTTCAAAGGTCTCAAAGAATGCCTCAACGAAGAATCCGCCCTTTTCCTTCGGAATCCAATCCTTCTGCTTTGCGAGAAGCTTTCCGAGCGGCTCTTGAAGGAATATCAGAGCAAGCGATATTACGATAAAGAGCAGAGCAATCCCGAGGGGATGTGAGTTCCCGCTGACCGCACTGAGCGCACAGTAGATAACCAGTCCGTAGAATAACATTCCGGCAACACCGTTCTGTGAAAACAGAATTTTTTGCCAATTCTTTTGTTTAACGCCGTTTATGATATTAAATATCATACATACAAATATCAAACCAACGCCCAAGGCAACCGCGTACATCAGAGTGTTCATCATAGTCGTTCCGCTTTCAAACGGAGTAAACCAAAGTGGTTTTATAACGGCGTGCTCGCCCTCTAAGCCGAACACAGAGCCATACATAAAGCCGAAGAACATAGAGGATATACCAAGCGGAACGAGAAGCTTTGCGAGAAAGCCGCCTTTCTTCCGCCACATCATCAATGCGCCGACCAGGGCGAGAACAAAGCCATGTCCCACATCGCCGAACATCATTCCGAAAAGAACGGTGTATACAACAGCCAAAAACGGTGTCGGGTCAAGCTCGTTATAATTAGGAACGCCGTACATTTTGACAAATTCCTCAAACGGCTTGAAAATCCGGCTGTTTTTCAGCTTTGTCGGCGGCTTGATATGCGATACCGCCTCGGGGTCATCAGAGATGACAATGCACTCGCTGTCGTTCTTGACACGCTCGGTCAGTGTCTCGGCATCCTCTGCTGAAATCCAGCCCGTTATACAGAATGAGCTTCGGCTGTTTGTCGTGTATTTTTTAATGTTATAGAGGTCATACTCATACTTAATATCGGCGTATGCGTCAAGCAGGTCATCCTTCTGTGCGGCAATCGTCGTATCGATTTGTTTTTTAAGGCTCTCGATTTCAGCCTTAACCTCTTTGTTGTGAGTGTTAATCTTTTCAATGATTTCTGCGGGAGTACCCTCTTCATCACTGCTTATGCGAAAACGCTCAAAATACAATGTTGCAAACACACGGTCTACGTTTTCTTTGTTATTTTCATTTACAAAATACAGACCCCAGACGGATTCCTTGTCGCTCGTCATAGCAACATAGTAAGCCGGCAGGTCTTTTAAGTATGTATCAAGCTTTTGATAGCTGGAAAGCGGCATCTTTCCGAAACGGTACTTGATATAGCTCAGCTTGCTGAGCCCGTCAAGATGCACATCCGAGGAGATAACCGGTGAAAGCGTGTTAACTATCTGCTGTGACTGTTTAATATCCTGTTCAAGCTGTTCCATCCGTTCCTTCAGCGAATGTATTTTGGTATCGAATATGTTGATAAATTTTTCAAGCTCGTTTGGGTCAAATCCATCGTGCCGGCGCTTTACTCCGCTATAGTCGATGTTTGCATAGTCAAAAACCTCAGTGAAGCGTTTTAAAGTGTCTTCAGCAGGGTTTCCCTCGTTATTCGGAACAAACCCCGCCGTATTCTTCAGCGCAATCATAGGGTTTTCAAACTCAATAGGGCTGTCAAGCACATATTCGGAGATGATTCTCTCATATGAAGCTTTTGGCCCCACAATGTTAATAAATTTCATTTTTGAAATCATTTGTCTGCACCTCCCTTGCCGCAGCCAACGAGATAACCTTTGATTTTCTCTGACGGAAGTCCGTAGCGTATACCCTCGATAATCGAGATGATATTGTTTATCTCTGTTCGCCGCATATGTACATAATATATCGGTGATTGTACGGAATATTGATTGAGTCCATAGGCGTGAGCCATAAGATTGCACATATATTCCTTATATCGTTTTTCTATAAATCTGTCATCATCTGAGAAAGCCTTGCCGTATGGCGTTTCATCACGGATTATGCTTAGAGCGTCTTTATAAGATGAGCTCTTGACAATGTTCGTAACGGTGGCCTCTGATAATCTGTAATACTGTGGAATGATACTTGCATAAATTTCTTCATCGCTCATATCAAAGGTTCTCTTACACCTCAGCAGGAAAGCGAGATTCTCAAAATCAAACTCTGTTCCGTAGATTTTCAGAACCGACTTTGCCTCAGAGGCGGAAAGATATTTCTTCGCAGAGCGTATAACCATCCGAGTCCAATAGGTGTCAAGCGCCATTTCCATATAAAACGGAAGCTGTTTGTCGGGCTTTCCTATAAATACGTGAAGTGCGCCGTAGTACGGCGTATTTTTAAGCAAGCCGATAAAATCATCAATGCTTATATGCTCGGGTATGGTTTCACGTTTTTTACCTTTAAGCTCTGCAATTTTGTAGAGCTGTTCTATTGCGCCTTCGGTGTTTCCTATGTACAGAAGCCTCATACAGACCTTAAGTCTTGCTATGCTGTCCTCGATGACCATAAGCTCCATAAATTTTTTTGTACCGCTGTTCATATACGGCATCAGCCGCCGGGTATCCGAGTTCAAATCCTCTTTGAGCATTTCTTCAAGCTGACCGCGGTGAAGAGAAGAGACCGGTACACCGCGAAACACCTTAGAATAAGCGGTGTTTTCGGTTAGGTATCGGGCAACGTCCGGAACCGACTTCATATTCATAACAGCGTCATAGTCATTTTCGCTTAGCGCTTTGCCGAGCATGGCGTGAACCTTTGCACAAAGAGCCGAATTATTCATTACCTGACTAATCACGAAAAAAACCTCCTAAGTTATGCCTTGCAAAGATAACAAGCTGAAATATGCCGAAATTGTGCCTTTGCAGGCGGGTTCGTAGTATTATCTTTCTTTGATTTAAGCCGAATGCTTTAAAACCGCGCTGACTATGGCCGAAACCCATTTGTCTTTTCCTTCATTGCATATCTTTTCAAGTTCTTCAAACTTTTCGGCGTATTTGCGCTCGGTTTTAACCATTTCCTCGTCACGGATTGCGTTATATTCGCGGCGGAGTTTTTCGCTTTCGCGGTCGAGCGTTTGTTTCATCTCAGCTTCTTTTTCCTTGATTTCCTTATCAAGAATCTCCTGCTGATGCTCTTTCAGCTCATCTGCGGATTTCACAATGCCCTGTGCCTTCTGTTCAATATCCATAATGGCCTGCATAATATCCATATTATCAATCTCCTCCCTTGCATAATGTATAGGTTAAATTTATTATTTAGTTCCTCAAGCTATGAATCGGAGCGGGAATTCTTCCGCCGCGATTGATAAATTCTTCGCTGGAATAATTGTGAACCGGCATAACCGGCGCGGCGCCGAGCAAGCCGCCGAACTCAACCGTGTCGCCGACTTTCTTCCCTACGGCGGGAATTATACGGACGGCGGTTGTTTTTTGGTTAATCATTCCTATCGCCATCTCATCGGCAATAATTGCCGAAACAGTAGAGGCGGGAGTGTCCCCCGGAACCGCTATCATATCAAGGCCGACCGAGCATACACAGGTCATCGCTTCAAGCTTATCAAGCGCAAGGGCGCCGCACTCTGCCGCGGCAATCATTCCCGCGTCCTCGCTGACCGGAATGAAAGCGCCCGAAAGTCCGCCGACATAGCCCGAAGCCATGACGCCGCCCTTTTTAACGGCATCGTTTAAAAGGGCAAGAGCCGCGGTCGTGCCGTGAGTTCCGCACTTTTCAAGGCCCATTTCTTCAAGTATATAAGCAACGCTGTCGCCTATCTCGGGCGTCGGCGCAAGCGAAAGGTCAACGATTCCGAACGGAACATTGAGCATCTTTGACGCTTCCTGTGCGACGAGCTGACCCATACGGGTAATCTTAAAGGCGGTGCGTTTGATTGTCTCTGCAACAACGCCGAAGTCACAGCCGCGGACGTTTTCGAGTGCGCTCTTGACAACACCCGGCCCGCTGATGCCGACGTTTATTACACAGTCGCCCTCGCCGACACCGTGAAAGGCACCCGCCATAAACGGGTTATCCTCGACGGGGTTTGAAAAGACAACGAATTTTGCACAGCCCATAGAATCGTTCTCGGCTGAAAGTGCCGCCGTTTCGGTGATGACCTCACCCATACGCTTAACAGCGCCCATATTTATGCCTGCCTTTGTGCTTGCAACGGCAACGGAAGAGCAGACATAGTTTGTCTGGCATAATGCTTCGGGAATGGAATTTATAAGATATTCGTCACTCTTGGTAAAGCCCTTATATACAAGAGCGGAATATCCGCCGATGAAATTTACTCCGGTTTCCTTTGCGGCTCTGTCGAGAGTCTTGGCAAACGGAAGATAATTGTCTGTCTTGCTTGCCGCCGCAACAAGTGAAATCGGTGTAACGGAAATACGTTTGTTGATAATGGGAATTCCGTATCTTTGACTGATTTCTTCGCCGACCCTGACAAGGTTTTTTGCATAAGATGTAATCTTGTCATAAATCTTTTCACAGGCGCGGCTTAAATCCTCGTCTGCGCAGTCTAAAAGAGAAATTCCGAGTGTGATAGTACGGATGTCGAGATGTTCGTCTCTTATCATTTTGATGGTTTCGACTATCTCGTTAGTGCTGATATTAATCATTTCATTACCTCCTGCAATATCGGATTAGATTCTGTGCATCGAATTAAAAATATCTGCGTGCTGTATTCTGATTTCAACGCCGATTTCGCTGCCGAGGGTTTCTAAGTTCCTCGAGAGCTCGTCAAAGCCGATTGTGCAGTTCTTGGTATCAACCATCATAATCATAGTGAAAATATCCTGAAGGATTGTCTGGGTAATATCCAGTATATTGATGTTGTTTTCTGCGAGCATAGTGCTTGTTTTAGCGATTATACCCGTTTTATCCTGTCCCATTACGGTAACGACTGCGCGCATAAGCATACTCCTTTTTTGTAATTTATGGAAAATAAATCCTGTTTAATTAAGGGCGCAAAAATCCCTTGAATTGTATGTATTATACTTCTATTGTTATATTTTTGTCAAGAATAATTTTGACTAAAAATCAAAGATTAGCCTCTTTTATAATCATATATAATTAAAAAACCGATGAAATGCGACGCTTCTCTCGAAGATAAAATCAAAATAACTGTATTTTGTATAGAAAATTTGTGAAATAAACTATAATATGTAGAAAATCCGACAAAAATATTCATATAAATAAACAAAATTCCATTAAGCTGTGGACAAGTCGATTAGGTTGTGTTATTATATAATATGAAGATAAAAAAGCAGTTAAGAAACGGTTAAAAACAGTTTATAATGCTTTTAAAACTCTTTATTATATGTTGATATGTTTTTTAAGGGTTAATTATTCTGAAAGAGAGGCGGACTTTAATTCTATGAAGCATTTACTTGGAATAAAGCAATTATCCGCGGAGGATATATTTGCTATACTGGACAGAGCTGAAGTTATGAAAAAAGAGGTTTTGCAGGCGGGTAAGAAGGATAGCTGTCTATCCGGAAAATGTATTATTACACTTTTCTATGAAAACAGCACCAGAACCCGCCTTTCTTTTGAGCTTGCATCAAAATATCTCGGTGCAACCGCGGCGAACATTACCGCTTCGGGAAGCAGTGTGGTCAAGGGCGAAACCCTTGCCGACACGGGAAAGACGATTGATGAGATGGGGGCGGATGTGGTTGTTATAAGACACAGTGCGTCGGGCGCACCGCATATGCTCTCCAACTATACCAGGGCATCGGTAGTCAACGCGGGTGACGGAATGAATGAGCATCCGACACAGGCTCTCCTTGACTTTATGACGATGCGTGAGAAGTTCGGAAGCTTCGACGGTCTTAAGATTTCGATTGTGGGTGACGTTAAACACAGCAGGGTTGCGAGAAGCAATATTTACGGACTTAAGAAATTGGGAGCGGATGTTACAGTATGTGCACCGCATACGCTTATGCCCGCCGAAATAGAAAGACTCGGTGTGGCTGTCACTCAGGATGCAGACTCGGCGGTAAACAATGCCGATGTCATTATGTGCCTTCGTATACAGCTTGAGCGTCAGAAGAGCGGCCTTTTCCCGTCCGTGCGTGAATATCATAAGCTTTTCGGTATAAACAGCAGGCGTGTAGCCCTTGCGAAACCAAATGCAATAATTATGCATCCGGGTCCGGTCAACCGTGGGGTTGAGCTTTCGGCAGATGTTGCAGACGGCCCTCAATCGGTAATAGGCGGACAGGTTACAAACGGCGTGTGTGTGAGAATGGCTGTGCTTGATATGCTCACACATTAGTTTAGAGAGGAGTGGGATGTTATGAAACAGATAATAAAAAACGGCTTTGTGGTGAACCCGGCGAAGAACTTTGCCGAAAAGGCCGATATACTTATAAATTACGGAGTTATAGAGCGTGTAGCGGAAAATATTGACGACTATGACGCAAAGGTGATAGACGCAAGCGGGCTTATTGTTGCGCCGGGTCTGGTTGACCTGCACGTTCACTTTCGTGAACCGGGTTATGAGCATAAAGAGGATATAACGTCGGGCAGCCGTGCTGCCGTCAAGGGCGGCGTAACCACTGTTTTGTGTATGCCCAATACCAATCCGCCGATAGATAATGCGGCTTTGGTCGAGTATGTTATAAATAAAGGAAAGAAAACCGGCCTTGTAAACGTTCTGACAACCGCCTGTATAACAAAGGGTCAGGAGGGTGCAGAGCTTACCGAGATGGCAGAACTTAAAGAGGCCGGGGCGTCGGCATTTTCGGATGACGGAAAGCCTGTTTCGTCATCGATGATTATGAGACGTGCGCTTGAATATTCAAAAATGCTTGATATGCCGATTATGTCACACAGCGAGGACTTGGCGCTGGTTGATAACGGAAGTATGAACGATGGTTATACGGCGACGTGTCTCGGTCTCCGCGGAATTCCGAAGTCGGCTGAGAGTGCGGCGGTGAGCCGTGATATTCTTCTCGCTGAGGAACTTGACGCAAGGCTTCACGTCTGTCATGTCAGCACAAAGAATTCCATTGAGGCGGTTCGTGCGGCAAAGGCTCGCGGAGCGCGGATTACTGCTGAGACCGCACCGCATTACTTTACCCTTACGGATAAGGCGTGCGATGGGTTTAACACAAACGCAAAGATGAATCCTCCGCTTCGTGACGATGAGGATGTTGAGGCGGTTATCCGGGGACTTTGTGACGGCACAATCGATTCGATAGCGACCGATCATGCGCCGCATCACGTGGACGATAAGCGTGTGGAATTTGAAAAGGCGGCAAACGGTATTGTCGGCCTTGAAACCTCGCTTGCTCTCGGATACACGTATCTTGTCAAGACGGGAAGAATGTCGCTCCTGCAGCTTATTGATTGTATGAGCACAAAGCCGGCGGCGATAATCGGCTCTGACCGTGGAACATTAAATGTCGGCGCGCCTGCAGATATTGTGATTTTTGATACGAACGAGGAATTCACCGTTAAAATAAGCGAGTTTGAAACAAAGGGCAAGAATTCGCCGTATGACGGATGGAAGCTTTTCGGAAAGGTTCGCCAAACAATAAACGGCGGAAGAACGGTATACCGGGGATAATTGACAATCAGCAGGATAACTGACAATCGGAAGGAGACACTTTTATGATTGATACATTAATCGAAAAAATAAAACAGAAAAACAATCCGACGGTGGCGGGACTTGACCCGAAGCTTGACTATCTGCCGGAGGATATGATAAATTCAGCATTTGAAAAGTACGGCGAGACCTTTGAGGGTGCGGCGGCGGCAATCTTTGAGTTTAACAAGACACTTATAGACAGCCTTTATGATATTGTTCCGGCGGTTAAACCGCAGGCGGCGTATTATGAGATGTATGGCATAGAGGGAATAAAATGCCTTAAAAAGACGATTGATTATGCAAGAAAAAAAGATATGTATGTGATTCTTGACGCGAAAAGAGGCGACATCGGTGCGACCTCAGAGGCATATGCAACAGCGTACCTCGGGAAAACAAAGCTTGGCGAAAATGAGACAGAAGCATTTGGCGCGGACTGTATGACGGTTAATCCGTACCTCGGAACGGACGGGGTTTTTCCGTTTGTGAAACAATGCGGACAAAACAAAAAGGGAATATTCGTTCTTGTCAAGACATCAAACAAGTCGTCGGGCGAGATTCAGGACTTAAAGGCGGGTGGAAGATATATATATGAGCATATTGCAGAGCTTGTCATGAAATGGGGAAGCGATGTTGTCGGAACGCACGGCTACAGCAGTGTGGGCGCGGTTGTCGGCGCAACGTATCCCGAACAGGCGGAACAGCTAAGACGGCTTATGCCGCGCACGTACTTCCTTGTTCCCGGTTACGGTGCACAGGGCGGCGGCGCAGAGGATGTCAAGCCGTGCTTTAACGAGGACGGACTCGGTGCGATAGTGAACGCCTCACGTTCGATTATGTGTGCATATAAAAAGAACGGCGGAACGGTCGGCGAGGCCGCAAGAGCGGAAGCCATAAGAATGAGAGACGATATACTCAGCGTTTTGGAATAGGAGAGATTACCTTGAACTGTGTTATAACAGAGAAGAACAGGTTAAAAGAAAATATCTTTGATTTTACCGTCAGATGCCCCGAAATGGCGGCAAAAACCAAACCCGGTCAGTTCCTTCACATTCTTTGCGGCGGCAGTGCATATCTGCGCAGGCCTATAAGTGTGTGTGAGGTCAAAAACGGCGAAGAAATACGGTTTATCTTTCAGGTGAGGGGAAAAGGGACGGAGGAACTTTCAAAAAGTGAGATCGGCGAGAGCTTAGACATTCTCGGCCCGCTGGGAAACGGTTTCAGACTTGATAATTCGGGCGGTATTGCCGCTTTGGTCGGCGGCGGAATAGGAATCTTCCCTCTTCTTGAGTTGGCAAAGCAGCTCGGTAAGAGGACGGTTGTTATGCTCGGATTCAGGTCGGCTGATGACGTTCTGCTTATTGATGAATTTAAAAAATATTCGGACAGGGTTCTCGTTGCGACCGATGACGGAAGCTTAGGCCACAGCGGACTTGTGACCGACCTGCTTAAAACAGAAGCGGCGGAAAATAGAATCGATACGGTATACACTTGCGGCCCGACCCCGATGATGAAGGCTGTGTCGGCTGTCGCCGCGGCGGCGGATATTCCGGCACAGGTATCGCTTGAAGAGAGAATGGGCTGTGGAATCGGGGCGTGCGTCACGTGTGCCTGCACAGTCGGCGGAAAGAGAAAACGCGTTTGTAAGGACGGCCCTGTATTCAATGCTTCGGAGGTGGAATGGAATGGCTGATTTAAAGGTAGATATAGCCGGTGTTGAATGGAAGAATCCTGTCACAACCGGGTCGGGAACCTTCGGCTTCGGCGAGGAATATTCCGAGTATTTCGATTTATCAGAGCTCGGCGCGGTATGTCTTAAAGCTTTGTCGGCCGTTCCGAGAGTAGGAAATCCGTCGCCGAGGATAGCTGAGACCCCAATGGGAATCTTAAATAGTGTCGGGCTTCAAAACCCCGGCGCTCAGTATTTTATCGACAACTACCTTCCGAGGCTTAAAACCTATGACACACGCCTGATAGCCAATCTTTGCGGAAGTTCGATTGATGATTACGTTGAAGTGGCGGAGATACTCGGCGATAAGGTCGATATGTTTGAACTGAATATTTCGTGTCCTAATGTAAGGGTAGGCGGAATGGCGTTCGGGACTGACCCAAAGATGACCGAAGAGATTACACGTCGGGTTAAGGCGGTTTCAAAGTGTCCGCTTATCGTTAAGCTTTCACCGAATGTGACGGATATTTGTGAGATTGCCCGTGCGGCGGAGTCGGGCGGGGCGGATGCGCTTTCGCTTATAAACACCCTTCTTGGTATGAGAATTGACATAAATACACGAAGGCCGATACTTAAGAATAATATGGGCGGACTTTCGGGACCTGCGGTTAAGCCTGTTGCGATTCGTATGGTAAGCCAGGTATACCGCGCTGTTTCACTTCCGATTATAGGAATGGGCGGAATTTCAACAGGCGAGGATGCGATAGAATTTATGCTTGCGGGGGCATCGGCTGTTGCTGTCGGAACCGCGGGGTTTGTTGACCCGCTTGCTTGGGTCAGGGTCAGAGACGGAATTGACGAATACTTGAACAAAAATAAAATAGCAAGTGTCCGCGATATAGTAGGTAAGGCGGAGCTTTATTAAATTTTTATAATAACGAAAAGGGGTATGTGTTATGACAAACCGGGAAATTATTGATATGCTGAAAGAGGCAGAGGTTCTGCTTGAGGGTCATTTTTTGCTCACTTCGGGCAGACACAGCGACAGATATATGCAGTGCGCAAAGATTTTTCAGAATGCAAAGTACAGCGTTCCGCTTTGTGCAGAATTAGTAGAGAAGTATAAGAATGATGACATTGATGTGGTTATAGGCCCGGCAATCGGCGCAATTCAGATGTCATATGAGGTTGGAAAACAGCTTGGCGTTAAGAATATCTTTGCTGAACGCGAAAACGGAAAGATGACGCTCCGCCGAGGATTTACCATTGACAAGGGTCAGAGAGTTCTGATAGTTGAGGATGTCGTTACCACCGGCGGAAGCGTCCGCGAGGTGATGGAGCTGGTTAAGGAATGCGGCGGTGTAATAGCGGGCATAGGTTCAATCGTTGACCGAACAGGCGGAAAGATTGACTTCGGAGTTCCGTACAAGAGTGCATTTTCTATGGATATAACATCTTATGAGCCGGATGAATGCCCAATCTGTAAGACAGGTGCACCTCTTGTTAAACCGGGCAGCAGAGGAATAAAATAATGGCTGCTGATAAAAACGAAGATAATAAAAGCCCGGAAGAAAAGAAGAAAAATAAAGAAAAGAGACAAAAGACGCGGGATGAGCTTCACGATAAGCATCGCCAGGGAATGTTAGACAGGGTCAGACGGTTCGGCTTTGAAAGCTTAAGAATTCATGAACAGCTTGAGGTCATACTTTATAATCCGATTCCGCGTATTAATACCAATGGTATTGCACGTGAGCTGATTGACAGATTCGGATCGCTGTACAATGTTCTGACGGCAGATCCGGAGCTTCTTCAGGAGGTTGACGGAATCGGACCGAGAGCCGCGAAATATCTGAATTCTCTTTTTGATATAGCGGGGGCTGTTCAGCGGGCGGAAATTGAAAATGAATCTAAAAATTTAGGCAGCGCAGAAGAAGCGGGCAAGTATGCGGCCAGCCTGTTTTACGGAAAGGTGTCGGAATATTTGTATATAGTAAGCCTGAATTCGTTTAAAAGGGTTATTTCAGTTGACAGAATTTCATCCGAAAACGCGAAACAGGTCACAACAACCGTGGCGTATATAGCAAAGATGGGCTTGTTAAGACACGCAAGTTATATTATGCTTGCGCATAATCACCCGGGCGGAACCTTTGAACCTTCCGTTTCTGATATGCAGATGCAGAGGGCGGTATATGAAGGGCTGAACACCCTTTCGATAAAGCTTGAGTATAACTTTATTGTTGCCCGCGGGCAGGCGAGGTGTATCTTTGACAGGAATAATATGATTGGAATATAATGACTTGTATATTTTTCGGGTTATGTGCAATCATAAAGATATGATTACAAGATTTATTATATATGGACTTCTCGGCTGGAATGTAGAGATTATCTGGACAGGATTTTGCTCGGTTCTTCGCGGAGATATGAATTTAATGGGACATACCTCTATATGGATGTTTTTTATATACGGTTCAGCGGTTTTTGTGTTTGAACCGGTACACCGTGCAATCAGTGAATATAATCGGTTTGTACGCGGCTGCGTTTGGTCGGTGCTGATATTCGCCATCGAATTTATCAGCGGAATGATACTTCGGCTTTTAGGAATAGAGGCGTGGTATTACAGCGGCGATTATGCAGTATATGGTGTGATCAGGCTTGACTATCTTCCGCTGTGGTTTGCAGTAGGACTGATTTTTGAAAGGATTCACACACTGCTTCTTAAATATCATATAGGGGTAAAATGAAAACCGTCTCGTCAGTTGTCTGACGGGGCGGTTTTCAGCTCAGAACCGTAAATAAGGCCGGGTACCTCACCCGATATAACCGTTTCGGCTATGGGAATATCAGCCGAAACAGTTTTTTCTCTTACCTCAAAGGCACTGCGAAGCACGGCGTTAACGGTGACCCTTATCATCAGCCGATGCCGGGTCTGATTTATTCCGGCGGAACAAAAATCATCCGAAAATTCGACTGTTGCGTCTGACGTGCATATAAGTGAAACCGGGAGGGTCATGCCGCTTGCTGGCATAAGCCTTCCCGATACAAGCGATCCTATGGGAATATGACAGGTCTGTTTTTGATGACCGGACAGATATTCTGATATTCTGATTGAAATTTCGGATTTTAAACTGTTTATCGCGGAAAAATCGGTCGAGAGCGAGCGTATATGCCCATCATTGCCCTTGTTTTGAATTATTATTGAACCGTATGATAAATTTTGTTCTTTGATAACCTGAGAAGTAATTTTGTTTGCTTCGGCGAGAACCTCGTTGTTGAGCTGTGTCTGGCCCAGTTCAAGCGCAAGTGTGCCGAGACGGTTTTCAACAGTAACGGATAACGCCGATAAAATTAAAATTACCGCAAGAATCCGCAGGGCGGCACGAGAGGTACGGCGCGGCTTATTATACAGACCGAGCCTATACTTTATTCGCCTTAAAAGATAAAACTTTTGCATATCTTCCTCCGATTTTCCGTCATATTAACAAGGTATGAAAAAGCCCCGTGTTTGTGATGAAATATTTAAAATTCTTTGGTTGACAAAGCGAACGATTCGGGGTATAATCATTTAATAAGAAAAAAATACAGAATAATGTCATATAAAAATGTTATTCTCGTGCCGGGACTGCGGCAGATAGGAGATAAATAATGAGTGATTGTACACATAATTGTTCAAGCTGCGGCGAGAACTGTTCAAGCCGCAAGCAAGAGAGCTTGCTTGAGCCTGCTAACAGCAAAAGCAAAATAAATAAGGTTATAGGCGTTGTCAGCGGTAAGGGCGGCGTGGGAAAGTCGCTTGTCACCGCTCTTATGGCGGCGGGGATTCAAAAAACAGGCGCACGTACCGCGATTCTTGATGCGGACATAACCGGCCCTTCAATACCCAAGGTTTTTGGAATAAAAGACAGGGCACAAGGAAGCGACGACGGCATAATTCCGCCGTCGAGCAAGAACGGAACCGAGATTATGTCGGTGAACCTTCTTCTTGAGGATGAAACCACCCCGGTTGTATGGCGCGGGCCTGTTATTGCCGGAACGGTTAAACAGTTCTGGTCGGAGGTTGTCTGGGGTGATGTTGACTATATGTTTGTCGATATGCCGCCGGGAACGGGCGATGTTCCGCTTACCGTGTTCCAGTCGCTTCCGGTGGACGGAATAATCGTGGTAACTTCTCCGCAGGAGCTTGTCTCGATGATTGTGGGCAAGGCGGTAAAAATGGCACAGATGATGAATATTCCGATTCTCGGCGTTGTTGAGAATATGAGTTATCTTGAATGTCCCGACTGCGGAAAGAGAATCGCTGTATTTGGTGAGAGTAAGCTCGATGCGGTTGCTGACGAATACGGAATTAAGGTTTTGGGCAGAATTCCGATAGACCCGAAAATTGCGGTGCAGTGTGATGCGGGCTGTGTTGAAGATATTGATGCCGTTTGGCTGGGTGATGCCATAGCCGCGGTTAAGGGCAAGTAAAATTCCGCTTTTGCCGGGGTTTCGACAAAATGAGGAATGAAAATCTTTAAGGAGGATAATCTTTATGTACAAGGATGTAACGGTTGATACGTTTGAAAATGAGGTTTTAAACAGCGACATTCCGGTTGTTGTTGACTTTTGGGCAAGCTGGTGCGGCCCGTGCAGAATGTTCGCCCCGATAATAGAAAAATTTGCTGAGGAATATTCAGGTACGGTCAAGGTATGTAAGGTGAATGTGGATGAAGAATCCGCACTCGCTCAAAAATATTCTGTTATGTCGATTCCGACTGTGATTGTCTTTAAAAACGGAAGCGAAGCCGGAAGAAGCGTAGGAGTGGTTGACAAGGCTGAGCTTCGCGGGATAGTAGGTGTTTGATATGTGTAATACGAATTCAAATAAAATTTATGATACTGTTATAATAGGCTCGGGTGCGGCGGGAATGT
>ERZ780226.2039-NODE-2039-length-14575-cov-3.003512_pt1 | contig 14575 bp, 13 predicted proteins | sample MGYA00511165_ERZ780226 | MGnify/ENA primary metagenome ERZ780226 (study PRJEB29588, sample SAMEA2152373) | human gut metagenome | biome: human gut; feature: human-associated habitat; material: faeces | place: Denmark | collected 2008/2010 ...
CAGCCATAAGGGGCCTCTGGTGGGCGCCCGAGTCCATACGGCGCACTCGCTTTTGCTATCGAAAGGCGTTCATGGAATTCGTCCAGCTCATCATCGACCTGCTCCGCGATCCGCGTGACTTCATCGCCCAGTGGATCGTGCAGCTCGGCCCGGTCTGGGTCTACACGCCGCTGTTCCTCATCATCTTCATGGAGACTGGCCTGGTGGTCACGCCGTTTCTGCCGGGCGATTCGCTCCTGTTCTGCGCGGGCATCTTCGCGGCGGACGGCGGCGGCCTCAACATCGTCGCGCTCATCTCGCTCATGGCAGTCGCGGCGGTGCTCGGCAACACTTCCAACTACTGGATCGGCCGCAAGGTAGGCGAGGCGATCGTCAGGTCCGGCAAGGTCAAGGCGCTTTCCCCCGAGAACCTCGAGAAGTCGCAGAAGCTCCTGGACAAGTACGGCTCGCTCGCGGTCTTCCTGACGAGGTTCTTCCCGATCATCAGGACCATCGCGCCGTTTTGCGCCGGCATGGGCGAGATGAGCTTCAGGCGCTTCACGCTGTTCAACGTGCTCGGCGCCGTGGTCTGGGTGTCGCTGTTCTCGTTGCTCGGGTACTTCTTCGGCGGCGTGCCGTTTGTGCAGAAGCACTTCGAGCTCGTGATCGTCGGCATCGTCGTCATCTCGCTTGTGCCCGCCGTCGCGGGCGCCATCAAGGCGAAGCACAGTTCCAGCAAGAAAAAGAAGCAGGCGGCTGCAGCGGCCGCCGAAGAGGAGTAAGCATGGCTCTTTCGCTGTACCGCAAGTACCGTCCCAATGTGTTTTCCGACGTCGTCGGCCAGGAGCACGTCGAAAAGACGCTGGTCAACGCTGTAATCGAAGGCACGGTCGCCCACGCGTACCTGTTCTGCGGGCCGCGCGGCACCGGCAAGACCACCACGGCGCGCCTGCTTGCCAAGGCGCTGCTGTGCGAGAAGGGCCCGAATGCTGAGCCCGACGGCACCTGCCAGCAGTGCGAGGAAATCGCCCGCGGCACCCATCCGGACGTCTACGAGCTCGACGCCGCGAGCCGCACAGGCGTCGACAACGTGCGCGATGAGATCATCAGCCGCGTGAACTTTGCCCCGACGCGCGGGCGCTACAAGATCTACATCATCGACGAGGTCCACATGCTGTCCGTCGCGGCGTTCAACGCGTTGCTCAAGACGCTCGAGGAGCCGCCCGAGCACATCGTGTTCGTGCTGTGCACCACCGACCCGCACAAGGTTCCCGAGACCATCCAGTCGCGTTGCCAGCGTTTCGACTTCCGGCGCTTCTCCATCGACGAGATCGTCGGCTACCTCGAGCGCATCTGCGCAGGCGAAGGCTTCGAGTACGAGCGCGAGGCGCTCGAGTACATCGCGGCAAAGTCGGCAGGCGGCATGCGCGATGCCACGACGGCGCTCGAGCAGGTCGCGGTCTACACCGACGGAAAGATTACGCTCGCGCAGACGACGGGGCTGTTCGGCCAGCTCGACGTCTCGGGCCTTTTCGAGATAGGCGCGCTCGTCGCTCGGCGCGACATGGGCGGGTGCTTCACGTGGGTCAACGGCCTCGTCAACACCGGCATCGACCTCTCGCAGTTTGCGCGCGAGTTTGCCACGCATATCCGCAACCTCTACGTCACGCTCCTGACGGGTGGTGGCGACGGCATCGTCGCGTGCACGGCCGCCGAGCTCGAGCACTATCGCCAGCAGGCGCGCGAGTTCGGGACTCTCGAGCGCCTCTCACATGCCCTCATCGTCTGCGGCGACCTGGTCAACGAGCTGCGCGGTTCGAGCGATGCCCGCCTGAGCGTCGAGGTGGCGCTCACCAAGCTGTGCCGTCCGCAAAGCGACCTCACGCTCGAAGCGCTCGACGAGCGCCTGAGCATGCTCGAACGCACGGGAGTTGGTGCGGGTGCAGCTGCGCCGCGCGAGGCATATGCCGACGAGCGCTGGGCATCGCCTGCTGCACCGCACGAGCCCGTCGTTCGCGAGCAGCCGCAAGCCCAGCCGCACTTCGAGCCCGAGCCGTACGCCGAGCCAACGCGCGGGCACGAGCCCCGGCCACGCGAAGACCAGTTCATGCCCGTCAACGAGGCGCAGGGCTTTGACGCGCGCTCGGGGGCGACGCCCGTGAGCACGCCCGCGCAGATGGTCGAGTCCGCCCAGGGCGTCCCCGAGCCGCAGACGCAGCAGCCCCGCGAGGCGCAACCTCGGGCAGAGCAGCCGGCCCAGCAGCCAGCGCAGCAGCCGGCCCAGCAGGGCGGCGTGCCGCAGATGTCGCCCGCCCGCCTGCTCGCGGCGCTGCTCACCGTCATCAGGCGCGAGGACATGGCGACAGGAGCGCTGCTCTCCGGCGTCACGCTCCAGCAGGAGGGCGAGACGTACTACCTGACCTTCCCCTCCAATGGCGGCTTCTCGATGAAGATGGCCTGCGGCGGGCCGGCGCGCTCGCTCATCTCGAACGCCTTCAAGGAAGTACTGGGAACTACCGTTCACTTCGAGTGCCGGCTCGACACGCGCGGCAAGGTGCGCCGCGAGGAGTTCCAGTACGAGACGGCCTCGGACGCGGGGTTCGCGCAGGCGTCGAGCGCGCCTTCCTACGACGATGCGCCAGCCTATGAGGAGCCGGTCTACGACGAGGCGTACCTCGCATCGTTCGATGAGCCGAACTTCGACGCCCCGGCAGGCGATGTGCACGTCAAGCGCATCGATGACGATACGGCTGCAGATCTTGCGGACGTGCTCTCCGCCTTTGGAAAAGGCGTTAAAGTGCAAGAAGTCGACGACGACAACCAATAAGGAGAAACCCACATGGCAATGAACCAGCAGGCTATGCTCAAGCAGGTCAAGAAGATGCAGAAGAAGATGGAAGAGATTCAGGCGGCCACCGCACTCGAGACCGTCGAGGCTTCTGCGGGCGGCGGCATGGTCGTTGCGACGGTTTCGGGCGACCTCAAGGTCAAGGGCATCAAGATCGACCCCGAGGCCCTGGATCCCGAAGACGTCGACATGCTCCAGGACATGATCGTCGCCGCGGTCAACCAGGGGCTCGAGGACGCGCAGGAGCTGGCCTCCAAGCGCATGAGCGCCGTCACGGGCGGCATGAACATCCCCGGCCTGTTCTAAAGAGCCCAGCTCGCCGTGAAACAAGCTGCATCGATACGGCATGCGCTCGAAGAGCTCGAGCGCATGCCCGGCATTGGGCCCAAGTCCGCCCAGCGCATCCTCAACTGGATCCTCACGTCCGACGATGAGACCGCCCACCGCCTGGCCGAGGCGATCATCGAGGTCAAAGAGGCAATACACCTGTGCCCGCGCTGCCATAACTACGCCGAGGGCGACGAGTGCGAAGTCTGCCTCGACCCCGAGCGCGACACGACGTCCATCTGCGTCGTCGCCGAGCCGCGCGACATCGACGCCATCGAGCGCACGGGCTCCTACCATGGCCTCTACCATGTGCTCGGCGGTGTCATCAACCCGATGGAGGGCTCGCTGCCGCAGGACCTGCACATCGCCGACCTGATGGCGCGCCTGGGAAGCGAGAACATCCAGGAGGTGCTGATCGCCACGAACCCCGACGTCGAGGGCGAGACGACGGCGAGCTACCTCGCCCGCATCATCAAGCCGCTCGACATCAAGGTGACGCGCCTCGCAAGCGGGCTGCCCGTCGGCGGAGAACTCGAGTACGCCGACGAGGTGACGCTCGGCCGCGCCATCGAATCGCGCCGCCTGCTCTAAGCTCGCCTGTCCAGCCGAATTATTACGGTCAGTTTACCAAGCACCAGCTCACGGACGTATTCGGGGCTCTCTGGCGTATAATTGTGGGTCACAAACGCGCGGGTTGCACCCGCGCGTCCACTCCACCACCAGCGGAAAAGAGCAACCATGTCCGAGGCCGAAAAGTCCGAGGTATTCCAGCACTTCGGTGCCTACAGCGGCTACGACCAGCGCTATTACGACCATTTCAACGTCAAGCGCGGCCTGCGAAACGCAGACGGCACGGGCGTCGTCGCCGGCATCACCTCCATTTCGAACGTACACGGCTACCTCACCGACGAAGGCGTGAAGATTCCCGACGAAGGACGCCTCACGATTCGCGGCTACGACATCAAGGACCTGGTGGACGGGGCAGTTGTCGAAGGGCGTCCCGGCTACGAGGAAGTCGCATACCTTCTGCTCACGGGCGATTTGCCGACGGCCTCCCAGCTCGAGAGCTTCCGCGCGTCGATCGACTCGTACCGCGACCTGCCGCGCGGCTTCGTCAACAACCTCATCATGAACTTCCCGTCCAAAAACGTCATGAACATGATGGCCCGCTCGGTGCTCATGCTCTACGCGATGGACAGCTCCACCGAAACCGACGTCGTCGACCCCGAGCACGAGGTGCAGATCGCCGTGCAGATGCTGAGCCGCCTGCCCCGCATCGCCGTGCTCTCGTACCTGGCCTCGCGCCAGCACGAGGACCCGACGGCGGCAATGTACATCAACCCGCCGCTGCCCGGCCTGTCCACTGCCGAGACGGTGCTCCACATGCTCCGTCACGACATGGAGTGGACGCCGCAGGAGGCGCGCATGCTCGACATCATGCTCATGCTGCATGCCGAGCACGGCGGCGGCAACAACTCCACGTTCACGACGCGCGTGCTCACCTCGAGCGGCACCGACGCCTACTCCGCGTACGCCGGGGGCATCTGCTCGCTCAAGGGCCCCAAGCACGGCGGCGCCAACATCAAGGTCGCGGGCATGCACCAAGACCTGATGGACACGGTCGCCGACTACACCGACGAGGGGCAGGTCGCCGATTATCTGCGCCGCATCCTGCGCAAGGAGGCCTACGACAAGTCCGGTCTCATCTACGGCATGGGGCATGCGGTCTACACTTTGAGCGACCCGCGTGCCGTGCTGTGCAAGAAGTACGCGCGCGAGCTTGCGCAGGGGACCGAGTTCGAGCCGCAGTTCGAGCTCATCGAGACGATCGAGCGCCTCTCGCCCGAGCTGTTCCGCGAGGAGCACAAGTCCCACAAGGTCATCTGCGCGAACATCGACATGTACTCGGGGCTCGTGTACAAGATGCTCGGCATCCCGCAGCAGCTCTACACCCCGCTGTTCGCCACCGCGCGCATTGCGGGCTGGGCGGCGCACCGCTTCGAAGAGATCGTCGAGGGACGGCGCATCATCAGGCCCGCGTACAAGTCGGTCTACCAGATGCGCGGCTACGTGCCGATGGAGGCGCGCGAGAACGGTATGGAAAAAGAGACCGCGGCAGACCTGCCGGTCAACCGCGACTATTACAACGACTAACGAGACAGGGGGTCTATGATGGCAGGAAACGACGTCGAACTCGACACGCCCGAGAAACGTCAGCAGGTGGCAGAGCTCGCCTTGAAGGACGAGGGGCTGCTCGAGCACCTCATCGAGCTCCTCTGTGGGAAGAGCCGTCTCAAACGGCAGAAGGCCGCTTCGATCGTCGCGATCATTTCCAACGAGGACGCCACGGTTCTTCTGCCGTATGCAGAAGACATCTGCGAGGCTTTGAACCACACCGAGGCACAGACGCGCTGGGAGGTGCTGCACACGCTCGACCAGATGGGCAAGGTCGGCCAGCGCTACGACGAGGACACGCTCGCCCTGGCAGAAGACGCGCTTTACGACGAGAACAACGGCATCGTACGCGAGGCGGCGTTCAGGTTCCTGTGCGGCTACGGCTCGGCGAGCCCCGAGAACTCCAACGAGGTCTGGCCGCTCATCGACGAGACAATCCAGTGCTTCCACGGCAACGACGAGTTCTGCGACATGCTCACGCATCTTGTCGAGTTTGCGCAGGGCAATATCTCGATGGAGACGAGCGGCGCGCTCGCGATGCGCATGAAGTTCGATTCCGAGACGGCGTCGGGCACGCTCAGGATGCGCTCCGAGCAGATCGTCGACGCGTACACGAAGCGCGGCGGCGAGCTGAAGGACCTCGATGCCAAGAGCGCGAAGAAGGCGGATTCCGACGACGGAGACGACTTCGGCGACTAGCGTGAGGCGCAGATAATCGCAACCAGCCACGAGGGGCGGGCAGGGCATCAGAGGTGCCAGGTCCGCCCCTCTTTGCATGCCGGGTGCGCAGACAACGCATTCGATATTCGCTTGAGCAGGTACCTTCGCTGCTGCTCGTCGTGCGCGAACGAGCCGGCGGCAAAGAGCATGCAAGCGACGAGCTCCGACTTGCTCGCGTAGCTGCCGCGGTGCCTGCGGTAATACAGGTTGATGAAATCCCGCGCCTCGGCATCTATCTTGACGTGCACCAGCTTGCTTTCGGGGCGCTGCGGCGCGTAGAAGTCCGCGAGGTGGTCTTGCTTGGTCTTTTCCAGCAATTCGACGATGTCGCTGTCCTCGGGCTCGAAGTAGATGGACTGGAAGAGGAAAGCAAGCGACTCGACGAACTCGCTCAGGCTCCTGAACGGGCGAGCGGTGTTCTCGACGAGGGGGCGCACGGCCTCGAGGGAGCGCGGGGGGACGCGAAACTGCATGTCTGTCTTGGGGAACAACCTTTGAGGTCTTCCGGTCATCTCGCCTCCAACTAACGCCCCCGGGTGGGCGGCAGACAGCCAAACATGCAGGTAGTTTGCCTGCTTTGGTCTCAACAACGGAATTGCATAAGTGTAAATAATTATCTGTTCACTATGCAAAGGGGATGAGACGACATGTACGAAAGCCGCTTTTTGCCGCAGGCGATCACCGTGTTCACGACAAACGAGCGCGTGCAGCTCTTCCAGGCCGCGTTGGGCCTCGAGCCGGACTTTCGCTGCGATTACGAGAAGTGTCCGGTGCTCTTCGACGAGCTGTTCAACCTGGGCGCTGCGGGAGGGCAGCTCGCGATACTGGACGAGGATTTCTTCGTTGACGTCGAGGGGATGCTGTCGGGGGTCAGGTCCTACGTCGACGACAGCGAGGCGTGTGCCCAGGGGCTCGCGTTGATGGTGGTCTGCAGCAGGAGGAAGGCCGGCGACCCGGTCTTGCGCGAGCTGGCAGAGTACTGCGACATCTACGACATCGTCTACGACTGCGATTATGCGGGAATCGTGAACGGAGTCGAGAAAATCATGCGGAGGCAAAATTCGCGCCTCGATGTGCTCGAGCTTTTCCGACGCGATTCCGAAGCAGCCGGGCCAGAGGAATCGCCGCAGGTGACGCTTGTGACGCCGGTCGACACGTCATTGGACAGGTCCATGGTTTTCACGATGGACAACATCGAGGTGACCATAAAAGTACACGGGTAGGTGGAGAATTAAATATATAGATGCTGGCAATTTTTGTGACTCTCAATAAAAATGGCCACCATAGTTTCTAATAGAACCAGGTGGGTATGAATTACAGGCGTGTAGTTGCTGCCAACATCAAGCAGCGCAGGAAGGCCCTGGGGCTCACCCAGGAAGCCCTCGCGCAAGAGGCTGGCATTTCCTCGCAGCATCTCAGCAAAATAGAACGCTGCGCATGCTCTCCGACCATGGACACGATGGTCCGCATCGCGTTGTCTTTGGACACGACACCTGCCGCGCTGTTCGAGGACCCTGACGCACAGTAGCGCGGGCAGTCGCCTGGGGCGGGTGCAGGCGGGTGCGCGAACGCGAGGGCCCTCTGGAAAATCGAACAAATGTTCGCTATAGTGTTCGCATGGACACGATGGCGAAACTGGAAATACTCGCGGATGCGGCAAAGTACGATGTTGCGTGCACGTCGAGCGGGGTCGACAGGCGCGGAAAGAAAGGACAGCTGGGCGCGGCGAGCGCCGCAGGCTGCTGTCACGCCTTCACCGCCGACGGCAGATGCGTCACGCTGCTCAAGGTGCTGCTCACCAACGTGTGCTGTTACGACTGCGCCTACTGCGTCAACAGGCGCTCCAACGACATTCCCCGCGCGGCGTTCACCCCGCGCGAGCTTGCCACGCTCACGGTCGAGTTCTACCGGCGCAACTACATCGAGGGGCTGTTCGTGTCGAGCGGCGTCATCAAGAACCCCGACTACACGATGGAGCTCATCATCGAGACGGCGCGCATCCTGCGCGAGGACGAGGGGTTTCGCGGCTACATCCACGCCAAGGCGATTCAGGGGGCGTCCCCAGAACTGCTCGAGCGCCTGGGGTTTCTCGTCGACCGTATGAGCATCAACATCGAGCTGCCCTCGCAAAGCTCGCTCGACCTGCTTGCTCCCGAGAAGTCGGGGCAGGCTGTCGTGCGCCCGATGCGCCAGCTGTGCGAGGGCATCGAGCAGAGCAAGCAGGACAGGAAGCTCGCGCGCCGGCGACACCTGTCTGCGTCGGTGAAAAGCTTCGTGCCCGCCGGGCAGTCTACCCAGATGATCATCGGCGCAACGCCCGAGACCGACCAGCACATCTTGAAGCTCGCCGAGTCGCTCTATCAGAGCGTTTCGCTCAAGCGCGTGTTCTTCTCGGCCTATCTGCCGGTCAACGACGACAGCCGCCTTCCCGAGCTCAACACCGAGGTGCCGCTCACGCGCGAGCACCGGCTGTACCAGGCCGACTGGCTGCTGCGCTTCTACGGCTTTTCCGCCGACGAGCTGCTCAGTCCCGAGCATCCCGACCTCGACTTGCTCGTCGACCCCAAGGCGAACTGGGCGCTGCAGCATATGGACTTGTTCTCGCTCGACGTGAACACCGCCTCCCTGCAAGAGCTCATGCGGGTGCCGGGCATCGGCGTGCGGGGCGCCCAGCGCATCGTCCGTGCGCGCAAATGCGGGCGTCTCGGCTTTGACGGGCTCAAGCGCATGGGGGTCTCGCTCAAGCGCGCGGGCTACTTCATCACCTGCTTTGGGCACATGGCGCCCGGCTTCGACGCCGACCCGGAGCTCGCGCGCAGAAGCCTCGAGGCGTCGACGCGCGCGACGGGCGCGGGCAGGAAGGGCCGGCGCAAGCTCGTGGAGGGGCAACTTGCCCTGTTCGACGAGGTGGAGCAGGCGAATGTCGATCCGTTCCGTGCCAAGCGCGGGGGAGACATCCTCTTGCAGCGTGCCCGCGCGCAGCGCCTGGAGGCGCATCCTGCCGAGCTCCAGAAGCTGGGCAGGACCCCGAGCGGCTTGCCGCAGTTCGACCCGCTTCTCGTTGCGGCAGCAGGGGAGGGCAAAGAGCATGTACAGGCTTGACCCGGCGCAGCTCATGCTGTGTTACGACGGCACACTCGAGGGATTATTCTCCGTGGTGTTCGAGGCGTACTGCAGGCACGCCTTCCCCGAGCAGATCTGCACCGAGCACATGGCGCAGCCAAGCCTCGGCCAGCAGGTCGTCTCGGTCAAGACCGACCTTTCGCGTGCGGAACGCGTGCGCGTCGGGCTGGCATCGCGCGCGGGCAGGAAGTTTTTCACCACGGTAAAGACCGCGTTTCTCTCCGATGCGCCCGGCAAGGAGATGCAGCTGTTCTCCTACATCGTCAAGGGCATGAACGAGGGCTACCGTGCTGCCAACGACCTGTCGGTACCCTGCGTGGCAGCCGTGGAACGCCTAGCGGCGTCCGTGCTCTCCGAGAGGGAGAAGGTCTATCAGTTCCTCAGGTTCGAGCAGCTCGAAAACGGCGTCTTCTTTGCCCGCATCAACCCCAAGGCGGCGGTGCTCCCCATTGCGATGGAGCATTTCGTCGAGCGCTTCAGCATCCAGCCGTTCGTCATCTACGACGAGGCACACGGCATGGCAGGCGTATACGACCTCCACAAGACGACGCTCGTGCTGACGGACGAGGTCGCGTCGTTCGACCGCGCGAAGGAAGAGCGCGAGTTCCAGGCGCTGTGGAAGCGCTTCTACGATTCGGTCTCCCACGACCAGCGCTACAACCCCTCGCTGCGCACGTCGCTCATGCCGCAGCGCTTCTGGAAGAACATGGTCGAATTCAAGGCTGCGGTCGAATAGCGGACTTGCGAGGGCGCGCTCCGTTTCGCGCCTGCAGTATGTAGAGCTCAGAATATTCTGCGCAATACCTGTTTGTGCGGCAAAACATGTATTGCGAAAGATACACCGCACGCGGCCCTCATTTTTCGTCAGGACGCCTCGTTTTCCTTTAGCTTGGAAATCGGATTGTTGCTACGTCACGAGGAGTCGAAAGGTGAGCATCCCAGTTCCACGGGCGCCAAGGCCGAGCGATCGGCCTGCATTGCTCGAGAACATGCGCGCGCTGCGCCAGACGCCGTCCAAAGGCGCGTCGCTGGGCAGGGCCCAAGGTGCCGGCCGCAGCGTCAACTGGGGAATGCTCTCGTTTGCGCTGTCGGTGGTGGGGGTGCTCCTCATCGCGGTCTCGCTTGCCGTGCGCTGGCTGCCCGCCTCGCTCGTGACGCAGTTTCTCGAGTGGACGGGAAACGTCTTCGCTATCGGAAGCTGACAGGAGGGCTGGCCATGGTCGCATCGGACGAGCACACGCATACGCCGGATCACGGGCGCGGTCATGTGAACCGCGACAGGCTCGTTACGACGATGCTCCAGGACAGGTCTGTCGTGCGCATCATTTCCGCGCCGTCCGGCTATGGCAAAACCGAGTTGGCGCGCGAGTATGCCGATCGTCTCTTCAAGGGGAAGCACGTCGATTGGGTAGACGCGAACACGCCCGACTTCATCGCGCGCCTCGACGACCGGCGAGTCGCCCGCACGGTGTTCGCGGGCTCCGATGTGCCGACGCTGCTGGTGCTCGACGACCTTCCCTGGCTCCACGAGCAGCGTGCGGAGTTGTTGAGCGATCAGATAGACGCGGCGCTGTATGCGGGGACGGAGGTCGTCGTCACGTGCCTGCCCTCGCACGACTGCCTGAGAAACCTGCAGGCGGAGCGCATCCTCGTGCGGCCGCGCGACCTTGCTGTCAGCCAGCGCGAATACGATGCCTGGGTCGACGAGCTCGAGGGGCTCGAGCACGTGCACGGGGTCGAGCGTTGGCGCGATGCGCGCGCGGGGCTGTTCGGCGAGACGCCGCTTGCCGTCTGGGGCGCGTGCCCCGACGTTGCCCGGACCTGCCTGCGCTCGTTTCTGTGCGAGAAGCTCCCCAACTCGGTGTTTCGGGCGGCGTTTGCCATGATGCTGCTGGAGCAGGGCACGTTTCGAGACCTCGATGCCCTCGGGGCGATGCCCGGGGGCGAGGAACTGCTGATGCTGGCCGATGACTACGGATTTCTGCACCTCGACCTCGAAGCGCAGCGCTTCGAGGTCCCATCCCTCGAGCTCGAGGTCCTCAAGGGGGTCATCGACGAAGCGGACATGGGGCGCATCCTGCTGGCGAAGACGGACACGATGATGGAGCGGTTGCTGTCCAAGCTGGTCGAGGACGACCGTGTCAGGCGGGTGCAGGAGATTCTCTCGACGTTCTACTCGGAGCAGCGGTGCGTTTCGTGGGTGCGAAAAAGCGGCTGGCGCCTGCTCGACAGAAACGAGACGGCGCTGGTCGACACGCTGCTCGACATGGCGCTGCCCGGACAAGGGCGCGAGCTTTGCGAGCTGGTGGTCATGCGGGCGTGGTGCGCCGGGCTCGAGGGCAATGCGGAAGAGTCGGCGTACTTTGCCCAGAAGTTTCTCCAACAGTCTGCCGGCGAGGACGAGTGGCCCCTCCGGATGCTCGCGCGCATCGCGCTTTCCGCGTTCGACTGCGGCGGGCCGGGGCTGTATGCCGCGTTCGAGCCGCCGCCGTGGCGCATGCCGGAAAACGGGCTGGAGTTCTTGTGCCAGACCGTCTCGATGATGGGCCCAAACGTCATGGGGCGGGCGTTTGAAACCGATGCGCATCAGCGTGAAGAGCTGAAGGCGGTGTACGAGGAAGTGGACGAAGACAAAGTGAACGCCCTGACGGTGCTGTTCACGTCTTGCCACGACAGGTTCGCGCAAGACCAGTTCTACCGGCTGGCCCTGCACGTCCTCTGCTGTGCCGACAGCGCCGAGCTGCGCCATCTCGTGCAGAGGCTCGGTTCCGCGCTCGTCTTCGAAACGCGCAAATCCGGCGTTCACTCGTTCTCGGAGGCGCTGCTCATCAGGGACGTCTGGAACACGGGGTTCTTCGGGGTGTCGGGGCGACGTGCCGATCGTAAAGACGTCGTGCTGCTGCAGAGCGCCACGCGCTACCTGCGCCTGCTCGCCGAGGCAACGCACGACGAGGACATGAGCATCCCGTGGGACATGCGCGTCTCGACGCTGGAGAGCCCCCGCAAGAAGAGCATCGCGGCAAGTGGCATCGAGCCCGTCCGCATCAACGTCTTCGGCTCGTTCGAGGTCATCAAGGGCGAGACTTGCATACCCGAGTCCAAGTGGAAACGGCGCACGCGCAACCTGCTCACGCTCCTCGTCATCTACCAGGGGCGCAGCATGCCGCGCACGACGTTGCTGCAGCAGATGTGGCCCGATCTGTCGCGGGTCCGCGCGCTCGACAACTTCTACTCGGTCTGGAGCGACGCGACAAAGCTGATCGGAGGCGAGCCCTACCTCGAGAAAAACGGGGACTTCTGCCGCATCAACACGCGCTACGTCAGTTCGGACCTCGGAGACATCGAGCAGCTCTCGCGTGCGATCATCGTTGGGCACCCCGACCCGTCGGTCCTGCTCGACTCCCATATGAGCCTGGAGAAGCTGTACCGGGGCGGGCTTGCCATCAACGAGACCGAGAACAAGGTCATCATCAGCCAACGGGAGCGCTACCGTGCCACCTATGTGGACTCGATGCTGTCAGGGGCGGAGCTCTCGCTGTCGCGCAAGGACACGCGCATGGCGCTTTGGTTCGCGCGCAAGGCAATGGCCGAGGAGCGCTCGCGCGAGGACGTGTACCAGGTGCTCATGCGCGCGCAGATGCAGGCGGGGCAGCGCTGCTCGGCGATCCGCACGTTTTTCGAATACCGCAAGTTCATGAAGGCAGAATTGGGACTCGATCCGTCGGCGGAGATGCAGTCGCTCTACGACAGCCTCATCGTCAGCGATCCGTCGCTTCTGCGCATCGACCCGAGGATAGTGGAACTCTGATGATAAAACCGCAGCTCCCAAAGCGCCGATACCGTGGCGTCACAGGCCCTGTGGTAAAGTAGCCGCGTATACCACGCCAACCTTTGAAGGTAACATACATGCCAAACTTTCTTTCCAAACTTCTCTCCGTCGGATCGGGCAAAGAGATCAAGGCCTTCCGCGGCAGGGTAGGAGAAATCAACTATCTCGAAGACGAGATTTCGCAGCTCAGCGATGAAGAGCTCCGCAGCAAGACGGCGGAGTTCCGCGAGCGCCTCTCCAACGGCGAGACGCTCGACGAGCTGATGCCCGAGGCGTTCGCCGTCGTCCGCGAGGCATCCAAGCGCACCATCGGGCTGCGTCACTTCGACGTCCAGCTCATCGGCGGCATGGTCTTGCACGCGGGGCAGATCGCAGAGATGAAGACCGGCGAGGGCAAGACGCTCGTGTCCACCCTCGCGGGCTACCTCAACGCCCTCCCGGGGACCGGCGTCCACATCGTCACCGTCAACGATTACCTCGCCAAGCGCGACAGCGAGTGGATGGGCCAGATCTACCGCTTCCTCGGCATGGAGGTCGGCCTCATCCAAAACGGTACGAAGACCCCCGAGCGCAAGAAGGCCTACGAGGCGGATGTCACCTACGGCACCAACTCCGAGTTCGGCTTCGACTACCTGCGCGACAACATGGTCTCCAACCCCGGATCGCGCGTCCAGCGCGGGCATGCGTTCGCCATCGTCGACGAGGTCGACTCGATCCTCATCGACGAGGCACGTACGCCGCTCATCATCTCCGGCGCGGGCACGCGCTCGACGGACACCTACCGCAAGTTCGCGGCGGCCGTCCGCCATCTCCAAAAAGACGTCGACTTCGACATGGACGAGGCCAAGCGCACCATATCCACCACGGAATCCGGCCTGGCGCGTGTCGAGGCGCTTCTCGGCATCGACGACATCTACTCCGACCTGTCCGGGCAGCTTTCCAACCACCTGCAGCAGGCGCTGAAGGCGCAGTTCCTGTTCCACCGCGACAAGGACTACATCGTGCAGGACGGCGAGGTCAAGATCGTCGACGAGTTCACGGGCCGCATCATGGAGGGCAGGCGCTACTCCGAGGGCCTGCACCAGGCCATCGAGGCCAAGGAAGGCGTCTTGGTCCGCGCCGAGAACCAGACCATGGCAACCATCACCCTCCAAAACTACTTCAGGCTCTACGACAAGCTCTCCGGCATGACCGGTACCGCAAAGACCGAGGACGCCGAGTTCCGCGACATCTACAAGCTGGAAGTCGAGGTCATCCCGCCCAACAGGCCCGTCATCCGCGAAGATCTGCCCGACCTGGTCTACCGTACCGTCGAGGCCAAGTTCAACGCCGTCGCAGACGACGTCGCCGAGCGCCATGCGCGCCAGCAGCCCTGCCTGGTCGGCACCGTCTCCATCGAGAGCTCGGAGCGCCTGTCGGCCCTGCTCACCAAGCGCGGCATCAAGCACAACGTGCTCAACGCCAAGTTCCACGAGCAGGAGGCCAACATCGTCGCGCAGGCCGGCCGTGCCGGCGCCGTCACCATCGCCACCAACATGGCCGGCCGCGGCACCGACATCATGCTGGGCGGCAAC
>ERZ780226.2041-NODE-2041-length-14571-cov-2.942615_pt1 | contig 14571 bp, 15 predicted proteins | sample MGYA00511165_ERZ780226 | MGnify/ENA primary metagenome ERZ780226 (study PRJEB29588, sample SAMEA2152373) | human gut metagenome | biome: human gut; feature: human-associated habitat; material: faeces | place: Denmark | collected 2008/2010 ...
TATCCTCCGTCAGGCTGAGGTCCTGACGAATCACTGCCATATTGGGCTCCACCTGGCTCTTTTTCAACTTATCGAGCTTATTTGCCACCACCACAAAGGGGCAGCCGGTTTCCTGAAACCAGGTTGCCATGGTGACGTCATTCTGCGTGGGAGCATGCCGGGCATCTACAATCAGAATGCCCAGCGTAATCAGCTCCGGCAGCGCAAAATAGGACTCCATAAGCCGGCTCCAGCGTTCCTTTTCGCTACGGGACACCTTGGCATAGCCGTAGCCCGGCAGGTCCACCAGATACGCCGTTTCATCCACCAGGAAATAGTTGATATGAATGGTCTTTCCCGGCGAAGAGCCCACATAGGCAAGATTCTTCCGCTGCAGCACCCGGTTAATCACCGAGGATTTTCCAACGTTGCTCTTGCCTGCAAAGGCAATCTGGGGCACCCCGTCCCGTGGAAACTGGCTTGCCTTTGCCGCCGAGAGCTTAAATTCTACCTTCTGATAATTCATGCCGTCCTCACTGTCTCAGGCTGATGCCTGTGGGCTTTTTTTCGGGAATGGGCAGCTCTACCCGGCTCTCCTGGGGCTGAATTTTGGAGAAATCCAGCGCGGTGGAAATCACCGTATCCGCCTCCCGAACGGGAATGAAGTTCAGGCGGCTGCGGACAGTCTGGTCGATTTCCTCCAGATCCTTCTCATTATCCGCAGGGATAATGACGGTCTTGACGCCGTGACGAAGGGCAGCCATGGTCTTCTCCTTCAAGCCGCCGATTGCCATGACCCTGCCGCGAATGGAGATTTCGCCGGTCATGGCGATATCCCGCCGGACCGGTGCACCGGTCAGCGCAGACACCAACGCCGTGCAGATGGTAATACCAGCCGAGGGTCCGTCCTTGGGAACCGCGCCCTCCGGGAAGTGTACATGGATGTCCTTGGTTTTATAGAAGTCCGCAGGAATGTGGTAGCACTCCGCCTTGGAGCGGATATAGCTCATTGCCGCAGACACGGATTCCTTCATCACGTCGCCCAGGCTTCCAGTCATCACCAGCTTGCCGGTGCCCTCCATAACGTTGACCTCCACCTCCAGGGTGACGCCGCCCACAGAGGTCCATGCAAGACCGGTGACCAGTCCCACCTGATCCGCATCCGGCATCACATCCGCCAGATACTTCCGAACGCCCAGATATTCCTCCACCCGGGATGCGGTAATGGTCACCCGCTTGCCGTCGCCGGACTCCGCGAATTTCAGCGCAGCCTTCCGGCAGATGGTGGCAATTTCCCGCTGGAGATGCCGGACGCCGGACTCCCGGGTATAGCCGTCGATGATCTCCCGCCATGCATTGTCGTATACGGTGAGCTGTCCCTTTTTGAGCCCCACCTTCTGGAGCTCCTTGGGCAGCAGATGATGCTTGGCGATCATCAGCTTTTCCTCATCGGTATAGCTGGAAAGCTCAATGACCTCCATACGGTCCAGCAGCGCCGCGGGAATGGTGGAGGTAGTGTTGGCGGTGGTGATAAACAGCACCTTACTCAGATCAAAGGGAACCTCCAGATAGTTGTCCCGGAAGGTCTTGTTCTGTTCGCCGTCCAATACCTCCAGCAACGCCGATGCAGGGTCACCGCGATAGTCGTTGCCCAGCTTATCGATCTCGTCCAGCAGCAGCACAGGGTTCTTGCTGCCCGCAGACTTCATTCCGGCAATGATCCGTCCGGGCATGGAGCCGATATAGGTCTTTCTATGACCGCGAATCTCCGCCTCGTCATGGACGCCGCCCAAAGAAATCCGCGCCATTTTTCTGCCCAAACAGCGGGCAATGGAGGTGGCAATCGATGTTTTTCCCACGCCAGGAGGTCCTACCAGGCAGATAATTTGCCCGGAAATATCCGGTGCCAGCTTCCGAACTGCCAGCAGCTCCAGCACACGCTTTTTTACGGTATCCAGACCGTAGTGGTCCTCGTCCAGAATCCGGCGTGCGGATTCGATGTTTACGGTGTCCTTTGTCTCCTCGTTCCATGGAAGCTCCAGCACCGTGTCCAGATAGTTCCGCATGACCGCCGCCTCAGATGAACCAAGGGGCTGCTTTTCCAGTCGGGACAGCTCCTTGAGCAGGCGCTCCTCGGTGTCCTGTTCCAGATGCAGCGCCAGAATTTTCTCACGGTAATCATCGATTTCCTGGTCCTCGTCTTCTTCGCCCAGCTCCTGATGGATCACCTTCAGCTGCTCCCGCAGGTAATAGTCCCGCTGGCTCTTGTTCATGGCGTCCTGGACCTTGTCGGCAATGTCGCTTTCAATCTTCATGATCTCGATTTCCGAGCTGAGGGTTTTCAGCGCCAGCTCCAGCCGCTTCACCGGATGGAGCTGCTCCAGGCATTTCTGCTTATCATCATAGCGGAAGCCGCAGTTCTGCGCTAAAAAGTCGGACACATAGGCAGGATCGTCGCTGGTCATCAGCCGCAGCAGCGCATCGGCATTGCTCTTGGGCAGCAGGTCGCAGTAGTTGCCATAGAGCTGATAGGACACCCGCAGCAGCGCCTCTACCTTGGGAGCAGAGGTACGGTAATCGGTATCGCTGAGCTTCTCGCAGACGCCCTCCAGACAGGGGCTCTCCTGGGTAAACTCGGTCATATGAATTCGGCTGAGTCCTTCCACCAGAATCCGCACCACGTCGCCGGGCATTTTGAGAATCTGACGGATATGTACCAGCACGCCAATTTCAAACAGATCATCCGGTCCCGGCTCGTCCACACTGACGTCCTTCTGCATCAGAAGGATCATCTGCTGGTCGCCGTTCATGGCCTCGTCCAGCGCCCGGATGGATTTTTCCCGTCCTACATCAAAGGAATATACCATCTGAGGGAACACCGAAATGCCCCGCAGCGCCATAACCGGCGTGGAAATTCCATAGATTTCTTTCATTTGTATCGCTCCTTCCTAAAAGGAATGCATAGTTGCGCAAAGGGACCGACACAGACCGCCCGGTCCGCGCCAGCCCCATGTGCAGTTTCTATTTCGGCTCAGCTGATCTTCTCCGGCGTGCCCACCTTGTGGACAGGCACTCTCGGATGATCGGCATCCCGAGTAATTTCCAGAGGGCCGTGGTTTTTCACCGCATCCTCTGTCACCGTGACGGTCTGAATGGCAAGATCCGAGGGGATCTCATACATAATCTCCGTCATCACGCCCTCCATCACGGAGCGCAGACCACGGGCGCCAACCTTGCGGTCCAGCGCCTCCTGGGCAATGGCTTCCAACGCCTGGGGCTGAAACTCCAGCTGAACGCCATCAAATTCCAGAAGCTTCTGATACTGCTTGACCAGAGCATTCTTCGGTTCGGTGAGAATCCGCACCATATCCTCTTTGGTGAGGCTCTGGAGACTGGTAATCACGGGAAGCCGTCCAACCAGCTCCGGAATGATGCCGAATTTCAGGATATCGTGGGGCTGCACCTGTGTAAACAGCTCGCCAACATCCTTCTCTCCCCGGTTTCCCAGCTCCCGTCCGAAGCCAAGTCCCGAGGTATCGGTACGCTTTTCGATGATCTTGTCCAGACCGTCAAACGCGCCGCCGCAAATAAACAGAATATTGCTGGTATCAATGGGGATAAACTCCTGCTGGGGATGCTTCCGTCCACCCTGAGGCGGAACATTGGCAACCGTACCCTCAATGATTTTCAGCAGCGCCTGCTGAACGCCCTCGCCGCTGACGTCGCGGGGAATGGAGGTATTCTCGCTTTTCCGGGTCCACATAGATGATGCCCTTTTCGGCACGCTCTACATCGAAATCCGCCGCCTGAATCAGCCGAAGCAGAATGTTTTCCACATCCTCGCCCACATAGCCGGCCTCGGTCAGCGTGGTGGCATCGGCAATGGCAAAGGGCACATCCAGAATCTTCGCCAGGGTCTGGGCAAACAGTGTTTTGCCGCTGCCGGTGGGTCCGATCAGGAGGATGTTGCTCTTTTGTAGCTCCACATCGGAGGACGCAGAGTAGTAAAGGCGCTTATAGTGGTTGTATACCGCAACAGACAGCGAAACCTTTGCCTTGTCCTGTCCGACGATATACTGATCCATATATTCTTTAATTGCCTTGGGCGAAGGAATGGTTTCCGGCAGATACTCATCGGCGTCGGACTCATACATTTCTTCGCCGATGATATCATTGCAAAGCTCAATACAATCGTTGCAGATATAAACTCCCGGTCCGGCAATCAGCCGCTTGACCTGCGACTGATCCTTGCCGCAAAAGGAGCATCGGATATTGGTTTCACCGCTTTCTTTTGCCACGAACGCTACACCCTTTCCGTCAATTATCTGTGGGTAATGACCTTGTCGATCAGACCATAGGCAACCGCCTCTTCGGCAGTCATAAAGTTATCGCGCTCGCAGTCCTGGGTGACGGTTTCAACATCCTTGCCGGTGTTGTCCGCCAGAATTCGGTTCATGCGCTTTTTGATGACCTCCAGACGGCGCAGGTGGATTGCCATATCGGTAATCTGACCCTGGGTGCCGGCAGAGGGCTGATGAATCATGATCTCTGCATTGGGCAGCGCCATACGCTTGCCCTTGGTACCGCCGGAAAGCAGGAATGCGCCCATGCTGGCTGCCATACCCAGACAGATGGTAGATACATCACATTTGATATACTGCATGGTATCATAAATCGCCATGCCGTCGGTAACAGAGCCGCCGGGAGAATTGATATAAAAGCTGATATCCTTCTCCGGATCCTGACCCTCCAGATACAAAAGCTGCGCCACAATCAGGCTTGCAGTGGTGGAATTCACCTCTTCGGACAGCATAATAATCCGGTCGTTCAGCAGTCGGGAATAGATGTCATAGGACCGCTCGCCCCGGCTGGTCTGCTCTACTACATAAGGTACTAAACTCATGGTAACAACTCCTTAAATACGCAATAAGTTCATTGTAACCACCAAGCATGGGAACTATTCCCAGAATCAGAATTACTCCGCAGCAGGAGTCTCCTCAGCCTTGGGCTCAGTGGCTACGGCATTATCCACGATCAGGTCCATTGCCTTCTGCAGCTGCTTCTCCTTGCGCAGATCCTCCAGAGGCAGGTACTCCTTGACCTTCTCCACTTCCATGTCGTATTCCTTCGCCATGGTCTGATATTCCTCTTCCAGCTCCTCATCGGTAACCTGGATGTTCTCTTCCTCAGCAACCTTCTCCAGCAGCAGGGTGTTGCGAATCTGCTGCACAGCGCCCTCACGGGACTGCTCTCTCAGCCCCTGGATGGTGGTGCCCATCATCTGAGCGTACTGCTCCAGCGTAAAGCCGCTGGACTGCATGTTCATGGCATACTGGTTCATCATATCGTCCAGCTGTGCCTCAACCATAGCGTCGGGAATCACGACCTCCAGGTTGTCCATTGCCTTCTTGACAACCTCGTTCTTGAAGTTGTGCTCAGCCTCGTCAGCCTTATCCTTCTCCAGCTTCTCCCGGCGCTCCTTCTTCAGGTCCTCCAGAGTCTCGGCAGTCTCGGATACGTCCTTTGCAAACTCATCGTCCAGCTCGGGAACCAGAGTCTCCTTCACCTCGTGAACCTTCACCTTGAAGGTAGCGGGCTTACCAGCCAACTCCTGGGTGCCGTAATCTGCGGGGAAGGTAACCTCAACGTCCTTCTCGTCGCCGGCAGCCATGCCAATCACCTGATCCTCGAAGCCGGGGATGAAGGTGCCGGAGCCCAGACGCAGGGTGTAGTTCTCGCCCTTGCCGCCATCGAATGCAACGCCGTCCATGTAACCGTCGAAGTCGATGATGACGGTGTCGCCGTCCTTTGCAGCACGCTCTACGGTGGAGATGCTGGAGTTGCGGCTTGCCAGCTGCTTGATGTCAGCGTCAACCTCTTCATCGGTGACGGTAACGGCAGCCTTAGGAGCCTCGATGCCCTTGTACTGACCCAGAGTCGCAACGGGATACAGACCGCACTCAATGGTCAGCACCAGATTTCCATTTTCATCCACGTTCAGATCGGAAACGCTGGGGCTGCCCACAACCTTGAGCTCGGACTCAGTGGTAGCCTGCTCCCAGATCTCAGGGAAAATCAGGTTGATGGCGTCCTCATAGAAGACGTTTGCGCCATACATGCCCTCAACGATCTTCCGGGGTGCCTTGCCCTTACGGAAGCCGGGGATGTAGATGGTGTTCTTTACCTTGCGGTAAGCCTTGTCCAGAGCGGTCTGGAACTGGTCCTTCTCTACCTCGAGAACAACCTTGGCGGTATTGTTTTCATTCTTTTCTACGCTTTTAACGTTCATAGGTTTTTTCCTCCTGTATTCACGGCCGAAGCCACAATTTATGCGCTGGTGCCGCCGATTTCATGGCACACTTCATTTTGAGAATAATGCCTCAATAGTTTTTCTCAACCGGACAGCCTTACAATTATATCAGATTCCATTCCGTTTTCCAATACCTATTTTTTAATTTTTCCGTGCAAAATCAGGCGATATCTGTAAATATTCTGTTAAATTGCTACAGAACCCGCAGCGGAACGAAATTGAGATAGTCCGCTGCCGCCAGGTGATATTCCGTTCCGTTCTTCACATCCTGAAACGCCAGCCGATGACTTGCTCCATGGAGATGCCCGTAATAGAGCCGCGTGACCCCGTATTTCTCCAGCAGCGCCAAGATCTCGTCGCACTGATAGTTTCCGAACTTGGGCGGATAGTGTAGGAAGCAATACTTCTCTCTATCTCCCCCCTGCTGGAGGGAGGTTTCCAGCCGAATGAGCTCCCGCCGGAATACCTTTTCATCCTTGGCGCCATGACGTTCCTCCTCATAGAACCAGCCACGGGTTCCGCACAGGGCAATGTCGCCGTACTGGAATGCGGTATTGTGGAGCACCTTAAATCGCTCGAATCCCTGCTGCTCACAGAACACCTGGAACTTGTGGAGTGTGGTCCACCAGTAGTCGTGGTTGCCCTTGACGATGATCTTCTCGCCGGGGATCGCGTCCATAAATCGGAAATCCTCCACTGCGGTGTCCAGGCTCATTGCCCAGCTGAGGTCGCCCAATAAAACGGTGGTATCCTCAGGACCAATGACCTTGAGTCCCTCCCGGAGCTTGTCCACATAGCCGGTCCAGTTGCCGCCGAACACATCCATGGGCTTTTCCGCCTGCAAGGAAAGGTGCAGGTCCCCAATCACATACAGCGCCATCAGCGAAGGGTATCCAGCACCACCTGGGGCATATTCTGCTTTTCCGTCTCCTGGGTGAAGCGGACTGCCTTACCGGCCAGGCTTTTCAGGGGCTTGGGTGCAGTGGTACGGGTCTTTTTCTCCAGCTGAGTGAGGATTTCGGTGCCGGGTCTCAGGTCGGTAACGCCCATCGCCTCCAGAACGCTGGCGCAGAACTTATAGGGGGACGCGGTGGAAAGCACCACAGACAGGGTATCGTCCCCGGTCTTCTGCCGGTACTGCTCCAGCACGGTATAAGCAACGGCGGTGTGTGTATCCATGAGATAGCCCTCGGTGCCGAAGACCTTTGCAATATTGTCAGCCGCCGCCTGATCGGAGCACCAGCCTGCGGCAAAATTCTCCTGAATCTTTGCCTTGAGCTCCGGAGAAACCTCATAGCGTCCGGTGGTATTCAGGGCATTCATATAGCCTCTCACCTGCTCGTCGGAGCCGGACAGCTGATAGAGCAGCCGCTCCAGATTCGAAGAAATCAGAATGTCCATAGAGGGAGACGCGGTGGTATAGAACGGACGATTCCGGTCATATACGCCAGTCTCGATAAAATCGGTGAGCACATTGTTGGAGTTGGAGGCGCAAATCAGCGTCTTCACCGGCAGTCCCATGGTTTTGGCATAGAAGCCTGCCAGAATGTCGCCGAAATTGCCGGTGGGAACGCAGAAGTTGATCTCCTGCCCCATGGTGATTCTGCCGTCCCGCACCAGATCGCAGTAGGCGGAAATATAATAGACCACCTGTGGCAGCACACGCCCCCAGTTGATGGAGTTGGCAGAGGACAGGAACAGTCCCCGCTCATTCAGCGTCTTCCGAATGGCTTCATCGGAGAAAATCTGCTTCACGCCGGTCTGCGCATCGTCAAAGTTGCCGATGACCGCGCAAACGCCTACATTTTCACCCTTCTGAGTGACCATCTGGAGCTTCTGGATATCGGAAACGCCATCCTTGGGATAGAACACCAGAATGCGGGTCTGGTCCACATCACAGAAGCCCTCCAGCGCCGCCTTACCGGTATCGCCGGAGGTTGCCACCAGAATGCAGGCGGTGCGGGTTTCACCGTTTTTCCGCAGGGAGGCCGTGAGAAGATGGGGCAGCATCTGGAGCGCCATATCCTTAAAGGCGCAGGTGGGACCATGCCACAGCTCCAGCACCTCGGTTCCCTCGGAGAGATGATACACCGGGGCAACGGCAGGGGTATCGAACTTCCCCCCCAGCCGGTATGCCTTCTCGGCATAATCCTTTAGCTCTTCCTTGGTAAAATCGTCCAGGTAAAGACTCATAACCTCCACGGCGCGCTGCTGATAGGTCATGGGCATCAGCTTTTCCAAAAAGCCCTCCGGCATCACCGGGAACTTTTCCGGAGTAAATAGTCCGCCGTCTCTAGACAGTCCCTGTGCAATGACCTCTGCGGCGTTTTTCCGCAGGGATGCGTCTCTGGTACTCAAATATTTCATCTGTAAAACCCGCTTTCTATTAAAATGCGTTCTTAATATGTCGAACCGGCAATGGATGCGTCTCCATGCCGTCTTTGGCATAAAGCGCCACCACATCAAACCGGGGCTGCTTGTCTGTTTCATGGGTCTGGAGATAGATCTCCGCAGTGAGCCGGAGCTTTTCCTGCTTTCTGGGGGTAACGGTTTCCTCCGGAAGTCCGTGGGAGATGGAAGCCCGCAGCTTCACCTCCACAAATACCAGATAATCCCGGTCTTCCACAATCAGGTCAATCTCTCCATAGCGGCTGTGGAAATTTTTCTCCAGCACGGTATAGCCCTGCTCCGTCAAAAACCGCGCCGCCTTTTCCTCGCCCCAGGTTCCAAGGGCATTACTTTTCCCCATAAAACTTTTTGAGGAAGGTTTTTCGGTGGATGGGACAGATGCCATGCTCCCGAATGGCGTCGTAGTGCCGCCGAGTGCCATAGCCCTTGTGGACGGCAAACCCGTATTCCGGATACTGCTCGTCCATTTCCTCCATGAACCGGTCTCGGGTGACCTTTGCCAGAATCGACGCCGCCGCAATGGATGCATCTCTTGCATCGCCCTTGACCACTGCCATTGCCTCCACACCGAAATCCGTGGTGCGGTTGCCGTCGATCAGCGCCAAATCCGGGTGGACAGACAGCTGGGATATGGCATCCTTCATCGCCATAAACGTGGCATTTAAAATATTCACCTCATCAATGGTCTTTTCATCCACCATGGCAATGCCATATGCAATGGCTTCCTCCTGAATCACCGGAAACAGCTCCCGGCGTTTTTTATCGCTGAGCTGCTTGGAATCGTTGAGCCCGGGGATTTCATAGCCGTCCGGCAGAATTACTGCCGCCGCACAGACCGGACCTGCCAGCGGTCCCCGTCCGGCTTCATCCACGCCGCAGATCACAAGCTCGCCGCGCTCCAATTTGATTTCTCTCTGAATGCTCCAGAGATCCACCGGCTCCTTATCCTTCTTCGCCACGGTCCTGCACCTCCGTTTTCTCGGGCATTTCCAGGGTAAACCGTCCCAGCTTTCCGCTGCGGTATTCCTCCAGCAGCACCCGGCTCATTCGTTCGATGTCGATTTCGCCGCCGGAAATCAGCATGCCGCGCTTTTTGCCGCACAGCTCCAGCAGCTCCAGCCCCTGTGCATGTTCCGGCAGGGTGATTTTATATCGCTGCTCCAGCGCCGCCGGATAATAGGTCGCCAGCAGCTCCATGAGATGCATGGCAAGAGTCTCGATGTCTACCACGTCGTCCTTGACCGCGCCGGTATAGCTGAGCTTCAAGCCCACCTCCGGGTCCTCAAACTTGGGCCACAGGATGCCGGGGGTGTCCAGCAGCTCCAGTCCCCGCTCTACCGTCACCCACTGCTTTCCTCGGGTAACGCCGGGACGATTTTCCGCCTTGGCAGACTTTCTGCCAGCCACCTGATTGATGAATGTGGATTTTCCCACATTGGGAATGCCCACCACCATCACCCGGATGGTTCTGCCGATCTGCCCCTTTTCCTGATAGCGGCGGATTTTCTCCTGAAGCAGCTCCTTGACCCTGGGCGCAAACTGATTGGTGCCCTTTCGGTTTTTGCAGTCCGTTTCCAGCACCATCATGCCCTTTGCCCGGAACCAGGCAGCCCAACTTTTTGTTGCCGCCGGGTCTGCCATATCGATGCGATTTAAAATCACCATTCTGGGCTTATCGCCGCAAATGCTGTCGATATCCGGGTTGCGGGACGCCAGCGGAATTCTTGCGTCCACAATTTCACACACCGCGTCCACCAAGCGGATATCCTGCTCCATCTGCCGCCGGGTTTTGGTCATATGTCCGGGGTACCACTGGATATTCATGAAACACCTCCGATTCGCTTGAAGGGCATGACAATTTGCAGCGCCTTGCCCAGCACATATCGCTGATCCACGCAGCCGATTCTGGGGTCCCGGCTGTCTGTGGAATGATTGCGGTTATCGCCCATAACGAAAATGCAGTTTTCCGGCACCGTCAGAGGAAACTGGGTGCCGTTGTCCCGATAGGTGGGCTCGTTGATATAGGGTTCGTCCTGCAGCACGCCGTCCACAAAGACCTCACCGGTGTCGAAATTGATGTCCACCGTCTGCCCCTCCATGGCAATCACGCGCTTGACAATGGGCTTATCATCGTCAAAATTCGGCGCCTTTAACACCACAATATCCCCCACCTTGGGCTCATAGAAAAAGTTGCTCAGCAGGGTCAGCTTATCGCCGTTATGAAGGGTGGGATACATGCTGTCTCCCACCACGCCAACCAACCGAATGGCAAACACAAACAGAATCGTCACAAAAATCAGGCAGGAGATCAGCTCTCCCAGAGTTTTATATCCGTCAAGCCAGGGAGAACGATTGGCATCCTCCTGCTTCTTTCCCTTTTTCGCATCAGCGCCCATAGAAACCGCCTTTCTGCTGCGTAAAACGCGCTCTTAAGTAATTATACATTATAGCATAGCCCGGTGCATCTTAAAAGTGGCAAATAGAAAAAACAATCCTCCCGCAGGCGCCATTTTCCTATGCAGATTTCAAAGGCAACACCGCGCAAATACGTCTGCGGATTCTGACGGATCTTTTCCGCCAGACTCTCTTGATGATTTGTGCGGTATTGCCCAAAAATACGCGCCGCCGAAAATGGCAGCGCGTATGGATTCAATAGGAGTAAGTGGTTACTTCCACGGTCTGACTGGTGGTGCCGTCGGTGAAATACAGTCCAGTGATGCTGGTGGGATCGACGGTTTCCTTCCAGGTGATAGTGTAGTACACAAGGTTCTGGGTATCGGTGACGCCGCGGGTGGACATGGAGGTGGAATCAATGGTCATGGTCCCTATGCCATAGGTTCGGTCCGTTAAAACAGAAAAGATGTAATAGGTCCACTGATCGTCCTGCTGCGCTGCCAACGACAGCTGTCCCTGGGGCACCAGCGTAAAATCTCTGACATCCGTGTGGAGCCAGAAGGTGCAGCCGGATTCGGACACCGTAAGATCGGTCACGGTAAAGCTCTGCCCCTCAGACAGCGTTGTGGGCGCATCCAGGCTATCCTCCGTGGGCACAGGCACCCCCTCCTCCGAAAGTCCGATGTACCACTGTCCGGCATAGGGGATGCTTTCCTCCGTGGTGCTGACCAGGACTGAGCGAATATAGAGGTACAATGTTGCATTCTGGAGCTGCGCTTCGGTGAGCTCCTGTTCAAAGGAATAGACCTCCCGCAGCACAAAGGGATTTTCCGGCTCAGAGGATTCCGCGGCGCCAACGGGCATCGCTGAGGTTCCATCCGCCAGCACAAGATCTACATCCATGTCGGAAAGCTGAAACCCCGTTACGTTTTCCACATCGGCGTCAATGGAAATATCCAGCTGATAATCCGTGCCGCTGCGCCTGAGATTTCCGGCGCTGACGGTCAGACCGCTGCCGTCTACCGAAATGGTTGTGGTGGTGTAGCCGTCGTCTGTAATGGACGTCTCCTCCGTAGCAGCAGTCTCTGTGGGCTCCGGTGTCGGTTCAGCCGGTTCTGCCGCCGCTTTTTCAACGGTCTGAGGATTCTCATCCGCCGGCACGGCTTGGTCGGAAAGGCTTTTTCCCGCCGGGCTGCCGCACCAGAGCTTCAGCCCGCCTGCTACAGAAATCGACGCCACAATCAGCACTGCGGCTACAATCTGCGCTCCGCGTTTTCTATGGGCGGAATGACGGGTGGATTTTTTCGGTTTGTGAGGATCACCGGGCAAAATATCCGGCATGGCGTCCAGGGGCAGGTCGTTGTCCAGATAATCGTCCAGCAAATCGGTAATTCTGATCTTCATATCTCCGCCTCCTGTTCCATAATTACCTGCTTGAGCCGCCGCCGTCCGCGGCTGAGCCGGGACTTGATGGTGCCCACAGGGATATCCATGGAAGCTGCAATCTGCTCCATGGTCTGATATTCATAGTAATACCGCAGAAAAATCTCCTTGTCCACCGGAGGCATGGACCGGACTGCGTCCAGAAGCCGGCGGCGAAGATCCTTTTCCAGTGTCTGATTCTCCGGAGAGGCATCGGGCAGCTCCAGCACGTCCTCATCCATTGGCAGCGTCTGGTGGAGACTGCGCAAAAAGCTCTTGGCGCGGTTACGGGCAACCGCACCCAGCCACGCTTTGACCTTGCCCCGGGAGATGGTCCCGGCATGTTCCCACAGAGAATAGAACACATCGGAGGAAAGCTCCTCCAGATCCTCCCGGGTGCCCTGATTGCGCAGAACATTATAGATTACGGTTTTGACATAGCTGCCATAGCGATCCATTGCCTCCTGCAAAGCCCGCTGCTGCCGATGGGACAGCTTATGATGCAGTTCTTCTTCTGTCACGTTCCACGCTCCTTTGCGGACATCTATATAGAGTAGCTGCAGCCCAAAAAGGTTGCATAACCGTCCAATATTTTTTCGATTTTTGTTTCAGTGTGCAAGGCAATCCCGCAGACGAAATTGTGCAGTGCTGCCCAAGCCGTAATAATAAAAAAAGGAGCCGTAAGGCTCCTTCTTTTACCGGATTTCCGAAACTCAGATCTTCTCCTTGACCTTTGCAGCCTTGCCAACGCGATCGCGGAGATAGTACAGCTTCGCTCTGCGAACCTTACCACGGCGAACGGTCTCGACATTGACAATGTTAGGAGAATGAACGGGGAAGACCTTCTCCACGCCGACGCCATAGCTCAGGCGGCGAACGGTGATGGTCTGCTCCACACCGCCGTGCTTCTTGGCGATGATGGTGCCCTCAAAGACCTGAATTCTCTCGCGGGAGCCTTCTTTGATCTTTACATGAACGCGAACGGTATCGCCGACGTTCATCTCGGGCAGCTCAGCCTTCATATTCTGCTGATCCAGTTTTTCAATCAGATTCATAAATGAATCCTCCCTTTTCAAAGGCGTTCTTAACCGCAAGGAATGCCATACACAACATATTGTGTGGCGCGGCAGAGGACCGCCCGTAATTAGCCTAACCATTCTATCATAGGAAAAGGGAAAGTGCAAGCACTATTTTCATTATTTTCCGGCAAAAAACCGTTCTGCCTGCCCTGCCGCCTGCCAAAGATCATAGGTGCAATGCCGTTTCTCTCCGGAGCCGCTCCAGACAGCCGGAATGGTTCCGGGCAGCGCCATGGACCGGCAGGCAGCATCATTTTCTCCCAGCAGACTTGCCCCCTGCTCCAGAATTTCCCGCAGGGAGACGTTGGTTTTCACGCATTTCATTCCCTGAACCGCCAATGACGGCAGCTGATTTCGCGGCAGACTTCCGATGCGCCGGAGCATCCCCTGAAACAGACTCAGCGCCGGATGCGCTTCCGATGGATTCTCGGCAGTCAATAATGCTTCCGCCTGCTGTCCGGTCAGCATTGCCGGCTGTCCCCGATTGTCCGGAAGCGGAACGCCGCCCATATTGTCCACCAGCTGTCCGATTCCATGGACGTCCACCGCAAGATAGCTTCCGGTTTTCACGCCCAATATATCCGACAAGCTGGCAAGCAGCGACCGAATTCCCTTCTGCGCACCCAGCTGGCGCAGGGTAGTCATGCCGCCCTGAGGATCGGGAATTTGGGTGTCCGGCTCCAGAGTGCAGAGCCGAAGCTCCTGCCCTACCCCAGAGCAGCAGATTGTCGGGCGCATCCCCCTGCCCGGTCACCACCACCGTCAGAACCTCCGGGGCATCCTGCACCATCGCGCTCTCTGCCATGGTCTGCTGGAGCCGCCGGTGGACAAACAACTCCTCCATGGATACCTCCACCAGAAACAGCGCTGCCACCGCTGCCATCAACACTGCTAAAATCCCCTTTTTCATCCTGCATCCCTCCATCTTTCTGGAAGTATGCCCGGAATTCTGCCATTCTATAATTTCAGATGCGCCGG
>ERZ780226.2050-NODE-2050-length-14551-cov-22.415563_pt1 | contig 14551 bp, 5 predicted proteins | sample MGYA00511165_ERZ780226 | MGnify/ENA primary metagenome ERZ780226 (study PRJEB29588, sample SAMEA2152373) | human gut metagenome | biome: human gut; feature: human-associated habitat; material: faeces | place: Denmark | collected 2008/2010 ...
AAATTTTCTTTCCTCTTGAAAGAAGGAAATCCACTTCATAACTTTTATGGCTAGTGGCATGAGGGAAAGTATAATAATAAAGTTTATTGCCAGAAGCTACTAACATCTGCGCTACAAGATTCTCATATACATATCCCATATCACTACTCAGCTTATCACTCAAAAGCTTTTCATAAATAATATTTTCAGTATGATCTTTGTCCCAAAAGGCGAGAGTCACAAAAAGCCCCGTATCTGCCGTAAACATTTTATAGAAATTACCATCACTATGAAGAGCCAGACCTACATTCGGATCATTGGCATGATAGGCAAAATTTACAACCATACTATCCTTCATTTCCTCCAATATACCCATTATGTTCTTACGTTCAGAATCATCCAACACACTAGCTACTTGGTATCTAGATGCATTATTATTCAGCTGAGCAGGTATATTAGCAAAAAGTTTAGCTGCTCGTCCACTATTGTCGATCTTTCTAAAATCATCCAAATAGAGTTCCAAAATTTCCCTTTTCACAGCATCCGTCTTACTAAGATTATTCGTCTCAAGATATTCTTTTACAGCTTGTGGCATTCCACCAACAAGCATATAAAGGCGAAGCCGACGCATAGTTTCTCGATGAGCAGCTTCCAAAGGGATCCGTGAATCAAAAAATTGTTTGAGCAAGGGCATCGTAACTTTATCCCCTAAAGCCCAGCAAAATTCCTCAAAGTCCATTGGATACATTTCCAAACGCGTCTCTTCACTTGGGATGATAATATTAGCTACATTCTTTTTTATACTAATTAGAGAACCCGTCTCTATATAATCGTATCTACCATCAGCCACTAGATGTTTAATAGCTTGGCGAGCCTTAGGACAAAGTTGCACTTCATCAAAAATAATCACAGACTTTCGCTTCTCCAAGACCACCTGATAAATAGACTGAAGGCGAAGAAAGATAAAATCTAAATTCATTAAATCTTCAAAAAGATCTGTAACAGCCTTTGAAGCCATAGAGAAATCTATCAATATATAGCTTTTGTACTCTCGCCCAGCAAAAGTACGCACTATAGTAGATTTTCCTATGCGTCTTGCTCCCTTGATAAGAAGCGCAGTCTTCCCCTGACGCTCTTGCTTCCAAGCAAGCATCTTATCATATATTTTTCTTTCAAACACAATATTTGCCATAACATTTTGATTTTGAGTGCAAAGATACAAAATATTCCAGATTCCCCAAATGTTTTTGCCCAAAATGTTCCAGATTCCCCAAATGTTTTTACCCAAAATATTCCAGATTCCCCAAATGTTTAGTCAAAACAGAGGAAAAATATACAGATGAGCCTAATACATCACGTCCTTCTCTGGGAAGCCAAATTAAAGATTTTGGCACGAAAATGCAAGGCATTGAATATTGGTGGCGTGGCTAGCGAGGCTTACATTTGGTGTTGCCAATGGCATCCATTCAAGTATAGTAAACAGCGAAGTCACACTAGACAATCTCTTTCAAGAATGACACATAGGAGAAAGAGAATATTTTCATCATTAAAAAAATGCAAAAAGGTTGACCGTGTCATCACAACACAGCCAACCTTAACGACTAACATCTTTTTTCGGTTAATCTTTGTATGATAAAACCTAAAACTAATGTCTTTTAGAGTAATTACTTGGCGTTGTTCCAATATTCTGGAGCACCAAGGCCTGCAGCAAAACCTGCATAGGTATGCTTGCGATAATAATCCAAATCCCAGAGGCCTACTGGCAAACCAGGACGCCAACCACTATTGGCAGGACTGTCAGTAGCACACCACTGGCAGATACCCCACTGCTGCTCCTTAGGAACAATCTCAAGATACTTCTTGACGATAAACTCGTAGTAAGCACGCATTGCCTTGTGCTGTTCCTCGGTCATATCAGTAGTCTTTACTTGGATATATGGGTCTTTGCTGTTCTTATCCACGTTCGGAACCTCCAAGCCCATATCCAACTCAGAAATACGAACCAACCTACCTGTACTAACCATCAGGTTGAGCATGTTCACGTAAGCATCCTCTCTTTTTTTCTGCTCAACAGGATCCATGCAGCATGAAACGTGCATCTGACTGCCGATACCATCAATCTTGGTAACGCCGTCCTTCTCCCACTCCTCAATCCAATGAATCAGACTCTTGAGCTTCTTGTTATCGTCGTAAGCAGTTTCGAGGTTATAATCATTGATGAAGAGCTTCAACTCCTCAGGTTTTCCACCAGCATCAGCAAAGCCCTTGCGAGCTGCAGCTACAGCAGTGCGAACATAATCAAGGTCACCCAGGTAATCCTGCCAGTAGAATTTGTTCTTGGCATCATCTGGAGAAACTGTACCACGTGTGGCAGACTGGAGATCGTAGTAACCATCGCCATCAATATCTTTACCAGAGATAGACTCGTTTACAACATCCCAAGCCTTCACCTTACCCTCGGTAGCTGCCATCATGCCGTAAATCCAATTCTGCAAAACAGGAGTAAGTGCTTTCTTCTTTTCCTCATCTGTAAGAGGAATAGTATTTGAAGGCTTCGTGTAGTAAACTTCAAAATCATCAATATGGAGGGTACCCGCATATTTGCCGATATTCAGCAGCAGGCGCAAGGCATTGTCACCATTACATGTGGTAGCTACATCAACTTCCTTCCAATCAGTTGTAACCTTGATGGTAGGGAAGTCACCACAGCCTATGTATCCTTCAGGATTCTGGAATCCAGCACCAAATTCGCCAGCTACAGAACCCTTGATTTTCATCTTCAAGTGATAGGTTTTACCATTCTCGAAAGCGAAACCTGGTTCATAGTTAATCTGTGCATTCCAAGGGTTTTCCTTGGCTGCGTTGTTACCAACCTCACAAACACCATTTACAATCTTTGGCGCATTATCCATACCCCATCCACCAAGGTTCTGACCATCATCAAAGGTAAGATGCCCAACACTTACAGGGATTTCAACAGAAGGAGCCTCGAAATGAGAGATTTTAATAGACTTCCAATAAATCTTACCTGCAAAATCTCCGTGCTGGAAGAAGAGACCATTACTATCCATGACAGGAGTTACATCGAACGAAACTTCTTTATAATCACCACCTACAGGAATCTTGAAGGTATTCTTGGCGCCAGCTCCCCAGTTACCCAACTTAAAGCGGATATTAGCAGGCGATTCACCTTCTGCCTTGCAAAGGAAGGTAATCTTATATTTAGTGCCTGTTTTAAGAGGAATGCCATTTACCAGCCAGTACTGAAGCTCATAAAATGGGTCTATCGGCTCTGGATTGGTTATGACCACAGCACCACCTTTATTCCACTCTGTTTTTACAGAAGCAGGCGAACCCGTCCAATCGTAAGATGAAAGAGTAGAACAGTCAAGTTCATAATCAGTCTTCTCAACTTTCTGACTAGGGTCTACTTCTATTACCTTATCAGCAATCAGCCCATTCAGATACTTGTTAGGCTGCTGTTCATGCCAAGCCAAGGTATGACCATAAACCGAAAGACCTGCATCTGTGGCATTCTTAACATATTCACTTACATTATCAAAATTCATGCGACCATCATCAGCAACACAAGAAGCCATCTTCATGGCGTTGCCGGCTACAGTCTCATTGAAATTGCTACCAGCAAGACAATATACAAGTCCCTGCTTGTTGAATTCGGCTGCTTCGAGCGCAATGCCCAACTTAAAGTCGGGATTGCACTTGCCGGAAGCTTTCATATCTTCCACGTATTTCTTCAAAGGCTCGTAGTTATTCAGATACTGATATTCCTTCAAATTCTTGGTCATATCAGTTCTGTACTCCGAGAACTTGTCATCAGCACAAGAAGACAAAGCCAAGAGAGCCATCAAGCCTAAACCTAAATTAATATTTTTCAATTTCATAATAATCAAATTATTAGAATGACACTTATCTATCAAGAATATTACTTCCTGATATACTGAGGACTGAATTGAACAATACCATTGGTGTTACCACGAGTCTGGGCAACAAACTGATCGGATGTTTCCAAAACAATGCCTGAACCGAAATCAACCTTGTAATTGAGAGTCAGGATGTCACGATCCTTGTTACCCCAAGCCAACTTTGCTCCCTTTTCTACAAACTTACCTGTACCGGAAGCAGTCATGCCCTCTGTATCAGAAGTAACGGTACAATTACCCTTATCATCGAACGTAAGTTTCAAGTTGCAAGTGACCTTAGAGCCGTCAGCTTTATTTACAGAGACTTCGAAATTACATTCCTTCAAACTCTTGGTTGTAATGTGACTCACTTCATCCTTTTCAATAGTTGCACCTTCACGCTTTACCTCATGAGTTTGTCCATTCTCTGTAATCTTGTCAGTTCCTCTACGGAAATAAAAGCCATCCCATGGATTCATAAACTTAACGCAATAAAGGATATAATCCTTAGGAGCAATTAACCAAGCTGAAGCATCAGTACGAACAGGAGTTGTACCTGCAACGGCAGGAGAACCCGAAAGAATAGAATCGGCTCCCACCATTTCCTTGATGCGAACTGGGATTACATATGTATTCTTTGCACAATCAGGGTCAGCAAAAAAAGCATCCTCCAACTTAACCTGAAGACGTCCCTGCATTTTCCCATTATACGCAACCGTCTTGGTAGGAATTGTATAATAATTGCTAGGCATTGGCTTTACAGGAGTGACTCCATCCTCAAAATACAGATTGTCACACAATGAATTATCAACATCTACATTCAATGTGATGTTTTTTCCATTATATGCTCCACCCATTGTAGATACGATATACAATACATGATTGTTATCATCCGTATTATCGCGATTCTCATCATTGCCTAAAACTACAGAACGTTCGATATACTGATAAGGATAATATACAGTAGTACCGCCCTCATAATCAGGAAATTCTTGGTTGCCATTCTCACAAGAGTTAAAGCCTAAAGCCAAGATTCCCAATGCAGCCATGGACAAATATTTGCTTATCTTCATTGTTTTCATCATTTTAAATATTAGTCGTTATTTTTTACTTCCCAGCCCTTATTCTGCTGCAAGTTGCTCCACTTCAACATTTCGCTCTGTGGTATAGGACCGTAATACATGTAATCTTTATAGTTGCGATCCTCAACCTTCATGACTTTGTATAATGGGGCACCAGCCTCTAAAGTGATTTCTATACCACGCACAGCCTCATTTAGAGGAGCTTTCCAACGGCGAAGGTCGCTAAAGCGCTTATTTTCAAAACAAAGTTCCAAACGACGCTCGTTGCGAATCAACTCACGCATTTTAATTTTGTCACCAGCGCACTCATCCAAGTATGGATCCTCGCCAAACTCGCCAATTCCGGCACGCTCACGGATTGCCTTGATTACATCGTAAGCTGAGTAGTTGTGAGATCCCCTACCCTTTGGTCCCCAAGCCTCGTTGGCAGCCTCAGCGTAATCGAGGAATATCTCAGTATAGCGAATATACACAGGATAATGATACTGAGGATTCTTTGCATTAGGGTCAGGATTACAATCCTCACGCAACAGCTTTTTCATGTAATAGCCTGTACGAGTAGAATTGGAAATCTTATTCAAACCATCATTGTTATTAGCCGTCGTAATGTCTGTATGAATGGTCTTTCCCTTATAAGTACTACCATCATGAATGATATAAAGGTCAAGACGAGGATCTCGATTGCTGTAAGGATTCAACTTATCATACTCAGAACGATCATCGGTGATAGGATAACCATTTACAGCAGGGAATGCATCGACCAGATTCTGAGTTGGGTTGATTCTACCCTTACCATAAAGAGACGGAGGGAAATTATCAGACTCTTGGTTCAGACCAAGATCCCAGTCATCAGCACCATTGGTACGACTGCCACGCCAAAGAATTTCAGCAGGACAAGCACCTGAGCCAAGCGCATCGATTTCCCTGGTTTGCATAAACCAATTATTACCTGTAGCAGACAATCCATTCACACCATTGATACGGTCAAGAACGGTAGCTGCATCGTCAGCAGCCTTAGCATAATCCACGTTTGTACCTTCAGAGAAAGCAGGACTAGCTGCAAGCAAAGATACCTGTGAGCGAATAGCCTCAGCGATACGACCGCTGATACGACCACGCATAATGGAACCAAACACACGGTTGTAGTCTCCTGCGGTCTTTACTCCGATTTCCTTATACTTGGCAGGAACATCGTTATCATTAGTCAAATCATTGTAATCAAGAGGGAGAAGCTTGGCAGCCTCGTCCAAATCGCTATAGATTTGATCCAAGCACTCTTGGAATGTATTACGTGGCTTGTTGAAATCATCAGTAGAAGTCTCTGGTTCTGTCAAATTAGGAACGCCAAGCAGTTTGCCATCGGCTGTCCATCCACCATGATTCATCAAAAGATAATACAAGTTGAGAGCTCTCAAAGCATAAGCTTCACCTTTACGGCTATCACAATACATCTTACGGGCATTCTCGTCCTTTGCCCAGTTTACCTTATCTACCTCCTGAAGGAAGATATTGAGATATTGGATACAAGCACGACCATTTGCCCATCTAGACATAGGATCGCTATTAGCAGTCCAAGAACCTGTAGCCATCTTGAGAAAGCTATTTGTCAAGTCATTGCTTACAGCGTCATCTGTAGCAATATCAGTAACACTCTTGGTATTGTAAGGAAGCATCGCATAACCATATCCCAATAGTCCCTGAGCGTATGTTGGCTCATTATAAATCTCATTCAAGCCACGGTTGTTTTCATCTGCAGGCTCGAAGAGATCTGAGCAAGAAGCCAAAGTAAGCGACATTGCTGCTAATATAAATATATTTTTTACTTTCATTTCTTTCTACATTTTAAAATGATTAGAATGTTGCCTTTACACCTATATTATAATAGCGTGTCTGAGGCGCAGACCCAACGTTCATCTCTAAGACTTCGCGCTCTCCTGAAATGGTAAGCAAGTTAGCTCCGCTTACGTATGCCGACAACGCCTTAAGCCATGTCTTTTGGAACAAAGTACTAGGCAAGTCGTAAGTTATCTGGACCTTAGCCAAGCGGAAAGCATCCGTCTTGTACATCCAGAAGTCTGATGTCTGGAAGTTGTTGTTACCATCAAGAGATGTCAAACGAGGATAGGTTGCAGTCTCTTTGGTTTCCTCTGTCCATCGGTTACGAACTACAGCAGAATATTTGCTATCGCCCTTTACCCACCAATAAGAATTATTCTTGACTCCCCAAGCACCGAAGTTACCGGTACCAAGAGCGAAGAAGGTAAAGTTCTTCCACTTAGCTGTAAGATTGACACCAAGCGTGAATGGTGCTCCATACCAACCACCCTTACCCAAGAAGACTTGGTCGTATTGGTCAATTTTATTATCACCATTTACATCCACATACTTGATGTCACCAGGTTTAACTGTTCCACCAAAATAGCTTTGGTCTGGAGAAGTTTTGATTTCCTCCTCGCTTTGGAAGAGACCTGCGCTCTTGTAACCCCAAATGCCATCAACTGCCTTTCCTTGTCTGTTCTGATACTGCTCTACGTTGTTCTCATCTCGTTTGGTAGCCTTGGTTGTATAGTAAGTACCTGTCACACCAAGTGAGAGATCCACATCACCTACCTTCTTATTGAAGTTGGCTGCGAAATCAAATCCTACTCTACGATTATTGTTGTAATTCAGTACAGGCATAAACGAAGCCGCTGGATAACCAGTATTCAAATGAGATGGATAGAATGTTGGCGAAGAGATGAGATAACCCTCCATCGAATTGATGAAGAAACTTGCATCCAATGTCACCAATTTCTGCCACAGGGATGTCTTGAAATTCAGAGACAACTCTTTGCGCTTGATAAAATCAAGGTCTTTGTTCTCACCTCTTTTTGAATAGGTGTATTTATCGCTAGATCCATCATACCATCCATAGCCGTAATCAGAAGTCCAAATACTCTGATAGAGATAGTAGCGATTGTCACCATTTGCTATATCAATATCCTCATTGATAATACTACCTGATACACTAATCATCATGTCATCTACCACCTTGGAATTCTTCAAGAAAGACTCATTCTTGAGTCTCCAACCCAAAGAAAGTGATGGTGAGAGAGCCTCACGATGACCTGGAGCCAACTGGGCAGAGTGAATGGCAGCTAATCCAAAATCTGCGTAATACTTCTGGGCATAATTGTAAGAAGCATCGAATGCAAGATTGGCACTAGAGTTCTTATGATACTGTCCAGACTTCGACTGCTGGAAGCCAGAAGCTATCAACATTGCCGACAGATTGTGAACCTTGTTGAAAGTATTGTTGTAGTTGAACTGACCAGAGAAAAACATGGTCTGGTTATCTGTACTTCCGCTGATGTTCTGGTTGCCAGACTTTTTATCCTCACCTTCCTTCTTCAATGCGACAATCATATCCTTGCCATCAATGTTAGCCCATGTTGGGATATAAACAGCATAGCTATTATCGAAAGAAGTATTATAAGAGGTGGCATAGTCAACTGCGAAATGAGTCTCGAAAGACAAGCCCTTCAACACCTTGTGCAAGTTGATATTGACACCCGTATCAAACTGGAATTGACGACTAGTAAATTTACTACTTCCTGCAGAATAGATATCAGCAAAAACATTGGAGGAGTTTGCCTGAGTACCAGCAAGGAAGTATTTGCCATCTACCAACTTCGCAACGCTCATCAAGTCCCAAGCAGCCTTAGCATTAGGGGCTATCATATCTGTGGAGATAAGAGGAGCTGCATTCTGTGGAAAATTAGGACGCCAAGTAGCAGCAGCTTCCCAGTAATTACCCTTTGCAGAATGAGAATCATAGAAGGTTGCACTGGAGTTGACCCAAGCCTTAATATCATCAGTAATGTCTATATCCACATTACCACGAACGCTGAAGCGCTGGGTATTATTATTCTTAGCCTCACCAAACTTGAAATAATCGCCCTGGCGATAATAGTTGATATTGCTATAGAAATGAGCTCGCTTACCACCACCGCTGATTTCTGCAGTAGCCTCATAACGGCTGTTCATCTTTCTGAGATAATCAGAAGAATAGAAATCGAGATTAGGATAACGATAAGGGTTCAAACCTGCTCCATGATTATAGATGTCCTCAGCAGAATAAAGCTCAGACAGACCATCATTACGACGAGCCTCGTTATAGAGAGTCATATACTCTGCACTGCTAAGATACTCAGGATAAGACTTTGCTACATTCAAACCTGCATTAGCCTGCACCTCGACCTTCAAGCCGTCATTATGACCACGCTTGGTAGTTATGACTACAGCACCCTTGGCAGCCTTGCTACCATAGAGCACCACAGCCTGCGCACCCTTGAGGAAAGAAATCTGTGCAATCTCACTTGGTTGAACGTTGTTAGCTTCACGAGGCACACCATCTACCAAGACGAGATAACCAGCGTTGTCGGCATCCATACCCCAGAGAGAATTGCCATTCCAACCACCTACATAACCTTGCATATTGTCGAGGCTATAAGTATGGTAATTCTTCTTCATCAAGTTCTCTACATCGACTACAGACACACCGCCCAAGATGTCATCCTTGGCTACCTTTCGGTAAGCCACCTGAACCATCTCCTTGTCGGCACTGGCTGTATCGGATTCGCTTGTCTGTGCAGTCTTGGCATTGGCACCAAGAGGAGCCAAAGCCACGAGACTTGCTACAAAAAGCTTATAATTATATGATTTGAATCTTGAATTCATACTATCATTATTCATTTAGTATTACTAATTTATAATTTTAAACCTTACCAGCCTGGATTTTGTTTAAACTCTGAACTGATCTGAGTCTCCTTGATTGGCAATGGGAACCAATAGTGCTTGGTACCAAAATTACGAGTCAATATCAACTTTCTACGATAATTGGCAACCCGAGCGTCCTTAGGATCATTCTTCGTATAGAAGTCTGCACTTTCCACACGGTCAAACTCCTGTGAGAATTTTTGATTATATGGTGCCTCTGTCAGAAGCAACCAACGCTGCAAGTCACAAAAACGGAATCCTTCGAAAGAAAGTTCTACCTCACGCTCACGACGGACCTCGTCCATGAACTTATGGTTGTCTGCAACAAATTCTGGAGCAACATGACCTGCACCACAACGGTCGCGAAGTGTATTAATTGCATCTTCTGCGGTCTTGCCAAAGTTTGAAGACTTGCCAGAAGCACCACCGAATGCAGCACAAGCCTCTGCATACATCAAGTATATGTCTGCAAGACGCATATATGGCAAATAGCAGTGTAAAGCTGAACCCCAATCGTAATCTTTATCCACTTCATTACAAGTATGAGGCACCAACTTCTGAATGAAATAACCCGTACGGCTTGCATTTGCTATTGGGCGCATATTACCACCCGTATATAATTGGCAATACTGTAAATCTGCATACTGACCAGGTGTTCCGTTCAAATACTTAAAACCATCGAAGACGATATCGTGGTAGAAACGGGGATCACGATTTTTGAAAGGATGCTCAGGGTCGAAACCAGACTTTGGATTGAGTACATACTGACCATTCTCAACCAAATAGATTGGTTCTCCGTTAGCCATTCCATAAGCCTCTACAAGGTTGGCCGTAGGTTGGTGAATGACATTATCATGAGCAACTACTTTCTGTACCTTAGGGCCAAAGACCTTAGAGGTATTCCAGTTAGAGCCATTAAAATCAGGAGATGGACCACGGAAGATAGCTTCAACCGTTCCAGGCATTTTCCAGTTCTGCTTCTTGGTATAGAATATATCAGAAAAACAGCTATTGGCATCAGCAGATTTCTCATGATTGTAGATGTCTGAGTACTTAAACTCTGCCAATGCATATTGTGTCTGACCAGCTTCCACAAGAGAGAGCAGTTCACCAAAAGCCTCAGCTGCCTTCTTAGCATATTCCTGATCATAATCATAAGTCTTGCCATTCTTGCTGGCACCAATCTGCGCACCATTCTTCATCAAAGGACTAGCAGCCCAAAGATAGGTTTTACCAAGATAACCAAGAGCCATGATCTTATTGATGCGAAGATCATTCTTACCTTGTGTGGCAGCACCTGCAGAAGTCTTATCCCAATTAATAGGCAACAAATCGGCAGCCTTGCGGAAATCAGCTGCCACTCTATCAGCGCATTCCTGATAAGAAAGACGTGGCAATCTCTGCTCGGCATTGGCATCGAGATAAGTATCCACATAAGGCATACCACCAAAATACTCCATCATTTCCTCATGCCACCATGCACGGAAGAAATAGAGCTGACCCTCTATCAGTTTTTTCTCTTCAGCACTTCCAGTCACAAACTTGTCGATATTCTGTAAACCGAGATTACATTTTCTGATGCAATACCACGCATGGTTCCAAATACCGTGTGCGAACTTATCTGTGGAAGTAGAAGAACCATCACGCTTTAGCCAGTTACCAGTAGATTCCCATGCACGGAAGTTACCTAAATCAACCTGATGGGTCATTCTATTATCAGCCTCAGGATTGAAGATTTCATCATCACCCCAGTTCCATGAAGGACAATAGTTACATTTCTCTTTATCAGGGATACAGTTGTATATTTCCTCAACGAAACCTTGGAAATTACGGAAATTGGCAAAGGCATCGTCTGCAGAAACTGTTGAGTCTGGCTCCTTGTCCAAGTAGTCTTGACAAGAACTCAGCGAAGTACCGAGAGCCAGCGAGACGCATCCCGTCAACAATAATGTCTTTATCTTATTTTTCATCTGAATATTTTTTTTAATAATTACAATGAGAATTTAACACCTAAGTTGAAGCGGCGAACCGTAGGGTATGCTCCCAACCAGCCACCACCACCGAGGTTTGCCTCACGGTCATCAGGCATACGAGTCCAGAGCCAGAGGTTATTACCATTCAAGTAAATCTTGAGGTAGTTTACGCCTAATGCCTTAATCCAACCCTTGGTCCAGGTATAAGCAATCTCGACATTCTTCAAACGAATGTAAGAACCATCATACATAAACTGTGTACCATAGGTGTAACTTGAAGCAGTGGCACCCCAACGAGGAAGGATACATTCTGCATTGCTTTGATTCTTATTCCACCAAGTACCAGTATCATAAACATTATCAAGCATATTACCAAAGCTTGTCAATGATACGTCACGGGTCACATTAGTTACTCCATAGAACTGAGCGAAAGCTGAGAACCCTTTCCATTCGAAACCAATAGTAGCATTATAGGTGTTCTGCGGACTACTGCTATAACCTACAGGAGCCGAGTCCCTGCTATCAACAACACCATCACCATTGAAATCAACAATGTAATAGTCACCAACCAAGCGGTGATTGTCATTGGAGTCGTGCGCCGGAGAACCTATCAAATCATCAATATTATTGATAAAGCCCTTATCTATATAAGAGTGATACTGATTCATGGCAAATCCTGCCTCCTTTTGATAATTTGGAGTAAAGAGGGCATCATCCTTCAAAATCACCTTATTCTTGGCATGGGTCATATTGAAATTACCCCAGAGTCGCAAGCCATTAGCAAACACCTTATTAAGTTTCAATTCCCACTCGTAACCACTGGTACGAACCTTACCTTTATTAATAGTAGGTGCTGTCGTTCCGAAATAAGAAGGAACAGAACGGTTGGAGCCGAAAATCAAGATGTCATTACGACGATCACAGAAGAAATCCAAAGAACCAGTAATCAAGCCTCCCAAGAAACCATAATCAATACCGAAGTTGGTTTTCTTAACTGTTTCCCATTTCACATTATCATTTCCAAGAGTGTTCTGTCGATACCATGTATAGATGCTCTCTGTATGGTCGAGATCCATCGTGGTCTTGCCGCCATACGCCCATTGACTCATATACAACCAGCGACGACTAGAATCAAATGGGTCACCTATGTTGTCATCACCAATCTCACCATAGGAAGCACGGAACTTCAACATATCGATGATGTGATTGTCACGCAGAGATTTCATGAAGTTTTCCTCAGTGATGGTCCATCCGATAGCACCTGAATTGAAGAAGGCAAAACGATTGTCCTTGCTGAACTTTTCTGATCCGTTATAGGCACCATTATACTCGATGTTATAACGACCTGCATAGCTATAGGTAGCACGGAACGCCCAGTCCTCACGGTAAGTTGGCATCACGCTACCACGTGCATTCTCCTGACGTGAGAACAAGCCCATGGCTGATACATCATGCTGTCCAAACTTGCGAGCCCAGTTGAGCTGCAACTGATAGTAGAGGTTGCGAACAGTCTGGTTATTATCTACAGAACCACCTTCCGTTGACCAGTTCACACCTTGCTGCCAATCAAACTTATTATTTCCTTCAAGTTCTTTACCATAAGTAACCTGACCTGTTTCAGGATCAATATACTTAGTCTGGGCTTCATTATTCAAGTCATTGATACCTCGTCCTGTCTCAACAAAAACATTATCCCAAGAGATAGTACCACGGAAATTTAAGCCTTTGGTTATGAAATCCAATTTCTGCTCAAGGGTAAAGTCTGTATTGATACGAGTGGTTGTAGCCTGTGCTGTACCACCGATAGCAAGATTCTGTGCAGAGTTACTTACATTGGAAGCAGATGGATAGAATCCCCATGAGCCGTCAGAATATTGTGGCAAGAACACATCTGGGGCGATGTTATAAGCACCAGCCCACTGCTGACCAATCTGCCACTCACTATTGCTCATGTTACTCCAAGGAGCTTTTCTTACGCCATTGCTACCAGCCACATTTACCTTCAAAGTAGTGCTACTTGTGATGGCAAAGTCCAAGTTACTACGAACATTGATACGATTGTATCCATAGCCAGAGTTGTAGTTACGACCATTATCATACTCACGGAAGAGGTCACCCTCATGCACGAAATCAGCAGAAGCGAAGTACTTAACGAATTTTGTACCACCACTCACGTTCACGTTCGCATTATAGGACATAGCAGACTTTTTGAAAAGTGCATCCTGCCAATCCACATTGGCATAACGTTCACGCTGCTCCTGCGTAGTCTGGTTTCGATAGTTGTCTATAAAAGACTGAGGACGAAGATATGAAACACCTTCAGGATAAATGCCCAGTTCACGTTCTACCACTTGGTTGCGAAGCATCAACGCATCATAAGAGTCGTACTTATTAGGCAACTTAGAAGGAGCTTTCAACGTAGCATTGAAACCAATGTCAATCTTAGCCTTGCCTTCCTGACCACGCTTGGTGGTAACCAAGATGACACCATTGGCTCCCTTCACACCATAGACTGCAGTAGCAGAAGCATCCTTCAGTACAGAGATGCTCTCCACAGAAGAGATGTCCACGCTGCTCAGAGGACGTTCAATACCATCAACGAGAACGAGAGGGTCGGAATTGTTCCATGAACTAGAACCACGGATGATAATCTGAGGTTCCTCCTCACCAGGCATACCATTGCCTTGGATTGTAACAACTCCTGGGAGGTTACCTGTCAAGGCTGAACCGACGTCGCTGACACCAGCTGCACGCTCCAAAACCTCACCAGTAGTCTGGGTGATGGAACCTACGACAGAAGCCTTCTTCTGCTGACCATAACCAACGACTACAACTTCGC